>Ga0307516_10002079_pt1 | contig 27265 bp, 26 predicted proteins | sample 19_EM_MG_FD_203310 | JGI IMG/M metagenome (GOLD analysis project Ga0307516, IMG submission 203310) | Populus trichocarpa ectomycorrhiza microbial communities from riparian zone in the Pacific Northwest, United States - 19_EM | ecosystem: Host-associated > Plants > Roots > Unclassified | place...
GCGAACGCCGCGACGGTCGCTACCTCGAGCGCGTCGGCTTCTACAACCCGATGGCCTCGGGCCAGGAAGAGCCGCTGCGCGTCGTGTTCGATCGCGTCACGTACTGGAAGAGCGTCGGCGCGCAAGCCTCGCCCACCGTCCAGCGCCTGCTCGACACGGCCGCCAAGAAGGCTGTCGGTTCGCCGGCTCCCGCTGCAGCTTGATGCTGTCGCGTCTTCTTCGCTCCGTGGCTGATCGGCTCGTCGCCTGATGACCGGATCCGTCCAGCAAGAAGACCTCTCCTGGCCCGAAGACGCGATCGAAGTCGGTCGCATCCTCGGTGCCTGGGGAATCAAGGGCGGCATCAAGGTGCTGCCCTTCGCGGCCGACCCCCAGGCCCTGTTTTCCGCCAAGCGCTGGTTCCTGAAGCCGGCCGAGAGTGCGAAGCCGCCATCGGCCGCCGCCTCTGCCAACCCGCTCAAGCCAGGCAAGGCCGCCGTCATCCCGGCCCACAAGACGCCGGCCCAGAAGGCCGCGCTCGCCGCGCCGCTGCCGTTCGCGCTGAACGTCCAGGGCGTTCGCGACCAGGGCGACGCCATCGTCGCGACCGCCCCCGAGATTCCCGATCGCGACGCCGCCGAGGCCATGAAGGGCGTGCGCGTGTTCGTGTCGCGCTCCACCTTCCCGGCGCCCGATCCCGACGAGTTCTACTGGATCGACCTGATCGGCCTGTCGGTGTCCAATCGAGAGGGCGTGGCCCTCGGCGACGTCATCGGCCTGATCGACACCGGCCCGCACTGCGTGCTGCGCGTGAAGCCGGCCGCCGCTGGCGACGTCCCTTCGGAACCTGCCGCCGACGAGCGCCTGATCCCGTTCGTCGAAGCCTACGTCGACTCCGTCGACATCGCCGGTCGCCGCATCGTCGTCGACTGGGGCCTCGACTACTGAGTCCTGTCGTTGAAGACAGTCGGTCCTGACTGATCGGAACTCCCGAATGCGCTTCGACGTCATCACCCTGTTTCCCGATCTCTTTGCGCCGTTCCTGACGCAGGGCATCACGCGCCGCGCCTACGAATCGGGCCAGGTCGACGTGAAGCTGTGGAACCTGCGCGACCACGCCGAAGGCACCTACCGCCGCGTCGACGACCGCCCGTTCGGCGGCGGCCCCGGGATGGTGATGCTGGCCGAGCCGCTCGAGCGCGCGCTGGGCGCGGTCGCCCGCGCGCGCGACACCGCGGGCGCGCCCCGAGGCCCGGTCGTGCTGTTCTCGCCGACCGGACGCCGCATCGACCAGGCGCTGGCGCGCGAATGGGCAGACGGCCCCGGCGCGACGCTGCTGTGTGGCCGCTACGAAGGGTTGGACCAGCGCGTCATCGACCGCCACGTGGACGTCGAGCTGAGCCTGGGCGATTTCGTGCTCTCCGGCGGCGAACTGCCGGCGCTGACGCTGCTGGACGCCATCGCGCGCTTGATGCCCGGCGTGCTGGGCGACGAGCAGTCGCACCTGCAGGACAGCTTCGAGCAGGGCCTGCTCGACTGTCCGCACTACAGCCGCCCCGAGATCCTGGCGACGCCCGAGGGCGAGCTGCCGGTGCCGCCGGTGCTGCTGTCGGGCCACCACAAGGACATCGCCCGCTGGCGCCGTGAGCAATCGCTCACCTTGACCGCCCGGCGCCGTCCCGACCTGATCGCCGCCGCCCGTACGGCGGGACAGCTCACGAAGGCCGACGAGAAGTTTCTGGCCAATCTTGAATCTGGCACGCTATAATCGCAGGCTCACCGTTCCTCTGCCGGGCAGAAACAGCCGTCGAGAGCATCGCCTCTCTTCACCTGGATGGACTCCAGTGCTGTACTCCAAGCAATAGTGCGCCGCCAAGAACGGGCAAGACAAAAGGTTCCTCATGGATCTGATCGCTACCCTCGAGCAGGAAGAAATTTCCCGCCTCGGCAAGACCATTCCCGTGTTCGCCCCCGGTGACACCGTGATCGTGAACGTCAACGTCGTCGAAGGCACGCGCAAGCGCGTCCAGGCGTACGAAGGCGTCGTGATCGCCCGTCGCAACCGTGGCCTGAACTCGAACTTCATCGTTCGCAAGATCTCCAGCGGCGAAGGCGTGGAACGTACGTTCCAGCTGTACAGCCCGCTGATCGCGTCGATCGAAGTCAAGCGCCGCGGCGACGTCCGCCGTGCGAAGCTGTACTACCTGCGCGAGCGCTCGGGCAAGTCGGCGCGTATCAAGGAAAAGCTGGCCTGAGCCACCGAAGGGGCGGGCGTCCTGCGTGGACGCCTGGCTTCCCGTCAAAAAAGCCCCGCTCCGCGGGGCTTTTTCGTTCCTGGCTGGGCCGCCGGCGCCTGGCGCCGGGGAACTCCCGCCGCTCAGGCCGCGACCCTTGCAAACAGGCCGGTGACCTTGTCCATCACCGACAAGATGTTCTCGCTCGACAAGAAGACGTTCGCGCAGAGCTCCGCTGCGAAGCCGTCGACCCCGCGGCGCGCCAGCGCGGCCTCGTAGAACATCCATTGGTTTCGCGCCAGGTCGATCTCCTGCCGGATGGTGTTCGTGGCCTCCGGCGCGTTTGCCAGCACCTGCAGCGCGCTCGCAAATTCGCTGCTCGCCTTGTCGAGATCAGCCTGTGCATCGGGAAGCGACACCTTCCAGGCCTGCGCCAGATAGAGCTTGGCCACGCGCTGCGACAGCATGCGCTGGCGGCCCGCGACGTTGACGAGCTTGCCGACGGGCTTTCCCGAGAGCTGCTCCAGCTGCTGCGTGCCTTTGTGGGCAAGCGCGAGCACCTTGGCATCCAGGGTCAGCATCGCCGGGGCGCTGGCGCGGGTCGGCACCTTCTCGACCAGCACGGCCTTGTACGCGTTCCAGACCGCCTCCAGGTCGCCATAGGTGGCCCGGATCTCCGCCGTGGGCGCGAAGGTCTTCAGTTCCCCGAGTTGCCGATCGAACAGCGCGATGGAGGCCCCCAGGATCTCGTGCGTCCTGTCGTTCAGGACCCCTTGTCCCGCGGCGAGCCAGGCCTTGGCCGTGCGTTGCGACAACATGCGTTGGCGCCCGGCGCGGTTGATCGCATCGTTCAAGTCGACGACCTGCGAGAAGGTCTGGTTGACGCCGAACAGCGCAAGGCTGCCGATGAAGTTCATGACGGTGCGGCGTTTCACTGTGATCTCCTGGTGTGGATGCTGCGAGCGGATCGCACGCTGGAACCAACAAGGAGAACAGGCACACACACACACGGCGAACATGTCAAAAAAGACGTCCTGACGTCCCGGGATCGTGACCGGAACTGCAGGGCGTCTTGTCCTTGTTGAAGCCAGTCGACAGACCTCGACTGCTGCGGGAACGTTTCGACGCATCGCCGTTGATGCGCCAAGCTCACACGCAATCGGCATGCCATGGGTTCGCCCGGTCGTCGCGCCCGCATTCGGGCCGGGCCGGCCCGTGCGGACGGGCGGACCTCGATTCAAGGCGCCTGCGGCCGGGGTGGGCGTCGCCCCAAAGCAGGGCAGGCGAGGGGACGGTGCTGCCATTTCGTGCACCTCCAGCGGCTCGCCCGAGACCGCCTTTCGGACAGGAGGCACTGCAGGTTCGCGCAACCCTGAGACACTCCGCTATCGATGAGCATCCCTGCGTCCTCCGAACCCTTTTGCGTCCTCGTCATCGGCGGCTACGGCTTCTTCGGCCGCCGGCTCGTCGAGCGCTTGTCGCTGCAGCCCGGCCTGCACGTGGTCGTCGCGGGGCGCTCCGCGCAACGGGCAGCCGCATTGGTGGCGAGCCTGCAGCCGACGTCCCGCGCCACGCTGGCCCCCGTCGCACTCGACGCGCTGTCCGACGAGTTGCCCGGCTGGCTCGATCGCTTGCGCGTGCGCGCGGTCGTGCACGCGAGCGGGCCGTTCCAGGGCCAGGACTATCGCGTCGCCTTGGCCTGCACCGCGGCGGGCATCCACTACATCGACCTGGCCGACGGCCGTGGGTTCGTCGCCGGCATCGTCGCCGTCGACGTCGCCGCAACCGCGGCCGGCGTCAGCGTGTCGAGCGGCGCCAGCTCGGTGCCGGCGTTGTCGGGGGCGGCCGTCGACGCGATGACGCACGGCTGGCAACGCGTGGACGACATCGACATCGGCATCAGCCCGGGCAACCGCACCGAACGCGGCCTGTCGACGATCCAGGCCGGGCTCAGCTACAGCGGCCAGCCCATCTTGCACGACGACGGCAAGACGCTCACCGGCTGGTTGCGCCTGCGCCTGCATCGGTATGCGAAGCCGGTCGGCTGGCGACCGCTGTCGCCGTGCGACGTGCCCGACCTCGTGCTGTTGCCGGCGCGCTATCCGGGCCGTCCGGTGGTGCGCTTCGGCGCCGGGCTCGAACTCTTCGCCTTGCACCTGGGCATGAACGCGATGGCTCTGGTCGCGCGGCTGGGCATCGTGCGCGACTGGGGTGCGCACGCGACCAGGCTGAAGCGGTGGTCGGATCGCCTCAGCACGCTCGGAACGGACGCGGGTGCGATGCACGTGTCGGTGCGCGGACTCGACGCGCAGGGCCAACCCGCGCGGCGCACCTGGACGCTGCTGGCGGTCGCCGGCGACGGCCCGTGGGTGCCGACGCTGGCGGCCGCCGCGCTGGTGCGCAAGCTCGCGGCCGGCGCGGCGCCGGCGATCGGCGCGCGCCCCTGCGTAGGCGAGTTGACGCTGGACGACTTCGCGCGCGAGACGGCGGGCCGGCAGATCACGTGGCGCATCGAATGAGCGGGCTCACGTTGTTCGAGACCGTGATGGGCGCGCGCTTCGCCGGCCTGGCGCCGACGCTGCAGCGCTTCCACCGCCTGTCGGGCTCGCACGTGCTGGAGGGCGTCGTCGAGACCTGGCCGCCGGACACCGCTGTCGGCCGGGCGCTGGCCTGGTGCCTGGGCAGTCCGCGCCGCGCGGCGACGGGCACGATCCGCTTCGAGCTGCAGGCCGCACCGACGGTCGAGACCTGGACGCGGCACTTTCCGGCCCGCACGATGCGCTCGCGCCTGGCGCTCGTCGACGGCCGCGTCGTCGAGCGCATGGGCCTCGCGCGGCTCACGTTCGCGCTCGACGAGGCCGACGGCCAGTTGCGGATGCGGCTCGAGCGCATGAGCTTCGGCGGCATACCCTGCCCGGCATGGCTGCGTCCGCGTCTCGTGGCAGAGGAAACGGGCGAGGGCGACTGCCTGCACTTCCACATCGAGGCCGCGGTGATCTTCATCGGGCGCGTGGTCGGCTACCGGGGCTGGTTGCGCGTCCCGGATTCGACGCCCGCCTGACCGCCGCGGATTCCCATGGTACGAGGGGGCAATGGACGACGGCGCGTGCAATGCGCCGGCCCAGGTCTGACAATCGCGGGTTGATGCCCGCTCCCGATCGCTGCTGAATGTCCGACTCCGATTCTGACGTCCCGTCCACCGCTGTACCCACGGCTGCCGCCCCGCGCTCGCTGATCCGCGAACCCCGCCTGGCGCCGGTGATCGGCACCGACGCGCACCTGCCCGCGATCCCGCCCCCGCGCCTCCTGCCCGACGCCCTGCGCGCGCGTTTCGCGCCCACGTTGCGCGCGCTGGCGCAGGCGGGTGACGGCGAACCCGTCGGCGCCGAGTCCGCCTGGATGCCCGAGTTCACCGGCGACGGCCAGCGCCTGTCCGAGCGTCCGATGCGGCGCGCCGCGGTGCTGGTGCCGCTGGTGCGGCGCCCCGAAGGCCTCACCGTGCTGCTGACGCGGCGCACCGACCACCTCAACGACCATGCGGGGCAGGTGAGCTTTCCCGGCGGCCGCACCGATCCGGAGGACGTGGACGCGATCGCCACCGCGCTGCGGGAGGCGCGCGAGGAGGTCGGGCTGGTGGCCGACGAGATCGAGGTGATCGGCGTGCTGCCGACCTACACCACCGTCACCGCCTACGAGGTCACGCCGGTGGTCGGGCTGCTGGACCCGCCGCGCGCCCTGGCCCTCGACCCGTACGAGGTCGCCGAGGTGTTCGAGGTGCCACTGGCCTTCCTGATGGATCCATCCAACCATCGCCGCCACGCGGTGGAGTTCCAGGGCCTGTCGCGCCAGTTCCTCTCGATGCCCTGGGGTGCGGACGCCGCAGGGGAGCCGTACTTCGTCTGGGGCGCCACGGCCGCGATGCTGCGCAACCTGTACGGCTTCATGGCGCGCTGAACCGCGCACGGGAAGGTCTCCCGACTGCCAGCTCACCGTCGCGCTGCGACTATCGCCATGCGGCGCTTGCCGCGCGCGGGAAGCCAGCTCACCGTCGCGCTGCGGCTATCGCCATGCGGCGTTTGCCGCGCGCGGCAACGTGTTCCCGAACTGCCAGCTCACCGTCGCGCTGCGGCTATCATTGCCCTCAATGAGCTTCGTCGCCGTCCTCCTCGCCTTGCTGCTCGAGCAGATCAAGCCGCTGCCGCGCAACAACGTCGTGCACTACTCGCTTGCGTCGTGGGTGGGCTGGACGGGGCGCAACTTCGACGCCGGCAAGCCGCAGCACGCCGTGGTCGTGTGGCTGGTCACCGTCATCGCGCCGGCGCTGGCGGCGGCGCTGGTCTACATGGGCATCGCCCACTACAACGCGATCGCCGCGCTCGCCTTCGACGTCGCGATCCTGTACCTCACGCTGGGCTTTCGCCAGTTCAGCCACTATTTCACCGACATCCGCACCGCGCTCGAAAGCGGCGACGAGCCCGAGGCGCGCCGCCTGCTCGCGGAATGGCGCCATCTCGACGCCTCCGAGCTGCCGCGCACCGAGCTGCTGCGCCACATGATCGAGCACTCGCTGCTCGCGGCGCATCGCCACGTGTTCGGCGTGTTCTTCAGCTTCGTCGTGTTCTCGACGCTGGGCCTCGGCCCGGCCGGCGCGGTGCTGTACCGGATGGCGGAGTTCGCCTCGCGCTACTGGGCGTTCCGCAGCAAGTCGCTGGACACGCCGATCAACGAGAACCTGATGGCGTTGTCGCAGCGCCTGTTCAGCCTGATCGACCACGTGCCCGCGCGCCTGACGGCATTCGGCTTCGCCGTGGTGGGCAACTTCCAGGACGCGATCGACGGCTGGAAGCGCGACGCCGGCCTGTGGAAGCACGCCAACGAGGGCATCATCCTGGCCGCCGCGGCCGGCGCCGTCGGCGTGCAACTGGGCGGCGCGACGCCGCCCGGCGTCACGCCCGACCGCTCGAAGACGTTCACCAGCGGCGAGGGCGCGGCCGCGTTCGAGTCCGAGGGCAGCACGACACAGGGCATGCCGCCGCAACTGGGCCACCTGGGCATCGTCGTCGGGCTGGTGTGGCGCTCGGTGGTGCTGTGGATGCTGCTGGTGGCGCTTCTCAAGCTCGCCAACCTGCTGTCTTGAAGGCGCTGCGTCGCGCATCGCGCGGGGTGGCGCTGGCCAGCGCATGGGCACTCGCGGGTGCGTCCGCGCAGGCGCAACTGGCCGACAAGCCCTCCGCCTACGCCGCGGCCCGACGCGGCATGGCGATGCCCCCGGCGACCGGCGCGGCCGCCGCGCACCGCAACGCCGCCCCGTTCCTGGCACGGATCCCCGATCGCGCGACCTTCGCCACGCTGGCCCGCGTCTACGCGCCCGGCACGCCGTGGGCGATCGAGCACCTGCTGTTCGCGATCGAGCCGGGCCAGGGGGCGAAGCCGGATCGGGTGTTCTTCATCAACACCCAGCGCTACACGCTGCACGAGGACTTCCTGCGCGGCCAGTACCTGATGGCCAACCTCGACCACGCGGCAATGCGCCGGCTCTACACCGCCCCGGACCGGCGCTTCGTGCTGGGCACGCTGGGCTGGCACGCGGAGTCCGGCCGGTGGCTCTACGAGTTCTGGGAAGGCGACGCCATCGCCCCGGCCCTGCTGGGCCAGGTGCAGGCGGACCTGGAGGCCGCGTTCTTCACGTCGGTGACGTTCAAGGCCAATTCGTCCGCGCAGGAGGGCGCGGCGCGCGACGCCAACGTGGCCGTCATGACCGAGGCGCAGATCCTGGGCGCGCGCGACTACCTGCCGCTCAACGTCGGCGTGGCGCAAGGCCGCCTGCGCATCGTCGACGACATCGAATCCGAGACCCTCGAGGACATCCTGCCGACGGACATCGTGGTGCTGCGCGACGTGCCGCTCGCGCTGCCGCCGGTGGCCGGCGTCATCACCGATCGTCCGTCGACCGTGCTCTCACACGTGAACTTGCTGGCCAAGGGCTGGGGCGTGCCCAATGCCTGGGTGAAGGACGCCAGCACGCGTCTGCACGCCCTGGACGGCCAATGGGTGCGCCTGGCGGTCACGCCTGGCGGGTGGACGGCCCAGGCGACGCCGGCGCCCGCGACCCTGCCCGCGCGAGTGGCCACGGCTCGGGTCAAGGCGCCGAACCTGGCAATCGAGGACTTGCTGCCCTTGGCCAGGCTGGGCGTGGCGCGCATCGACGCCTGCGGCGGCAAGGCGGCCCGGCTCGGCCAGATCGAGTCGCAGCGCCGTGCCGGGCGCCTGGCGGACACGGCGCCGGTGCCGGACGGCTTCTGCATCCCCTATGCGGCCTATCGGCGCTTCATCACGCAACCAGCCGTCGCCGCGCGCATCGATGCTGCCTACGCCACTCCGGACTTCGACCGCAGCCGCGCCGTGCGACGCCGCGCGCTGGAGGCGTTGCGACGCGACCTGGTCGACCAGCCCGAAGCCGGCGCCATGCGTTCCGCCTGGCGCGCGCAATGGGCGACGCAGTTGCAGGGCGCCGGCGTGTTCGTGCGCAGCTCGTCGAACTCGGAGGACCTGGCCGGCTTCAGCGGCGCGGGCCTGTACACGACGGTGCCCAACGTGACGCGCGCGGACGACCTGGACCGCGCCGTGCGCACGGTATGGGCGTCGGTGTTCAACTTCGAGGCCGTGGAGGCGCGCCGCCAGGCCCGCATCGCGGATTCGGCGGTCGTGATGGCAGTGTTCGTGCAGCGCGCCGTCGACTCGGTCAGTGCCGGCGTGCTGATCACGCGCGATCCGTTCGACGCGACGCATCGCGATGTCGTCTACGTGTCGGCCAAGCGCGGCATCGGCATCAAGGTGGTCGAGGGCAAACGGGTGGCCGAGCAGTCGATGTGGGAGGCGCGCAGCGGCGCGGTGCGGCGCCTGTCGCGATCGGCCGAGGACACCGAACTCAAGCTCGACCTGGCCGGCGGCGTCACCGAGCAGGCCCTGCCGGCCGCGCGCGACGTGCTGTCCGACGACCTCGTACGCCGCCTCGGCCGCGTCGGCCTGCGCCTGCGTGCGCTGCTGGGCGGCGAGCAGGACATCGAGTGGGCGATCGACCCGCAGGGTCGCATCGTGGTGCTGCAGGCGCGGCCGTTCGTCGAACGTCAAGCCCCCTGAATCGGCGGTCGCCCGCCGATCCTGTCCTCTTTCGTGTTCACCTTTCATGGCCGCTTACCTCGCGATCCGTGTCGTGCCTGCGGCGCTTGGCCTTGCTTCGCAAGGCCGGTGTCGGGGTCGCCGCTCGTGAGCGACAGGCTGGGCCGGGACTCGTCTCTCAGGCAAGCCGTGCCGTTAAATCCGGCCTGAACGGCCGGATTCCGAGGGCTCTCGACACGACGTCACCGCGAGCCGTGACAGGGCCGCGCTTAGGCACTGTCCACACTGGCGAAGATGCCCTCGACACTGCGCGCTCGCCTGCGAGCCGAGCCCCGACCCATCCTGTCGCTGCCGGTGGCTTGGTTGGGAAAGAGAGGCGTGTCTCGGCCCATCGAGGGCCTCGACAGCTTCGAAGCCGCCGTGACGCTGCGAATTGATTCGACACCGACCGGCGTCGTTCGCTTCGCGCGAGCGTGCTGCGCGCGATCACACATCCCGCAGATTTGACGCGCGTAGCGCGCAACGGCGGCACATGAGACGTCTGTTCGTAGCGCGGTGCCGGCAAGAAGGCTGCCGAGGCCCTCGATGGGCCGAGGCACGCTTATTCCCCCAACAAAAGCGCCGCCAGCGACAGGATGGGTCGGGGCTCGGCTCGCAGGCGAGCGCGCAGTGTCGAGGGCAACTTCGCCAGTGTGGACGGCGCCTAAGCGCGGCCCTGTCACGGCTCGCGGTGACGTCGTGTCGAGAGCCCTCGGAATCCGGCCGTTCAGGCCGGATTCAACGGTACGGCTTGCCTGAGAGACGAGTCCCGGCCCAGCCTGTCGCTCACGCGCGGCGCCCCCGACAACCGGCCTTGCGAAGCAAGGCCAAGCGCCGCAGGCAAACAACATCGCCACTGCCTGCAGAGCTTCACCTCCCAGACTTGCTTCTCGCCTCGAACCACTCGAACAAGCCCATGCCGGCCAGCATCGCGGCGACGAAGACGAGGGCCTGCGGCACGCCCATGCCCAAGGCCACCAGCGCCGGTCCCGGACAGAAACCGGCCAATCCCCAGCCCGCACCGAACAGCAGGGCGCCGACGATCAGCCGGCGATCGATCGTGCGCTTCGTGGGCAGTTGGATCGGATCGCCGAGCAGCGACGTCGCGCGCCCGCGTACCCCCGCGAAGGCGAGGGCGGCGAGTGCGATGGCGCCCACCATCACCATCACGAGCGACGGATCCCAGGCGCCGGCGAGGTCGAGGAAGCCCAGTACCTTGGCGGGATCGGCCATGCCCGAGAGCAGCAAGCCGAGGCCGAACACGAGTCCGGCGACGAAGGCGGCGACGATGCGCAACGTTTCAGCTCCCCAGGAGGTGGCGAACGACGAACACCACAGCGAACCCGGCGCCCATGAACGTGGCCGTGGCTGCGAGCGAACGCACCGATCCACGCGACAGGCCGCACACGCCGTGGCCGCTCGTGCATCCCGATCCGACGCGCGTGCCGATGCCCACCAGCAGCCCTGCGACGACCAGCACGGGCAGGCTCGCGTCGATGTGCAGCCGCGGCAACGGGCCGAGCAGCAGCCAGGCCAGCGGTGCGAGCACGAGCCCCGCGACGAAGGCGGCGCGCCACGTGACGTCGCCGCGTACCGGTCGCAGCAGGCCGCCGAGGACGCCGCTGATGCCTGCGATGCGGCCGTTGAACAGCAGCAGCAGTGCGGCGGCGAGGCCCACCAGCAGGCCGCCCGCGAGCGAGGCCCAGGGCGTGAACGAACTCCAGGCGATCGTCATGCGAGCAGTTCCCGTTCAGTGCCGCGACGCGGCCCGTTCGAGCTCGTCCATCAGCTCTTCGTAGATGCGCTCGCGCGACGGCGAGATGTCGCCGCGGGCGATCGCCGCGCGCACGCCGCACGACGGCTCGTGGCGGTGCGTGCAGTTGGCGAACTTGCAGTCGCCCAGGTACATGCCGTAGTCCAGCATCAGCGAGCCGAGGTCCGCCGACTTGATGTGGTGGATGCCGAACTCCTGGAAGCCGGGTGAGTCGATCAGTGCGCTGCGGCGGTCGTCGTCCAGCCAGTACCAGGTCGTGGTGGTGGTGGTGTGCTTGCCCGACTTCAGTGCCTTGGAGATCTCGCCCACCTGCGCGTCCGCGTGCGGCACCAGCAGGTTCACCAGCGTGCTCTTGCCCATGCCGCTGGGGCCCAGCACCAGCGTGGTCTTGCCCTCGAGCAGCGGATCGAACACCGCCTTGGTGCCTACGGGATCGGTCTTGACCGCCACCTCCAGCACCTCGTAGCCCATCTTGCGGTACGGCGCCAGGCGCGCGCGTGCGGCGGTGGCCTCGGGCAGGTCGATCTTGTTGAGGACGATCTTCACGGCGATGCGGCCATCCTCGGCCGCGATCAGCGCGCGCGTCAGCTGCGACTCGCTGTAGGGCGGGTCGGTGGCCACCATGATCAGCAGCAGGTCGATGTTGGCGGCGAAGTTCTTGCTGCGCCATTCGTCCTGGCGCTTGAGCAGGCTGGTGCGGGGCTCGAACGACTCGATCACGCCCTCGTCGCCCGAGACCTGCCAGCGCACATGGTCGCCGACGATCACTTCGCTCTTCTTGCCCCGGCCATGCGCGAGCATGCGCGTGCCGTCGGCCGTCTCGATGACGGAGTGGCGGCCGTGCACGCCGACGACGCGCGCCAGCTCCAGCTTGGACGGGGGCGGGGCGCCGCGCGACGAGGCGGCGCTCAAGCGGCCGCTCCGGCGAGGTTCGCGTCGGCCAGGCCCAGCGCCGCGATGCGTGCGGACGCGGGCGGATGCGAGTAGTAGAAGCTGACGTAGACCGGATCGGGCGTCAACGTGGCGGCGTTGTCCTCGTACAGCTTGAGCAGGGCGCGCACGAGGTCGGGGGCGTTGGCGTTGCGGCGCGCGTAGGCGTCGGCCTGGAACTCGTCGCGGCGCGACAGGCCGGCGAAGATCGGGGAGACGAAGAACATGAACGGCGGCAAGCCCATCGTGAACAGCAGCAGCGCCAGCGCGTTGTTGGTGACGAGGAGGTTGGGCGCGACGCCCAGGCCCAGATAGAAGCCCCACTGCGTCGCGAGCCAACCCAGCAACGCGAAGCCGGCCAGGCTGAACGCCAGCATCAGCGCCATGCGCTTGGCGATGTGGCGGTGCGCGAAGTGGCCCAGCTCGTGGGCGAGCACGGCCTCCACCTCGTCGCCGTTGAGGCGCTTGAGCAGCGTGTCGAAGAAGACGACCCGCTTGCCGGCGCCGAATCCGGTGAAGTAGGCGTTGGCGTGGGCGGAACGGCGGCTGCCGTCCATCACGAAGAAGCCCTTGGCGCGGAAGCCGCAGCGTTGCATCAGCGACTGCACGCGCGCGACGAGCGCGTCGTCGGCGAGCGGCTCGAACTTGTTGAACAGCGGCGCGATCAAGGTCGGGTAGATCACCATCGCGAGCAACTGGAAGGCGGTCAGTGCGCCCCAGGCCCAGACCCACCAGAGCGCGCCGGCGGCCTGCATGATCCACAGCACGAGCGCCAGCAACGGGGCACCGATCGCGATGCCCAGCAGGGTCGACTTGACCAGATCGGTGACGTAGAGCGCCGGGGTGGTCTTGTTGAAGCCGAAGCGTTGTTCCAGGCGGAAGGTGCTGTAGAGCTCGAACGGCAGGTCCAGCAGCGCCCCGATGAGGACGAATGCACCGATGAGCAACAACTGGTAGGCCATCGGGCCCCAGTGGGGAACGACGAGCGGCAGCATCCACTGGTTGAGCATGTCGAGGCCGCCCAGCAGCGTCCAGGCTATCAGCACGGCGCTGCCGAACGCGTCGCTGGCGATGCCCAGCCGCAGCTTGGCCAGCGTGTAGTCGGCGGCCTTCTGGTGCGCCTCCAGCGGCACGGTGCCCGCGAAAGCCGGCGGGACGGCCCCGCGGTGCGCGGCCACGTGGCGCATCTGGCGCGTCGCGAGCCAGAACTTGACGAGCAGGGAGGCCAGGATGGCGCCGGCAAATGCCAGGGACAGGACAACAGGATTCATGGCCTCAAGTGTAGAGGTTCAGGCGCCGCCGCCCCGCGCGCGGGGACGCCGCTTGTGCCGTGGAAAGGCGCCGGCTGGCGCCCACAGGGGGGCAGCCCCGCAAAAGTCGCGGGCGCATGGTTGACAGCTTGTTACGGACAAGCACGGCCGGGACGCCGCCGCGGGGTGTCCGCGGACTACCATTCCCTGGGGTGGGGTGACGACGTGACGGAGAGGCGTACGTGAGCAATCAGGATTTCGAGGGCAAGGGACCGGCCAACGAGGCGCCTGCGGGCACGCCGGCGTCCCTGGAGCAGCAGTTGGCCAAGGAACGCGACGCGCGCGAGTCGATGCGCGACCGCCTGCGCCACACCGAGGCGCTGGCGGCCGAATCGCACGCGCTGCGGGCGCGCATGGCGCAGGAACTCGAGCGCGTGACGGCCGATCGCGACCGCCTGCGCACGGCGGCCGCCAACGGGCCCGGGGCGGCTGCCGCCGCGACGACAAGGCCGCCCGCCGGCACCGAGCCGCAGTTCACCCCGCGCATGGCCCCCCCCGTGACGCCGCGCGCCGCCGACTGGTCGCTGAGGCCGCCGGCACCACCGGCGCGGCGCGGCCCATGGCGGGCGCTGGCCATGCTGGGCGGCCTGGCCGCCGGGGTCGCCGGCCTGGCCTGGATCACCGGGACGCTGCCCGGCGAGTCCGGTACCGATGTGGCCGCCACGTCCGCGTCCGCGGCGGTCGCGTCGCATGCTGCCTCGAGTTCGGTGCCCGCATTGGCCGCGACCCGGCCCAGCCCGTCCGCATCCGCGCTCGCCCTGGCCACGGCGTCGCCTGTTCCGGCGGCGACGCCCCCGCTGCCCGGCGGCGCGGTCGCCTTGCCTGCGCTGACGCCCGAGCAGCAGTTGGCCGCCGTGCCCACCGCCGCAGGCCCGGCCTCTGTCCCCGCAATGGTGCCGGCCACGGTACCGGCACCCACCGCGGCGCCGGCCGAGCTGTCGGCCCGGTTGCGCAAGGCGCTGGACGCCGAGGGCATCGCTGCGTCGGTCGAGGTCGATGCATCGACCGGGCACGTGATGGTGGCCGATCCACAGGCCGACCACGCGTCACGCGACCGCACCGATCTCGTCATCCGTGCCGTCTACGCCGGCGCCAGCCTGCCCGAGCCGTTGATCGAGCACCGCTGGGTGTCGCCCAGGCGCGGCGAGCGTCCCGTGGTGACGGCCCCGGCCCCAGCCCCGGCCCCGGCCGCGAAGCCAGTGGAAACGGCCAACGTGTCCCCCGCGGCCGCGTATGCGGCCCGGCATGCGGCCGCCGAGCACGCGACCGAACATCGCCGGAAGGCGGCCGGCTCGACGGTGGCGGATGCCGAGGAACTGCGCCCCGTGTTGCCGGAAGGCCGAGTGACCGCGGGCTGCCGGGCGAGCCTCGCCGGCAAGTCGACGCCGCACCGCGCCGAGATGACGGCGTGCATGAAGCGCAGCTGCTGCACCAGCTCGGCCAACCACCAGGCCGAGGATTGCCGGGCCTACGAGAAGGCCTACCCGTTCACCTGCAGCGCCGGCTGAGCAGGCGAGCCCGCGAGCGCGCGGCACGGACCGCGATTTGCCACGTAGACGATGGCCGGGGGTTGCACCGCGCAACCCCCTTCTTCGTTTCACCAGTGCAAAGGAGTCCCGCATGGACACGCTCAACGAAACCCTCAGCCACGACGTCATCAGCTCGGACCGCGTCGAAGGCACCACCGTCTACAACGACGCCGGCGACAAGCTCGGATCGATCGATTACCTCGTGATCGACAAGCGCTCGGGCAAGGTGCGCTACGCCGCGCTCGAGTTCGGCGGCTTCCTGGGCATGGGCACAAATCGCTACCCGGTGCCATGGAGCCTGCTCGAGTACAACACCAGCCGCGGCGGCTACGTTGTGCCGATCGACAAGGACACGCTCGACGGCGCCCCGCGCTACGAGGAGACCCGTCGCCCCGACTACGACGACGAGTACGGCCGCACCGTCTACGACTACTACGGCGTGGGCTGGTAAGCCCGTGCCGGCGCGCCCGCGCGCTTTCGGGCGGGCGCGTCGTGAGCGAGAGAGGCTGCCCGGCGGCACGCGGCAAGCCTTGATCCGGTGCACCGCTTGATGCGCGGTTGCACGCAGACCCTCGCGTGTGCATTCATCACGCAGGATTGATGGACGCGCGTCGGTTCGCCGGTTTCAGCGATCGACCGCGACGACCGTGCGCCCCCGCAATCGCCCGTCGAGCAAGTCGCCGGAAGCCTGGATGGCCTCGCTGAGGCCGATCTCGTGCGTCATGCGCGCCAAGGTCGCCGCGCCCAGGTGCCGGGCCAACAGGTCCCAGGCCTGCATTCGCATCACGTTGGGCGTGAACACGCAATTGATGCCGTACAGCGTGACGCCGCGAAGAATGAAGGGCAGCACGGTCGCCGGCAGGTCGGCACCCTGCGCCAGGCCGCAGGCCGCGATCGCGCCGTTCCAGCGCGTCGCTGCGCACGCGTTGGCGAGGGTATGGCTGCCCACGGTGTCGACGACGCCGGCCCAGCGCTCGCTCTGCAATGGCTTGCCGGCGGTCGCCATCGACGAGCGTTCGACGATTTCGGTGGCTCCGAGTTCTCGCAGGTAGTCGGCCTGCTCGGCGCGACCCGTCGAGGCGGCAACGTGGAAGCCGAGCCCCGCCAGGAGCACCACGGCCACCGAGCCGACGCCCCCGGAGGCGCCCGTGACCAGGACCGGGCCGTCGGCGGGCGTGAGGCCGTGTCGCTGCAGCGCCATCACGCACAGCGCGGCCGTGTAGCCTGCAGTGCCGATCGCCATCGCCTGTCGACTGTCATAGGCCGTCGGGAGTGCCAGCAGCCAATCGCCGTCCAGGCGCGCGCGCTGGGCGAGACCACCCCAATGGGTTTCGCCCAGGCCCCATCCGTTGACCACCACGCGGTCGCCGGGCTTCCAGCCGGGATGCGCGCTGCGTTCGACGACCCCCGCCAGGTCGATGCCCGGCACCAGCGGCCAGCGCTTGACGATGGCGCCACGCCCCGTGATCGCCAGCGCGTCCTTGAAGTTGAGGCTCGAATAGTCGACGCGGACGTCGACGTTTCCTTCCGGAAGTTCGGATTCGTCGAGCCTGACCAGCGCCGCCTCGGTGGTGCGTCCGGCCGAGGTCAGCATCAGTGCGGTGAATGGGTTCATGAGGAATTGTGCGTCGCTTCAATGGGACAGGGAAGGGGCGGGGAATCGATCGTTCCCTCACACGAGGGAGCCCGATGGATGCCCGGTCGGAGGAATCGCCCGCGTGCCTTTCATGTTCAAATAGCGTTCGTATTGTCAAACGACGTTCGTATATAATTACGAAATGAACACGGCCAACCTCACTTCGGGATGCTCAGGAAATGAGATCGGATGACGTGCTTGTCGTGATCGGCGCCGGGCACGCCGGTGCGGAACTTGCCGTCCAGGCGCGCGAGGCCGGCTGGGCGGGCGGCATCGCGCTCGTCGGGGACGAGGCGGCCTTGCCCTACCACCGCCCCCCGCTCTCGAAGAGCTACCTGGCGGGCCAGGCGGCCCTGGACACGCTGGCGCTGAAGGCGCGGGCGACCTACGACAAGGCCGGCGTGGACCTCCTGAGCGGCCGTCGTGTGCATGCGATCGACCCTGCTGCTTCGCGCCTTCATTTCGATGACGGCAGCGCCATGGCTTATTCACGGCTGGCGTTGGCGACTGGTGGACGACCGCGTCCTCTGCCTGCTGCCGCGTCGGGTGCGGACGTCGCGGACAATTTTCATTACCTGCGCACGCTCGCCGACGTCGATCGAATCCGGCAACGCTTTGTCCCCGGAGCGCGACTGGTCATCGTCGGCGGAGGCTACGTCGGCCTGGAAGTGGCCGCTGTCGCCGTGAAGCAGGGTTTGAAGGTCACCGTCCTGGAGGCCGCCTCGCGGGTTCTCGCGCGCGTGACCGCACCGCGAGTCTCGGCGTTCTATGAGCAGGTGCACCGGGAGGCCGGCGTCGACTTGCGCGTCGGCGTGGAGGTGAGCGGCTTCGAGCTCGATCACGCGGGCAGCCTGGTCACGCGGGTGCGCTGCGCGGACGGCGAACTTGTCGAGGCCGATCTCGTCATCGCCGGCATCGGCCTGCTTCCGAATACCGAACTGGCCGCCGCCGCGGGCCTGGCCGTGGACGACGGCATCCTGGTCGATGCGTGCTCGCGGACCAGCGTCCCCACCATCGTCGCCGCGGGCGATTGCACGCGTTTCGAGAGTGTGTTGTATGGCCGGTCGATCCGTCTCGAATCGGTTCCGAACGCGCTCGAGCAGGCCCGTTCGGCCGCAGCGGCGCTGGTCGGCAAGGAGCGCATCCATGACAGCGTGCCCTGGTTCTGGTCCGACCAGTACGACCTGAAGTTGAAGATGGTCGGACTGGCCCACGGCCACGACCGGTTCGTCTTGCGCGGCTCGCCGGAGAGGCGATCCTTCGCTGCCTTCTATCTGAAAGGCGATCGCATCCTGGCGGTCGACACCGTCAACAGGGTGCCCGAATTCATGCTGGCCAAGCGTCTGGTGGCCGAGCAGGTCACGGTCGATCCGGACCAGCTGGCGGACGATTCCGTGCCGCTCAAGACACTGCTGCCATCGGCTTGACGCGCGACGGAAACGGCGATTCGACAACAAGACAAGGAGACGACATGCCCAAGCTCACCATCATCGAGTTCGACGGCAAGCAGCACCACCTCGAGGCCGAGCTGGGCCACTCGGTGATGCAGGCCGCGATCGACGGAATGGTCCCGGGAATCATGGCCGACTGCGGAGGCTCCTGCAGTTGCGCCACGTGCCATTGCTACGTCGACGCGGCGTGGGCGGCGCAGCTGCCGCCGGTCGAGACCGCCGAGCGCGACATGCTCGAGTGCGCCCTCTACCCGATGGACAACAGCCGCCTCAGCTGCCAGATCCGCATCACGTCCAACTGCGACGGGCTCGTCGTTCGACTTCCGAAATCACAAGTCTGAGACGCGACACGCGACTCGACACACCTCATTGGAGATCCTCATGAGCGCAAGCCCCGGCATCATTGCACCCGCATCGACCCCTCTGTTCAACGGGCCGATCTTCGACGGCGACACCCACCTCTACGAGACTCCGGACGCGTTCAGCCGCTACCTGCCGGAAAAGTTTCGCAAGGAGTGGGGCTACGAGTGGAAGGTCGGCGCCGACGGTGAATACGCACTCTACGTGGGCACCCGCAAGATCGAGGTCAGCGCGGGCTACTTCGCCGAAGACGGCCGGGTGCCCCCGCCGGGAAAGCTGCACGAATGGCTGCGCGCGCAAAAGGAGGGCAAGGAGAACGTGGACATGCGCGTCCACATGACGCCCGACATGGTGGCGCGCGAGCCGCGCCTGCAGAAGATGGACGAGTTCGGTGTCGAGGGATGCTTCCTCTACTGCGGCAACATGGTCGCCACCATCAGCTATCTCGACGAGCCCCAGGCCGCCGCCGCGGTGATGCATGCGTACAACCGGTGGATGCTCGACGACTGGGGCTTCAACTACAAGGATCGCATCTACTCCGCGCCGCTCGTGTCGCTGGCCGACCTCGACGCCGCGTGCATCGAGGCCGAGTGGGCCATCAAGAACGGCGCGCGCCTGTTCCTCATGCCGATGGGCCCGTTCAACGGGAAGCCGCCGGCGCATCCCGATTTCGATCGCTTCTGGTCGCTGCTCAACGAGGCGCACTGCCGCGTCGTCTATCACGTCAGCGAGGCGATCTACATGAAGGATCACATGGCCGTGTGGGGCGAACCCGTGCAGCAGTCGCGCCAGCGCCAGACCGCGTTCATCTGGATGCACGGCTACAGCGAGCGGCCCGTGGTCGAGACGATCTCCTCGCTGATCTTCTGGAATTTCTTCGCGCGCTTCCCGAACCTGCGCGTGCTGTCCGCCGAAAACGGCAGCGAGTGGGTTCCGAGCACGCTGGTGAAGATGGACAAGTGCCGCGGCATGGCCAAGAACGGCTACTGGCCCGGCGGCCAGCTCAAGGAGCGGCCGAGCAACATCTTCAAGCGCCACGTGAGCGTCGTCGCCTATCCCGAGGACGACCTGAAAGGGGTGATCGACCAGGTCGGGTCGCATGAATGGGCCGTCATGGGGTCGGACTATCCGCATGCCGAAGGCGTGCCGACGCCACGTGAGTTCGCGGACGAGGCCTGCAAGACGCTGACGCCCGAGCAGACGCAGGGCGTGATGCACGACAACGGGCGCCGCTTCCTGGCGCCGGTCTTCTGACGATCACGCACAGGACGAGCGAATGAGAACGAGCGCAACAGCCCTGCTCGGGGTGCGATATCCCGTCGTGCAGAGCGGCATGCGATGGGTGTCGCGGGCCGAGCTGGTGTCGGCCGTGTCCAATGCCGGCGGGCTCGGCGTGTTGTCGGCGCACACGCAACCCGACGCGGACGCCTTGCGGCGGGAGATCGCGCGAACGCGCACGTTGACGGAGTCGCCGTTCGGCGTGAACCTCACGCTGCTGTCGGCGAATTCCGGCGTCGATGTCGAGGGCTTCGTGCGCGTGGTCTGCGAGGAGCGCATCCCTGTCGTCGAGACGGCGGGCGGCAGCCCGGCCCGCTACATCGATGCGCTGAAGGCGGCGGGCGTCAAGGTACTGCACAAGGCGACCAGCGTGCGCCATGCCCTGAAGGCGCAATCGCTCGGCGTCGACGCGATCATCATCGACGGCTTCGAGTGCGCGGGCCATCCCGGCCAGGACGATGTCCCCGGGCTCGTGTTGATCCCGGCGGCTGCGCGAGCGTTGGCTATTCCCGTCCTCGCGGCAGGTGGCATCGCGGATGCGCGCGGCATGGTCGCTGCGCTGGCGCTCGGCGCAGAGGGCGTCTGCATGGGCACGCGGTTCCTGCTGACGCGGGAGTCGCCGATGCACGCCGACCTCAAGGCACGGATGGTGGCTGCCGGCGAGACGGAGACCACCCTGGTCGGGCGGCGCTTCGGCGACAGCATCCGGGTGCTGCGCAATGCGACCTCCGCCCAGGTGTTGGCGCTGGAATCGCAGGCGGCGACCACGCACACGGACCTGCTGCCGCTGATCGCGGCCGCGCGCTGGATGAATGCCATGGAGACGGGCGCGGTCGACGATGCGGCTTTTCCGCTGGGCCAGTGCGTCGGCCTCATCGACGACTTGCCGACCTGCCGGGAGTTCATCGATCGCCTCATGGCCGAGGCTCGCTCGCTCATTTCACAGCGGCTGCCTTCCCTGCTCCCAGCGGACTGAACTCAGTCGAAGCGCACGTGGATGTGCTTGGGCACGCGCATCATGATTCCCTGGATCCGTGGCTCGGGCATGTCGGTGTCCAGCCGCAGGTTGGGCAGCCTGTCCAGGATCGCATTCAACGCCCGCGTCATCTCGACCCGCGCCAGGTGCTGGCCGATGCACACGTGCGGGCCCGACGCGAACGCGAAGTGACGGTGCTTGCGATCGCGAAAGATGTCGAACCGATCGGGATCCTGGAACCGCGACGGGTCGCGGTTGGCCGAGCCCGCGGCCACGGACAGGCAGGCACCCGCGGGCAGCCTGACACCCCCCAGCTCGACGTCCACGGTCGGCGTGCGCGTCGCGACCAGCACCGGGCCGTCCCACCGCAAGGCTTCCTCGATGGCCTGGGGGATCAGCGAGCGATTCTTTCGCACCGCGTCGAGCTGGTCGGGGTTGGCGAGCAAGCCGGCCAGCAGGATGCTGGTGCCGCGATACGTCGTGTCGCCGCCGGCGTTCACGAGTTGGCGCAGGAAGGAGATCAGGATCTCTTCCGGCAGATGTTCCCCGTCGACTTCGGCCTGGGCCAGCGCGCTGACCAGGTCGTCGCCGGGGCGGCTGCGGCGCTCGTCCAGCAGCGCCTTGAAGTAGATGCCCAGCTTGCGCGAGGCCTCGGTGCCATGGAGGACGTCGAACATCGTGACCGTCTGCGCGATCGCCAGCTTGTGGAAGACGCGCACGTCTTCGGGCGGCAGGTTCAGCTGGCGGTAGATGATCTGGAAGGGGTAGTGATGGGTGAACTCCTGCACGAGGTCGGCACGACCGCGGTCGACGAACGCGTGCATCAGGGAGGCGACCACCGGGTCGACCAGCGATTCGCCCCAGGCCGACACCGCGTTGGGCAGGAATGCCTTCTGGAAGATCTTGCGATAGCGCGGATGCTCGGGCGCGTCCATCGTGCTCACGCTGCGGCCGAACGAGATGCCGAGGTTGCGCTCGTAGGTCTTGTTCGAGTACGTGGCCGGGTCGAGGAATATCTTCTCGACGGCGTCGTAGCCGAGCACGAGCCAGGACGGCAAGTCGGCCATCGTGACGTCGGGGTACAGCCCCATCGCGGAGCGATAGTCGAATGCATGCACGTGCGCCTGCTCGCGCCAGCGCGCGAGTTGCGCATAGGGGTCGTCGCAGGTGCCGAACGCGGCTTCGTCGGAGACGAACGGGTCATAGGCAGGATCGTCGAAATCCTGGATGCGGGCGATGGCGCTCATGGTGACTCCTTCAGAGAGGCAATGCACCGCGCACCGCGTCGGCGATCGTCAGGATCGCGTCCTCGTCGCGCGTCGTCGGATTGAACAGCCGGTTGTGGCAGATCGCGACGGCCAGCTGCGTGTCGGGATCCGCCCAGCCGATCGAGCCGCCCTGTCCGGGGTGGCACAGCGCGCGCGGATTCTTCGCGGAGCACACAGGGGGATGGTCGCCGCCGAACCAGAAGCCGCCGACGGTGATCGGAATCGGAAAGCCGAACATCACCGGGTCGGGCTGCTCGCTGTTGGCGCGCGGGGTGTTGAGCGTGGCGACCAGTTCGCGCGACATCAGGCGCACGCCATCGAGTTCGCCGCCGCCCGCCAGCATGGCCCAGAAGCGGGCCTGGCTGCGCGCGGTGAAGATGCCGCCAACGCCGGCCACCTCGGCGCGGCGCACGTCGGGCCGCTCGAACACGCGCGGCTCGAGCGCCACCGCCGGCGGCATCGAGGCCTGGAAGAGCGGCGGCAGGTATTGCGGCGGAACGGCCACCAGCGCGTCGACCTGCCGCGCGATGCGATGAACTTGCGAGTCGGGGACGCCGATCCAGAGGTCCGGGGCGTTCAGCGGGGCGCCGATCTCCTCGCGCACGAACTGGCCCAGCGAGCGATGGCGCGGATCGGCGCGACGGACCAGCTCCCCGACGATCCAGCCGAACGTCATCGACAGATACAGCGTCTTCGTGCCCGGCTCGGCGAGAGGCGCCAGGTCGGCGATGGCGCGGGTCATCCCGTCCCAGTCGCACAAGCGCTCGGGCGTGACGCCTTCGGGCATCTGGGGAATGCCGGCGCGGTGGGTCAACACATCGCGTACGGTGGTGCCGCCCTTGCCGTGGGCCGCGTATTCGGGCCACCAGGTCGCGACCGGAGCGTCGTAGTCGATCCGGCCGCGATCGACCAGGATGTGCAGCGCCGTGGCAGCGACCGCCTTGGTGACGGAGTAGACGTTGAACAAGGTGTCGCCCGTCACCGGACGTCCCGTCGCCGGGTCCGCGCTGCCGCCCCAGGCGTCCACGACGAGCCTGCCGCGGTGATAGGCGGCGACCTGGACGCCGACCTCGCGCCCCGAAGCGATGGCCGCATCGATGGCGTGCTGCACGGTCGCGTTGGCGACGAGGGCCGTGGAATCGTTCATGTGGGTCTCCGGAGGCGGGAACGCGCGCCGTCGTTGTCGTCGCGGACGTGCAGGGCCTTGACGCAAATCACCGTTCGATGAGGGTTGCCGATCGCTTGTCGTTGGTTTATATTGCCGAACAACGTTCACATAATAGATTCCATCGACCCCGATGCGCAATCCCCACCGACCCCAACCGGGCGGCGGCATACCAGGAGCAAGACCCATGGTCGACAGCGTGGTCCAGAAAACGAGCGCGGCATTGCTGGCCTGTCAGCGCGCGATCGTCGCGACCGGGAGCGCCGCTCTCGGCGCTGCGCTGGCAAGCGGCCTGCGGCGACATGGCGCACGCGTCATCGAGATCGATGCGGCATTCGACTCCCGGGCCGCGGCCGACGCCACCCTGGCCGATGCGGCCCGGGAACTCGGCGGTGCCGATCTGGTGGTGCACGCGTGCGCGGAGCCGGCGGCCTTGATCTCGCGCCCGCTCCACACGTTGGCGGTCGAAGACTGGAATGCGGCGGCCCACCGCGGGATGCTGGCCAGTCTCTACTGCCTGCAGGGTGCGCACGCCTTGCTGCGCGATGCCGGGGGAGCGGTCGTGACCGTGGGCCCCAGCGCGTCGCTCGTCGGCGCGCCGGGACTCGTGGCCCTGATGACGCTGGCCGAAGGCCAGCGGACCCTGATCAAGTCGGCGGCTCGCCAATGGGGTCGGCACGGCATGCGCCTGAACTGGGTCGGGATCGCAGGACGCCACTACGCGCCGGCGCTGGCGCAAGCCGCGTGGCCCCAGACGCCGGAGCTCGGCCCGCCACCGCCGGCGCTGGGTCGGGTGCCCGACCTTCCGACCGACGTGGCCGACGTGATCGCCTGGCTGGGCAGCGATGGCGCCCGGGGCGTGACCGGGGCGAGTTTCAACCTGGACGGTGGTGATTGGATGGTGCCATGAGCTCGACGATCGAAACACTTGCGGAGTCGCGGCTGCTCTCGGGGCGCGTCGCCATCGTCACGGGGGCCGGCGCAGGCATCGGACGCGGCATTGCACAGGCACTGGCTGCGGCCGGGGCGCATGTCGCAGTCACCGGCAGGCGGCTCAGCACCTGCGACGCGACGCTGAGCCTGATTGCCGACGAAGGCGGCAGCGCGATCGCGCTCGAAGTGGACGTGAGCGATCGCGCGGCGGTCGACCGCGCCGTCGATGCGGTCATCAGCCGCTGGGGGCGCCTGGACATCGTCGTCCAGAACGCGAACGCCGGCGGTGACTCGTCGCATCCGATCGCGCTCGAAGAGATCACCGAAGCCGACTGGTCGCGCCAGGCGCGCGTCGCCTGGGACGGCAACTTCCATTGTGCGCAGGCGGCGCTGCCGCACCTGAAGGCGAGCGGCCGCGGCCGCTTCATCGTGCTGGGCTCGGCGTTCGGGCTGCATGGCGCCGCGATGAACCCGATCTATTCCGCGCTCAAGGGCGGCGATCGCGGTTTCGTCAAATCGCTTGCGCGGGAGTGGGGCTCGCACGGCATCACCGTGAACGCGATCGAGCCTGCGGCGATGACCGAGCCTGCCGAGGCGTTCTTCGCCCAGAACCCGGCGGTGCGCGACATGTTCATCAGCATGTTCCCGCTCGGTCGGATGGGCGAACCGCGCAATGACATCGGGCGCGCCGTGGTTGCGCTGTGCAGCGACATGATGGGCTACGTCAGCGGGCAGAACCTGCCGGTCGACGGTGGTCTCTACACCGCACTTTGAAAGGTCGCATCATGACTTCGAGATCGGGACGTGTGCAAGGCAAGATCGCCCTGGTGACCGGCGCCGGCGGCGGGATCGGCGCGGCTTGCGCGCTCGCACTCGCGCGCGAGGGCGCCGCCGTCGCCGTGGCCGACATCGACCTGGCGGCGGCCACCCGTCAGGCCGCCTTGATCGAGGCGGAAGGCGGCGTGGCAATCGCACTGCAGGTCGATCTCGGCGACGAGGCGTCGGTCGTCGCGATGGTCGAGGCGACCGTGGCGCGTTTCGGCGGTCTCGACATCCTGCACAACAACGCTGCCGACACGCGCCTGTCCGCGACTCGGGATCGGCCTGTCGAGACCGTCGACACCGACGTGTGGGACACCATCCTGCGCGTCAACCTGCGCGGCACGATGATCGCCAGCCGCGCCGCGATCCCGCACCTGCGCAAGCGCGGCGGCGGCAGCATCGTCAACACCAGCTCCGGTGCCGCGCTGGCGGGTGCGCTCTCGCACACGGCCTACAGCGCCTCGAAGGCGGCCATCAATTCGCTGACGCAGAACATCGCCACCCAGCATGGCAAGGAAGGCATCCGCTGCAACGCGGTGTCGCCGGGATTGATCGTGACGCCGGCGACCCGCGACAGCTACGCCAGCTCGGGCGTCGGCGAGATCATGCTGCGCCATCAGCTGTCGCCGCGACTTGGCCGGCCCGAGGACGTCGCGGCGGCCGTGGTCTTCCTGGCTTCCGACGAGGCCGGGTTCATCACCGGGCAGGTCCTGTGCGTCGACGGCGGCTCGCTGGCCCACCAGCCCTATATCGCCGACCTCGCGAACCTGGTGCACAAGCCATGAGCGATCTCGCGCTGCGCCTGGAGCGCGTCGAAGCGCAACTGGCGATCCAGCAACTGCCGGCGCGATACGCCGTGGCCGTCGATTCGCGCAATCTCGACGACCTGGTCGAGCTCTTCGCGCCGGACGTCGACTGCGGACGCTGGGGCACCGGCCGCGAGGCGCTGAAGCGCTACTACGCCAGCCCGAAAGTGCTTGCGGGCTTCTACCGTTCGGTGCACCTGATCTGCGGCCAGGCCATCGCCCTGGTCGACGCCGACCACGCCACGGGCACTGTCTACTGCCGCGCCGGCCACGAGGACCAGGGCCACTGGGTCGAGATGGCGATCTGCTACTTCGATCGCTACGTGCGCAGCGACGGTCGTTGGTGCTTCGAGCGGCGCGACGAGAAGCACTGGTATTCCACCGACTGGCAGGAACGCCCGCACGGGCCGCATTTCCAGAACTGGCCGGGCAAGTACGACGGCCCGAAGTTCGCGCCGCAATTGCCGCACGCCTGGCCGAGCTGGGAGCGCTACTGGGCGTCCGCGGGCGATGACGCGCGCCAGCAAGTGACGACCACGCCATGACCCCGGAAACCAATGTGAGCATCGACGTCGAGCCCCTGTTCCAGCCGCTGCGCGTGCGCGGCCTGGCGCTGTCCAACCGGATCGTGATGGCGCCGATGACGCGCAGCTTCTCGCCGGACGGTGTCCCGGGCACCGACGTCGCCGCCTACTACGAGCGCCGCGCCGCCGGCGGCACCGGGCTCCTGATCACCGAGGGCGTGGGCATCGATCATCCGTCGGCGCTCGGCGAAGCGGGACTGGGCGAAAGCGATCTCCCGCACATGCACGGGATGCGCGCCCTGGCGGGCTGGAAACGGGTCGTGGACGGGGTGCACGCCGCCGGCGGCAAGGTGATCCCGCAGTTGTGGCACCAGGGCGTGATGCGGGCGCAGGGCACGGGTCCGCATCCGCAGATGCCTTCGATCCGGCCCTCGGGCCTGTGGGGGCCATCGGGGCGAATGACCTCCTGCGAGCCGGCCTATCTCGAGCAAGTCCAGGCGCCGACGCGGCCCGCGAGCGAGAGCGACATCCAGGACGTCATCGACGCCTATGCGCGCAGCGCCCGGCACGCGCGCGAACTCGGATTCGACGGCGTCGCGATCCACGGCGCACACGGCTACCTGATCGACACCTTCCTGTGGGGCGAGACCAACCGCCGCGAGGACGCCTGGGGCGGCGATCGGCGTGCGCGCACTCGCTTCGCAGCCGAAGTCGTGCGCGCGATCCGCCGCGAAGCGGGTGAGGCGATGCCGATCTTCTTCCGCTTCTCGCAGTGGAAGCAGCAGGACTTCAAGGCCCGGCTGGCGAGCACGCCGCAGGAGCTCGAGGACGTGCTCGGGCCCATCGCGGACGCGGGCGTCGACGTCTTCGACGGCAGCGTGCGCTATTTCGACCGCGCCGAATTCGAGGGCTCGCCGCTCAATCTCTCCGGCTGGGCGAAGAAGCTGACGGGCAAGCTGGCGATGGCCGTCGGCGGCATCGGGCTCGACCGCGGCTTCTACGATTCCAGGCGTGACGGCCGGGCCGGCGGCTCCGACAACATCGCCCTGTTGATGGCGCGTTTCCAGCGTGGCGAGTTCGACCTGGTCGCGGTGGGACGTGCCCTCCTGAACGAGCCGACCTGGGCACGCAA
>Ga0307516_10002081_pt1 | contig 27253 bp, 30 predicted proteins | sample 19_EM_MG_FD_203310 | JGI IMG/M metagenome (GOLD analysis project Ga0307516, IMG submission 203310) | Populus trichocarpa ectomycorrhiza microbial communities from riparian zone in the Pacific Northwest, United States - 19_EM | ecosystem: Host-associated > Plants > Roots > Unclassified | place...
TATGTAAGTGGATACCTGCTGCTGCCGGCTGCTTGCTATCCGGTGCGAGCACAAACCCTGTCGTGTATATAGCCTCGTGTCGCGCGCGGAGGCGCTGCGTAGCGGGGGGGGGGGGGGGGGGGGGGGGGTTTTTGCCCCCCCCCCCCCCCCCCCCATTATCACGGGGGAAAGCAAGCGGACTGGATCTCGGCCACGCTGCCTTTCCATCCGTCCATCTTTATTTTTGCCCATCCGCTTGGAGTAGTTACGTATACATGCGGCTGCATTGGTAGAGGTCGGTTGGACGGACGGCGAGGCCGCGTTGGCCTTCTGCATCCGGTCCGCCTGGACTCGCATGTGGACGTCTGCACTGGGCCGGATGGCCGCTATGCTATGCTATGCCATGCTATCTCCGCAGGCCTTTGACGCGACTAGACATCAAGCACACCGCTATGCACGCAACTGGTATATGTAAATATCCAGTCTCGTCAAAGGCCTGCGGAGTGCAATTGGGCCCGCCCGCCCCGTGACCAGCGTGATAGGTGGGCAGCGGCGGGCAGTCAACCCACGCCGCCACGTAGGTTCATACATACAAATGTATCTAAGCGGACGAACGGGCACTTGGCGTGGATAAGTCTGTACATATGTGTGTAAGCAGGCAGGTAGCGTGAGGAGAGGGGAGGGAGGGGCCGGGAGCTGGTCTGGCAGCGGGTCTGGAGTACAGGACCGGACGAGAGTGCACTGGACTGTTGGTGGGCGGAGAGAAGCGAGAGAAGCGAGACGAGACGAGACGAGACTTGTCGCGAGGCCACGGCCGAGTGATCGTGATCGGAGTGCAGCGGCAGAGCAGAGCAGAATACCTAATTGGTCCGTGGGCGCGCGGGTATGTAAGCAGCGACTTTATCTTTCTTCTATTCTTCCCGTATTTTTCTATTATTGTTATTTCTATGTATCTACATAGTATGAGACTCCGTTATAGCAAAATCGTGGCAACCGGAACAGCAGCAACAACGGCAGCAACAAGGCGGGCGGAGGGCGGAGGCCGGCGGGCGGAGGCCGGGGGGCGGTGTTTCTGTCGTTTGTATGTATTGCCAGGCACAGCCGGCAGGTCCTGTGCTTGTGCTTCTGCACGAAACAAGGCTCTCCTCCCCCTCGTCCTCCTCCTCCCACCACCACCGCCACCACCACCATCTCTCCTCCTCCTGCGACAACGCAATCACGCATCGACCGGCATTGATCGAGTTTCTCGTTAGTTCCCCCCCTCCCCTCCCTCGTCTCCCCCGCAGCTCATCTTGTCGTCGCATTGGTCTGTGGATAGCCGCAAAACAGGCCGGGATTCGCCTTTAATCTGTTCATCATCATCATATCATCATCACCATCATCATCGCAAGCATCGCCAGCAGATAGAGGACACAACAGCATCATCTACCCCGCAACTGTGACCGTCTAAACAAGAAATGATGTAACTGTGTTTCTTTCTCCGATGGGTTGAGTTTTCCGTGAGCTGAGCTGGAGAGTCTAGAAGGTCCTATGTACGGACCATACGTTTCTCCACCCAGCGCTGCGGTATCGAGTGGGCAGCGGCCCAGATAACCGCCGCGAACGATTGGACTATCGGGTCTGGGTGGAAAAACCAAAAAAAAAACGATAATGCAACACAGCCACGGCCAGCGAATCGAATGCACCTGGCCAAGGTGCGAAGGAGAAGACTGCACCGACCACTGTTTCGATGATGCCGTTCCAGCTCTCTTTCGCCCTCTCGTCTCTCGCTGCTGCCAACCATCGATCGGATGGCCGTTCTGCGCCACTCCTAGCGACCGCATCATCTGAGCGACGTCCAAGCATTGACCTCGGGCGGAGGTATACGGGTGTGTAGTGCTGCAGCCGCATCAAAGTGAAGGCAGGTGCTCTTGCCGGCGGAGGAATCTCAAAGCGGGAGCTGTGCGGAGAATCCGCACCCGAAGCTTGGAAAGAAAGAAGGGCGAAAGGAACAAAAAGCGGCTTGCATCTGCCTCGCATGACCATGTTGTGGCGCACAATATGGTACATACTTACGCAGCAGAGCGCATACTGCGACTCTGCTGCTTCCCGACGGCACGTTCCACTCTGGGAACATCAAATCGATTTTTTGCAGTCTCTACGCATTGACTAGAGTAGATACTGTGATCTGATTGATCGACATGGGGTCGCCACAGCATGGGTGGGGGGGGCGACAGGCGGCTCATGTGCCGAACATCCAGGCCAGCCACTGGCCTTTCTTTCTTCTCTTCTTTTCGTCGTATGTCTGACCCGCAGAGCCCCATCCACTTCCTCCGGCGTGATGGGCGGGGGCAGTACATACGCAGATATCTCGACTCCGGACCGCTCGACGACCACCAGTTGGATCGGTTCACTTCGCTTCTGTTCCCGCGTGGCTGCTATAGCTGCTGTGGCGGCGTGTGATCGCTATCCATCGAGCGCATGGTTGGCTGAATGCCCTTTCACCTATCCGAACGGAGGAAAACATCAAGGGGCGAACATTGATTTGTTGGCAGGCACGGAAGTACCCCGTCTCTACTTCCTTCTAGCGCTGCAATCTGCATGCTAACCACCCTACCCGCATATACCGACAGTTCTTCCCGCCCTGCCCTGGTTTCTGGCATCCCCCAACTCGATCCTGCACACGTCCAACAGGCAGGGCAAGCAGAGAACTCTCGTGGAGAGCTGGCATTGGCCAGACTCAGCGCCCTCCGCCCAGGCAGATCTCAATCGTTACAGGTGCTCTGCTTCGGCCAAGGTTCCAGGGATGGCTGGTGATGGATGGCCCTTCCCTTCTCTGCACGGCTAGTAGCCGTGATCGTCCGCTTTTTGGGGGGGGGGGTTTGATTTTTTTTTTGATTATTTTTTTTGCTATTTCCTTTTGCCTTTCCTTCCGGATGCATGATCTGAGGCAAGGTTCGAAGCCGAAGGCCGCGTGTGTGTGGCGGGAATTATATGTCCTTGAGGGGGCCGGGTTTCTCATCGGAGCCCGGAGTGAGTGAGCTTGCTGGCGGAAATATAATTCGTCTCCCGGTCCATCCGTTCCTTTTATTTTCTTTTCGCATTTTTTTTTTCGTCTCTGTTTTTCATTGCAGTCCCTGGACTGCCTACTGTACACCGCCGCCGTCCTACGTGTGCGAACGATCGAGCCTTCCATTGCACCGCGAGATATATATACACATATACGCGGAGCACTGCTACCGCACCTCGATCCATCCCACCGACTACACAGCAAACCCTCCCCACGATGTGCTGCATTCCCTGGTGCTACGCTTTCTGCTGCGAGCCCAGGAAGCTGCTCAAGTACTATCGCACGCGCAACACCAAGGACCAGAACCAGAACCAACACAGCGGCAAGAACGGGTCCGTGGACAATGCCCGGGCCGTGGACGAGAAGGCCCACGTTCACGGGCGGGAGCGACGGAGCAAGAGACGGAGCCACAGTGCCTCGCGGGGAGCTGGGGGGAAGGAGAGGGGTAGGGAAAGGGACAGGAACAGGGACCGACGACAGCAGAGGAAGCCGGCCACCTCGTCGTCCTCGTCGGAGGATGAGAATACCTTCGTGCCCGCGGTCCTGATCCCGCCGCCACCGCCGCTCGACATGGGCCAGTATAGGGATCCCACTCCCGTACCAGATATGTTTGGGGGGCAGTACACCCCTCCGCCGCCGCCGACGCCCTACGGACCGGAGCGTTCGGCCGCACCGTCATTCCCGTCCCCCGAACCAGCTGCATCCCCCTCTCCTCCCCCGCGGCCGGCCAAGGTCCCACTAAGTCCTCCGCCAACCGCCCTCGTCGTGGGAGGAGCACCGTATGAATACGCCCGCGCCGTGATCACGCACCATGACGATCTCCTGCAGCAAGCCGACAACGCCGCGGACGAGCAGCAGCGGCAGTCAGGGGACGACCAACAGGCGGCCCCCGCCAACTCGGAGCCCTTCCACCCGGAATGGCGCCGTGTCTCCGGCTCTAGCACGCCGTCGCCGAAGCGCGAGTTCCCGCCCAGTGGGGTCAGACACTTCGTCCCTGCGCCCATCGACGTCGAGATCTTCGCGACACCGTCGGAGCGGCGCCGGGAGCGCAGCGTCTCGCGCGTGCGCACGTCGTCGGAGAGGAACCGGAGACGCTCCCACTCGCGTCCCCGCAGCTCCTGGGGCGCAGGCGGCGAGTTCAGGGACTCGCACCACTCGCTGTACTCCGACGGCTCGCGGAGGGGCGAGGACTCCGACGGTTCCGCTCCGCCCATGCCGGCCGGGCTGGGATTCAGGGGCGGCGGACGCAGGCCCAGGAGGAGCCACACTGGGGATGCGGGCGCGCTGGTGAGGCTCGTGCCCGGAGTCAGGCCCGGCCAGAGCGGCCAGGCTGTGGGCAGTCCCAACGCCGGCGACTTGGTCAGGCGTGGGACCGCGCCTGCCGATTTCCGCACCGCGTACGACTACGAGGGGAACGAGGCGCCCCCGAGGAGGATGTGTTCCCGCCGCCAGAGACGCGAGGCGGAGGACAAGGAGGGCCTGCGACTAAGGAAGGAGCAGGAGGAGCGAGAGAACGCCATTCGCTTGAGGAGGGAACAGGAGGAGCGCGAGAATGCCACCCGCTTGAGGAGGGAGCAGGAGGAGCGCGAGAATGCCATCCGCTTGAGGAGGGAACAGGAGGAGCGCGAGAACGCCATCCGCTTGAGGAGGGAACAGGAGGAGCGCGAGAATGCCATCCGCTTGAGGAGGGAGCAGGAGGAGCGAGACAACGCCGTCCGCTTGAGGAGGGAGCAGGAAGAAGCCATACGGCAAATGCGAGAACAGGAAGAACGCGAGCACGCCCTTCGAATGCGACGAGACCAAGAAGAGCGTGAGAATGCCATCCGCTTGAGGAGGGAGCAGGAGGAGCGCGAGAATGCTATCCGCTTGAGGAGGGAACAGGAGGAGCGAGAGAACGCCGTCCGCTTGAGGAGGGAGCAGGAAGAAGCCATACGGCAAATGCGAGAACAGGAAGAACGCGAGCACGCCCTCCGAACCCGACGAGACCAAGAGGAGCGCGAGAATGCCACGAGACAACAGCAGCAACAGGACGCGGACGCAGCGAGCAGAGGATCGCCCACGGGCCCACCGCGGCGAGCGCCCATCAACATCACCATCACTCGCACCGTCTCCACTCGGAGCCGAACGAACAACCCCAGCAACCACTCCGCCAACTCCTCCCCCGCCGCATCCCAGCCCGACCACCTCCAGCAGCACACTCCCCCGGACACGCCGAGCGCACCGCCCAAGTCCGCCCACCGCCGGTGGCGAGGATTCCCGAAACTCGGGTTCGCATACGTCGAGGAAGGCCCGCTCCCGATCACGTTCGAAGACCACATGGAATCGCTCTCGTCTCACATCGCCGAGCACTCCCTCGAGGGCGTGATCCCCGACAGCTCGTCCGACCCGCTCGAGATCGCCAAGCGCGCCGAAGCCGAAGCCGACCGGATCTGCGCCGCCCTCGGCCTCTCACCGTACGCCACGCCCGATCTCACCAAGGTCGGCCTGTACGACGTCATCGTCTTCTGCGACGACTCGGGCTCCATGCTGGTGGACAACCGCTTTGACGACCAGAGGGACGTCGTCAAGCGCATCTCCCGCATCGCGCATACGTACAACCGCGCGGGCATCTCCCTGCGCTTCATCAACTTCCTGGATGACGACGGCTACAACCGGCTCAGCCACGGCGACATCAACTCCGCCATCAGCCACGTGTTCCCCAACGGCACCACGCGCCTTGGGACGAAGCTGCTCGAAAAGGTGGTGCTGCCATTCGTGATCGAGCCCGCACGTCGCGGCGAGCTGCGGAGGCCCGTGCTGATCTCGATGATCACCGACGGCGAGGTACTTTCCCTTCCTTCCTCACCCCCCTTACGATCCACCGCTAACGTATTCTCGCCGCTGCAGCCAACGGAGGAAAACGTTGACACGCTCAAATGGACGATCCTGGCATGCAAGGACGAACTGCGGAAGAACCTGAACGCACACGGTACTCCGTACGGCGAGTCCGCAGTGACGTTCCAGATCAACAGGATCGGCGACTCACCGGAGAGCAAGAAGTACCTGGACCGGCTGGCGGACGATCCGGAAATTGCGGGGCTCATTCACTGCAACGACGAGACGCTGGATGCGGCCGTCCGGACGGCCGGCGGCGACGGGGGGCAGCTCAATACCTGGGTACGTTCCCCCCCCCTCATCTATCTGTCTGCTCAGCAGGATGAAAAACAACAACCGACTGACGGCATGACGCGAAACAGTTGACGCAGTTGCTGGCAGCCGGCGTGAAAATGTGAGCGGTGGTGCTACATGTACAGGTGTGGTCTGTTTTTTTGTAGATTTCTTTTTTTCTTCTTCTCCTCTCTTGATGGATTACAGGTTACTTCCTATTGTATTATTTTTTTTTCGGCCGTGCTTTATCGACGCTGTGAATGGCGGGTGTCTGTCTTTCTTTGCTTGCTTTTCTGATTTTCTGTGGATACTTGCGATGTAGAATGTTAGCTAGTGGGGGAGGATGTCTGCACTCTTTTTGATTTTTCTTTCGTCATTAATCGCATGCGACCTATGGAGATCATGGCGATGTACTCTGCACACTGCCCGTTTCCCATCTGCAGCCCGCGCGAAGGTGGTTCGTTTTGCAAGCTCCCCTTAGTGATGTCGCACCGGTCCCCCCCCTGTCTTGCAAAATGGCACTTGTCAGGACAAGCCACTATTAAATGCACACTCGCCCAAGTAAACCCTTTGTCCTCCAAATATTCTCGCGACACCACTCTTTTGATTGCGAAACAACGCCATGAATCGCTCAGCAGGACGGGACGTCCATCTCTACAATCCTAACGGCCTCGTAAAGCCGCTTGGTGGTCTGATCCTCAGCAACAGTATCACAAATGCAAACTTCTACGCGATTTTCTACAGCACCTTCGCTCTGCGGCATGATTGTCACGGATAGTTCGGGGGACATTCCGAGGGATGAGCGGGCGCGCTCCAGCTTGGCAATTGCTATATCATCACCGAAGGTAGCAGGCTTTCTTGCGTACGCGGTCAAGCAAATTGCTGAACTTTAAACAGGTTCCTCTGTCGTTAACGAGATGGGGTTCGTGCGGTTTCGCTTTCCAGCGGGACGCGTGTTGCAGCGTTTTCGCGATCCTATCCGCCAAGCGGGACCAGCGATGTGTCGCAACGGGAGAAGAGGCATTAGGTGCTGGGTTTGGCTTCCAGGCTGCGCACATTTTTTTCCTTTGGCGTAAACCACGGTAGTTGGGGACCGCCATTCAGCCGGACAACTGGAGGACCCCCAATCAACTCTATTCAGAATGGGATATTGCTGGACGATATCTACATACCTATGTACCATCCATTCGATAACCACGCACCGCGTCGACCTGTGGATCCACTTTTTTTTTTTAGGCAGACGGTGTTCGCGCACATGAGGCGAGCCGGCGAGTCTGGTTTCGAGTTGTGGAGTTTGTGCTGTTCGGCCGCGTGATTGTGGACTGACTTTTTTTTCTCTTTCGGAAGCGGTCGCGGGTATCTATGCTTGATGTTACTACACATACTAATAGAAAGATGGTGGGGATGGGATTCTGGTTAACGGGCCCCCGCAGCCAATCAGAGCGGGTCTGTAAGAATCAGCCTTGCGAAGCTATCGGTCAGTATGTAGGGAGGGGCTCCCTGTGTTCAACACTGAAAAGCGAAATCTATCGATGTTCCCCGCAAGACCCCCGAATGGTAGAGATATATACTACTGGTGCCACTTGAACAAGTGCCCACCCCACTTTGGGCTTTCCCCTAGAGTAGTTCCCTTGGCATGTATTCCTGTGGTGGTTGCGTGGATGAGAGAGGGGTGCATTCGCATTCGCATTCGATGTGGCATGAACATGGCATGGCATGGCATGAGAAGGGATGGGCGGATGGCGGCCGGGCTAGATATGACGATTAACGGCATGCGATTGGCGACGGTATATGTAACTATGCTTTGGACGCTGGATGTAGTTATGATTACGAGTGGATGGTACGCTGCGTCCGGCCAAGCATTGAATACTCCGCTATCACTCGCTCGATAGTGCAGAGTTCGGACACGGTCTCCGGAGGAGTTGCCGTTGAATTGTACTGCCACCCGAGAACAACGTGCATGTGCGAAGCGAAAGTAACAGCGACAACCGGAGATGTCCATTCGGAAGAAGGCTAGCGTCGGGCAGTTGATCCCAAGCACGTCATTCCGTTTACTAATCTATCGACAGAAACGCCAGCACTCCAGCACATTCGATGATTGGTGTCTAGCGCGGCCCCGCCCCGCCCCCCACCATGAGGCCTCCACACAGCTCTCGTCCTGCTGTCTCTGGGATGGAAGCAGCGCTATCGATACCATGATGCACCGCCTACTCGCCCCGTGCCGCACGCCGGCCAGATCATCCTCGCCCGCCATTCTGTCGCGGCGGGCAACAGCAGCAACGTCCGGCCTCCTCGCGCGAAGCGCACTCGCCAGCCGCGCCAGCAGCAGCCGCAGCAGCCGCGGCCGAAGCAACGGCTCGTCGAATCCGCCGCTGGCGTTCCCGTGCCTCGATGCGCTGGAGTCGCGGACGCGGCGGCTCGAGACGCGGTTTTCGACCGAGGGCCCCGAGCCGTCGTACACGACGGGCGCGCACGAGAAGTGGACGTCGACGGCGCCGCTGCTGCTCGACAACGGCGGCGTGCTGAGCGAGCTCACGGTTGCGTACGAGACGTGGGGGACGCTGGCGCGCGACCGGTCGAACGCGGTGCTGCTGCACACGGGGCTGTCGGCGTCGTCGCACGCGCACTCGACGCCGCGCAACGCCAGTCCCGGCTGGTGGGAGCCGTTCATCGGCCCCGGCTGCGCACTCGACACCAACCGCTTCTTCGTCGTGTGCACGAACGTGCTCGGCGGCTGCTACGGCTCAACCGGCCCGGCCAGCGTCGACCCCGCCGACGGCGAGATGTACGCGACCCGGTTCCCGATCATCACCATCGGCGACATGGTCGCGGCCCAGTTCCGGCTGCTCGACGCGCTCGGCATCGGCCGGCTGTACGCGAGCGTCGGCGCGAGCATGGGCGGCATGCAGAGCCTGGCCGCCGCCGTGATGTTCCCCGACCGCGTCGCCAGGCTCGTGAGCATCAGCGGCTGCGCCCGCAGCCATCCGTACAGCATCGCCATGCGGCACACGCAGCGGCAGGGTGAGCTGCACACGCGCCCCGCTTCCCGGCGGCTCCTGCTGACGCTGGGCCAGTTCTGATGGCGGACCCCAACTGGAACCGCGGGTTCTACTACGGACGGGTCCCGCCGCATGCGGGGATGAAGCTGGCGCGCCAGATCGCCACCGTGACCTACCGCTCGGGGCCGGAGTGGGAGCAGCGCTTCGGGCGCGAGCGCGCGGATCCGTCGCAGCCGCCGGCGCTGTGTCCGGACTTCCTGGTCGAGACGTACCTCGACCACGCGGGCGAGAAGTGGTGCCTGCAGTACGACGCCAACTCGCTGCTGTACGTGTCGAAGGCGATGGACCTCTTCGACCTCGGCGCGGCGGCGCAAGCGCGCACGCGCGCGCAACGGGCGGCGAACGCATCGAAGCTGACGTCGGCTGCCGGGGACGACGGCGCGCGGTGCAGCCTCACGCTCCCGGCCAAGCCGTACGAGGAGAAGCCGCGGGCCAGGAGCCCGCCCGCCGCGCCGGCCGCCGGCCCGCCGCAGGACCTGGTCGACGGCCTGGGCGCGCTCCGGTCGCACCCGACGCTGATCCTCGGCGTCGCCAGCGACATCCTCTTCCCGGCCTGGCAGCAGCGCGAGATCGCGGACGCGCTCCGACTCGGGGGCAACCGGAACGTGACGCACATCGAGCTGGGCGAGGACGTCAGCCTCTTCGGGCACGACAGCTTTCTGCTGGACCTCGAGCACATTGGCGGGAGCGTCGGGCGGTTCCTGGAGAAGTAGGGAGGCAAGGAGTGCGAGTGGACCGGTGACGATTTTGTGGAGGCGGGGCAAGGAGTGTGAGTGGGCAGGTGACGATTTTCTGGAGGCGGGGGGGACACGGGGAGGGCGTGTATTCGTATTCAGAGTATATGATTTGCGGACGTGGTCTCAGCCAGCCCGCCGAAGCTCGGCATATGACGTGCGAACAGAGCGAGCACGTGTGACATCGCCAGAATGCCGGCCACCCACCAGGGACCGGCGCCCTTGTCCTCGCACGGCGATAGCGATGATATGTAGATAGGTAGATCACTGATCGCACGCGACCCTGCCAACACGCACGCATTGGACGGTGCTCGTTCCGCCGACTCGCCAAACGTATGTCCCGAGACACGCGGCGATGCCCTATGGAGCGGCCGTCGTGCCCGCCCGCCGGCCCACTGGACGCGTCCGCCGTGGTGCAGGGCGTGTCGCTCGCTCCGGTTACCCGCTCTTTGTGTTTGTCCCGCAACCAGGACAGCGCCGGCCGAAGCTCGAACTGGCTGATATCTCGATAGTACTTAGCTACTCTGGTCGGGGCAGAAACAACCGCTGCTGCTGCAACTGGCGCGAGCCGAGAGCGGACTAGCCGCTGTGTAGGGGACACCTCCCTCCCACAGGGGTTGTCGATAGAGGCCTCTACCGAGCCAATCTTCTTTTTCTTTTCTCAATCCTTTTCGTGCCCGGTGCTGCTCTGCGCTGCTCTATCCTGTCCAACCCACGTCGTTCTATCTGCTCTCGACTCGCTCGGCAACCACCACCCACCGCGGCCCACCGTCTCCCTTCCCCCTCTCTCCCTGCACCAACCACAACCACCACTGTACGGAACCCGCTGCGTCGGATCGTGGATGCTCCCCCTTCCCCTCGCTCGTTAACAGACAACTGCCAGATACCAGGTTTCTCTGGTCCTTATCGCCCGGCTCCGTCCAGCTCCGCCCAGCTCAGCCCAGCTCAGCCCGGCCCAGCCACGAACCTGCCATTGGACCGTGGACGAGACGGGACGGAACAGGACAGGCCAGCCCCGTCAGCCCTTCGCCCGCCCATTCATCCCCCCGAACGCAACGCAACGGAAGCCGACAGCCCCGCTGTGCATACTCTGCAGACGGCGACCTGACGGCGACGAAGAAGAAGACGAAGAAGAGCAATAGCAATAACAACAATAAGAGGGGGAAAGGAGAGGGCCAGCGGTTGCGTGTTGCTCGGCCGCTCGTCCAGTCCGGGGGAGGGTGAGTGGAAGAAGAAGAAGAAGAAGAAGAAGAAAAGAAGACGAACAAGAAGAAGACGAGGTCTGGACTGTCTATCCGATATTTTAGGCGATCATATATCCATCCACCCAAGTTGGCTCACAGCTTTCTTCCTTGTCCTCGTCATCCTACCTCTACCCTTCTCCTGCTGTCACCCCCCACAAAAAAAAACTGCTAAAATATCTATCTAATATGTATACTCTCGCCTTCGTCTATCCTCTCCTTCTCCACCACACTCTTGGACCCTCCGCCTCCGCTGCCCCTCTCGCCATCCCCCTCCCCTCCCCCCTCATCCCCGGACTACCCTTGCTTACGCCTGCTATCCTCTAGTTGATGTTGCCATAGCTTCAGCTTCCAGCTTCAAACCCTACACTACCATACCTCGGCTCTACCTCAACAGGAACTACCTCATCTCACCCACCCCCTCCACATCGCGGAATCCACGTCGTCATCCCGTTCCCGCTCGATAAGCAGATACGGCTACCAGATCTCAGCGGTTTCAACAGCTCCCAACAACAGCTCCCGACAGCAGCTTCAACAACACATTCGAAAGAAAAAAAACCCAACACCTTCGAAAAAGAAAAAGAAAAAAAAAAGAAATGCAGCCCGGCAGGTATGGCCAGCGTACCTCTTCCTCCTACTTCGATCCCTCCAAACCCCACATCAACACTTCCACTGCCAAATCATCATGGACGGCATGGGCTCAGGCTAAACGCGACCTTTTGTTCAGGAGAGAATTTAATATAGTAGTTTTGGGTGCCGGTATGGGATGATATGTTCTACCGTCGTACTCTGCCTTTCTACTCTCTCTCTCTCTCTCTCTCTCTCTTTTCAAAAACTCACTTTTTTCTTCTTTTCTTTTCTTTTCTTTTCTTTTTTACTACTCGGAGAAATTGATTTTTTCCGCCTTCTTCCTCTTTGTCGTTGGCGGGGCAGACTGCAGCTCGACAGCCCTGAGACGAGATGACTTCATGCATTCATGCATTCATGCGGCATTTTCTATATCGCCTTTTTTACTCTTCCAACCTTTTTTTTTTCTTTCCTTTTTTTGGCAAGAGAGAGAGAGAAAAAAAAAGAAAAAAAAATCAATATGCAGAGAAGTGCCCTGGCTAAAACTTTGGTGCGTGCCGTATGGCGTCGGTTTTTCGATTACAGGTGGAGTCGGAAAAAGCTGCTTGACAGGTAAGTACATCATACTGAGCTATCCGCGGGGAGACGGAGAGAGAGCTTTTGTTAGTAGTAGTCGTGCTCATTCTTGCTTCTTCTCCAGCTCAATTCGTCCAGAATGTGTGGATCGAATCGTACGACCCCACCATCGAAGATTCCTACCGCAAAGTGGTCGAGGTAGATGTACGTCAGCATTCCAGTCCATGCGCCGAGAGACAGACGGAGTGAGAGAGAGAGGAAGAGAGAAACAGTTGGTGGCTGACGTGTGTGTAGGGGAAATCATGTGTACTGGAGATGTAAGGCGTTCCGGGCAAGGCGAGACGGAAGGGACCCGGGAAATGCTGACTGCTCCGTTTCACCGATAGTTTGGATACCGCGGGCACGGAACAGTTCAGTGAGTGATGGTTCCCGAAAATCCGGTGCGGTTGCCGCAAGCTAATATCAGGCTCCCCCGTCAGCTTCCATGAGGTATTCATCGCCCAGAATTCCGCGTGACAAGAGGGGCCGTTGGCTATGGACTTAACTAACCACAGGGGAAAAAAAAGAGAGATATACCTGAAAACCGGTACCATATCCCCCCCTCCGTACGACCGGATGCAGCGTGCTAACAGAAGCGGGCCAGGCCAAGTACATGCCATATCCCCACTCCCCGCCATCCGCCGTCTCGCACCGCTAACCCGGTTCTTCTAGGGCTTCCTGCTAGTCTATTCGATCACCAGCCTCACCTCGTTCCAGGAACTCACGCCGATCCGTGACGCCATCCTAAGGATCAAAGAAGTGGAGGAAGTGCCCATCGTCATGGTCGGCAACAAGTCGGATCTCGAGGGCGACCGGCAGGTCTCGAAGAACCGCGCGAACCACCTCTCCCGCAAGTGGGGTGGCGTGCCGCTCTACGAGTCGTCGGCGCGGAGACGCCTCAACGTCGACGAGGTGTTTTTGAACCTGACGCGGCAACTGATGAAGATGTACGGTGGCGAGGTACCGGGCGGAGCAGGCGGGGGAGCAGGCGGCGGCATCGCTGGAGGGAGGAGAAAGAGGGGGAGGATCTGTACGATCTTGTGATATGCTGTGGTGGGATCGATTTCGATTATTTATTCTTCCTCTTTTCTTTTTAGTTTCATAGCTGGAGCTGGACGAAACCGGACTGGACTGGACACCCGATTTCTTTGCCTTTTTCTTCTCTCTTTTAATCATGGATACCTTCTCTATATTTCGGTTTCTTTTTTCTGTAACTACTACCTTTATTTCCCGAGAGAGCGCAGGGAGAGACTTTTGTAATGGCATGGGATCGATATAGAGCGGGGACACATTGCGGTCGCAATTCGGTGTTTTTTTTTTGATTTTTTTTTTGATTTTACGGCCCTACCTTCTCACCTGTTTACTTGCGCACTTACGGCCTTCCTTCTTGCTTATTACTTACTCGCATACCCACGCACATACTCACTACTTAGTCTAAATACTTTTACCTTCAATTTCTCAACATAATACACACTGCAGTCGCCGCATCGTTTTCGCTTTTCGCACCGAGCCCCACCGTGATACTGCAAAGCGGCAAATCTCACGCTCACGCGGCAGTTGCAGTCTGTTTCTGCTCGCCAACCACACAAGTGCGAGCGGTTTGTGTGTGTGTGTGTGGACCTGATCGCCAGATCTGCACGCTCTTTATCCGAGTGAACACCCCCGCCATCCCACCCACCCGATTCCCAGTTTTGCCGTTATGTACGCTGGCAGTGGAGCACCGGTACCGCGTGCGCGGGTAAAGGGGCTTGTGCTCTATTGCCGTGTGGGTGAGGTGGGGGTGCGGGGGTGGTATGACGTCACGGGTTTTGTCAATTGGGGGAGGGTGATGTTTTGTGATTCCGTCCGCGTGGGCGAGTTGTCGGTAAGATACATATGTACCTCATAGGTATGTAGGTATGTACATAGATACAAGACCGCCGTCCCGACGCCGCTCCCGCGGGCTCTCTTCTTGCTCGCAGTCGTCATCGCAAACGTACATCTCCCGACCGCGCCCAGAAGATTCCCGGACGAAAGCCTTTCGTATCATATCACCCAGACGAGCCCCCCCCCCCCCCTCTTCCTGTCGAGGCTGATGCGGTTGGACGCTGCTCTCCGGAGCAACTCGCATGGCTGGCGCTCGTGGGTTTGCCCGCCGTTGGGGGGGGGAAGGGGGGGGGGAAAGGGGAGATGGAGTTCGGATGGGAGAAAAGAAAAAAAGAAGAAAAAAAAAAAAGGCTGTCTTAGCTGGAAGTTTGTTCCCTTCGGGTCGGCAGGAAATGTGCTTGACCGAGGTGGGGGCGATGGGAATGTGGCAAGAGATATATGAAAAAAAAAAAAACGGTGGTGCGCAGTCAACGACGAGAAGGACCGCACTAAAAATGCGTGAAGTACGCATTGCGTGTAACCCTAGATAGGGGCCGTATGTGCGGTAGATACTGGCTTGCTCGTTGTTGTAAGTACATTATGTAAGTATGGGTGCTCGAGTGAGTGGCGGAGATGGAGTGCAGAGTGAGCGAGTGAGATATGTGCGAGGAGAACCCAGGCGGAGCGGAGCAGAGTGGAACACGGAGTGGAGCACCGCCAACTCACTTGCTACCGCAATCGACTATCATTCCCTTCTTGTTGCGGGCTTCGTATGTGTGTGTACTGAACCAGTCGTTCGCCAGCCCATTCAGCGGGTCATGCTTTCGCAGCATCTCCCTCTCTACCGCAGTGCACTCGGTCCTCATATATACAGCCTGACTAGTTCCAGAAAAGAATTTCTACGTATGTACGGGCGGAGTCAGAACTCGTCCCCTGGCCGCTCGCAAAGAAGAGAAAACGGTGAATGCGGCACGTTATATATTAAGGAAAGCAAAAATGCGAAAATGCATACAGCACCATCCATGCCCAACCTGCCACGCAGACTATTGATGCGTTTTTTCCGTCGTCGTCGTCGTCGTCGCCGTCGTCGCCGTCGTCGCCGGCGGTGGCGTCGCCGCCACTGCGGGTGGAGTAGTGTAGTCTTCACTCGCACCACCATCTATCCAATCGCCGTCGTCGCCCCAGGCGTAGCCGTCGATTGGAGTTGCTGTTGTTGGCAGTGGTGGCTGTTGAGGGGCAGAGTATTGTTGCTGGTCCATCTGCTGCTGCAGATTCCGGGGCGACTGGTTGGGATCCATCACGTTGACGACGGTGGACGCCCGCCGCTTCAGTGCACCCCACCGCTTTCCCCTGTCGTCGCGGCACCTTTCCAGCAGCTGGAGGGCCTCCTCGCGGAACTCGTGGGAACCCGAAGTTTTGGCCGCGGTGCTGAGATGGAACTGGAAGCGATCGTCGGATACTTCGCGGCTCTCGAGTAGACGGCTCACGACCCAATGCATGCCCCGACGGTCGTAAATGAGGCAGTAGGCGTGGAGCAGAGCCGTCAGTCCGGCAAGATCCCAGCCCGTGCGTCGGCCCCACCGCGTCTTGGAGACTTCGTTCATGATGTGCAGCGCGCCAACCATGTCCTGGCGGCTGGTCAGGATCGCCGCTGCCTGGTTCCTGATGTTGTGCGATATCGAGAGATCGTTTCCCTCCATGAACTTGTACAGTCCGTAGATGAGCTGGAGGATGGAGGTGTACACCACCGGGTGCTTGTCCGCCTCCTCCTTGACGAGATCGATCATGTACCCGGCAACGCTTTCCCTGATCAGGGCTGCGCGATCGCGGTCGCGGGGGAGAACCGATGGTAGGTCGAGCAGGTCATCGGGGAGGAGCACATACGCGCGGGCGAGGAGACCGATGACCTCCCTGGATACGGCGACGTGAGCGGACGCCTCTCGGAAGATATTGAGCGTCTCGCGGACACGGCCATACTGCAGAGCCGTGCGCAGATGCTTGATCACGTCGGCACTCTGCATCGCCACTTCGGGGGTGACGGCGTGCTGGGGCGGCGGCGGCTCTATCTTCTTTTCCACCGGGAACACGCTTCGACGGAGGATGTCACGTGATATCTCGTCAACTTTGTTACGGTCCATATGGAACACTGTATAGTAGACCCGATACATCAGCGAGCGCGGCACGTTGGTGCATCGCAGGTCATGGAGGAAGGTGTTGAAGGTAGTCGCGTTGGGCTCCACTCCGTGATCCCGCATCCTGCCAACCCAACGCATCACTCCCGCCTCGTCTACCGCCTGCAGATGCGCCCGGATCATAATGTTGAACGATGCCGGCGACGGAAACCGAGGCTCGTTGGAGAGCATGTCGAAGAAATCCTCCAAGCCATCGACCCCTTCGATATCGACATAAGTGTCCAGCAGCGAATTCAGCGTCCTTCTTGAGAATTGCATCCCCTTCCTCGTCACTTCCTTCATGGCCTTACGAACCCCCTCCCAGTCCCCGCTTCCTGCCTGCATCAGCAGGAACGTAGCGAACGTCCTGTCATCCGGCTTAACGCCGTCCTGAATCATCTTATCGACGTACTGCCTTGCGAGCTGTGGCTTTCCATACGCGAGCGCCTCCTCGATCATGACATTGTACAATGCCGGCGCAACGATCCTTTTCCGTGATCTGATCCACTCGAAGTCCTGTTCCAACTCGGTAAAAGAAGCCGTCTTGTCCCTGACACCCGCCAGGAACGCGGCAAAAGCACTCTCCGTCACCGGTTTCCGTTGGTCCTCTAACCTTTTCATGACGTCCCGTGCCTCCGAGATATCGCCAACCTTGACCAGACACTTTATGAAGAGCTCGTAGGTTTTGTGATCGGGTTTCACAATCTGCATGCCGGTATAGTGCTTGAACGTGCTGATGAACTGGACGTAGTCCTTCCGAATCAGGTACGCTTCGAGGCACAGATTGAGGCCACGAGTACCGACGAACGGGGGGTACAACGACAGATGTTGGAATATTGCGGGTGCCTCAGCGTGCCTCGAGTAACGGTTGTATGTGTCCATGAGATACATGCCAGCCCTCTGCACGATAGCCTCGTGAACACCCTCCTCCCTGGCGTCGAAAAATAGCGCATTTGCCTCGTCCAGGTTCCCGGCCTGTACGAGCAACACGCACTGTCTGAGCCATTCCTGCCCCTCCTGCGTAGTCTGCCGGCTTCGGAACGAGATATCCCATCGGTCCTGTCGAGGACGCCCTGCATCCCACGGATGCGACTTTTTCGCCTTTTCGTTCGCTGGAGCATCGGCTGGCCTTGGAGTACAAATTGGGGTTGAAGTGCCAACTGGCTTTGTAGAGCCGCTGGAAGCGACGATGGCGGCAACGGTAGCGGGGACGGTTTTCGGGGGTGCCGGGGCTTTACCGTGACCGTGGCGTCCGTTCCAACGAACACCCGCAACCACGGTGGCGTGGAAACCTCTCTGTCCGTACGAGATTCCATGCCGAGCGGTGGCTGCAGCGGCGGTCCGAAGGCAATGATTTGAGATGCCATTGTGGTGGTGGTGATGGTGGTGGCGGTGATGGTGGCGGCGGGGGTGGTGCTGGTCGTGGGGTGGGAACACGAGCTGGCGCAGGTAACGGAGAGTACTCTGCGATGGTGCAGCGGGCCCTGTACGAGGCCTTATCATAATACTCCGTTCTTCAGCCGAGGAAGCATAGGTAGGCGAACAGTAGTATGGTTGTTGGGTCGGGTGGCCGATGGGGTCGGAGTTTCAAAACGTTGTTGGCTGAATGACGCGGAAAACTTTTGGCGGCTCATCCGATCAGCAAACTTTCTGCTCGAGCCACATGGGGCTGCCCTTCGGTTGTCAACGGCTTTATTTAACACCGCGCCAACATCCGATTATGTAACTGAAAGATGATATCGCAGTCGTCCGGTCGAGTCAGGTCGACGGCTGGCGCTGCTTACTTGACAGCGCACACATTGCTATAATTTACATAGGCTGTATGCGAGAACATATGATTAAACAAAAAAAGAGAGAAGAAATGACTCTACACTCACAGTAGAACAACTCCTGTAATGTCCTCACGGGTTTGGCGTGATAGTAGTGCTGCAATGCTCGTATCTTGGACAACGTAACTCAATCGATGCAGAACACTCCCTCAATTCTACTTGGGCTGGTATCTCTACATCCTAAAAACGCCAAACTTCGTATCCTTCGTCTCAACACTCCCGCCCAGGGCCGCCCTCAATCCGAGTCCCAAATAGCTCCTCGTCTCCTCCGGCGGGATGACGCCGTCGTCCCAGATCCTCGCGGACGAGAACACGGCCTCACTCTCACTCTCGATTCGTCCTTGCAGTTGTGGATCCGCATTTTTCCGCACCGTGTTCATGACCGAGCTGAGTTGCTCCGAGCCCATGACGGCAATCTTCGCATTCGGCCACATCCACAGGAACCGTGGGGAAAAGGCACGGCCACACATGCCGTAGTTGCCCGCCCCGTAGCTGGCGCCAACGACGACGGTGAATTTCGGCACGTCAGCACACGACACGGCGTTGACGAGCTTTGCACCGTTTTTGGCGATGCCGCCGGCCTCTGCGTCTTTGCCGACCATGAAACCGCTGATGTTCTGGAGGAAGACGAGAGGGATGTTGCGTTGGGCGCAGAGTTGGATGAAGTGTGCGCCCTTGAGACTGGCTTCGCTGAAGAGGATGCCGTTGTTGCCGACGATTCCCACGCGATAGCCGTGGATGCGGGCGAAGCCTGAGCATATTAGCCATTTCCGACTACATATTAAGGTGTATGGGAGCCGTACCAGTGACGATAGTAGTCCCATAATTTTCTTTGAACTCGCTGAACTCACTCCCGTCCACAATTCTGGCAATGACCTCCTTGATATCGATGGGCTTCCTTAGGTTAGTGCCAACAATGCCGACCAACTCCTTCGGATCGTAAAGCGGTTCCTCGACTTCCGCCTCTGGTACCGGCGTCCTCGGCCAGTTCAGATTCGCAACACACCTCCTAGCCAACACCAGAGCATGCGCGTCATCAACTGCAAGGTAGTCCGTCACACCGCTGACTTTCGAGTGCAAGGCCCCACCTCCGAGCTCCTCCGCCGTCACCACTTCTCCCGTAGCAGCCTTGACGAGCGGTGGGCCAGCAAGGAAAATGGTACCGGAGTTCTCGACGATGATGGATTCGTCCGACATGCTGGGGACGTACGCTCCGCCGGCTGTGCACGGTCCCATCACCACTGATAGCTGTGGAATTCCCTCCGATGACACTGCTGCGATTTAGCTTCTGTGCTCTCCCTCCGAGCGTCCGGAGCCAACACTCACTTCTCGCCTGATTGAAGAATATCCTTCCGAAGTTCTCGCGGTCAGGGAACACATCCGCCTGGTGTGGAAGATTTGCACCACCGGAGTCGACCAGGTAAATGCACGGCAGTCCTACCCTCATCGTCAGCCTCTCACTCCCACCTTCCCGGGAGAAAAGACAACCTACTGTTCTCCTTTGCCACCTCCTGCGCCCGAAGATGTTTCTTCACCGTAATCGGATAATAGGTTCCACCCTTAACTCTGTCCCGCGATCAGCTTTTACCTCCTCAGCCTAGTGTCGAAGAAGATAGTCGTACGTGCTATCGTTGGCGATAACCATACACTCCGTTCCAGACACCCTTCCAATCCCTGTGATTATCCCGCCGGCGGGGATGTCGAGATCTCCGTAGAGCTTATGTCCCGCCAGGGACGAGAGCTCCAGGAACGCCGTTCCGGGGTCTAGGAGTGCTGTTATGCGACTGTCCCCCTACTTAGCAACCACCCCGCAACATTCCGGGTGAATATTACTCTCTCGGCAACATCTTCTTCCTCTCAATGTGTTTCGCCCTCGCTTTCTCCGGGCCGCCCAAAGCGATCCGCTGATGCAAACTCCTCAGGGAGGCAGTGAGTTCCGACAATTGGGCAGCATTGTCCTTGAAGTCCGCGGACGAGGTATCGACATTCGACTTGATCTGTGAGAACGTTTTTTCTGCGCTACGAGCTGTGTGTGTTGATATCGTTGCTGCGCGGATATGAGGCAGACGGAGCTTTGGGACCGGGGCTCGGAGGGCGCGGCGGAGAAGCGACATTGTGCAGTGGTGGCGGTGAGAGGAACTGAGATCTGAGGGGGTTGATGATATAGCTTGAGACTCGCGAGGTCATGCGTATGTCGGCCAAGGCCGCATCTAGCCGGTACTGGGGACAATGTTCCACCGTGCAGCCCCCAGTGAGCAGTAGGTAGCCGGCTTGATCGCCTTCGCGGTCGCAATTGACTGCTACCTACACCTTCTCCGGTAATCACACAGCTCTCCGCATCGTCTATATCTCTATTCACCATGAGCTGCCTATCCTCCCTCCGTCCACACATCTTCCGCAGTGCGCGACAGCTCCGATCGCGAGCTCCCATCTCCCACCCGAGCTACCTCCTAGCCGCCCATCGCCTCGCCTCCACCAAGCAAACCGCGACATTCAAGCCTCCTACCAGTGAAGATCTTACCGAGCTTCGAGAGCGCGCGCAAGAATTCACCCGTACGCATCCCTTATCCGCTTTTCGTTGGGAACACAGGTTAACCTCCCTCCAGGCCGCGAGATCCCCGAAGAATTCGCCGCCGAAGTCGACAGGAGCAACCAGTTCCCGTCCGAGATGTGGAAGAAAATCGGGTCTGCAGGCTTCCTGGGCATCACAGCGGAGGAAGACTTCGGCGGCCTGGACATGGGGTACCAGGCGCACTGCGTGGTGATGGAGGAGCTCAGCCGGGCGAGCGCGAGCATTGGTCTGTCGTATGCTGCGCACTCGCAGCTGTGCATCAACCAGCTCACGCTGCACGGAACGAAGGAGCAGAAGGAGCGGTGGCTGCCGGGACTAGTATCGGGAGAGCTGGTGGGGGCTCTGGCGATGAGCGAGCACTCCGCAGGCAGCGATGTGGTCAGCATGAGGAGTGGACTGAGGAAGACCGAGGCGGGCGGCTGGGTGCTCAACGGAACCAAGATGTGGATCACCAATGTGCGTCGATGTTTCCTGACTGGTTTGCCCTCGGTATACATGCTCGGTGTTTACAGGCGGCTGACTTTCCACACTCTCCACAGGGACCGGATGCGGACGTCATTGTGGTGTACGCCAAATCCGCACCGGACGCCGGCTCGAAGGGGATAACCACGACGGTAGTGGAGAAGGGCATGAAGGGCTTCAGCATCGCGCAGAAGCTGGACAAACTAGGAATGCGGGGTTCGAACACGGGAGAGCTAGTGTTCGAGGACGTGGAGATCCCCGCCGAGAACCAGCTGGGCGAGGAGAACCAGGGCGTTCGCATCCTGATGTCTGGACTCGATCTCGAGCGACTGGTGTTGAGCGCGGGGCCTATTGGGTACCCATCTCTTTCCCACCACTATCATTCACCGAGATGAAGACTGAGATGAGAGCAGTATCATGCAGAAATGCCTCGACGTAACCCTCCCCTACGTCCACGCGCGCAAGCAATTCGGCATCCCCATCGCACACAACCAATTGATTCAAGCGAAGCTGGCCGACATGCACGTAAAGCTTGCGGCAGCACGAGCATACACCCACGCGGCCGCAAAGGCCGTCGACGAGGGCACAGTCGACACTCGCGATTGCGCCGGGGCCATCATGTTCGCCTCCGATAGGGCTGTCGAGTGTGCCCTCGATGCCATCCAATGTATGGGCGGGAACGGCTACATCAACGAGATTCCTGCAGGAAGACTGCTCAGGGACTCGAAGGTGAGGAATGCCGTCGCTCCTATCTGGTTCGAGCTCGAGCTGATGCTGTTTCGCCCCCCCAGCTATATACCATTGGCGCCGGCTCAACGGAGATACGCCAGATCGTCATTGGACGTTCGTTCAACAAGGAATTTGCGTAAGCCACTAACTTATACATAGAATCGAAGCCGTAGGAGACAAAGATAGAAAAATACTTCGTTCGAAATTTAACGTGAATGAATCTAAAATCGCATTTCTCAGTATGACTTGTGATCTGAGTTCGGAGCTCCCCCACCCGAACGTCATCCTCAATTGCGGTCCCTCGCGCCGACCAGAGCTGTTCCCTGTGGAGCACACCTAGAGTCTCCCATTGGGCAGGTGCTAACTACCCCGGATTCCCCAGCCCGTGATCACTGCAACGCCGTGGATAGCCGCTCCTAACTAGTTCGCTGGTGAGTCCCGAGCCAGAGATACATACATAGAAACCATCTCCATCAACAAACGGCGCACAACGAAGAAAAACCTCCTCCCGCGCAGAAAGAAAGAAAGACGCAATGTCGGCTAGACCTCTCTTTACCGTGCTGCGACGACGCCTCTACTCCACTAGTGCCGAAGCTCCTAGGCCGATCCGAAACATCCTGATCGCCAATCGCGGCGAGATAGCACTGTCCGTTCCCCCTCCCCCCGTCTCTTCCTTTTCCCGCGAATGTTAAGGGTCTTTCAGCCGCGTCTCCCGCACCGCCGCCCTTCACGGCATCCGCACAACAACGGTCTTCACTACTCCTGACGCGGCCTCGGAGCACGCACATGCATCGCCGTACTCCGTCAACCTCGGCGAAGCCAGTGCGTATCTCGATGCCGAGAAGATCCTGCGTGCGGCGAAGGGCTGGGGATGCGATGCCGTGCACCCCGGGTATGGGTTTGTGAGTACTCTGGGGGGAGACCGCGCGGGAGAGGGGGTTGACCGGATGCGTAGTTGAGCGAGAACTCCGCGTTCGCAAAGAGGTGTGCCGAGGAGGGAATCGTGTTCATCGGTCCGCCGCCAGAGGCGATAGAGAGTATGGGGAACAAGAGGTTTGCTTGTCTACTCACTCTGGCTTGCGGATGGTTCTAATCGGCGGTCGACAGTGCGTCCAAGGATATCATGTTGTCCGCGGGCGTCCCCTGCGTGCCCGGCTACCACGGCTCCAACCAGGATCCGGCATTTTTGGCACAGCAGGCGCAGGAGATGGGGTATCCGGTGCTGGTCAAGGCAGTCAAAGGCGGCGGTGGTAAGGGAATGAGGATCGCGGCCTCTGCTGCCGAGTTCCCTGCTATGTTGGAATCGGCAAAGTCGGAGAGCAAGTCGTCGTTTGGCGATGACACGGTGCTCGTGGAACGGTATATCACCACCCCGAGGCATATAGAGGTACAGGTGTTTGCCGACAACTTCGGGAACTGCGTGGCGCTGGGTGAGAGGGATTGCTCCGTGCAGCGACGCCATCAGAAGATTATCGAGGAATCGCCCGCGCCGCTGCTGGATCCGGAGATCCGAAAGGACATCTGGAAGAAGGCACGAGACGCGGCACTGGCGGTGGGCTACCAAGGCGCCGGGACGGTGGAGTTCATCTTCGATAACGATACTGGAGAGTTCTTCTTCATGGAGATGAACACGCGATTGCAGGTCGAGCACCCGGTGACGGAGATGGTGGCGGGCGTGGACTTGGTCTACTGGCAGGTGCTCGTGGCGTCCGGACAGCCGCTGCCGATGACGCAGGAGCAGGTGGAGGCGCAGCTCAGCGGACACGCATTCGAGGCAAGGATTTACGCGGAGAACCCAGAGAAAGGGTTTATTCCCGACTCCGGGAAGTTACTGCATCTGCGGACTCCAAGTGCTACGGAGAGTGTGCGTATCGATAGTGGATTCCGGCAAGGGGATGAGATCACGACTTTCTACGATCCAATGATCGCGAAACTCATCGTCAAGGGTGACACGCGCGAATCGGCGTTGGCGAAGCTGCGGGTAGCGCTCGAGGACTATCAAGTTGCCGGCCCATCGACAAACATCGAATTCCTCAAGACGCTCGCATCGCATCCCGACTTTATCGCTGGGAGCGTCGAGACGGGCTTCATTCCGAAGCACCACGACGAGCTCTTTGCTGCATCGCAGACACCGCCAGAGGTCTTCTCGCAAGCCGCGCTCTCCATCGTCCTCTCGGAGAGCCAATCCCCGGCCCCCGCCGACCCCTTCACCACTCTCGGTGGAGGGATCGGCTACACGGGCGGATTCCAAACGCGTGTGCTCCACTTTTCCGATGGCAACAGTGAAACCCCCATTTCCGTTGAAGTATCGCAAGCCACAGCCGACAGCTACAACATCACGGTCGGTGCCACTTCCCTCCCCGCCGTCAGAATCCGCCAGGACAGCTCCACCCTCTTCGGCTACTACCCGCACACGCGAGTCGAGTCCACCATCGTCCGCGACGACGACAAGCTCTTCATCTTCCAGCACGGCAAGCAGCACCGCCTGACTCTGTCCTCGCCCGCATGGCTGGAGAAGCTCCGAGGACCGAAGGAGGCGTCGAACAGCGTGGTCGCGCCGATGCCATGCAAGGTCCTCCGCGTTGACGTACAGGAGGGCCAAGAGGTGAGGAAGGACCAGCCACTAGTCGTCATAGAGAGCATGAAGATGGAGACGGTCATCAGAAGTCCCGTGGATGGCGTGGTACGGAAGATTGTCCATCCGGAGGGCGTACGTCAACCTTTGTCCCCCCCCTTGTGCTTCCGTGGAGATGCTAATGGCGTGGAGACAGGATGTCGTCAAGGCGGGTGTTACGCTGGTGCTATTCGAGGAAGAGGCGGCGGCAGAGGGGGGCGGCGCGTAGTGGGGTATGTTTAGAGTACATATTGTGCGGCGCCCGGCATAGCGTGAGTGAGATCGAGTCGATATTGAGGTTGATGATGCGATTTATTTATGGCAGCCGTTTCGTCTCGTTTCGCTTTTTTTTTTTTTTTCCTCGGCAGCACGCTGGTGAAACACGAATGGTCGTTGCCGCTTGACACATCCCTGCCACGCGACAAGTGATGTGTGGTGACGATGATCCTTGGCATTTCTACGTCATTGCAGACGCCGGCCGCCCTTTCTTGGGAATTGAATGGAGGTCGTCTGGTTGCGAAAAACCGGCTCTTGATTCTCCCTTTCCCTCCCCTTTCCTCCCTCTCTCTCTTTCGATCCTATCCACACCAACCCCTCGCTCCCTCCTTCCTCCCTCATCCAATTACTCCTTCACCTCCAACAAATACCACAACCTTTTCAACCACAATCGAACCACAACTACAACCCCACAAACACAACCCCACAAACAATGGTGACAAAATCGACTGCGCACCGACGGGCGCCGCCGCCGGGCGGCACGATCGTGACGACGCTGCGTCTGGTGCTGCGCGGGCTGCAGGTGTTCGTGGCGCTGGTGGTGATGGGGCTGTACGCGCACAGCGTGCGACAGCGGCAGCAGGGACAATTCGCGACGCACCCGTCGGCGTACTCTGCGGCGGCGTACGGCGTGGCGGTGAGCGTGCTGAGCATAGCGGTCGCAGCGGCGTGGAGCGTGCCCGGCGTGCGCAGCTGGCGCTTCTTCGCCGTCGATACCGTGCTGGTCGTGCTCTGGCTCGCGCTGTTCGGCACGTTCGCGCGCGACTGGGTCAACGGCAACGATGGATACGGCGCCGAGGGGAACAGGATGCGTGTCGCCGTCTGGTTCGATCTGGCCGGCGCCCTGCTCTGGTTCGCGACTGCTGCTGGTTCGTACCCCCCCTTCAACCCCAACACGTGCGAAGAGGAGAGCACCAGCTGATAAGATGCGCAGTCGGTGCCGCTATGTTCAGGACCGAGAGACACTCGAGGAGCATGCTCACTGGTCGCGCGGTGGTCTAGGGCCCGGGATAGGATGGAATAACGGAATGGAATGGAATGGAATGGGCGGTTTACTACTTGTATTTTTACGCCGTTTGTCGTTGACTTTTCTTGTCTTTCTCCCTCCCCCCCCCTAAGTGGGAGGAGTTTATTGTTTCAGGGGGCCTTTCTATGAGACACTCACGTGGGTTGTATGGTATGACATGATGAATGGATCGATGGTGATGAAAGCCGCCATTATTACTTGTACAAAAAGAAGACCGCGAAATGCGGGCAAAGCAATGGAGCGAAACGGGACCAAAACAATACACTGCGACTACAAGTGCCACGCAAATACTCTGAGGAATACGTCCTTTCCGCCCGTTTCGATGACGTCTCCGTGGCATCTGGAAAACGTTAGTGAAAAAAGAGTGAGCAAACGAGAATATCGGGAGACCCACGGAATGATCCTGTCGAAATCCCAAGCAGCAACCTTTCTCGCGGAGGCGGCGAAGGAAGCCTTGTCCTTCGGCAGGACATACCTGCGATGGCGTTGTTAGCGACTCCAACGCCGGAAACCGATCCCGACAACATCGGAGTGACCTACCAATTGAACCTCTGCTGTCCCTTCTGCCCAGGCGCGGTGTTCATAAAGAAGTGCGCGAACCTGGTGGCCCAGCCCTTGCCCGCGTTCTCTTCGGAGCGGGAGTACTGTTCGGTGGCAGGCAGGTTGAAGAGCAGATCGGCCTCGACCATGGTCCTGGAGGGTTTGTGCAGGAGCACGATCTCCCTGCTGGAGTGGCCATCCCAGTACTCGATGTCGACCTCTCTGGCGAGTTCGTCGGGGAGAACGAGGCTGTTCTTGTTCTCCTTGGTGAACTCGAAGTCGACGGGCACGTCCTGGTCACCCTGCTTCGCGCGCTTCTCGCGGAGGCCCTCGGGCGCGATGACGACCGCGGCCGGGAACGCGGTCTTGTACGGGCCGAGCTGCATGTGGTGCTCCAGGTCCGGCGCGATGATGTACCCGACCCGGTCGCCGAGCTGCGTGATGTGCGCGCGCACGTCGGGCGTCAGCGGGATCGGCGAGAACACCGCGAGACTGCCCGACGAGAGCTGCAGCAACGTCGCGCGACCGCCGAATTTGATCCGGTTGAAGCGCAGGAACGGGGTGCTCAGGGTCGAGATCTGGGGCGTGATGGTGCGGATGACGAGGTTCGGGTTCGGAGCGGCCATGGTGGTGGTGATGGTGGGTAGTGGTGGTTGGTGGTGGTGGTGGTGGGTGGTGGTGGTGGTGGGTAGTGGTGGTGGTGGTGGGTAGTGGTGGTGGTGGGTAGTGGTGGTGGTGGTGGGTAGTGGTGGTGGTGGGTAGTGGTGGTGGTGGTGGGTAGTGGTGGTGGTGGGTAG
>Ga0307516_10002082_pt1 | contig 27251 bp, 50 predicted proteins | sample 19_EM_MG_FD_203310 | JGI IMG/M metagenome (GOLD analysis project Ga0307516, IMG submission 203310) | Populus trichocarpa ectomycorrhiza microbial communities from riparian zone in the Pacific Northwest, United States - 19_EM | ecosystem: Host-associated > Plants > Roots > Unclassified | place...
TGCCGACTGTGCCGACCAGGCCAACCAATTTTACATAGCTAAATTTGAAAGCCACGCGCGAGCCAGGGAACCGTCGCCACTTACTTTTGCTCAGCGAGAGGGCTCTAGGGCGTCCTCCCCTAACCCCCAACGTTCGAGGGCGTATATCGATCGAGCAGCTGGTGCTTTCATGCAAACATCTCAACCTTTTGACCTGCACGAAGTTAGCGTGAGGAGAGAATGAGTGGTTACAGAGATCGGTTGCCAGGGGCCAGGGGAATGGAGGCACAGGCTGATCGCGAGGACCCAAATCATCGGATCTTGATTCTCAACGCTCAAGGAGGAGGAATACAACGTGCCTGGAACAGTCCGCCCCGCTGGTGATCAAGCGCCAAAAATTGAGTAACCTTACAGCAACGACTTGACCGAACAGACTCACCGGTCAAGATATGCTGGGATCATCATCGAAGCCTCCCTTGCCATCATCACGGAACCCCCTCACTATCAGTAGAACTCCCTTCTCCTAAACCTCCCTCATCGCTATCATCGCCAGAGTCATAGCTCACATCAAACTCAGATTCAATGTCATAGTTCAAGTTACTAATCTCAAAGCTGGTTTCCACGTGCGAGACATGGTTCAGGGGCTGCGTCACTCCCCCCTTGCCACAAGCTCCCCCAAGGTAATGATCCTAACAGATTTGAGAGGCGACCCCCCTAATGCCCTCGCCGCTGCCACCACTGTCACCGTGTCGACGTCAAACCGCTCTCCGGCACAGAAGATAAGCTCCTCCAATTTTGGGCATGCAATCGGGTTCATCTGGAAGGCGGCGTGAGCCGCCAACACTGAGGAACGAGCAAGCGGCAGAAGGGACGACGGGTTGTGGTGTTCGGTCAAGGAACGATGCCGGTAATCGAGGAAAATACAGGATTTATATACTGTGTCGAAGTCAACCTCGATGACGTCGTAGTAATCCGATTGGTAGGATTACATCATCGCGTTCGTGACAGGGGCCAGTGCGAGGATGAAAGAGTGTAACCCTTGCATAGATAAAGTGTGGGGGCCCGCAGGTTTTTCGTGGACGCGTCAACCAAGAGTTGGAGGTTGTTGCCGGCGCAGCCAGAAAGCTTGATGATCCGGAAATAGAGACAGAAACGGAGCGCTACGAGGGTATCGAGGACGAGCCGGGCACCCCTGTCGCTCCCCGTGTTCAACTGGAGGTCGAGGGTACCGTTGAGGGGTGGGGAAGTCTCGGTATCGATGTGAGGACCACTGTTACGCCTGGGGTGGGTGTAGAGTATTGGAGACCCCTATCTTCGGGTCTTGAAGGCTCGGAAACTGACAGACGAAATGAAGAATCGCCCTATGATCTCCCCGGGGATATTCCAGTTCCATGGATTGCGGGGACCCCAAAAACCCTCCGAATAGCTTTCCATCCTTGGAATCAATGAAGGGATGTCCAACCAGCGAGTCTTGAGGCTCCTAAGGTTCGGTGGGCGTGCGAAGGCGTTGAGTGTAAGGTTATGAATTGTGTGCGAAGAGCGGGTTACAGAGAAGGGAGATCGAGAGGCGACGAGTGTGTCGGAGGAGACCCCGTTCGTCTAAAGTTGACGATCCTTGAATTTGTTCCAGCGACCAGGAGGTTTCTCCCTTTTGGGATCCAAGGTCGGGGAGTGAGGGATAACGTCCGGTGGGTGAATGGTTTGCTGAAATGGAGATCGTCTTATCGGTCAGAGAGCAAGATTTTAGCGCGCCCGCACCTAGGAGACCGAGGATCTCGTGGATTGCGTCGTCTGGGAGGCCGTCGAGTCCCTTATCAACGTCATCATCGGTAGAGGTCGCGAGGACGTGAACACATGATCGGGCCGGTGGAACACATTCGGCATATTCCCGCGTAGTTCCGTGGTTGAATACACCCACACGATACTGGGGTACTCCCCATCGTTGGCGGCCAAGGGAGGTCGGGCTGAAAGTGGTTGGTGTTTCCAAGGTTGGGCCGGCTTTTAAAGCGTGTGGGGTGTGGAAGTGTGCTGTTTGTGTGTACCTGTGTTGGGGGGAGCTTACGCGCCAGGCGCATGCGGTAGGGTGGTGGGCCCCCGAATGGGGTAGTCGCTTGGAACTCACCTTCCAACTGCTTGCCGGAAAGTCCTGTCCCAGACGGCCTTGCCGTCGGGGTTTTGACAAAGTTTTGCATGCCACCGCGGAGACGGAGGGCCAAATGGAGACGGCACTCCTTCTGGGTGATGTAACCTGAGAGGTTATGTCCGTCTTCGGGCTGCTTTCCAACGAAAATCAAGCATTGCTGACCGGGGTGGGGGGGATTCCCTCCTTATCTTGGATCGTGGCCTTGATGTTATCTCACCCGAGGAGTCGAACTCAAGGCGACGGTTTTGGTGGTTAAAGTCTTGGCAAATTTCTGCCTATTACCACGGAAACGGAGAATCAGTGAAGGTACTGGTGAGAGCCCGCCAAAGGGACAGTCAGCTTACCAAGACGGAGGTAGACTACTTCCCAAGAGGATAATAGCCAGATAGGGTGCGGCATCCCCAGTTGCTTACCGGAGAATGTCAGGTGCTACTGGTCGGGCGGGATGCCCGTCCTAAATTTTGGCTTCGACGTTGTTGATGGTGTTGGAGGGCCCAATCTCGAGGGCGATGATCTTGCGCGGCAGGGCCTTAATGGGCGTATGTTCCACGGTGGAGGCAAAGGACCAAGAGCCCTGCTGGCGAAGATGAGATGTTGATGGTTAGGAGGGGTGCCTTCCTCGTCTTGGAGATCTTAGCCTTGACATTATCGGTGGGATCAGAGGATTCGGCCTTGATAATGACGGTGACGAGACGTCGTCGCCCAGGATTTGAACGGCGGAGGCTATCACCCTTGTGGTTACGCACGGTCAAGTTGACCCATATAGAGCGCTCCGCAGGTGTGACGCATGAGCCGACAAACGCCCAAACAGAATGTCAGTCGGTCATTGTGTAGGCAGTGGCCCGGCACCGATAACGCCGAGCATAAACTCGGCCCTGTCGAGAGAGTCAGGCTTGGTCAAGAAACAAGGTGCAGAGTCCGGGTTTTCATCAGGTCCACAAGGCCTGGAGCCATTGCGTTCGAAGTAGCTGAACAAGGTTGTCGCGTTGCGTCCCAGATCGTCAAAGTAGACGGTCTCTCCTCCTTTCCTCAACAACGACAACCTGTCGGGGACTTGAAAAGGTTCTGCGGAGGGTTGGTGAATCCTGGCTGAAAGTTCAACTCGGGGTTGTAAACCAGGAAAACCGCGGGAAGCGACTTACGTGCACAGAACGGCCTGCCCATTATCGGCCAGTGTCCCGAGGAAACTCACGATGGCTCAAGCGCTCTGAGTCCAACCCGGAGGTTGGCTGGTCCAAGAACAAAAGGAAGTCGGGCTTGGCGGCGAGCCCGACGGCAATTGTAAACCTCTTCCGATGTTTGACACCCAGGAGACCGACGATAGCGTCCGCGTACTTCTCCAGACGGCACATCAAGAGACACTCCCCAATATATGCCTCTTTTTCCCATGGGAACGTCTCGGGATTGACGGGCGGAGAAAATGATCGCCTCGCGGACGGATGAAGTTGGTTCGTGGGTATCCATTCGTTGACAGTATCAGGTTTGAGCTTGGAAGTCCCCAGGAAGGGCTTGCCCGTCGACGTACCGATCGCAGGTTACGGCATCAGCGGGCGTGCGCTGGGCGAGGACGCCCAGAAGTGGAGTCTGTTTTTCGAGTGCGTCAGCCTCGTCTGATGTAGTTAAGGAATGGGGGACAACGAGCCCTTCTGGCTTCAGATTTTCCCACCTACGCAGTCAACTTCCCAGGGACGACGTAGCCAGAAACATCGTTCAACAACTTCCTCTCGGCTCCACCTCCGATGGGGACCTTATAGTTCAACTCATCCAACGAAAAGAATGAGTTCACAGCGGTGACGACCTTCTTGACATCGTCAACCTGAGGAGCAGGGGGGTTGATCTGCTTGGTTCCGCGCTTGAACGTGACGACGGCTCGGGTGTCGGCGAGTTTGGACTTGAATTTAGTGATGACGAGGTAGGCCGCGAGGAAAGCGACGCTGAAAACGAGGGCAATACCGAAACCCTAGATAAAGCGGTGAGAACAGGGGCGTAGGGAATGGTTGTGGATGGTGGTTTTTTCACCCTCCACTATGTGACCCCATTCGTGGTCGAAACTGAGTTTGAGGTATCGGAGACCGTTGACCGTGCGTTGTCCAGGGAGAGCACCGACAACAGCGCAAACCCGGTTATCTAGCGTGATATTCTCGTGCCCGGGCCCTTGAGGGACGAGATTCAAACACTCCAAGTCGAGCGCCCTGAACTAGTTAGTCACGATCGCCTCGTACTTCGATGGCTGAAGTGATAGGTCATTGGTCAATGTCCTGACCTGGTGAATACGGAAGGAAGCACGTGCGTTGATGTAGGTTATCCAATGTAACATGCAGATCATGTATGGATGTTGTAACGGGTGTACAGGATCAAAACCAAGAGGGTAACATCGGCGAGTGATTGCGTGGGGATTGGGTCACTGAACCACGCGAAACGTAAGTCAACGAGATCGGGGGAATTTGCCCAGGAAGGGCTTACAATAATTGACCGGCGCTCTTTGGAGTCCAACGACGAAGTACAGGAGGATGGAGTATGGAGCGAGGGTTGCCAGGGTGATGGGGATGTTGACGAGAGTCATCGTGGCGGACTCGATGAAGGGGTGGTACATCGCTGCTTTCCGATGACGCAGGATAAGGGGACGCGAACAGAATAGCACTGTAGAGGAACAGAGACGTCGTCAACAGAAGAGAAGGGGATGAACAAGCAGAGAACACCGCCCCTCGAGAAAAAACTCGCCGTCGTATTCGGAAGTCGCAAGGATCATAAATATCACGGTGTTGATAACCTGAGCCGCCATGCTCCCCTTGGATCTGCATGACCGCCCTCGTTTGTATCAGGATCGAGGTGATAGGAACTCTTCTTGTTGGCGGTCTTGGGGTGTTCTGCCCAGGCGCTTTCGCGATAGGCCAAGGCATTTTGCGGCTTGTCGACAAAGTCGCGCAGGTATGCGCCCATATCTTCCTGGTTCACCTCCCATATGCCTGACTTGAGGTAATGCTCCGCAAATTCATCCGCAGCCCTTGGCACGCGACTTTCGTATCCCTCGCGAGGGACACGGCCGCTGGGATCAGTGACTGCGACAAGGAAACCCGGAGCAGTCCGTCAGTTGGCTGGCTGGTACCCCACATCAGTGAAGTACTGGCGAGCGAGCGAAGCTGGACCATAGTAGCAAAAACCAGGCCCGTTCCAACGACGTCAGCCCAATCAAAGGGTGCAAATTTGCCGCCTCATTGAAGACTGCCCTCCAGCTTGCACAAGGGACATCACCGGAGAGCTTCTAGGATGGATGCCAGCGGCGATACAACAGGCCCCACCAAAGACCAAGCTATTTGCAACAAAATGTGACGAGATGCGGGTTGCAAAGATCTCATACGCGGGTGGAGTTGGCGGGAACCATTTCCCCAACCGCAGCAGTGCCTCGCCACGAACGCCCATGTCGTCGCCGTTCCAGCGAGGCCAGGCTGTCCTGAAGGCGCGGTCTGGAAGGGATGTTTTCTTCTCGGGGGGGAGGATTGCCGATTTTTCGAATTCGACCCTCTGAGACTTGACGTCGGTCACAAAGGGAGAATTGGATCCTCGAACCTCCTTCCATGATCTCGATTTCGTCATCAACCATCTTCCCTCCCTATTGAACGGCGATGGGCCTGTGCAGAGAGAATTGGAAAGTCCTCGTGAGGGAAAAGGCCAAAAAATAGGATAAGTCAGGAGGCGAAGAGACAACCGCCCCTGGCTGGTACTGTTGTTGGCCCGTTCTTTGGGAGGACCATTGTCGGATGGGAAGGAGGAGGTGGATGGTGATTTTTGATGATGGGGTTGGTGCCGTTTTGGAGGGGGGCCTGACAAATGACCGCTCAAATGAATTTGATTCCAGATGGAGCTTGGACTCAGTCAGTAGTTATCGTCAACGAGTGGGCGGCGGGGGGCGGTGACGTAGTTGACGGGACAATGACGACACGGTCATAGTGGGGAGCGCGAATAGGCGTGGTTGCGAGGGAGGGTGACCTTCTCCATAGCGGTGGCAACGATGTTTCCGACGTGAGGGTCACCATTGACAGAGATAGTGGTAACCTGAGCAACCTCCTCTGCCGTAGTGATGGTCTTGGCGTGCGAAGACACAGCTTGAAAGGTGAACTGGATGGCGGCAGGATTCAAGGTCGACTTCAAGGGCTGTGGGGGAGGGGAAGGTGTTCTGCGCGTTGGCGTTGTCTCAGCACCTGGAAAAGTGAACTCTTCTTGTTCTTCATCAGACCCGTCAACGTGGTTGTCCAAAGCAGGGTACCGCCCAGTGGAACCGCTCCAGGCTTCCTGTGCGTCGTCAATCCTACACAATCTTTCTCCTGAGAGCCATCTTGAAGACCCATAGAATTACAGCCGGCAGCAACGTTCTTGATGACTTCCAATAAATCGCTCGGGCAAGCACGGTGGCGGCCACCGTCTCGTTCGTTTTAGGGCAACCTCCTGAAGAAGACTATGGGCGGGGTACTCAGCACGGGGAAGGACGAGTGACGAACAAAAAGTGCCTACCAAGCACCAAGGTCCTAAACCAATCTTCAGGTCACTTCGAAGAAACTTTGATGTGAGAAGAAAGACCAGCGGGGGCGAGAGAGTGGTGGTGGAATGAGCTGTTCTTGTGGTGTGATCTAGGTAGGGCAAGAGCAGGTTCATCAGATTCGCGAGCAGATGAAGGATGAACTGTATGCGAAGGTGTACCAGACAAGTGTTGAACGTTCTGAACGATTGATTCCAAAAGTGGAATCCACGACCGGAAAGTTTCGGTTATCGCGGAACATAGAGGGCCAGGGATCCCGCCGCGTTCTGGCATCCAGGGAGACGCGCTCTTGATTCCAATGTTGCCGGCAGGAGCGACGGCAGCGGCGGTGGTACTGTCTCGGCTCCATCCGATCGAGGCCACGATCACATTGCGGATGGGGCTCCTAACCGCCTGGTGAATTTGTATCCGGGACGGGGGGGTGCCCCAAATTGGAAATCGGACAAGCGTTCCCGTGAATCTCGATGCATACATACCGTACCAGGGCTGCGTCGGATGTATGCGGTAGAGCAGCACGGGCACGGTAGATGGATAGGAGATTTCGTGTTATATACCCTCTATTGGTCTACACTCTTGTCGACAATGAATCCAGATGCCATCTTCACAACTGCTTCCCCCCAGCTAACTTCTGCAATTACCCACGAACCAGGCACACCTCGCGCACGCGTGTCGACACCCGAGAGAGAGCAGGAGCTTGATGTAGTTGGAGAAGAGGGTGGGCAACCACCGAAGTCAGAGGGATGGGTTATGGAATTTCAGGTTCTTGGAGAAGGTGGAAAGGATGTGGCCAGTTTCCTGGATGCGCCGTCCTGGAGAAACCGGTTAGTCACTGAAGATCCGACTACGAGGCAAGCTAGAACGAACCCGATGCACAACGACCGGCTCACGACGATTGTGTCGCGTTGGTTGTCTCCCCCTCGGACGTCTCGAGGGGGGTCGAGAACGGAAGGCAGGAAACAAGTTATGTTTCCGTTCGCCATTGACACAGTCATTGACAACGAGATGAACCTCGTCGTGGAGCAGTTAAAAGAGGAGTCATGGAACACCACCGAGCGGAATGTGCTCGGCATGGTGATAGAGGGAAAGGTCCGGACACAGCACCGGTGTTGTATGGCCACGTGAAAGCAGCAGTGCGGAGGAAGGGACAGGATAAGTGGAACGCCCTCAAGGATCCTACGAACCGTTAGTGTGTCTTGGTTGTCAACTGCCGGGTGGCGTTTTCACGGAGCCGTCGAGCTGTTGGACAAGAAGGGGTTGACATCAGCGAAGGTAAAGGGAAATTGGCTCCATGACTTCAAGGAAACGTGCAAAGAAACTCGCCTAACGGGTGCGCTGGATATGATACAATCAGCTCCGTTCTTCGGAATGGGGCTGCACGCACCTTAGTCGTCCACCGGGTTGTTGGAGAACGGTAAACGGCGCCTTCATCGAACTCCTTCCAGTTGTTCATCTGAACATCTTGTGAACCGTCGTCGCCGCCGTCACGAATTGTTCAACTCGTGTCCACGGCGAGGGCACTTTTTGGCGGGGGACAAACAAACGTCAACAGACGTATGATCGCTTGCCTGACGGCCAACTTGGACTGGGTCTGCCACCCTCGTCATCTTCTACCCCGCCATGCACAAGGGCGAACCACCAGCCACAAGGAACCGAGGGCAAACCCTGTTATCGATGTACGTGGACATCCTGTCTCGTTCCTCGGCGCTAACACGAAGCGGACACTAGTATGGGTCACGAGGCGAACATCACCTTGATACGGGCCTTGGAGAAGCAGATTGAAGAGGACAAAGTGGACCTAATCAAACTCAAACGCGCCAGAAATTCGTTGTTGAACATATCTACGCGCGTACCTCCAGAAATCCTCGGATACGTATTCGTTTGGAGCATCTTTCGGGAGTCGGGTCTTTCGCTGGAGTCTCCATCAAACTTCAGTGGATTGAAAGAGGGCTCCTACAACTTTATTCTCGTTTGCCACCATTGGTTCGAGGTTGCGTCCAACACCCCGGAACTTTGGATCTTCTGGGGAAACGTCCTGCAGGATTGGAAGAAACGTCACCACCGCTCCGGAGTTGCCCCCCTCGACCTTGTCCTGCGCAGACCTGATGGAACCGAAGACTACGGCAGCTTCTTCGACGAGCCCCTCCGGGGTGCACTCAGGAGGCGTGTCAAGCAAGACACCATACGCCGCGCCCATATATTGACTGACGATTACGACCTCCTAACCTCTGTCATTTCTTCATTAACCCCCGACGGCGAAGGCGGTCAGAACGAGAATATCGAGTCGATTATTTGGGTCAACAAGGGGCCCGCTACTGTGGATATCTCGAATTTTTTCTCTCGGTCATGCCTCTCGAGGTTACATTTACTTGACCTCGGAGGGGACTTCTGGATTTCATCATGGGACTGGCTGGCATCCGGAACCACACTTCTAACCTCCCTGTCGCTCGAACTCGACAGAGCCCTACCACCACCCACCCCAACCACATCTCAGCTGTTTTCGATCCTCAGATCAAACCCCAATCTTCGGGAACTCAGGCTGTCCGATACCTCCCTCCCCAATGACGCCGATGGGTCCACATATCAAGTGCCACTGCGAAACTTGAAAATGCTCTCCTTGACAGGGGAATTTCGTCACATTTTCCGGTTGTTACACCGGTTGATACTTCCACAAGCATTGGATAAGATCTACCTTATTGCCCTCAACCCCACAATGGAGGACATTTCGCAAACCTTCGCACCGTACATGGAAGGCTACTTCCGGCGCGATGCCAGGTTTCAAGGTCCACTGGCGATTTACTCCTCCTCCTCCTACCGTTCCATCTCAATCTCTGTCCAGGCCACCGCGCCCGCACCAGAGGTGTCGTTTATGGTGATACTGGCTGACGCACCTCCTCCAAATGTACTGGAGCAATTCTTCATCAATCTTATCGCACCCATTCCACGAGAACTCGTCACGTCCTTCACCGCAGGCCTCGGCATGAAACTGCCCGAAGAACTACTCTTCGTGATGCCGAACATTGGAAAGTTAAGCATCCACGGTATGGAGTTGTCCAAGGGGTTCCTGCAGCCAGATCCGGACGGGCCGCACGCCAAGACGAAACTACTCCCTTCGCTTCGATCGCTGTTTTTGAAAAATATTTCCCTGAGCGACGGCAGTTGGAGTCACCTTACGACGTACTTAGCCCAACAAACCTCGGACAAACAAATCACCTTGCTAAGGGTGTTCGGCGATGTTCCTTACCTCCACTCCGAGGTGGTGGATGAGATAAGGGGTCGGGTTCGGGAGTTTGTTTACCTGTGATTCCTTGAGAGCAGAGGAGAGTAAGTGGCATAGGCTGGTCGTTCATGTCACCCGTGTTAATCATTCCAATTACAGCGGTTTTCGCTGAATAGGTACCGTGGAAGGCGGCATGTAGCCTCCAACACTAGAGACAAGGGGCGACGGAACGAGCGACAGAAGGGATGGCGGGCTGTGGCATTGCGGCAAGGAATGAGCACTAATATAGGAACCATATACCACTCCAATGAAAGTCAACATATACTGCTCGAGTTGCGGTTGCTAATGACGAAGAACTGGAAAACTTCTTGCCATGCCCTATCCACGGCCAACAAAATGTACGACTACACGCGCACCCTCCTCCGTGAACCGGGCGGGGTTGGCAGGTTAGTGAGGTCGTGCTCGTGCTGCCGCGATCGGCTCCCGATGCATTCCACACAAACGGCGACATAGTTCAACCCAAACCAGCGATTGGAATGAGGCTTCCTGCGGCCGATCGATGATCGGGCCTCTCCTCGGTGAGGTTGGATCCCGCGGGGCCGGATCCGGTCTTGTGCCGAGACTCCCAGGATTTCACGCGTAATCGCACGAGCTGCGTTTTTGACACCGACCGGTGTACTCCGCCTGACCTACCGTTCACCGATGGGCCGCTTGCTGAGATACTCGTTGATCCAGGCGGCGTGATTGACACTAAAGAAGGATTGTCCCTCCAGCTGCGCCGTCATCCAGCCTATCACGAAAGAAGCTCCCCCGCTTGGCCATTGTGAACATGAGCACCCGTCCAATGGGGAATGAAAGTTATGGCGACGGTAGGGGAGGTGCTCACCGTTCGCTGCCGCACGAAACAGCGTATCGTAAAGTTGCAGGATCACCGCAGTGATGTCAGCCTACCCTCCGTGGAATTAAAGGTAATGTCATTGTCTATCCTCAAAAGATAGGGGATCTTTCGAACATACTACCTCCGCCTGTTGACGTAGTTCACCCCGTGTGCATCTTATTCGTTGGATCCACACCGCCGTCTGAATCGTGGTTGAAAGATAAAGCGTACCCACCCGCCGTGAGGAGGGGAGTCGACGGCAGAACCTCCTTTGGCTGAAGGCTCACAGCCCGCTGACGGAGATGGACATCGTGGGCGCGACGTATCTCTCATCTCACGGTAAGAACTTTCGGGCGATAGCAGGCCGAGACAACTGTACTACAACGTAGGTATGGACACTACGGGGTATCGGAATCTAGAAGATTTAGAGGGGTGGGGAAGGGCGAAGGAGAACGGGGTTCGATCCTTGAGCAAAAAACTGGGCTCTATCACGAAGGTCATCCACAAGCATAGAAAGTCAACCTAAATAAACAATCCAGGCTTGGGGTGTCCACGAAAACGCTTCTTCCTTGTCCGCCTCATCCACGGGCTTGAGCTCCTTGCACGAAGATACAACGCGATGTGATCGTCTGAAGGTGGCATCTCCGCCTTGACGCGACGTCGACTGCCACCAGGCCGCCAACGGCCGGGACATCCTCCTGAATCTGCTCGAGCCGTTGCACCTGCTCGGAAACGGAAACGACAGCCTTGCAGGATTGCGGCGCGCCACCGGCCACAGTCAGTGGTCGCTGAATGGTGCTCGTTGTCGTCGCTGTCGTCGTAACCGTCAACTTCTTCAGCACCACACCGTCAAACTTCTCCTTTGGCTTGTCCTTTGTTGTATGTTTGCTCACCAGGTTTAAAATCGGTGAAGACAGTCTTGGTCTGGGTTGCGGCGGTCGGGGGGGGGGGGGCGGTTTTGGTGGAAACTGCAGTAATAGATATTGGTTTGGAAAGGCTCGAATTCAGAGGGGTGGATATGGTCTGGAGGGGGGAAGGCATGACCGTGAAGAGTCACCCGGAGATGACGCGGTGATGGGTCGGTGTAAGGTCCGGCCCGACGGCGGTCCGGGACCCACCTAAAGTCTAGACTTTTCCCTTATGTTTCACGGACTCACCATGATATCATCGGACTCGAGCATTCTAGCATATAAGACTGGCCTCTATGTACCTAGACTGCTCAGCATCGAACAGAGTTCGGTCCTCTTTCTTTCTGTGTGCCTTGCGAGCCCCCTCGACGACTCGGCCGAAACCGATCGTCAACAACCCAAAATGGCATATTTCACGTCAAAAATCCACAAGTCTTTCGGCAACTGTCGACGGTGATGACGGTCGCCGAATCCTTTGCCGTTGGCTGGTCCAGAGGTGTGACACTCGTGCGCGACCTTCGACTGTCGCCGTCAATTAGGCCTGACCTCCGTAGGTCGCCCGCGACCTTCGACAGTCCCCCATGACCTTCGAGGATCGGAGCCGACCGTCGACGTTCGGTCTTTCACCCTTGACCCTCGGAACAACAACCGGGGTGTTGGATCTTCATTCTTCAACCCTTAAACACGACCGTCGATATACGCTCAGTCCTCAAACGCAACTGTCGATGGTTGCCTATCAATATATCGTACATCAACCTCCGACCCTCGGGAGATGAGATGGACGCCGGACGATCGACGGCGTTGAGCCTCGTCGTTGATCGTTGAACCACTAGTACTTATTGGTGCACGCAGAGTACATGTACGAGAAACCTCTTCAACAAGTAATGTAGCATGTAAAAAGCACGGTGGGAGAATGGACAAGAATAGACGAACAACAGACTCGGTGGAATTAGAGAGTTACGAGTCAAACAAAACACTGGCGACAGCACACGCCAGGGCAGGTGAAGGAGGGAGGGGAGATAGACACAAACTGTTATATTTTCGACATTCTTGATGGTCTCGACAACCTTTGGCATGCGAGGCATGCTACCACAACGATGGCCTCCTTGATGTTGCTCGACTCCAAGCCGGCATCGCTCAAGGCCGTCTTGCAGGGGTCGATGGTCCGCTGAACGAGGGGGTTGACAGGGGTCTCGAACTGGGAACAGAGGAGTTTGAGGTTGATGTGTTCGGGGCTAGAACCGTTCATGCCAATGAACGGCGGGTTGACCTTGATCTGAGTGATCGAAGAAAGCTCGATCCTTGGCCTTCTCAGCGGCCTCGCGAACACGCTGGACGGCCATGGCATCGCTGGAGAAGATCAACACCGGTTTCCTTCTTGAACTCGTCAAGAATGCGGTTAACGAGGGTCCTCACCACCGAAATGGGTGTCCCCGTTGGTGGACTTGGCTTCGAAGGCGCCGCTCTGGGGTTCTAGGATGGAAATATCAAAGGTTCCACCACCAAAGTCAAAGACAGCCGCGACGTTCTCACCGGACTTGTCCATACCGTAAGCGATGGCGGCAGCGGTGGGCTCGCTGATGACACGGAGCACGTTGAGGCCAGCGATCTTGCTGGTGTCTTTGGTCGCTTGCCCCTGGGTGTCGTTGAAGTAGGCCGGAACGGTGAAGACAGCGTTGTTGACCTTCTTTCCAAGATACTGTTCAGCGGTCTCCTTCATCTCGATAAGGATCGTGGATGAGAGCTCCTCAGGAGACTGTGACAGTGGTGAGTAAGGTCCAAACGGGAGAAAGTGCATGTACGGACATATTTGGCGACTTTTCCTTCAGCGGCAAACCGTCCACAATTCCGACACTTGCTAGATAACGGCGCACCGGAAACCCACGGAAGCCGCTTGTAGCCGCTAGGGGTCTGAGACCATGGACACCGACGAGCACCGAACGGGGATTGGGAGAAGTTCGCAGAGCTGATCTGCTGACGGTATGCACGCTGGGTGCCACCAGAGAAAGGGACGAGGTAGAGGATGAGAGAAACGCATGGCCGAAGAAAGTGGAGTACTTACAATCCGTAACCGGGAACTAGTCGTAGGCCTTGCCACCTGCCTTGAAGTTGAGACAGGAATCCTGGCGGTGAATTGCGCCAGGGCTCCATCGGAAGGGATTGGAGGTGGTGGTATTCAGAGGAAACAGCGATGATGCTGGTTCTCCGGGACCAACTCTGGGCCAATCGTGGCGGCGCGAGGGCGCCGGTCCCCGACTCCACCGACGAGTTGGAAGAGGGAGGTTGTGGTCATGTGTTGTAGATCGCTACGAGGTCGAGGGAAAGGACAACATCGGCAATGGCCCAGACACCTGGGGCAGCTGTAGGAGCTTTCTTCCCAGGGAGTAAGAGACCAGAACGATTGGTGGAGGAGGGTTGACCATGGTTGTTGACTGGGATCTCATTGTTTGCTTTGATCGTGTCGGTGGGTCGGCAGCTGATGTGGGCGCGTCGAAGACCCTGTCCAGCGAAGGCCAAACACAGTTTGGGTTTAGTGGAAATGAGAGCGGTCTTCAACCACTTAAGGTTGGAGAGAGGGGAGGGCCAACGGCGAAGGAGTGGTATAGATCATGTGAGAGTGAGTGTAGGGCTCTCAGCTCTGCAATGTTCTCAAAGTGGGAGGTGAGAGCGGCTTGCGAGTGGCCAGGGGAGCATTCGGCGAGAGTACTGATGGCGAGAAAGTAGAGAGGAGGGGTGGTGGTCTTCTGCTTGTGGGCGAAGGCAGCAACGGCTTGAGCTTGGTTGGCGGCCTCAAGGGGTTTGACGAAGATGTGGCCGTTAGCACCACCGAGCCCGAAGGTTGAAATCGAGGCGATGGCGAATCTACCATCTGGGGCAGTCACATCGTGAGGGAGGGAGGCGTTCGGGAGAGGGTAGAGTTTGGGGGGGAAGCGACCTGGGAGACCAAAAGTCCCTCAAGGTGCACGTGTCCGGTTTCGCGACGAGGTTGAGAATCTCATTGTTCGGGCGGTCGTCGCCAACAGATGATCAAAAACACGATCATTCCCCCCTTCTCCACCCACCACCAAGTTCCCGTCGGCCGCGTGTTATTTCTTTCCCATTCCCAACACCGTCGTGCTATGCCTCTTCTGAGAACCCCCCCTTTGCTCCCCGGGGGGAAGTTGGGCTTCAGTGGATGTATTCACCGGCCACACTCAGGCTCGCTCTTTTTTCGTGGTGCGTAGCCGGTTCCCTGTCGTCTGCCTCCACTCATTAACGTCCGTTTAGGTGGCAATGGTTCTTACACGGGGATTTCCTTGGCAACTCTACCCTCTATGGCCGGCCAACATTGTGGCGGGTTTAGCCAAACCCAGACGCCCGCCATGTTGCCTCCCATTCCAAATGATTGGACACAACGAACCGATCAAGGAGCTCGTTCGTTTCGTGGACAGCCTCACACCCATCACACTCATCAACACTGGCCGGGCCAGGAAGACATCTATCACTCTGCCCGCCCTCCAACACCAAATACTAGACGAATATCTCCGATTTCCGGTTTGACGCTGAAGAAAAAATCGCCAAGTATGTTCGTACATGCACGTTCTCCCGTTTGGAGCTTACTCACCGCTGTCGCAGTCTCCTGAGGAGCTTTCATCCATCGATCCCAGTGCGGAGAAGGGGGAGCACATCGACCTTCTCAAACCTATCGCCAGGAGGTTCCACAACAAGGTCAACTTCGTTTGGATCGACGCCGTCCAGTTCGGTGACCATGCCAAGGCTCTCAACCTTCAGGAACCCAAGTGGCCCGCCTTCGTCATCTAGGACCTTACGACCCAACTCAAGTACCCCTACTCCCAGGAGCAGAGTTTGGACGCCGGCAAGGTCGAGGAGATGCTCGAGTCTTACATCGCTGGTCACCTCAAACCCGAGTTGAAGAGCAAGCCCGTCCCTGAGGCTCAGGATGAGCCAGTCTTTGATGTGGTCGGCAAACAGTTTGATGAAATTGTATTTGACGATTCACGCGATGTCTTCATCGAGTTTTACGCATCATGGTGCGATTTTCTCGCCCCCCATCGATCCATATCTCAGCGCCGTTAACTCTCTTCACCCAGGTGCGGTCACTGCAAGCGCCTCAAGCCCACATGGGACTCTCTGGGTCAGGATTTCGCCGGCTTCAAGGATAGGGTCACGATGTACGTCTTTAAACGACTGCTCAATTCCGAACAGCGGCTTACTGTATATTAACACCTGTTTAGTGCCAAGATGGAGGCCGTCGACAATGACATTCCCCCATCTGTTCCTTTCCGTGTCTCCGGTTTCCCGACCATCAAGTTCAAGAAGGCTGGCACCCATGATTTCATCGACTACAACGGAGACCGCTCGCTCGAGAACTTCATTGCCTTCGTCCATGAGAACACCAAGAACTCACTCGACACCCCCACCAACGACTCCACCGACGGCTCCACTGAACAGTATCTTGGAAAGAAGGTCAACCACGCTGTTGTCACCGTTCCGGCCTACTTCAACGACACTCAGGGGCAAGCGAGCAAAGACACCGGCAATATTGCTGGCCTCAACGTGCTCCGCGTCATCAACGAGCCCACCGCTGCCGCCCTCGCTTACGGTATGGACAAGTCCGGCGAGAACGTCGTGGCTGTCTATGACTTGGGTGGTGAAACCTTCGATATCTCCGTCCTTGAACTCCAGAGCAGCGTCTTCGAAGTCAAGTCCACCAACGGGGACACCCGCCTCGGTGGTGAGGACTTCGACGTCACCCTCGTTAACCACATTCTTGTTGAGTTCAAGAAGGACACCGGTGTCGATCTCTCCGGCGATGCTATGGCCGTCCAGCGTGTTCGTGAGGCGAAGGCCAAGATCGAGCTTTCTTCGACCACTCAGGCCGAGGTCAACCTGCCGTTCATTGGCATGAACGCTTCTGGTCCCAAACACATCAACCCCAAGCTCCTCCGTTCCCAGTTTGAGACCCTCGTCAACCCCCTCGTTCAGCGCACCATCAACCCCCGCAAGAAGGCCCTGAGCGATGCCGGCTTGGAGTCGAGCGACATCAAGGAGGCCATCCTTGTTGGTGGCATGTCTCGTATGCCAAAGGTTGTCGAGACCGTCAAGAACGTCTAAAATATAACAGTTTATGGCTATCCTCCCCTTCTCTCCTCGCCTTATCTTTTTCCCACGTTAGTGCCGAGGGAGGGATGTGAGCTCCCACTCTCCCCTCCCCCCTTCACCTGCCCCAGGCGTGTGTTGTCGCCGGCCTTTTGTTCCGCTTTGTAGATATTCTGCCCAGTCGAGGCGACTCATCGTTCTCTAATTCCACCTCTGTCGTTTATCTATTCTTGTCCATTATCCCATCGTGCTTTTTACACATTACATTACTTGTTGAAGAGGTTCTCTTGTACATATACTTTACGTGCACCAACAAGCGGTTCAACGGTCAACGACGAGGCTTAACACTGTCGATCGTCCGGCGTCCATCTCCCGAGGGTCGGAGGTTAACAGGCAACCATCGACGGTCGCTTTTGAGGACCAACCGTATATCGACTGTCGTGTTTGAGGGTTGAAGAGTGAAGATCCAACACCCCAACTGTTGTTCCTGAGGGTTGAGGGTGGAAGATCGAACGTCGACGGTCGCCTCCGATCCTCGAAGGTCGTGGGGAACTTTCGAAGGTCGCAGGCGACCTACGGAGGTCAGGCCCAATCGACGGCGACAGTCGAGGGTTGCGCACGAGTGTCACACCTCCGGACCAACCAACGACGGAGGTTTTGGCGACCGTCGTCACCGTCGACAGTCGCCGAAAAACTTGTGGATTTTTGATGCGAGATGTGCCATTTTGGCGATCAATTGTTTTTGTACAAACCGAACAGCACATCATTGCCAAATACTGGTCCATTTATTCCTAGTTTTCGCGTGCGCGCTATATACTATTTGTACCAGTAGCTACAGCATGATGCCCAGTGAAATCGAGTCTGGAATCGTCAGTAACCGGTGACCGGTGAAGGTCAGCGGCTGAGCGTTGAACGTTGAAGCTTGAAGTTCTGATTGTCGACGGACGTCTTCTGCGGTCGAAGGTCGGGAAGCCGAAAGTCGATGGCGGTTCTCGAGGGTCGGAAGTCAGTGGCAAAACATCGACCGTCGCCCGAAAACCCATGGAATTTTGGCGTGAAATGCGCCTTTTTGGCGACCAATCGTTTTTGTACAAACGGAACAGCATACATCGGAAGGCCGGAGTAAGTCATTCGGAGGCAAAAAAGATCAATGATCCCACAGGTAGGGGGGTTGGGTCAACAATAAAAAGAGCGGTGCTACATGCTGGGGGGAGCCTCCTGCACGGCCACCGCCACCTTGGATGGTATGTTGTCCACGTCCTCCATAACTTTGTCGCTGTTCACCAGCAGCCTTGCCAACTGTCCGGCAATGACCCTGATATCTTCCCTAAGGCTCTCAAGACCCTGGCGAACATCCGCAATCTCTTTCCGCAGCTCATCGACCGATTCGAACACCGTATACCCCTCGAGCCGTTCAAGGTTGTCCTTCGTCTTTCCCTCCGAGATACCGGCCGCGGCCCGCTTGGACGGTGCCCCAGCAGCTATGCAGGACTGCTTGCTTGATTTGCAACGTTCGCAGGCCGGCCGCCGGGAGCCACGGGGCACGGAGCCACGGGGCATGCGACATGCCGTGTGCGCTGAAATGCAACGGGCGCACGAACTGCAAATCGTTAGCTTTGAGCGAGGCTGGAGGTTCTGGCGGCTTACTCCTTTAGATCCACCTGCACCCAATTGTCTACCGGGTCTACCTTTTGCCGCTTGGGGGGGGGGGGTGGTTCCTGATCGGTGGCGCTCGGGCTGCCATCAGATTGGGAGTCGGAGTCGGAGTCGATGATGATGGTTGGGGAGGCCTGAGTAGAATGGGCGATGGGCCTGGGAAGAGGGTAGGAGGTGGTGCTCACTTTTTTGCTCTTTTTGCTGGGCCCAGTATCGTTGGCTCGCTCCTCAGAGTCGGAGAGCACCTTCCCGGCCTTCTTGGCTGCCAGCTGTCTGTCGACAGTCGCCAACCGGGCGGTGAGCGTTCCTACGCTTTCATCGGAGTCTGACATGGTGGTTAGGGAAGGCAAATTTCCAATCAGTGCCCGCGTACGTGCTGATGCGGGACGCGGCGTCACGTGACATCAATCTAAACCCGGACCGATGACCGCCGTCGGGCTCGTGGGGTCTGGTGTGCGGTGGTTTTTGGAAAGGCAAGGCCGTGCGGCCATTTTCACGTTCCGAGGTCGGGACAGGCGGCTCAAATATGCGAAATAATTACAGAGACGAGGTGGTAGCTACATGACCAACTGTACTCAGCCCTCCTCCTCGCCGTCGTTGTCGTTGTCGTCAACTTCAAGGTAGATTGCAACCCGCGCGGGTAGCTTGGCGAGCATGCCCCGAGTCTTGAGGGAGTATGCCAGCAGCTTGGCTACATCGGCCCTGGCGCCCGCGAGGGTTTCGCGGAAATCGTCCATATCTCGGCGAAGGCCAACAGCCTCCTTGCGGGCTTGCTCGACCGACTCGATGAGTTCGTAATCCTCAATTTGCCGGAGGTCCTGATTCAAGACCTTGACCTTCGAGGGGCCGACGGCTGCTTGTCTTTCTTCTGGCTCGTCACCCGACCATCTGCAGCGCTTCTTGGTGTCGTGGCAGCGGCGACAGGCCGAACGGCTCCCACCGGGGAGTGGTCTGAAACACGCCACCACCCTCAACCGGCACATCAAACACGGGCTGCGGACGAATCGTCGGGATCAGCGGTCGCCGGTAAAGGCGGGGTAGGGTAACTCACTCGCTTGTGGTTGTCAACTCCCATTTTTCAACAACCTCCTCCGCCGGCCTCCTTCGCTTCTTGGTCGGGACTGTATTCTCCGGGGCGGAATTCAACTCGGAGGGTGGTCTGGAGTTGGCACGGCTGGTGGACTTGGACTCATCGGCCTGGAACGGGGGATGAGCTCAGGAAAAGACGCTTCCTCTATCAGGATACCAACCACCTGCTTGCTGATGTTGTTAAGGAGCGAGTGCTCCGGTTGGAAATTGATATACATATTTGCTGCAGCGTCAGCGAGGGCATTATCTTCGTCCAGATCCTGGGCTGTGGGGACGGTGGAAAGCATCGATGGTGGTTCGAGATCGTACGCCACGTACGTACTTGGGGTGGGTAAATGCTGTCAGTTGTGTCATGTGAGCTCGACCGTAGCGGCGCCACGGCGCACCCCATCCGGCTTTCGTTTTAATCGCTCTCGCCGTACCAGTTCGTATCCGGGTAGAGTTGGTACAGTGTGCCCAGGGTCTCAATTTTGTCGCCGTCGGGAGTTACGCTCGCTGGGCTCCCCAGCCTTATTCCTGGATTTGCGTTCACTCAGGTACATGTAGTCCTACTATCCAAAAAATTGTACCAGGCAATGGTGCGGGAGGCCAGTGCCGAGAGGCGTTCGAGTTGGTGGGGTCGGGACCGCCCCGTTATTTTACGACCAAAGAATGTGAACCCCTCAAAAAGATTATCACACGATGTGTGAGCCGCCCAGCGGGCAGAATAATCGTTGGTAAAAGTACAAGTAAGCAAAGACATTGTATGGGGGGAAAATCAAATCTGGGTGGAAAATCAGATCTCTTCGTCAGAGGCCCCAACGGCGCGCCATTTGGAGGCGCGGCCCATTCATTGGGGCCCTCGAAGGACCTCTTTCTCCAGGATTGGGCGACGTGACCGCCCGATCCATGGTCCCAGCCACTCACCAATCCACCGATGCACCCGGAGCGAGATCGAAGGCGAACATGTGCGGACCTTTGATGGACAAGCGGTCGCGGCTGGGAATGCCGTACCTGTGGTCGGAACGTCAGCAGCAAAGAGGTAGACCGGAGAAAAAGAGATTACTTGCATTTTTGCCTCCCCGCACACAACCACCAAAGCCCCGTCGGGGATCAAGCCCTCATACGTCAACGGAATGGTACGGCTTCCACCGGCCAAAAAGACGGGGGGAGATCACCGAAGACAACTTTGGGGATCCGGCCTGAGCATCGTGCTTTGTCGCGGACATCAACCCTACCCTTCGGAATGCTTTCTCGAAATCTCCAAACGCAACTCAAGAGGGGGTCACTAGAAACGAGCGGCAAACGCACGAAAACCGTATCATCAGAAAGATATGAGCCATGGTGTGATTGAGACTGCAATGGTTTTCTTCCATGAAACCGTGTCTGTTGTTGTGGGTACCGTAGAGCCGTAAGATTTGGAGAACCGTAGAGGCGACAGCCCGGATGGAGGTGAAAGAGGGGAGGGGTTCAGGCTATTGCAACATTTCACGTGGTCGCTAGAATTAGCTCGGGTCGGGCCGGTCGGGATGTTGAAGGGGAGGTCTAGACGTTTCGTCACGGAAAAACCCTCCTCCTGTCGGAGTCGGGGATCCACGTTCGCACACATTGCCCGCTGTCGGGGAATCGGCTCGGCCACAGGTCTGATTTTAACTCTGGCTGATCCCGTTTCGATTGACCGTTCCTTGGGACAGCCCTAACTTCTTGCATGCTTTTTGACCATGTTGGCGTTTGTGGTGGAAGTTTCTCGTTTTTTCCGAGTAGTTGGTTCTCACATTATCCCCACAAGATCTCCAGCCCAGTCCAGCTTGTACTTTCCTCAGCAGCCCGAAACCTGTGGGGCAGGCACCACCAACTTCGGTGGAAGTCATGCAGGGAAGCCAGCTCGGCGCCATGCGTCACATCAGGCTGCGTAAACTGCCGTGTCTCTACTGGAGTCTATGTAATTCACCTATTCGCCCCACATCAGCCTCTCGAGTTTGGCGAGCAGCCGTTCGTACTCTCGCAGGCGTCCCCGGGCCACCCCAGCGCTATTCATCTCCTCCCTGAGGAGCTCCTCTTCCGTTTGCGGTCGTCGTCTCGCCAGGTCCGGGACGAGGACGAATGCGTTGTTTACTCGCCCCGACCCTCTGTGAACTTTGGCCCGCTCGACAGGCCGATCTTCCTGTACCGGAGACTTGGCCGTGCTTGTGAGGCGCAACCTGTAAGGGCTGCCGGATATCCCGGTAGGACCGTCGGACACATCCATTGGCTCGTCATCCATAGACCCGAGAAATGCCGCCAGCTCCTTGCAAGGGAGTGACGTGGCCTCCAACGTGGACTCGTACCCCATCTGAAACATTTGTCAAGCGGGCCAAATGCTCCACAGGCCTACTCACTCACCCTGAGCTCTTTCATTTCGAACTCACTGGGCACGATTCCGACGGCCTCCCGCATGATCGCGAAGCGAATCCGCTTGCAAAACTCACCTTTGGCGCCAGAAGCGCGTGCCAGCCAATCCCTCACCGCTGGTTGGCTGAGGACGGTATTTGGCCGTTCCCTCTGCCTCAACAGCGATTCCAGCTCCGGGTGGGGGATTTCCGTCACGTGTGACAGAACCCATACTTCCAGCAGTTCGCAGCTGATCCCCTCCCAGTCACGGAGTTGGGAATAGGCCGTCTGGGAAGGACGTTTAAATCAGCCGGTGATCAGAACGCCTGCACTTACGAGGACGTTCCTCATGGCCTTGGGGTCAGAGGGTTGGCGTTGCTCGAGTGCGAGCGTGAGCTCGTCGTACAACGAGGCACGGAATGGAGCGACCGACTTGAACCATATGGCGATTTGATTGTCTTTCAAAAGGCCTTCGATCGAACCGTCAACCATAGTTCGAGGCCGGGTGGGATCGACGTGGGGCGGAAGAGTATTCGACCCTCGATCTGTAGATGCTAAGAGCGTCAGTCACGGTTGATCCACGCGGCCGATCACTCCGGTATACCCACGTGACTGATTCACCTCTCTAACACGTGGCTGGTTCTCGGCCTCGTGTGGCCGGCTCTCCGAAGCTCTCCGACGCCGGGGGTGGCGGTGTGCAGCAGCGGTGTATGCGGGACTTCCAGCTAGAGGGTGATCTGGGACAACGACCCAGTACAGGTCTCAGTTGAATAGGTATCGGACAGAAAAAACTGGGAAAATTCGGGGAGGTTCAGAGGGCCGTTCCGTGCGGTTCTGATGGAGACAAGCCCTTGGGCGGGCCGTTGTCGGTCCCGAAAGCGGTAGCGGGGTGGGTGTGGTTCGCACCGCATCCGATGCAGGACAGTGCTAGTCCCGAAGGCGGGCCCTTCGGCAAGGGGCGTGACCCAGTGAGCGGAGTTTGCTACCCGCAGTGCGGTTTGTGAACCACCGCCGGGAGGGGGAATCATATGATTGTAGTACCAAAAACACCGGTCTCGAGCAAAAAAAAAATGAAGGGAGGGAACAGAACCATTATTCCACCATCTCGACGTCATCTTCTTCGGAACCCTGCGATGCTGAGCGATGCCGTGCAGCGAGCAGACCCAGGAGGTCGCGGATTCCAGCCAACTCAGCGCGCACCCCCGACATTTCCGTTCTGAGGGCGGTAAGATCCGCAGTGTTCCGATCGACGCTCACCATGAGCAAGTTGATGTCCATGCCCGCGACATGGCGAGAGGAGGGCTTCCGCTTCTTCAGCTGTTGGGTGGTAACGGTCGGTGACTGAAGCGGGGGTGGCTCAACCGACTCCACTGGCTTCGGATGCTCCAGCGGATCTCGGTTTGGGGAGGGGGGCTCGGTTGGCCCTGGCTGGTCGGGGGGGGCTTCGTCGGTCCCTGGGTTTTCGGGCAGGGGTGGCGGCGAGATGGCAGGAGTGCGGTTTGCCGGTGGTGGTGGCGAGATGGCAGGGGTGTGGGTCGCCGGTGGTGGCGGCGAGATGGCAGGAGTGCGGGTCGCCGGTGGTGGCGGCGATGGAGGCGCCAAATGGCTGAGCAAGATCAGATCGCCCCTGAGCAGGGTCCAGCAAACTCACCTAGTCGTCGTATCAGCCTTATCCACGCCCGTTCTCGTATCAGGGTTTGGTGTCACTTTCTCAACCGCCCCTGTCTCCTTGGCCGTTCTTCCTCCCTCCGCGTCCATCGGGTCCATGGCAACGTCCACGGGATCCGCAACATCCATGAGATCCGCGACGTCCATGGGATCCGCCCTCCCGACGTTGGAATTACCACCGTCGGTTTCCCCAGGGGTCGCCGCTCCCAGCAGCGCCTTCAGCGTACCTCGTTTCGCGTGGAGCACCGCTTGTTCCTTTTGTTCACGTTTCTGGCGATCTCTCTCTTCGAGTGCCGCGATTTTCTTTAGCAAGTCGTTCCTCTCCACTTCGAGGTCTTCACAGCCCGTGGGCTGTTCGCTCCCCTTACTCTTCTGTGCCTGATGGGAGGCGGACGCCTTCTGCTTCAACGCGTTGACCTTGGTGCTGGTCTTGGTCTTGGTCTTGGTCTTGGCCCTGGCCTTGGGCTTAGTGGCGCTGGAAGTGGCTTCGTGGGGAGGCATAGGTCGGGGTGGCTTTGGTGTTGGTGATCGTCGAAAAATTCCCCTTTTCGCACGCACGGTGAGTCGATCACGTGCCAGGCTGCATCCCCGACTGCGGCTGCCCGGACTCTGTCGGGTCTTTCACGTTGCCTTCGAATTCGCGGTATGGTACGTACAGGAAAAACAGTGAAACAGGGACTCAGCCGCTGCCAAGAAGGTGCTCAACGGCATACAGCACGACCTCGAGTAGTGCTTTTTGCAGCTCCAACTCGACCCGACGGGATTGCATGACCTCCGCCACTTCCCGGTAGGACTCCAAGCTCGGACCGAAATCGACCCTTGCCCCGAAAATGAAGAAGGACCCCTCTTCCGTGATCGGACGGTATCCCTCCCGCAGTTTGAGCAGGTCCAGGAGCGTTGTACTCGCTGTGTGCGGTGTACGAGGTTCCGTCGCCGGTTTTTGGCTGACCAGTTCGTGGGCCTCCAGGAGAAGGTCCATCAACGGGACATGGTCGTCTGCTGGCGCCCAGACCACTCGGTCAACGATGTCCATGACCACCCCCAGAAACTGTTGTTCCGAAAGGTACGGCTCGATTAATCGACATGCGTTGCCGGCGAACGGCGCCACACGCCAACGGTGGCCAGAATTTTCGTAGATCGACTCGAGCGCCTCCAAACATCTGCTGACCTCTGCGGAGATGATCTTCGAGTCGGAGCTACGTGGCCGCACCCCGGAAGATTCTCTGATTTTTGATTTGCAAATTCCCATGGAGAAGGTCCTGAATAACGTCCGCCAGGCCGCCCTGTTGCCGACATGGAGTACCGTGGGTTTTTCTACAACATGGGGAACTGGGTTCCCCCTCATCAACCACGGTGAGGTGAAAGGGAGCCGATGATACTCACCGGTCGGGAGGGGCACGTCGGGAAATTGGGTTCGAATGTCGAGGAAAAGACCCTCGAGCTCCCAAGATCTGGGCCGTCGACCGTTGACGATGAGCTCGAGGTATATACACTTCGATTGAAGATATCAGAAGTGTGCCACGGCCTACAGTTGAAGGCACTCACCATGACGCGCCCAGCTAAATGTGAGAATGATACAGCCACCACAGGCATCTGGAGGAGGGATTTGAGGGAGGCCTTGAAACCTTCCACTGGCTCAGGCTTGTTGGTCTTTTTATCCCAGTTGGCCAAGAATTCGTCGATGTGATGGAGTTCGAGGCCGGGCATGGTGGTTAGGTTGGAAGTCGATCGTGGCCTACGCCCAGCTCGGCCTGTTGCGCTCGGGACAGAAAGTCCTGCGAAAAACGCGAAAAAGCGTGCAGTCACGTGAATTGTTCCCGGGATCGTCTCATGATCTCAGTACTGTCACCTCCCACACTGGCTGGTTGGCGCGACAGGTATCCCTCATCTTTGACGAGTAGAACCTCCCGTTTGATTGAATGAGACTACGACTTCTCTGTGTTTGACGTGACCCTCATTGGCTCCTCCGATTCAACAGTGTCCCATTCAAGTTCACCAATGCGAACAGCGGTGGAAACTTCAGCTTTACCGCCGAGCTTTAGGACCCCAGGTAAGCACGAGCTTATACACCCGTGGCTTCGCCACGGTTTATTACCTGGGCTCGCTACGCTCGCGGTATTATATTTTGCATATTGTGACGGGAATTTACCGGGTGATGCTCATGGGCATTGTGCCCAGGACCTGCGGCCCCGGGCACGCGCAGCGGGCAAAGTGCTAGTTTAGTATGTAGGACTGACATCGTGCAATATATATATACTGTATGTGAGCCTACCGGGCAATGCTCATTGGCATTGTGCCCGGGACCTGCGGCACCGGGCACCGCAACAGTGGCCACCCATGGGAGCTCCACTTTCGGCCGATCATGAGCAAGACCACCGGTCTTTCCTCACCGAATGTTAAATTTTTGTGGTACTTTTGGGGTTCGACATATGTGCCTGAACCCCAACTATATGTACAAATTTATCTTCTATTTTTTGTCTGACCCGCGTTGAGGCGGACCGAGACAAAGCGGTTCAAAAACAAGCCAATCGCGAGGCACAAGGTCAGAGGCTGGAGGAGCGAGCGAGGCGCTCACTGCTGCGATCAAAGTATTCGAACTCAGTTCGAACTCACGCGGGGCTCGCACGTGGAAAAAACGTGCTTTTCATCCTCATCTTGATCCGGGTTTTAGCACCGATCGCCATCACGGTTTCGCCTCGTCCCATTAGCATAGAAGAAAAAACATAACTTAGAAGAAAATAGAAAAATGGAAACGTAACGGCGCCAGGGCGCCAGTCCCCGACTCCATCCCATCTAGCCCGTTGCTAGTGGTCTCTTTTTGCAAACCCGGACTGTTTTCGCCCCCAACTTGTTCTCTGTGAGGCCCGGTTCGGTTGGCTCGAACATCCGTTCACTCCCAGGATGAGCGAGAACCCGTTGGACTTGCCGGTTCCGCTAATATTTGACTTGGCGGTCAGAGTGACGGTCTGTGTCGTCAACTTAAAGTGGGGCAAAAACTGGTCTTCTTCCAGGTGGTTCCTCCTTCCGCCTCGGTGAGGCAGGTATACCATGAGAATATTTCCTTCCACCCTTGCACTTGGGTCTCGCTTTTATGATCCCCAGTGGACTGTGTACCGAAGGTTTGAGGGGGACTGAGGAAGGTGTAGTGATACTGTTTGCGCACCACATTGCTCGGCCACATTCGGCGGGGCCACGGTGTGATCCTCTCCCTACTGTGGAACTCGTTTGTACCAACCAGGTCTTTCAAGTTGCGAACACCCTGCCTTCGAGGGCAATCAGACGGCAAGTGCAATCGCTCACGGTGCTTTGGCGACTCATGCCCAATCCTTTACAACCCCTGCAGCGGACTTGATCCGGTGTGTCCCCACACCTGAGTGCCGCACTCGCACTGTTTGGATGGCTCGCTCCAGTCTGGAAGGTACGCGAGAAAGCTGCTCTTAGATTCTTCTTCGTTCCTTTGTTTCAACCCTTCAAGACTTCCGCTGCTCTCGCCGCATCCCGTTCCCCGGCCTCCACGATGGCAGTCAATTCCATGGTGAGCTTGAAGGTTCCAGACCTCGGTGAGTACTACGTCCCGAGGGTCAGGTTTTTTCGTTTTATGTATCTTTCTGTCAGGGCGGACCTCGATGGTCACCTGAAATACAGTCGACGCTGGTCTGGAGTTCGTGCTGGGGTGCTACTGGGAGCGCAGGGCGCAGTACACAGAGGGGGGAACAGAGGAGGGTTGTGAG
>Ga0307516_10002083_pt1 | contig 27216 bp, 25 predicted proteins | sample 19_EM_MG_FD_203310 | JGI IMG/M metagenome (GOLD analysis project Ga0307516, IMG submission 203310) | Populus trichocarpa ectomycorrhiza microbial communities from riparian zone in the Pacific Northwest, United States - 19_EM | ecosystem: Host-associated > Plants > Roots > Unclassified | place...
CGTCGTTCGCGATGAGCCGCCGCACGGTCCGCTTCCTGTGGGCCGTCGCGATCCTCGCGTTCCTCGGCGTGGCGCTGGTGCTGGGTTTCGTGGTGTCGCTCGCGTCGGGCGAGCCCGCCCTGTACGAACGCAACTTCGTCTGGCTGTTCTGGCTCAACGCCATCGTCGCGCTGGCGCTGCTCATCGTGCTGGTGGGCGCCACGATCCGCCTGGGCTTGCGCTGGCACAGCGGCAAGTTCGGCAGCCGGCTCCTGCTCAAGCTCGCCGCCATCTTCGCCCTGGTGGGCGTGGTGCCCGGCGCGCTCATCTACACCGTCTCGCTGCAGTTCGTTACCCGCAGCATCGACGCCTGGTTCGACACCAAGGTCGACCACGCCCTCGTCGCCGGCCTCAATCTCGGCAAGGGCACGCTGGACACCTTGTCCGCCGACCTGGTGGAGAAGGCGCGCAACGTGGCGACGCGCCTGGGCGATCCGCACGCGCCCGGGGCCGCGCTCACGCTCGAGCGCATGCGCGACCAGATCGGCGCGCAGGATCTCGCGCTGGTAGCCGGCAATGGCCAGATCGTGCTGGCCGCGAGCTCGCGGCCGTCGTTGCTCCCGGACCGTCCGTCGGCGTCGCTGATCCGCCAGGCGCGTGCCATCGGGCAGGCGAGCCAGGTGGAAGGCCTGGAGGATGAGGCCTCGCCCGGCACCGGCGTGGCGGCGCGCGTGCGCGCCGTCGTGCAGGTGCCCTCCAGCAGCCTGTCGCTGGACAACAGCGAGCGCTTCCTGCTCGCGGTGCAGCCGCTGCCGCCCGTCGTCGTCACCAATGCGCTGGCCGTGCAGGGCGCCTACCGCGACTACCAGCAGCGGGCACTGGCCCGCGAAGGCCTGCGCCGCATGTACGTGGGTACGCTCACGCTTACCGTGGTGCTGGCCGTGTTCGGCTCGGTGCTGATCGCCATCACCTTCGGCAACCAGCTCGCGCGGCCGTTGCTGCTGCTGGCCGAGGGCATGCGCGCCGTCGCCGCGGGCGACCTCGGGGCCAAGCCGGTGTACGAGTCGAGGGACGAGATCGGCGGCCTCACGCGATCGTTCGCGCAGATGACCGAGCAGCTCGGGCAGGCGCGCTCCGACGTCGATCGCAGCGTGATGGCCGTGGAGGGCGCGCGCACGCGCCTGCAGACCATCCTGGACAACCTCACCGCCGGCGTGATCCTGTTCGATCCGCAGTGGCGCATCGACACCGTCAATCCCGGCGCGACGCGCATCCTGCGCGTGCCGCTGTCCGCCTACCAGGGCCGCAAGCTCGAGGACATTCCGCTGCTCGCCGGATTCGCGCAGGCGGTCGAACAGCGCTTCGAGCTGCACCTGGCCAGCCCCGAGGCCGGTGAACGCGTGCTGTGGCAGGACCAGTTCGACCTGAAGGTGGGCGACAAGGGCCAGGAGCTGACGCTGCTCGTGCGCGGTGCGCTGCTGCCTGGCGACGCGCGCCTGATGGTGTTCGACGACATCACCGAGGTCGTGTCGGCGCAGCGTTCCGCCGCCTGGAGCGAAGTCGCGCGCCGCCTCGCGCACGAGATCAAGAACCCGCTCACGCCGATCCAGTTGTCGGCGGAGCGGCTGCAGTTCAAGCTGGAAAGCAAGCTCGCCGACGCCGCGGACCAGGCGATGCTCTCGCGCAGCGTGAGCACCATCGTCGCCCAGGTGCAGTCGATGAAGCAGCTCGTCAACGAGTTCCGCGACTACGCGCGCCTGCCCAGCGCCAACCTGCAGCCGATCGACCTGAACACCCTGGTGGCCGAGGTGCTGGCGCTGTATGGCGACGCGCAGGAGAAGGGCCATCTCGTCTCCAGGCTGGAACCCGGCCTGCCGCAGATCATGGGCGACACCACGCAGTTGCGCCAGGTGGTGCACAACCTCGTGCAGAACGCGCTGGACGCCGCATCGATCTGGCCGGACGCCCTCGTGCAGGTGCGCACCGAGTCCACGCGCAACGACGACGGGCGCCTGCGCGCCGTGCGCCTCAAGGTGGAGGACAATGGCCCTGGATTCCCGGAGAATGTTCTCCAGCGCGCGTTCGAACCGTACGTCACCACCAAGTCCAAGGGCACCGGACTGGGACTGGCCGTCGTCAAGAAGATCGCCGACGAACACCGCGCCCGCGTCCGCATCGCGAACCTGGGCAGCGGCGAAGACGGCGCGATCGGCGCTGCCGGAGCCCAGGTTTCGATATCATTTTCTCGCTTCGTCGAGACGGCCCCCCCAGAGTCGTCACACGAAACCCCTGTATAAAGCGTCATTCGCGGCACGCGCTCAGCCGAGCAGCCCCGCACCGTTCCCAAATTCATGGCCACGATACTTGTAGTTGACGACGAAATGGGCATCCGCGCCCTGCTGTCCGAGATCCTCACCGACGAGGGTCACACGGTGGAGGTTGCCGAAAACGCCGCGAACGCTCGCTTGGTGCGCGAACGCCTGCGCCCCGATCTCGTCTTGCTGGACATCTGGATGCCCGACGTCGACGGCATCACGCTGCTCAAGGAGTGGGGCGCCACCGCCCAGCTCAACATGCCCGTGATCATGATGAGCGGCCACGGCACCATCGACACGGCCGTCGAGGCCACCAAATACGGCGCCATCGCCTTCCTGGAAAAACCGATCACGCTGCAGAAGCTGCTGCGCGCCGTCGAACAAGGCCTCGCGCGCCCGAGCTCGCGCCCCGCCGCCGCGACCGACGTGCAGGCCGCCGCGCAAGGCAACGGCGGCTACCGCCCCGAAGCCATGACCGTGGAAGCCGCGATGACCGGCGGCCTGGGCCTGCAGCCCGCCTCCCCGCTGAACCTCGGCCCCCAACCGGAACAGAGCTTCGACCTCGATCGCCCGCTGCGCGAAGCCCGCGACGCCTTCGAGAAGAGCTATTTCGAGTTCCACCTGGCCCGCGAGAACGGCTCCATGACCCGCGTCGCCGAGAAGACCGGCCTCGAACGGACCCATCTCTATCGCAAGCTGAAGCAGCTCGGCGTCGACCTGTCGCGCGGCAAGCGCGGCGCCGGCGGCTGAGCCACCCAGCCCTCAAAAAGTTCACCCCGCCGGTTGGGCAGCATCAAACGCTGCTATACTAGCGGGCTTCGCCGAACGCTCTGAAACGAGCCGGCTTGCGAAGCAAGTCTGAAGAAGACGGCCTGGTAGCTCAGTTGGTAGAGCAGCGGATTGAAAATCCGCGTGTCGGTGGTTCGATTCCGCCCCAGGCCACCACGATTTCATAGGTAAGCCCCGTCCGGTTCGCTGGTCGGGGCTTTTCTACAATTTGGGCTGTTTTTCTACAATTCAGCGTGGATGAGTGAAGGAGCGACCTCGGGAGAGGGCAGGTTGTGCTCATCCGGAATTGACGTTGCTGAAAGCCGGGGCCGCGACCTCCTTGGGGTGACTGTCGTCACTGGGCGCCCCAAACAATCGCTGCAGAAGGAAAACAACGGTTCGCTAACCCATTGATCCGGAAGCTTTTTTGGGGCGTACCGCGTTGTTTTCCGACAGGCTAGAAAACAACCGACTCAAAAACTTGGGACGCCCGTCAGCAAACAACGACTTCCGTAAGTGCTTGATTTAACAATCTTATTTGCCGTCGTCACGATTGTTATCTGACAGGGCGGATAACAAGGTCACAGGCTCGCTGCCCTGCGCTGGCTTGCAATAGGCCATGTTGCGCTTTCCACGGCCGGGCAGAGCAACCAACAGCCCCTGCTCGCGCCAAGCAGCGAGCAGCTTCGAGGCCTTCAGCGTGTCCAACTTGGCGATTTGCACCACGTCGGCGTTGGCGATCGAGCCGTGGCGATCGATCCAATCACTTACCTCGTCCCAAGCACTAGGGCGCTTCAGGTTCAGCAGAGTCACGGTCACGCTTTCCACGGCGGTATCGGTGCTCTGTCGGTACTGCGGCGGGTATAGCTTTGCGAGGGCCATTTCAGCGAACATCATGCGTACCCCTCGCCAGCATCGATGTTTGGCGCGACAGGGAATTCGCGAAGATTCTGGGCGATCAACGGGTTGCGAGCACGAGAACCGGTCTTGGCGATGGTGGCGGGCGTGATGCCGCCTGGAAAGACGCCCGGGCTCTCTACTTCCACACGATCATCGAACACGCGGACGAAGATGTCTCGGTTGAGCCTGTAGTCGCGATGCACGACAGCGTTGACGATTGCCTCCTTCACCACCCGCTCGGGGTAGACATGTTGAGTCTTAAAGCCGCTTCCTGAGAGGGTCAGGCCTTGCGCCAGCTCATCCAACACCAATGCCACCGCCGCATCGATTTGGTCTACCAGCGGACCTCGAACCGTCTTGGGCTGCTTGCGTAGATTGGGTGTGGCGCCTGGAAGTGCCGCCTTTCCGTCGTACACCATCAGCCGGATATCTGCCCGAGTGTCATGGGCCGCAAGCAGACTGCCGGGCTCGTCGGCGAACAGCAACACGGCCGCTCGTTTGGGTTGCACGGTGCCATCTATCTCATCCGCCAAGCCAATGCGCAGCAATTGGTCGGCGAAGTCGCCAGTCTTTATGCCGCGGGTGCTTGCGTAACGGCGCCAGGCATCGGTCTGCAGGCGATCCAGTGCCACAGGTACGGGCTCGCTAGCTGCGCTGCGTACGCCACGCCGGTACGAAAGCTCGGTGACCTCGGCGGCGCTCATCGAACGGTTGCTGGCCTCGAGCCGCGTGTAGGTTCCGCCGTTGACAATCGAGTGCACCGCGCGGCTGCTTCCTACGCGGACTATCAACAGATGGCCAGGCTGGCCCTTCGTGGGCCCATTGCCCAGCACGCACGCGACCCGACTCAGGCGTACGGTTTCGATTGGAGGTTGGAATTCAGTCAGCAGCTTGCGATGCAGTTCGTCCACCGCCTCGGGATTTTCTTCGACCCCAAACAATCGAGCTGTGCCGCGAAAATCCTTGACGTCGGCCACGCCCAACACCAGCATCCCGCCATTGGCATTTGCCAGCGCGCACACGGTCTCGAGTGCTTTGCTGACCATCTTGCCGCTGACGCGCTTGAATTCCAGCGCATTGTTCTCGTTCAAGCCAACCAGCAGCTTGACCAGTGAGCTGGACAAGGCGGGCGTCTGGTCTTCGATTTGCATGGAATGGATGCGCGGGAGGTGTGCTGCGACGGCTTCAGGTGCATGGATTATCACGCCCGCGTCGACGGCGCTACTAGCTCTGCCAGCTTGCAGCCTCTTCGCGTCTAGGCCCCCGCTCTGACCCGGCCGCCCTGGCGATTTTGGCTTCCAGTGCCTACAGGTCTGGCCGGGAAAGGCTCAACCAAGCGGCGTGCGGTTCCTTTGTGCACTCGACACCGGGCCAGCCTCAGCGAAGCGGCTTCACGCGTTGACCGATTCGCTCGCGCACGTAGTGCTCCGTCATGTCGCGATTCTTGTGCCCAAGCAGGCGCTGAGAGTGCCCCAGGTCGCCGGTGTCGCTGGCGGTCTTGGCCCGGATGTCGCGAAACTGGAAGCTGACGCCTGCCGCCTTGCGGGCTTTGTCGAAGCGCGAGCGCAATGCGAGTGCCGTCAGTTGCCGTCCGTCGTCGTCCTGGATCAGGTAGAGGCTCTGCCGCTCGCGGGGCCGCGCCGCTATGCGATCGATCACCGCCGCAAGCTCGCCGACCAAGTCAATCGCTCGCTTCGCCTTGGTCTTGTTCTGAGTGATGAACAGCGCGCCGTCGCGGATGTCGCTGCGCAGGATCTTCAGCACATCGGCCGGCCGCTGGCCGGTCAACAAGGCCACGTCCATCGCATCCTGCACCGTGGGGTGCGCCGCGGCGCGGACAGCCGCAAATTCGGCGTCAGTGACGTAGCGGTCGCGCCCGGACTCGGTAAAGCCCTTCACCCCCTGGCAGGGGTTGGGCGAGTCCGTGTAACCCCACTCCCGTGCCTTGTTGAACATGTGGCTCAGCAGGGCCTTCTCGCGATTCGCGCGGGCCTTGGCAGTCTGGCCTCGCTTGTCGAGGTAGCCGCGCACGTGGTGCGGCTTGATGGCGTCGATCAGCATGCGGCCGAAGACCGCGCGGAGGTTCGCCATCTCCTTGAAGTTGTCGAGCTGCGTGCGAACGGCCTTGGTCGGCATCACTTCGATTTCATAGCGCTGCGCGACGACGTCGAACGTCCGCACTGACGGGTCTGGCTCGGCCCCTTCGATCCTGGCCCACTCGAGCAGCGCACGTGCGCGGTTTGCGCCGAGCGGCGTCCACTTCCGCGGCGCCGTGCTGGAGACGTGGTAGTACCGGTCGCCCTTCATGTGAAGGCTTGGGGGCATGCCCGGGTTGGTCGATCGACGGCGAGCCATGTCTACCGGCGATCCAAGGCAGCAAAGTTGGGCAACTCGTGGAGTGCCGCGTGGTTGATCGAATCCGCCAGGCTGGCGGTCTTGTCGTCAGCGCAGCCCATCCGGCCGTTGAAGTGGTCGCGTGCAACGCGCGGTTCGTTCCGCCTGGTCAACACGAATCGCCAGCGATTCCGCGTGAGCCAGCGCGCCTGGCAGTGCGCGGCCTTGAAGCCGGTCAGCTCGACCAGCTCCGCCCGCGTGAGGAACAGGTCGTTCATCACGCTGTCCTTGCGCCCTTGGCTCGCCGCTTCATGCGCATCAGCGCCGCCAGCTTGCGGTGGTCGCGCGTGCTGGTGAGCCTCTTGCAATGCGCCTTCAGGCGACGGATGTTGTGTTCCATGTCGAAGGTTCGGATCAACCGAAATTCGGTGGCGGCGGCTTGTCGTGGTTGCTTCATGGTGGGTTCTCTTCTTGGATCAACCGTGCCGAGCAGCCGGTTCTTCCGGTGCTTCCAGCTGGTTGGCCTGGTTGGTTTCCCCGCTAGGGGTGTCTAGCGGTAGCGGTAGGGGGAGGGCGTCAACCGAACGAGGCGACACCGCCCGTTGAACCTGGCGGATGGCTTCGGCGGGATCGTTTGCCGATCCGAAGTCGGCCAGGCCCTCGATGTGCTGCAGTCGTGCAGTCATCTCGGCGAGTTCAATTCGCAAGAGGCGCGTCATCGACGCGTGCATGATCGCGGCGTTGTGAGCCTCGCAGTGCACCGCGTTCTGGCCCCAACTGGTCAACCAGAAGATCGCCTGCATCACTGGCGTCGGAGCGCTGCCTGCAGCTATCCAGCGGCGTGCGGTTGACGGGCTGACGCCGAGGGCGCGCGCGAGCGCTTCGGTCTTGGGATTGCCAATGTCTTCCAGCATCGTCGACAGGTCGGGGAGGTGCCGGGGGATTCGGTTCAGCATGACGCGCGCCCCTCGCAGGTGCAGCGCCCATCGCCGGAACACATCCGCACGTTCTTCCCATCGGCCCACACCGCCCCGTCCGCGGTATCGACCTTGAACCACTCGGTTTCACCGGAGCGCAGCTCGATCAGTTGGCCGCAGAGCACGTAGGGGCCCTCGCGATGGTGGCGACGCACCTGCACCCAGGTGGAGCCCTGGCGAGCAGCGCGTTGGCCGCTTCGCGGGCTCGCAGTAAGGCATGCGCGATGCGTGAGCGGCTCACGGAGCTGCGGCGCGGCAATGGCTGGCTGGGTCAGCATGACGTTTCCTCCTGCGGATTGAACTGAAGTTGCATGTTCGGCGGCCTGGCCTTTGCCATCAGCGAGGCGCGGCGTTTTCGAGGCCTTCCGGGCGGTGGCGGTGGTACCGACCCTTCGCATGCCGGCGCCTCGCAAGTGGTTGATTCCATTGGCCCCGCGCAGTTATTGAATCGAGTCCAAGGAAGGTCAAACCCGGCCTCGATGGCCTGCACCTTGCGCGGCTGAATGACCCATTTCTCCGTGCGCGTCGTCAGCTCCAGCGGCTCGGCCAGGTCGACCGCGCGAGCGCAGAGCCCGCTGATGGCGCGAGCCGTCTCGTCGGCGTAGCGGGTGCTCGGTCGCTCGAGGTAGCGCACATCGAAGCGGATGGCGCTGGCCTCGCAGGCGTTGAGGTATGCGGCGTGGTCGTTCGCCTTGCAGGCCTGGTGCGCGGCACTGAGGCCGGCGCTGCCGAGGCCTTCGCCGTCCAGGCGATACAGCTCACGCATCGGGGTGATCGGAGGGAGGCCGAAGAACTGGAACTGCCGGATGCCCCAGCCCCGTGCCCAGGCGACGATGCGGCGCGCCGTGTTGGCGCCCGTTTCGCTGCTCTCGTTGTCGCGGTCGACACCTTCGCCGTCGATGCTCTTGGAGACGTACTTCGCCACGTAGGCGAGCGCGCTGCCCTTGGACGAGTCGATGCGCTCGACCTTGAACCGCCGCGTCGATGCGCCAGGCTCGTTCGGGCTGTCTGCCAGCGCATGCGTGCGGAGCGTCGCGAGGATCGATTCGGAGTGCTCCGGCGCGCAGAACATCAACACGTGCCAGTGCGGGCAGCCGTCGTGGTGAGGCTCGACCGTGCGCATGCCGTAGGCCTGAAGGCCGTCGCGCTGGATGCTGCGCATGGCGCGCCGCCAGACGCCATGAAGGTAGGCCTGCACCTGGCGCGGGCTGCTGCCGTCGTGCTGCTCGTTCGGCTGGCCCGTCTTCGAGTGGCGGGCGTGCATTCGGCTCGGCGCCGTGATGGTCAGAAACAGCGCCTCGTGCCCCTTCGCGATGGCGACAGCCTCCACGCCCTTGATGCGCGCCATCATCGCCATGCGTCGGTTTGCAGGATTCGCCTGGCTGGCCGCGATGACGTCTTCCAGCGGACAGACCTCGCCCGTGTCCCGGTTCAGAACCTCGAGCGATGCGAGCAAAGCCGCGAGGCGGCGCCGGTCGGCCTCGTGACGCCGTAGAGCCTTGCCCGACACGTAGGGCGAGGCGTGCCTGTGCACGGCTCCGCGTCGGATCGCGTGGTGCTCGACGACTCGCAGGCGCTTGCGCAGCGCGCGCCGCCACCAGGCCGCGTCACCCATGCGATTCAGCGTGTGGGTGAAGCCATCCCGACTCGGGAGTTCGACGTGGTGTTTGCGAGCCAGGCTGCGCAGGAACCGAACCGCCGAGGCTTCGGGGGTGGCTTGGCCCTTCCACAGCGCGGCCATCCGGTGCACCTGGCCGGCGATCCGTTCGGCTTCCACCTCCATGTCGCTGTCGGTGACGTTGAACTTGGCGGCCAACTCGGCCAGGTCAGCGTAGGCGGCCTTCACGCGCGCAGCTCCAGCAGTTGGCCGGTGGACTTCGTCAGCGCGAAGCCGACATCCCTTGCCTGAGGCTCGGGAAGCACGCACGCCTGGTCGCGATTCGCAGTGAGGCGCACGACGCGGCGGGCGGAGTCGATCTCGCGAACGTAGGCGCCTGTCGCCGGGAAGAACAGGGCGTATCGCATGGGGGGCAGCGTGGGTCGAGAAAGCATGGGCAAAGCTCCGCCTGGCGCGGCACGCAGCCGCGTTTTGCAACGGGGTGGATTGGGTGGAGGCAGGCGCCGCCTGCCTCAGGTCAACGAGGCGTCGTGCTTGCGCTCGCGCGCTGCTGCTGCCTCATCGCGGCGATGATGAACAGGCCTGCGAGAACCGCCAGGACGGCCGCGCCTTTGTTGCCGCCAGCGCTCTTGAGGATGGGGAACGGGATGTTCATCGCGATCACTCCTCGCTGTCGGCGGTGGCCGGCGCGGCCTGCGGGGACGCTGCCGGAGCCGTGGGCTTGGGCTTGCTAGTGACACCCTTGCCGTCACCGGACAGGAGCGGAAGCACCGGCGATTCCTTCATCGTGGAGCCGAGGAATTCGCCGATCGTCTTGGGCTCGTCGCGAGCGGTCGACACGACGTTTCGCCCCTGGAGCGCCCGGAAGATCACGTGGTTCTCGGCCAGCGCGCAGATCAGCTCGCGCGCGTGCTCTTCGCTCTCCGCGCTGATGCCGCCGAACATGCTCGTCTTGAAGGCTTCGGAGGTGAGCACGGCGATTCGATCGTCGTTGGCCTCCATCTGCTCCATGAGCGCGTCCACCTCCTTCGAGGTGAGCTGGTCGCTGATCATGAAGCCGGGGCGCGGCGTGTAGGTGAAGCCGCTCTGCAGCTCGGGGAGGGCCGGGGCTTGGGAGCCGTCCGGCTTGGCGGCGGCAGGCGCGGCGCCCGCGATGTGATCTGCGAGTTCGGCGATGTCGACGCCCTGCGACTCGTAGAAGTCGGTCAGCTTTCGGAGGTCGCCGAGTTCAATGGAGAGGCCGCGCCCCTCCCATTGCTTCAGCTTGTAGGACTGGAGGCCCGTGGCCTTGATAACGTCCGTTTGGGAAAGGCCCAGCTCGCGACGGGCGCGCTTGGACAGCTCAGGGGTGATGATGACTTGCGTTTTCAAGATGACCTCATAGTGGTTACGTTCAAAGCCAGTTGGCTTGAATCAACTATAGATCAACGATGCTAAAAAACGCAAGTGGCTTTTTCTCTAACCTTCCGGGTCTAGCTTCTTGTTGCCCTGGCGCATCACGAATGCGTCCAGCTTGTCCGCGTACCGCTCCGGATCCAGTGGTGCACTGGCCTCACGGGCTTTGGGCAGCTCGTCCAGCGAAGTCCGCACCATCCCGGTCATGAAGTCAGCCCCGAGAAGTGCTTGGCGAACCCTCTCCGAGCCGTGGCGCGCGATAGCAATGCTCTGGGCAAGCTGCAGCATCGCGTTGCGCTCGTCGGCGGTCAGCATGTCGGCCAGAAAGGCCAAGCGAGCCCGGGAAACCGCTTGGTCTTCCGGGTCTGAGCGCAGCAAGGCATCAGCGACTGCAACGGGGCCTTCGCCGAACTCGGGGGCCTCGGTACCGAAAAGCAGCTTATTGGGCGTGGTGTGCAGCGTCATGCAGAGGGCGCGCAGCTCCCTCGATCCGGGCATGTTTCGGCCGGTTTCGTAGGCCTTGATGGCCGAACGCGAGATGCCGCTCTGCTCAGCAAGAGCAGCCTGGCTGAGCCCACGCTCCATGCGAGCATTGATCAGCTCGCTCGCGAGAGACATCGCGTCTGGTTGCTGAGAGCTGGGTTCGGTCACAGGTGGTGCAGTTGGTATCACATCCACCAGTGTACGAGGCCGCCCGCTCTCGCGGCTAGCCACGTAGCATCGCCATCGGCCGAGAAAGCGAGCGACTTTGTGCCTTGGCAGACGAGTCGGCTACTCCGTTCACAGCGCTCTCCATGTTGCCTAGATTGGTTCTACAACCCCGCCGATCCATGTCCCTCTTGCCCCGCGACGTCCCGACAGCGCGAGCGCACGCTGTAGAAGAAATCGCACCCAAGTAGTTGATTCGCAAAGGGTTTCGCGGGCATTGAAAATCCGCGTGTCGGTGGTTCGATTCCGCCCCAGGCCACCAAGTTACTGTCCGAGGACGTCCCACAGCGTCCCAGGAAATCCAAAAAGCCCTTGAGAATCAACGCTCTAGGGCTTTTTTGTTGTCCCAACCGGCTTCATGGAATTCGTTGCGGTAACCCGGTCTGAGCAGTAAGGTCGCCAGTAACTGCCCTTTCGGCGCTCTTTGGCCAGAAAGTTACTGTCAAGGCACGCAACCTGATCCCTGGTGACGCCACCCTGCGCGCGATCAAGCCCGGCGATTCCCGCCGACGGTTGAGCGACGGGGACAACCTCTACTTGCTGCTCTTCGTGGGCGGCGGGGCCCACGGCTGGCGCTTCGACTACCGGTTCCACGGCAAGCGCAACACGCTGTCGCTGGGCACCTACCCGGACACGTCGCTGGGCCTGGCGCGGCGCAAGGCCGACGAGGCGCGGGCGCTGCTGGCCGAGGGCAAGAACCCGAGCGACCGGCGCAAGGCCGAGAAGGCCTCCTGGGCCCAGGCCGAGATCGTGGAAGAGCGCAAGGCCAAGGGCCTGCCGCCGCTGGACTCCTTCGAGGCCGTGGCCCGGGAGTGGTTCGACATCAAGAAGAGCGGCTGGGCGCCGATGTACGCCGAGAAGATCATCGGGCGGCTGGTGGCGGACGTGTTCCCGTACATCGGCCAGGAGCCGGTGGCGGAGATTACGCCTGTGCGATTGCTGGAGGTGTTGCGGCGCATCGAGAAGCGCGGGGTCATCGAGACCGCGCATCGGGCGCTGGAGAACTGCAGCCAGGTGTTCCGCTACGCGGTGGCCACCGGCCGCATGACGGCGAACCCGGCGCGCGACCTGAAGGACGCGCTGCGGCGGCCGGAGCCCAAGCACATGCCGGCGATCACCGATCCGAAGCGGTTTGGTGAGCTGCTGCGGGCCTGCGATGCCTATGCGGCGACGCCGGTAGTGCGGGCGGCCTTCAAGGTGGCGCCGATGCTGCTACTTCGGCCAGGGGAGCTTCGGTTCGCTGAATGGGCCGAGATCGATCTCGACAACGCGCTGTGGACGGTGCCGTCCACGCGCATGAAGCGCGAAGTCCAGCAGAAGCTGCACGGGGCGCCGCACCTGGTGCCGCTGCCCCGGCAGGCGGTGGCGGTGTTCCGCGAACTCCACGAGCTGACCGGGCGCGGCAAGCTCGTGTTCCGCGGGGAGCGGCACCACGATCGACCGATGAGCAACAACACCATCAATGCCGGGTTCCGGGCGATGGGGTTTGCCGCCGACGAGGTCGTCATGCACGGGTACCGGGCGACGGCGCGCACGATGTTGCACGAGCGGCTGGGGTTCAGTCCGGATGTCATCGAGGCGCAGCTGGCGCATTCGGTGCGGGACAACCTGGGGCGGGCCTACAACCGGACGGAGTTCATCGAGCAGCGGCGGGAGATGTTGCAGCGGTGGGCGGACTATCTGGATGAGCTGCGGCTGTTGGCCGATGCCGCGAAGCCTATGGGCGAGACCAGCGGGGATCGTGTCGATGCCAAGGACCTCTTGACGCCGCAAGCCGCGGCTGACCTGGTCAATGTCTCTCGGCCGTTCGTGGTGCGTCACATCGATTCGGGCGATATCCCGGTGGTCATGGTTGGTAGTCGACAACGTGTGCGCAAGCAGGATGTGATTGCCTGGCATGAACGCGCTCAGGACATGCGCGCAAAGGCACGCTCCAAGCTGCTGGATGCTGTCGACGACGAACTCCGTGGCTGATGGCGCCCCGCCCGTTCTTCCTGCGGCCTGGCATCGGATGCCCATAGGGCATCTGCTTCGTGCACGAGAGCGGACACCGATGGCGACGGGACTGACTTCGGTTTTCGCTGCTGCTTTGCGGACGCTCGTGGTCTGTCTCAGTCCGCCATCCATCAGCGACATTCGACTGTCCGACCTCGTCGTCGGAAAGTGGTCATCTACAATCGTGACGACACGCATCGCACTCCAAACGACAGGCCAGCTCTATGGAGTGAAGGCAGCCCAGGACTCGCCGCGCCGCCGGTTCCATGGCGATATGGTCTTCATGCGTTTCGTTTGCAGGTCGCAAGAGACCGAAACGTCGATAGCTCGCCGCGCTGAGTGCACGCATGGGAAGGGCTAGGCGGGCAACGCCTTCAAAACTTCAAGCTCCGCGCACTCAGCCAGGATGGTCTGGACCGCGTGTCGGAACGCCCCCTTCCGATCATCGGTCGGCCAACTCCGCACGCCCGGATCAGGCCAAATACTGCTGTGTGAATCGACAGGACGATTCCCACCGAGAAGCGCGCGCGGCGTGTATCTGCAAAAGAACTTCGCCTTAGCCAGATCAATCAAATTCATCTTGCCCTTGCGCAATTTCCCAACATTGACGAAGACGAACAAATGACGCTTGTCCAAAGTCATTTCGGGTGGAAAGAATCTTCCTTGAATTATCGCGCGTATTGGCGCAACTCGCTGCTCGAACGAGCCGCTTCGACGATGCAGTCCTACCCAGTGAACTGATAGCTCCTCTTCATGCTTCTCATTTTCCCTAAAGGCAAATGCAGCAGGACCGGGAATATTGCTAGGGCAGCTGCTGCGCAGACAAATACGTACCACATAGTCGTGCGCTGGCAAACATCTATTGCGCCTCAATCTCGACCGCCTCTGAGGCGATGCTGCTCCCTTGGGGAAAACGCTTAAAGAATTCAGGCAGCGTAATTGTTCCCCACGGACGAACTGTTCGATTCGCTTTTTTATACGCAAGCGCATAATGAAATTTCGCGTTACCGAGGAACTTAAGTGAAATAGAGCGTGAACCGTCTTTCCAGACTGAAATTAGCGCTCCGGACTCTTCAGCACTAACGTTAGGAACCGGAAGCCCGGAATACTTTCTAGTGAAAATGAAAAAGTCACGCAGCCCTTCAGCCGCCAACGTCCGACCGTAGTCCTCAAAGTACAAAGTACAGAGCTCCATCACCCTCCCAACGATGACCGAAGCATCTCGCGCCGCCTCAAGGTCCGCCTGTGTGATTGCGGCGGAGGCAGGCGCGGACTTCTCAAACCGAACTGGTGCGACTGCGTCGACCGCGGTGCTCGGCAACGCCCCGCCCGCTACGACGTACCGATCATCGCGGTTTCCATCGCTCACCCGCATGAAACCCAACGTTGAAACGACGCCTGACGCAAATTCAGGTGCCTTCACAAAATGACCTTGCGACGACTCACGAAGACCATTCACTTGCGCCGCTGAAGTCGGAGTCACCTCACTTGTAAACATCCCACCAAAAAACCGGACGTCGGTCATGCTCGGAGCCCCCATTTCTCATGCATAGCGCTAGTCGTCAAATCCTTGAACGAGGATACTATTGCATCGTGCGCTCGCGTTATCCAAGTGGTTTCATCAAGCCCGGTTAGTGGCATAGACGTCGCAGAAATTTCGAATCGCATCATTCGTTTGCCGTCGGGCTGCACTCCCGCTGCGACCTTAGCTGAGAGGCCGCCGCTCCCTCCAGGCATCGCCCAATCTGTTTGGGATCCAAAGAAAATCGGATGCCCAGTTGCTCGTCCAGGCTCCCGGATTCGCACATCTTTCAGAATGGATGAAACCTGATCAATGACCTCCGCATCTGGAGATAAAGGGATTAGGTTGACGTATGAAAGTTCCATCCCTATCGTCTGCAACGGGCTACCAAGTTCTGACTGGAAAAAGTCATCAATTAATTTTGATACCCGTTGATGCTCTTCCATGATCCAAGGAAAGCGAATATATTCCCCCGCACCGTCGATTTGCCGCCAGTTTACGTAGTGACGATCCTGCTGCAATTGCACCAGTCTTGTCTGGTCGGGGGAGAACATCCATACTCTAGGCAGCGCGATCCCCTGCGGGTCCGCAATGAAACCATTTGGTCCAAATATAGGCGCTGCCTGCTGACAGGTAGGGTATTGATCCCGAAGCCGTTGCCAAATCAGTCCGTAATGAGGAACGAGAAAATCGGGCCGAACGAAGAAGATACGGCCTAAGGCGACCTCATTGACTGGCGGACGGTCGAAGGTGATGTTCATGGCAGGCGACGGAAGCTCTATCGAATGTAGCAGGCAGACGGTCACCGCGATCCGAGGGGAACCCGAGTGTCATTCGTATATCGGGCCGCCACGTGCCGTATTCAACGCCAGCACCGCCGAGGCGCGGCACGTCTTCCGTGCTTTGGGGCATCCTCCACGATCTAGCCACGGAGTGCACTCCCGAACTCGTCGTGTCGCATTCCAATTTCGAACGAGGTCCGCAAGCGATGCGAGGGCGCGCGCGTGATCTTAGGAAGCGCCGGCAACGGATAACGTCTTACCCGAGGGGCTCGTCGCGGCGTCAGGCATCGGCATTCAGCATGCTCATCGTTGGAGCTTGGATACCGACGGCGGATTCGCCAAGACGGACCCTTGACCGAAAGTCGTAGCAACGCAGACCTCCTTGCGGCGCCACTCTTTGTGGCACCGCAGCTTCGCTGCTCTGGAGCTGTCGCTGGAAAGTGGCCGAGGGTGGGCCGGCACCTGCCGGTTCGTGTGCATACCGCGATGTCAGCAATGCAGGAAGGAGCCGGACGGCATGTCTCATGGGGGCGCCGATTTCTGATGCATTGCGGACCCAACGCGCTTCCGCCCCAGAAGCCGGTTGATCGGGCACCTTCTACCGCCGCACCACCGAAAAGAAAGTTGAAACGAGGCGTGAACAGGTGCCGCGCCAAATAGATCGTCGGGGACGTTCCAGGCCTGTTCGAGACATGACAGGACGTTGCGCCGCCGAGGGCGACCTATGTTTACGACAGCGCCGCGCTTCGGCACCATCACGGCATGCAAACGGTCCGTGCAGGAATTCAAGGAAGCTCAGCTCGATCTGCTTCGATGCGAGCCGGGATCGCTTGAGCCACGCTGTGCCGCGCATCACCCAGCGAAGCGACACTCTGATCTGTACGCGCCTGCCCCGGCACCAGCTGTCGTGCCCGAAGCGGGGCACATCACTGGCCAGGCGCTGCAGGTTCCGACGTCGCTGGTGTATGAGGATGGCAACAACCCTCGCACCGAGTTCGCCGAAGGCGACGTCGACGAACTGGCCGACGATATTCGCGATCGCGGCATCCTGCAGCCCATCGTCGTGCACCCGGCTGATTCGGCGGGCCGCTACCGGATTCACTTTGGAGCGATGCGACTGCGTGCCGCGATGAAGGCCGGGCTAGATGTCGTGCCCATCGTCGTGCGCGATGCCGCGGCCGACCCGTATGCGGCCGTGGCCGAGAACCAAAAGCGCCACAGCTTGTCACCGCTGGATCTCGCGCGCTTCATCAAGGGTCGTGCCGAAGCAGGCGAGTCTCATGCGGCTATCTCACGCAAGCTCGGGATGGATCTGACGACGGTGGCGCATCACCTGGCATTGCTCGACCTACCAGCGCCCGTCGACCATGCATTGAAGACAGGCCTCTGCACCTCCCCGCGAACCTTGTACGAGTTGAGCAAGCTGCACGAGGAGAAACCAGGGGAGGTCAGCGCGCTGATCGCCGGCGGCGGGATCACCCGAAGCGCGGTGGCTGCCCTGAAGGCGCCCAGTGCCCCGGCGCCGTCCACGGCTCTGCGCAAGCCCATCGAATTCGCCAAGGCGATCATGGCCTGCGCCGTCCTCGAACATGCTCTCGACAGGCTCAGTAGCGCGCGTGCCGACCTCCCAGACGCTGACATCGCGGATTTGCGACAGCGATTGATGGGCCTCGCGAGCCGATTGGCTTGAGGGGTCGGACTGTCCGACCCTTGTGCTTGCGTTCAACCAAAAACGGATCCGCCGAACCTCGACATCGCCGAACCGGTGGAGTTGCGCCTCGCTCAGGAACCAGAAGCATTGAAGCCATGGCGACCTCATCCCGACAGCGCGTCACCATCGATCTCCGCGGCACGGCCGACCGCTTGAGCGCACTCGCCGCTACGCGTCACATGACGACTGCAGCGCTGGTGCGCATGGCCATACGCCAGACCCTCAATGGTCAAGGTGGCTCGGACAACGACCTCAATCCGCCTGCCCGGATGCTCGTCGATCGACACGCCGTCAAGGTCACGGTCCGGTTGGCCCCTGATGCCGCCGCCAAGCTCGCCGAGCGGGCCCGCGAGGCCGATGTGTCCCAGGGAAGTTTCGTCGCGGGTCTGCTCGACGGTGCTCCACCGCCCGTGGGGCCGTCGGATCACGGCGACGCCGTGGCCGTGCTCGCACAGTCGACGGATGTGTTGGCCGGGCTGCGCGTCGATCTGAACGCCTTCACGCGGGCGAACCGCCTGGTCGGCGCGCATGGCCTGGTCGGGCGGGGCACCGATCTCGATGCGTTGAGCCAGCGCATCCTCGAGCACATGGCGACAGCGTCCCGCTTGATCGGCGAGTTGCAGCCCGCACGGCATGCCCGTCCGGCGCGCCCAGCGCCGCGGACAACGAGGAGATCGTCATGACGGGCGGCCCTTCGGTCGACGGCGTCCTGGTGCAGTGGGGCGAGCGACTCTTCTATCCCGGAAATCGGATCGTCAGGACGACACCCATTACCAAGCTCAGCGGCTCGATCGCGCAGCGCGCCCAAGGCATTCGGCAGCGCATCCATGCAACCGTCACGTTGCGGGCACCGCAGGTGATGGTCAAGGTCACGGGCGGCGGGCGGGGGATGGCCGCCATCGCGGCGCACTTCCGGTACATCAGCAAGAACGGCCAGCGCACCATCGAGGACGATCGGAGCATCGAGCACGAGGGCAGGGAGGCGTTGCACGACCTGGTCGATCAATGGCGCTATAGCGGCTCGTTCATCGACGAGGTCAGCCCTCGACGTGAGGCGTTCAACATCATGTTGTCGATGCCGCACGGCACGGATTCGCAGGCGGTGAAGGGCGCGGCGCGCGAGTTCGCGCGGGCCGAGCTCGCTGGACATCGATGGGTGATGGTGCTGCACGATCACCAGGCCAACCCGCACGTGCACCTGAGCGTGCGGGCCGGATCGATGTCAGGGCAGAGGCTGAATCCTCGCAAGGCCGATCTGCAGCGCTGGCGGGAGACCTTCGCCGAGAAGCTGCGCAATCGCGGCGTCCAGGCCGAAGCGACGCGGCAGTTCGTGCGGGGCGGCAACCGAAGCCACGACGCGCTCTGGCGCATCAAGGCGAGGGACGAAGATCGACTCCGGAAGATCGGCAACGAAGTCAAGACCGGCATCGCATACGAGCTCAGTCGTCGCGAGGCGTTGGCCGCCTGGGTGCATGTCGTAGCTGCACTCGAGCACTCCGATGGCCGCGGGGACCGTGAACTGGGCAAGAACGTCCGACGATTCCTGAACGATTCCCCGTACGTCAAGGAAGCATTCATGCGGCGTCAACGCGAGCGCGCGGTGCAAGCCAGGCCAGAGCCGAGACTCATTCCGATGCCTGAGCGAACGCGGGAGCGTTCCGGGCCGGAATTGGAGCGCTGACTACCTTCCCGGCATTTGCCCGGTACGGGCACGTACGGCCGTCCGAGGAGGACTGGGTCGCTCCTGCCCGGGCGTCCCAGCCGGGCGCCTTCACGTCGCCTCGGCGGCGCCTTCGAGGCCAGTTTCCGTCGGCTTGTAGGAAGCCGGCGTCGGATGCGGGTCGCATTTGTGCCGCATTCGGTCCGACTTCGAGTCGATTGCGGTTCACTTTTGGTCGGCTTGGCTCACCCTCTGCTCAACCCGGCTCACCTTTGTGCAATCAATGCTCAGTTTTGCCCACCAAACTGCATCGATTGGACGCCTGCGAGGTGGAATTCGGCTCGCATCCAGCCGTCCGGGAGGGCTGGATGCGAGTCATGACAACCGAAAAGAACCGAGGGCAGGATAGGCTGGGCGCCAGCAAATGGCCGCCATGCGGCACCAGTACCCGGAGCGAAGGCCGGCTGGGCCATCAGGTGGTCGAATGACCGAGGTAGGGCAGGCTTCGGTCGAATCAGCGGTCAGGAATCGACTTCGTGCTCGGGGGCGACGAGTTTCAGGCACCGATAGGCGCCTCCGGGACGTCCGACGCACCCTTCAGTTCAAATGTCGTTGGCCGGGACAGTGGCTGCCAACCGGGACAGGCAGCCTTCCAGCTGCTCAAGTTGGGTTGACAAGGTGACTTTGTGCAGGTTGTTCGGCGAATCGGAGGCCAGTCAGTTGCCGGCAGAGTGCCCACTTCATTCGTTACCATGAACGCATTTCGGCGGCATTGAAGCCAGCTCGGCCAAAACGCACGTAGGACAAAGGCACCAATGGACTCGAAAGAGAAAAAAGAGCTCAGCGAGGCGGATATCAAGGCCAAGTTCATCACTCCCGCCATGGTAGCTGCCGGGTGGGACGAACTGACTCAAGTTCGCCGAGAAGTCACTCTCACGCCGGGACCAGTCGTCGTTCGAGGAAACCTGTCATCTCGCAACAAGAAAAAGAAGAAATTTGCCGACTACGTCCTTCAACGCGAGAAGGGCGTTCCGATCGCCGTCGTCGAGGCAAAAGACAACAACTGCACGGTCAGTCATGGACTGCAACAGGCATTGGGCTACGCGGCGATCCTAGACGTGCCGTGTGCATTCAGCTCTAACGGGGATGGCTTCGCCTGCCACAACAAGTCGGCGATACACGGCGAAGATACGGAGACAGAGTTTTCTCTTGAAGGGTTCCCACCGCCAAATGAGCTCTGGAGCCGATACAAGCGCTTCAGAGGCATTGCCGATGAACATGAAGAGTTGGTCACCGAGCCCTATTACGACGACGGGAGCGGAAAAGAGCCGCGCTATTACCAAGCCGAGGCCATCAACCGTGTGATTGAGAGGGTGGCACAAGGTGACAAGCGCCTGCTGCTGGTCATGGCCACCGGCACTGGAAAGACGTACACCACCTTCCAGATCATCTACCGCTTATGGAAAGCCAAGAAGGTGAAGCGCGTCCTCTTTCTGGTGGACCGCAACATCCTTGCAGATCAAACCCTGGTCAATGACTTCAAGCCCTTCGGCTCGGTCATGACCAAGATCCGAAACCGCAAGATCGATCCGTCTTACGAGGTCTACCTGGGTCTATACCAAGCACTTACCGGCCCCGACGAGGAAGACAAGATCTTCAAGTCCGTTAAGCGCGATTTTTTCGAGCTGATTGTCATCGACGAGTGTCATCGCGGCAGCGCGAACGACGACTCCGCATGGAAAGAAATCCTGGAGTATTTTGATCGCGCGATACAGCTGGGCTTGACCGCAACCCCGAAGGAAACCAAGTACGCCTCCAACATCACCTACTTCGGCGACCCGGTTTACACCTATTCGCTCAAGCAGGGCATCCAAGATGGTTTTCTGGCTCCCTACAAGGTGGTGCGCATCGATGTTGACAAGGACATGTACGGCTGGACGCCACCGCCTGGTATGAAGGACGACCTTGGCAACGAAATCGAGCAGCGTACATACAACCAAGTGGACATGGACCGCATTTTGGTTCTGGAGCAACGCACCAAGCTGGTGGCTGAGCGCGTGATGAAGCTTCTCAACGCAACCGACCCGTTTCAGAAGTCCATCATCTTTTGTGAAGACATCGACCACGCTGAGCGCATGCGCAAGGCCATCGCCAATGCCTCTGGCTCTTTGGCGAAGGAAAACAGCAAATACGTGATGCGAATCACCGGCGACAGCGTGGAAGGAAAAGCCGAGCTGGACAACTTCATCGACCCCGAAAGCAGGTACCCCGTCATCGCCACTACGTCGGAACTTTTGACTACGGGCGTAGACGCCAAGACCTGCAAGCTCATAGTGCTCGACAAGACCATCAACTCGATGACCGCGTTTAAGCAGATCGTTGGGCGCGGCACCCGCATTGCAGAGTCGCAGAACAAGTACTTCTTCACCATCATGGACTTCAAGAAGGCGACGGAGCTTTTCAAGGACCCGGAGTTTGATGGTGAGCCTGTTGTGATCTACGAACCCGAAAACGACGACGACCCTGTCCCCCCCGATCCCGAACCGGAAGTCGACGACGACAAAGGCGAGGACGGCGACGACGGCAATGGCGTCAAGAAGTTCCAGGTGGCTGGTGTCACTGTCAGCATCGTCGCCGAGCGCGTGGAGTACCTGGGCGAAGATGGCCAGATGGTCACCGAAAGCTACCGGGACTACAGCCGTAAGAACATCCGAAAGGAGTTCGCCTCCCTCGATGAGTTTTTGCAGAAATGGAACAGCACCAAGAGGAAGGCCACCATCATCGACGAGCTCGCCGAGTACGGCATCGAGCTGCCCAAGCTAGCGCAAGAAGTGGGCAAAGACTATGGCGACTTCGACCTCATCTGCCACATCGCCTTTGATCAGCCGCCCCTCACACGCAGTGAGCGGGCCAACAACGTCAAAAAGCGCAACTATTTCGCCAAGTACGGCGACCAAGCTCGGGCTGTGCTCGAAGCGCTGCTGGATCAGTACGCCGACGAAGGCATTTCCAGCATCGAAAACCACAACGTTTTGAAGCTCGACCCCTTCAAGAAACTGGGCACTCCAGTGGAAATCGTTCTAGGAGCGTTCGGCGGTAAGGTGAAATACGAACAAGCCCTTCAAGCGCTTGAAAACGAACTATTCAAACAAGCAAGCTAAGTGAATCTGGTATCTCAATGAGCAACATCAGCGGAGTCATCAAATCCATTCAAGACATCATGCGCAAGGATGTCGGCGTCGATGGTGATGCCCAGCGCATCAGCCAGCTGGTGTGGATGTTCTTCCTAAAAATATACGACGACCGAGAAGGCGAGATTGAGCTACTGGAAGACGGCTACAAGTCTCCTCTGCCCGAACACCTACGCTGGCGCAATTGGGCGGCCGACCCCGAGGGCATGACGGGCGACGAGCTCAGCGATTTCGTCAACCTGCAGCTCTTTCCCACGCTGAAGACCAAGCTCTCCGTTAGCGGCCCCACCGGCGAACGCGCCCGGGTCATCCGCAACGTCTTTGAAGATGCCTACAACTACATGAAGTCGGGCACCCTTATGCGGCAGGTCATCAACAAGATCTGCGAGATCAACTTCAACAACACGCAAGACCGCCACACCTTCGGCAGCATTTACGAGCAGATTCTCAAAGACCTGCAGAGCGCTGGCAATGCGGGCGAGTTCTACACGCCGCGCGCGGTCACCAAGTTCATTGTTGACCGCGTAGACCCGAAGCTGGAAGAGAGCGTGCTGGACCCCGCTTGCGGCACGGGCGGCTTCCTCGCGTGCACGATCGACCACAAGCGCGACAGATACGTGAAGAACGCGAACGATGAGGCCGCATTGGTCGCCAGCATCCATGGCGTGGAGAAAAAATCGCTGCCGCACATGCTGTGCACCACCAACATGATCTTGCACGGGATCGACACGCCAACGCAGATCGAGCACGACAACATGCTCAGCCGACGCGCTTACAAGGACTACGGCGAAGCCGACCGCGTCCACATCATCGTCACTAACCCGCCCTTCGGTGGCATGGAAGAAGACGGCGTCGAGAACCAGTTCCCTGCCACCCTGCGCACGCGCGAAACGGCCGACCTGTTCATGGCGCTGGTCGTCAAGCTGCTCAAAAGTAACGGCCGGGCCGCCGTGGTGCTGCCCGATGGTTTCTTGTTTGGCGAGGGTATGAAAACCCGGCTCAAGCAGTTGCTTCTGGAGCAATGCCAACTGCACACCATCGTGCGGCTGCCTAACGGCGTGTTCAACCCCTACACCGGCATCAAGACCAATATTCTCTTCTTCACCAAGAAGTCTGAGGGCGAATGGCCTGCCACGAAATCGGTGTGGTTCTATGAACACCCCTACCCGGACGGCGTGACCAGCTACAACAAAACCCGCCCGATGCAGGTTGAGGAGTTCGCCCCCGAGTGCGCGTGGTGGGGCCGTGAGGCCGACGGCTTTGCGGCACGCGTCGAATCCCAGCAGGCCTGGAAGGTCAGCATCGCCGACATCGCCGCCCGCAACTACAACCTCGACATCAAGAACCCGCATGTGGGCGAACAGGTGAGCCACGACCCCGCACAGCTGCTCACCCAATACCAACGACAACAGCAAGAAGTCCAGACTCTGCGCGACCAGCTCAAGGCCATCCTCGCCGTCGCCCTCAGCGGAGCGCAATGAGCATGGCCGCTGTGGAACAACTGGTCACTGACCACCTCGACCTGTGGACCGCGGCCGTCAAGCGCAAGTCTGCCGCCGGTCTGGGCCCTTCTAGCAAGATTGAGCTGTACGGCATCAAGAAGCTGCGAGAACTGATCCTGGAATTGGCCGTGCGTGGTCTGCTTGTGCCGCAAGACCCGAACGATGAGCCTGCGAGCGAACTGCTCAAAAAGATCGCTGTGGAGAAGGCGAATCTGTTGAAGGCAGGCAAGATCAATATGGAAAGATCACTGCCGCCCATTATCGAAGAGGAGAAGCCTTTTGCAACGCCTAGTGGTTGGGCGTGGGTGAGGATTGCAGATATTGGCTACGATTTTGGCCAGACGACGCCAAATACGAAATTCACCTACATCGATGTTGGCGCCATCGATAATCGGCTTGGAATGATCGATAGCCCGACGATCATTAGTGCTGAAGAAGCCCCGTCTAGAGCTCGAAAGCTCGTCAAGCGCGGGACAGTCATCTATTCAACTGTGAGGCCCTATCTTCTAAACATTGCAATAGTTCAGGAAGACTTTGATCCTTATCCGATCGTTAGTACTGCATTCGCCGTAGTGCATCCGTTCGAGAATATCAGTTGTGATTACGTTTACCGCTATTTACGGTCACCATCATTTGTTTCTTACGTTGAACGCGTACAAACTGGAATCGCATACCCGGCGATCAACGACAAACTATTCTTCAGTGGGTTAATTCCACTGCCGCCGACGGCAGAGCAACAGCGCATCGTCGCCAAAGTTGACGACCTGATGGCACTGTGCGACCAGCTTGAGCGACAGACCGACGCCAGCCGCGGCGTCCATCAAACCCTGGTCGAAACCTTACTGAATTCGCTAACCAGCACCGCCGATCACGCGCAATTCGCAGGTGCCTGGCAACGCATTGCCGAACACTTCGACACCCTGTTTACCACCGAAGAAAGCGTAGCTCAGCTCAAGCAAACCATCCTGCAACTGGCCGTGATGGGCAAGCTCATCCCGCAAGACCCGAACGATGAGCCTGCCAGCGAATTGCTCAAGAAGGTCTCCGCCGAGAAGACGAGGCTGGTGAAGGAAGGCAAAATAAGGAACGAAAAGCCGCTGCCACCAATAGGAGTTGGGGAAAAAATATTCGAATTGCCTACAAAGTGGGCTTATTGTCGACTAGACGCAATTTGCACTGGAATTACCTCTGGCTCAACACCGCCTCAATCGGAATTCTCAGAGAATTCAGAGGTTCCCTATCTCAAGGTCTATAACATTCGCAATCAAGAAATTGATTTCGAATACAAGCCACAGTTTATAAGTAAAGAATATAATTCTACCAAGTTGAAAAAATCAATCTTGTACCCGGGCGACGTAGTGATGAATATTGTGGGGCCGCCGTTGGGAAAAGTTGCGATAATTCCAGATTCGCACCCAGAGTGGAACTGCAATCAAGCGATTGTCTTTTTTAGGCCCGCCATTCCGTCTCTGAGCAAATTCATTTACGTATACCTCAAGACGGGACTCTTCTTAAGAAATATTGAGCTTATTGGGACGGCGGGGCAAGACAACATATCCGTCACAAAGAGCCGAAGTATCGTGCTGCCGCTGCCACCGCTAAACGAACAGCATTACATAGCTGCCAAAGTCGACGAACTTATGGCGCTATGCGACCAACTCAAGTCCCGCCTGAGTGACGCGCAAGCCACTCAGCTAAACCTCGCCGACGCCCTGGCCGAAAAGGCGCTTGCGAGGGCAAGATGAGCGGTCCGGCTGAAACCTGGTGCCAAACCGACGGACACGCAGATTACGCGCTGTTCGAGGATTTCAACGCCTTGATCGATGAGGGCGAGGTCTACCTGGAGTCGCCGCTGCTGCGAAAGCTCGGCACAGTGGGTTTATCTCAGCCCAGCAAGGCGTTTTTCGCGGGCGATCGCGAGGCCTATGAGCAAGCCCTGCAGGCCTTTCGAGACGAACGCCGTCGCGAGGTGCTGAGCCGGGACCACTTCTTCGAAACCTACGGGGAAGAAGATGGCGCGCACTGGTTCGAACGCAACGAGCAGCGCTTCGACCAGCTGGTGGAGTGCCTTTCAGCGCAAGAGGTAGTGCCCTTAGTCGGCGCTGGTATCTCGTCCGACGGCGGCTTTCCCACTTGGTCGAATCATTTGAAGACACAGGGGCGCACCGCTGGGATCCCGGCCGATCTGATCAAGGCCTGGTTGGACCAAGGGCAATATGAAGACGTCATCGCGCACATTGAGCAGTTGCGAGGTCGACCCACCTTTGAACAAGAAATCCGCGATACCTTCGGTAAGCGCGGGAGCATTCGGGACATCACACTGCTGGTCTCGGAGATGTTTTCAGACACCCTGATCACAACCAACTACGACCGATTGCTGGAGCAGGTGTACGACACCGGAGCAAGGGGCGTGCAGGTGATCAACGGCGTGACGGCGATGGAGCGGCCCGATTCGGATAAGGTCACCATCATCAAGATTCACGGCGACTTCAAAGACCCTGCACATTGCATTTTGGGCAAAACGCAGTACGACCAGGCCTACGGTGAACAGGCGCTGGACCTACAAAGACCCGTGCCGAAGATCTTGAAGCAGTACTACACCAACAACAACCTCTTGTTCCTCGGATGCAGCTTGCGCAATGACCGAACCCTTCAGGTGTTCCAAGCTACGAAAGCCGAAGCGGGGGACTATGCATTCCCGCAGCATTTTGCGTTTGAGCAGGCCCCGACGGAGCTCGAACACTTGCAAGCCCGCAACAGCGAGCTATTGCTTTGGGGAATCACGCCGATCTGGTTTCCCAAGGGTCAATATGACAAGGTTGAACGCCTGCTCCGCCATGCTCGCAATGAGTTGAACTACCTGAAGGCGCGTACAGACAAGAAGTAGGCTGGACCAGGGCGTGCGGACATCGCGGCAAGCCGCGGTCTTTCAACACGAGTGCGGGACCCGGCGTCCAGCCAGGGTCGGCAAAAACCGCGTCCTCGCTGCCGCAAGATGCGGATCTACACCACCGCACCAACTCTCGCACCGTCAACGCTCAGGGCGTCTCCTGCCGTTCGACAACGTCTCAGGCGGATTCGGGACGTCTTCGTCGCGAAGCATAAACCTGCCTGGTGCAAACCTACTTCCAAACCTGCTTCGCTTGAATTCAGCTGACGTTGAGAAGATGATGGTCACAGGCGAAAATGCAGCTTGCGACCACCGCCGGAAGTGCTTAATATTTACGCGTGCTGGATCGCACACCGCGGCGGACTCTTCGAGCGACGGGAAGTCTGCCAGCAACCTCCACGACGTTAAAACCACGCTTTCAAGCGCCGCAAAGCCTAACCGTTGTCTTCAGCGTGAGCCCCAGGCCACCAAACAACAGTTCGGCGACTTCCGCCAGCGACCGAAAAGCCCTTACGAATCAACGCGTTAGGGCTTTTTCTTGTCCGGCAATGTCCCGCAAGAACCGCTCTCGACCAGATCCTTGTGCAAGAACTACTGCGAGAACCCGACGATGGCGTGTTCTTGCACCTCGGCGAGCTGCTGCGGGCCTGTGACGCCTACGGGGCGGCGCCAGTCGTACGCGCCGCCTTCAAGGTGGCGCCGATACTGCCGCTGCGGCCCGGGGACCTTCGGTTCGCCGAGTGCGCGGAGATCGACCTCGACAAAGCGCTGTGAACGGTGCCGTCCGCGCGCATGAAGCGCGAGGTGCCGCAGAAGCTGCACGGGACGCCGCACTTGGTGCCGCTGCCCCGGCAGGCGGGGGACGTGTTCCGCGAACTCCGGGAGCTCACCGGGCGCGGCAAGCTCGTGTTTCGCTGCGGGCGGCACCACGATCGGCTGATGAGCAACAACACCATCAATGCGGGGTTC
>Ga0307516_10002084_pt1 | contig 27214 bp, 14 predicted proteins | sample 19_EM_MG_FD_203310 | JGI IMG/M metagenome (GOLD analysis project Ga0307516, IMG submission 203310) | Populus trichocarpa ectomycorrhiza microbial communities from riparian zone in the Pacific Northwest, United States - 19_EM | ecosystem: Host-associated > Plants > Roots > Unclassified | place...
TTACAAAATATTCCTTCCTTAAGTTGGCAAAATTTTCCCTAAAAAGGAGAAATAGCTTTGCATGAAATCTTCAAGCTCTGACTTAGAGGAGCTAAATTGCTGATATAAAAACTTGGATGTCGGTTTAGATGCTTCAGAATGTAATTTGGACTCGTTTCTTCACGAAACCTATTTGCGTGGATAGGTCTTTGAATTAGGAATCCAGGAAAATTGAGTTTGCATCAATTGGACTTCTGTAGCACCAGATATAAAAGTTTGAATGGCCAAAGGTCAACACTGGCAGAATGCGAGATTTGACTTTGCAGGATGTGATTTCCATTATCTTTCTCTTTTTATTTTTCTTTCATTACATTTCCAGAAAGGTATGGATGTTAGCTTTTTAGTGCCACTGGAATCACTTCATTTCGATCTCTAGAACTCACGCTCTACACAAAACATCGACTGAACGTCAAATCTGTCAATTACCTCCAATTTACTCCTTTTTGCATCTTTCATCCAAAAGTGCCTTCAAAACATAAAATAAGGAATATGAAGGCATTTTATATATATAACATAGGCTAAACACTAGTTAAATGTGGGTGAAACTATCGAATAATATGGTTGCATCAATGTGTTTTTATACATGAAAAAGTTCTAAGTGTAAATCGAAAAACTTATGCATACAAGTAATCAAATAAATCAAGAGCTATGTGTTTTAATAAATAAAAGAGAAAAAGTCATTAACGATAAATGAAGATGAAAATGGACAAATTGAGAGATATATATAGATCAATATATTCAATCTCACAACATGGGCTTTTGAACCGGTTGTTTAATGACTTTATTTATCAAAATTAAATTTTTATTTAATTAAATGATAATAGCAATATAAACATATGAAATTGATTGAATAAAATAAAATAAAATAAATATTATATAAGGTTACACATATTAGAAATATTATCCAAAAATAAATATTTTTTATTGATATAAAACATAAAAAAATTACCGATTAATTAGAATAATCTCTTCAAAAATTAAATGCATACAAAATAACTAAAAAATAACCACTATTTAAAAGAGGTTAAAAAATAAAATAAAAGAGAGAAGAGGTATTAAAGAATTGTTTTTAAAATGAATTAAAAATTATTTTGAAATAATACATATCAAAAAAAGCATTAATTAAAAAACAAATTTAGAAGGAAAAAAAAGGAAAACGCCAAACGCTATTGGGTGTGGCAAGCCAGGCTAGCGCATTTGGCTCATCAAATAAGGGTTTGCACGTCGGACCTTAATTTATTTTTATTGCATACATGTCATCAAACCAATTTTTCTTTAAAAAAAATTAAGTCAGATGACTCGTCCTTTATTGAGATAAACAACACCCCGTTTGATTTTGCTAAGATTCCAGCTATTGTGGTGATTAAGAAATCAAGGCTGAAGCTTTGTTTACCTAAAAATTAAACTCATTTTTCAATCTATTTTTTTATTTATTTAAAATACCTAGAAAACACCCTATGAACCTTGATAAACTCATTCATGGCCTCAGAAAACCTAAATAATCATTTCAAAACCCGAAATCAACCTAAAATAAATAAAATTCTCAAACTTAGATTTGTTTTTTTAGGTACTTTCAAGGTAAAAACAACACTTAAGTTGAACTCTCTTCATAAAATGGAATCATTCGATTCAAAGATCGATCATTTTGGTGGCCGGAATCAGTGTTAAAGATATTTTTTTCTCTCTACTATTTAAATCTGGTGACTTTATCTCTCCATTCTCAATCTAGGGACTGGAAAATAAAGAAAATGATTTTTTGAAGCAAAATTGATTTTTTAAAAAAATTTCAAAAATTGAGGGGAACTTATTCTTATAATTAGTAAAGAATGAGGACTAAGTTGAACATTTCAAAAAAAATTCAAAAACACTACTCACCTTCTCTTTGTGTTTTATTCTATTACTTTGTCTTTTAATTTTTTCATTCCTTAACAATTTTAGCTAAATTAACCTCCAAATAGGTTCTTAAAGAGAGAATTAAAAAAAAAAACAAAAACAAAATCATGGGTGTCGTGACTTGCACAACATCAAATGATGGATCTGCCTCCTGAAATGAAAAGGTTTTGGGTTTAATCATAAAATTATGATTTGAAATGTTTAGGAGTTGCCACCTAGTAATATGGTCACTAGAAAACTTAATGGTCTATTAGAATATGGGTAAGGGGACTAGTAACTATACATGAGGAAGATACATCATACCTAGTACACCTAACCTATTGTAAGTTGTATTATTGATTGATTGTTTTTTTTCTAAGTCTTGTTTCTATTCTATGGTCCATCTAACATTTAAGAAATGTTGTTCTCAGGAAGGAGGTCCTTATCTTATTAAGTTAAAACCTAACAATTCTAAAGTTCATATTTTAAAAGTGTATTTATTTTTATTTTTATATATTTAATACCTGGTGTTATAACCCAATTTTTGAATTCTGAAAAAAAATCATAATAAATGAATAAATGAAAAATAATTGAAATTTGGGTTAAGACAACATAAATTGGAAGTTTGGGGACTTTAATTACCTTGGATTAGTTTAATTACTGAAATCAAGAGCTTAATTGAAGAATTAATACGTTTGGGGACTTCATTGAACTTGGAATTAGTTTAATTATTGAAATCAGTGGCTTAATTGAAAAAATACCAAAGTTTGGGGTTGATTCAGGTTAAAATTGCAAGAAATTAAAGTTCAAGGACCACTTTGTAAATGGCGTTAAAATACAGGGGTCCAATTAGAATTTACCTAGGGGCTTGATTGCAGAACTTCAGTGACCAAACTGCAAATGGCCATTCCCATCCCAAAACAGTGTCGTTTCCAGACGAACTGCTCATCTCCCTCACGTCTCAGCTACCTATGATTTCTCTCGCCCCCACAATGCAGGTTGTTACCGAGGCATGGACGTATGGAATTCTTTGGCTTTATAAAAGCCAGAAGAGGGAGGACTAAAAATGCAAACAGGTGACTAGAAAAAAAAAAGAGGGAAAAACCACAGTGAGAAGGAGAAAAACATTGAAGATAGACAGAAACAGAGAGCACTAGAAAGAAGGGGAGAGACTAGAGGAAAAACTGGTAAAAAAAGAGAGAGGAGAGAACACGAAAAAAGAACAAGGGAGAAGAGAATAGAAACAAAACATAGAAAAAAGAACAACCTAGGGAGAGAGGAGACACAGACAAGGAGGAACTAACAGGGCGAACCAACACAGAAACAGGGAAGCAAAACAACTAAAAAAACAGAGACACAAAGAGAGACTCGAGGAGCTAAACATAAAAGAACAAAAAGGAGAAGACAAAACGGAAGGGAAGCCAGACGCAGAGAGTGTCATCCTAGTTTTGATGCGGGATAATAAATAAAAGACTTAAAGCATAAAAAAATAAGCTTTTAGAGAAAAAAGAAAACAAAGGAAGAGAAGAATAGGGATAGGTGATATGCAAAATTTATAATATTTTTAATTAATCATCAAAACTCCTCTAACATTTAGAAAAGTAGGATATAAATATTAAAACCCTAACTAAAACAAGTGATTGGGTTGATGATTGACTAAATAAAATACTCAATAATAATTAAATCAAACCCAAAAAATAAAGCCAAATTAATAAATCTCAACTAAAAGTTCATATAAATTAAACTCATAAACAGAAGCTAAAGCCCAATCTCTTAATGGTTTGGGCTATCCTCCATTGTCTATGATCATACGCATGTGTAAATAATGTTTCGGGTTCGGTGTCCCCACCAATTCTCATGGGGTTGGAAGAACTCGACCTCGTCGAGTATAGGTCAAGGCGACTTCGATAACACTCTCAAAGATAAGGATCAAGCTCTTGTGATGTCTCTCTGATAATCCAAGTATAGCCTGAATCTGGTTGTCGAGCCTATATAATGGGATTTTTGAAGTTCATCATCCCTGATAAAAACAACTTGTGCATTCAAAGTAGAATTAATATGTTCCTTTTATGCCAAAGATATGGATAATGAGGTAGGGGTATCAAAAGAAGCATCAGGGATAGGTTGTGTTTTATAAATAATGAGGTCCTTTATGTTAAAAGTAAAGCTAATATCAAAGTTTGGTGGCAATTTCATGATATAAATATTTGATTCAATCATTTGCAACACTTTAAATAGTCTAGCACTGCTTACTTGTAATTTATGATCGGTTTCCAAAGGACACTGTTCAGGTCTAATTTGTATCATGAAATAATCTCCAACATTAAATGTATCATGATACTTAAGTAAATCAGCTCGAAATTTGTATTGTTCATTATTTGCTTGAATTTGTTTCATGATCTCAACATGGAAACTATAAACTATACATGTTAACGACTCAACTAACCTAGACATCCTATCGTGAGGAGAAATGGGAAGGTGTTCTATAGGCTTTTTGAGTTTGTAAGTATGAACACTAAATGATTGGGGGTGTAGAAGGAGACAAACATTGTTTGAAACCTGTGTAGATATGGTATGGACACAACCAAGTAAACTAGGATTATCTTCATCTTCCTCATCACATGCATGAGGTAAGGGGTTAGAAAGCTAAACATATGATGTGTTGGACACTAAGCATGTGGGGTGAGAAACCAGGTAGTTTCAGAGGACTAATATCATGAAACTCTTCTAAGACTATACTTATCTCTTTAGGCGATTCTATTAAAGAGTTTCTAAAACTTTCTCTACTATTAAAGCAGACATATCAGACTCTTTCTTAACCTCATTCTCAAGCTCACATGGACTTATTATGTTAAGTCCTTCTTCTTGCACATCCTCGTCATCTAGGTCATTAAAATCTTCAAGATTAGGCTCATACACTTTAACACTACAATCTTCCTCTTTACCTATATCTTTACATTTTTGGATGACTAAGGGTTCAAAGGTGCAATCTAAGGAGATATGATCAAAACCTAGACAATTAGTACACTTAACCCTTGAACTCACCTTAGACACTTCATTGACAACTCATTTGTCCTTATCTTTCTTATAAAGTTAGGAGCTACTAGGATTAGGTCAGTGGGGTGGAGCACCTAACAAAGAATCACTACATTTGAATTGGGACCTAATAGGGATACTATAAGGGTCTTGATGATTCATCCACTGATTCTTCATAACTAACTTGTAGTCTTGAACTAAGGTACAAGTTTGGTCAAGGGTAGATACACCTTGAAATACAACTTCTCTTCCAAGATCATCATTCAAGCCTTTACAAAATCTACACAAAGTCATGGCTTCGTTCTCTCTTATGACACATCTCATCATATAATCGTTAAACTGTATTATATACTCATTGATAGAGTTATTTCCTTGCCTTAGATTGTTTCATTAGTCTAAGAGTTTATTCCTATAACACTGGGGTAGATACTTCTCCTGAATTTTTGTCTTATTTTGATCCAATCAGTTATAGGAGGTTTACCTCTCATCTCTAAACAATCCTCAATATCTCTCGAATAAGTTTTGGCTTCACCAATGAGTATCATCTTAGCAAAGCTAACTTTCCTATTATTAGACAAGTTATGTCACTCAAAGATTTGATCCATATCACGAATCCACATATCAAAAATCCAAGGGTCATGATGACCGTCAAAAGTGGGGGCTTCTATTTTGTTTGGACTCGTGATACAAAAGCATGCAACACTCACTTAGAAATGAAATTAAGATCACAAATGGTTATTGCAAGTGAAATCACAATACAAAATAAAGTTAATCCCATATTTTTTATGTGAAGATTAATCAAGAACAAAATACACCAATAAATTTTAAGCATGCAATGCTAGACCTTTAACTGTAAATGATTAATCAAACACAATGTCACAAGTAAGAACTCATAATTATCAAATAGAACAAGATACTAGATATCAATGATTAAAGAGGTTGATGAATAAAAATTAACAATTAAAAAATGCAAAGTGAGAAATATTTTTTTATATCATTTCGTTTTTATTTTGGTTTTTTTAGGCATAAAAGTAGTATTAATGATAACTCTAAATGACAATTGCAAAACCAAAAAAATGTAAAATTCAATAAATCAAAAGATAGAGGAGTTGGAACTTGCTGCTGCTGACATGGCTAACAGGCTAACATAGACTGGATGATGTGGAAGTAAAGGATGACATGGTGGATTGGTGACGTGTCTGATTATGCTGACGTGGCTTCATGGTACTGCAATAGCGGGTGACGTGGCTGTGTTAATTAATTTTACCTCAAATGTCTTCTGTGCTACAATTGCTGAGTTTCCTTATTGTTTGCTGGTGGCGAGGCATGAATGCTAATCTGTTGATACTGCTGTTTAGGCGTCGCAAGGGCTGAAGGACCAGATGTGGTGGCTGCGGCTGGAGGGTGTGATTTGGTAGTGGCTACGACTAGTGCTATTGCTGGAAGGTGCGATTTAGTGGTGGCTGCGGCAGATGGTTTCTAACACTAATTTGGGTTGTTGAAGACAAAGATTTGCTATGGCGGCGTTGCGGGACTGTGGAGATAGCAATTCAGTATGGCTCTATAGGCTTTTTATGGTGCGGAGTGGTGACTGGATGTCCGATCTGTCGATGGTGGGGAGAGGATGAAATTGGTTGATGTGCCAGCGCCGACGAAGATCTACTGCTGCTGGTGTGGGCGACCTGTTGTGGTTGTAGGTTGTTGACGACAGTAAATCGACATGTACCTATGGATTGATGTGGTGGTATTGGCTATGATCAGCGTTTTCCAGATTGCTGCATTTTGATGATGAACAATGAACAATGTTTTTTTTATCGGGACAATAGGACTTTTTTTAAAAAAGATCAAATCGGATCTAGGTTAGGGTTAAGTATAAACATGTAGATTGTTTAATTATAAGAACAATTAAAAGTCAGGTACTGATACGAAATTTGATGCAGGACAATAAACAAAAGACTTAAAGCATAAAAGAAATAACGTTTTAGAGAAAGAAGAAAGCAAATGAAAAGAAGAATACGGATCAGAAATATGCAAAATCTGCAATATTTTTAATTAATCATCAAAACTCCTCTAACATTTAGAAAAGTAGGATATAAATACTAAAACACTAATTGGAACAAGTGATTGGGCTTATGACTGACTAAATAAAATAACCAATAATAATTAAATCAAACTGAACAAATAAAGCCAAATTAATAAACCTCAACTAAAAGTTCATATAAATTAAACCAAAAAACATAAGCTAAAGCCCAATCTCTCAATGGTGTGGGTTATCCTCCATCATCTATGATCATACGCGTGCGTAAATAATATTTCGGGTTCGGTGTCCCCACCAAGTTTCTTCCCAGAATTCTAACAACGAGCTTAGGAAAGGTTTCGCTCAGAAACGCCAACACAGGTAAGTGCTTTTCATATTCCCCCGCTTTAGTTCACTTACACTATGCACCTTGAATTTTAATTATTCTCCCACTATTCATGCATGCATGATTTAGTTCACGGGTGCCTCCTGCTGACCAGCCGGGTCACTGGCCTGGGCCAATGACCGAGCTGGGCCGCTGGCCCTAGACCCAACTCCAAAAAAAATATAAAAAATATGTATGCTTTGATTTCAATTTCTTTTATTTGTTTATTTATTGATGTCAGAGTCATGAATACCATATATATATATTTTTTTGCTATGTAATACTTACCAACACTAGAGTTGAAAGTATCCGTAGTTGAACATTCACTAATGTTAGAGTCAGTAATATTACAAGTAGACCATCATAACATAAACCAACAAACTCTTGGCAATTTAAGACAAAATCAGCAATGCAACTTATCTCAGGTAGGATGCTTAAGGGGTGATAATATATTCCTTTTTGCGTAACTAGTCCCGTACCATAGAATCTCTATTGACCAGTTAGGGTTCCTAGTAAATATAATACTAAGTGATGAATCTTTAAACAAGACCTTTTCCCTCAAGAGTAAGATGTCAGAAATTTGTTTTTTGGAAAATTTGAAATTTTTAAAGGTCCCCGCGATGTTGGTGCAACACCTAAGAATATACTTTACAGTGTTATTTTATACCTCATGTTGTTACCTATTTTTGGACCTCACATAAATGTACAAAAAAATACAAAATACAAAAAAGTTGAAAGAATTAAAAATATATACATCAAGGGGAAGAACATGAAGAATGTATTAGTTGAGGAGGATCAAAATACCTAATTACAAGAAAAATTTGTTTTTGAAGTCAATTTAAGCTTTGATTTGAAGAAATTAAAGTCTGAGAGTCAAATTGAAATTTTAAAGACTTAATTTGGTCAATCAGGGGCTTAATTGCATAAATATTGAAGTTTGATAAGCAATTAAAGACTTGATTGAAGAAATACAAAACCAATAACCAAACCAAAAAAGACACGTGAATGCAGGGGTCAAAATTAATCAAATCCGAGCCCAGATTGAAGAAATTGAATGTTTGATGGTCGATTGAGGGTTAATTTGCATAAATTAGGAACCAAAGATCTAATTAGAAAAGAAGCTAAACTTTAGGGCTGACAATTGAGTTTGACAGGGGTGAAATTGCATAAAAATTAAAAGTTGAGAGACAATTGTCGTCGGGTGCGCGCGCCGCGACGTCGTCTGGCGACGGCAGAGGCTCTTTGTCGTGCCTCCTGATGAGGTGTGGTGTTGGAAAAGGTTTTTGGATTAAATCATAAAATTATGATTAATGTTCAAGAGTTGCCACCAAGTATTATGGTCACTGGGAACCTATGGTCTACGAGAGTATGGGTAAGGGACCGGTTGTGCAAGGGGAACACATGTCACCCCCAGTGCACCGTACCTAAGGTAGGCTGCATTGTTGTTTGATTGTTTTTCTAGGTCGGGTTTCTATTCATTGGTCTTTTTTAAGTTTTAAGACAGATCTCTCTTCATGAAGGAGTCTCTACCTTATCGGGTTACATCCTAACCGTTCTAAAGTTTGAATTTTAGCATTGCATTTATTTGCACCTTGTATCTTTAATATCTGAGGGTGTACTTTATCGTATAATTTTACACCCCACAAATATTAAAGTCTACATCTAGACCCTAAAAAAAGATTGGAAAAAGGTTTTTGATATTTTGGCCAAGCCCTAATGGATGATCATAACTGGTTATGATATCCATTTTTTTTTTAAAAAAATGAGAAAGATGCAATATTTTACTGAAAATATGCATTGAAATTTTTTAGGATTTGGCCATGTGTATGAAAACAATTTTTTTTTTGAAAAGGGAAATTAATTTAAAAGTTTTTGAAATTAAAAAAAAAATGTTTTGAATTTTTTTAAAATATTTCGGAGAAAACCGGGTATTTTAATACCGGATTTGTATTTTACAGTGTAAATATACAACCCGATATTATGGAAAATTGGTAGAAAAATATTTGAGAAAATCACAATCTTTTGAAAAGATTTTTTTGATTTTTTTATTATTTTATATATAATATTATATATACATATATATAAATTAATTAAATATTATTAAAACATGCGGGCTGGGCCGGCCCGGATAACTGGGCCAAGCATATACCCAGAAACAGGTGGGCTGATATCGGCCGAAAATGGTTGGGCCGAACTCGGCCCAACATATTCTTCTTCTTCTTCTTTTTAATTTCGGGGATGGGTTAGACCCGACCTAGCCAACTGGGCTGGGCTAAGACAGGTCCAGCCCAAAGTAAGTTAGTCACTGGCAATCCAGTGACTAAGTTGCATGAAAGAGTGCATCATGAATTATAATTCACGTTCCACTGTTTGCATGTAGTGGTAGCAGAGAAGGGAGGAAGAAGAAGAACAGAGGAGGGAGGCTTACCTGGCGTTGAGGGAGTTGGCGGCCTGACTAGGGGTGCACGGTGCGACTAGAGGTACTGAGGCTGACGGCTGGCTCTGGTTACAGTTGGAAGAAGAAGAAGCAGAGGCTTGTAAAGGAGAGGGGAAGCTCGTGGTTGGAATTGTTGGAGTGGGTGAGGAGAGAGTTGCTGCCTCAGCTTCCGTTGGGAAGGACAAAAGCTTCTGGGCGAGGTGGTTGTTACTGCTGCTGCTGGGGTAGTGATGGCAGAAAAAAAGAGTTTTATAGAGGAGAGAGAGAAGTGGTGCAATGACCACGTGATATGGTTTGATGGCTACTTGAGGTGAAGATGATGGTGAAAAGATAGGTGATGAGGGTGGTGGTGGCTGAAGGCCACAACGGAGAGAGAAAGAAGAGAGAGAACCGGTTGCAGAAAAACTAGGCAGAGGAGGCTGGTTTTTGGCCAACTTTTCATTCGACTTCCTTCCTTCTTAGACCCTAACATCCACCTCTATTTATAGGTGGTGAAAGAGGGCAATCTTGTCTACACCGATGAAAAATTTCAACCCTTGATTCAGTTGGGAAGGATCTCAACTATTGGTTCAAAGTAGGCATGGTGCACTGTCAAATCTGCAGCTGCAGGCTGCCTGAGTTGGCATCTTTGAGGTGGTGCCACGTTCGTTTCTTTGCCAGTGAGCTGGTGAGGACCATACCCAGACATAGAGAGATGTCTGCTGATTTATTTCGTGCAAGTTTTGTAAAATTTGGTGAACGTTAGATACATTAAATGCAGTTGCAAAGTAGATAATTAGACCAGCTTTTTGAAAAGAAAAAAAAATGAAGAAGATAATGAACAGTGCAGAATGACGCGTCGTCTGACCTCTCTCTCTCTTTTTTTTCTTTTCTCTATTTGTTTTTAAAAAACGAAATGGCATCGTTTCATGTTTGAATTAGGGATTTCTCTGAAGTTCAAAGTAGTCCTCCAGCTTTCAATTTTGTACAATTGTACCCCTAATTCATGCTAAATTTTTTATTTAATGCAATTACACCCTTGTCGAACTACAATTGGAACCCTGGATTTACGCGCCTTTTGCACATTGGTCCTTGGCCTTGGATTTATGCAATTTAACACCTAATTGATCATTAAACTTTCAATTGCCGTTAATTTAACCCCCGGTTTTTGTCAATTAGGCCCCTATAGTCCGACGCCTTTTGTAGATTGGTCCTTGGCTGTGAATTTCTTCAATTTAACCCCTAATTGACCCCAAAACTTTAATTTTCTTGCAATTCGGCCCCTGATTTCAATCAATTAACTTGGTGAAAATTAAATTTGGTCTCTTAGTCTCTTAAAATTCCAATCCTCTCAATTAAGCCCAAATTAGGCTCCCAAACTTAATTTTTCACCAATTAAGCCCCAAATAAAATTAATTTGACCCATTTAAAGTATAATTAAGTCCTTGCACTTAATTAAATCCTTCAATTGGACCCAAATTAATTCTTAAACATAATTAAAATTCAATTTGGCCCATGATTAAATCAAGTTGGCCTATTAAAAAATTAATTATGTCATTGGACTTAAATGTTTTTATGCAAATTCGTCCAATAATCATTTAATTTGACCTTGAATTTGCATTTTTCTTCATTTTTTAGCATGATGGGGTGCAATTAGGCCTTGAATTTCCTTCAAAAATTACAGCGCAGATTTTTCTCTATCTTTGTAGTCCACCTTGATCTGCTTTCTCTATATTGCCAGCCTTTATTTTATTTTTTTATTTTTATTTTTTTAAAAAAGTGAATTTTGGGGAACAACCCAGAATTGAGTTATGACAACAATCATGGGCGCAATTAAAAGTAATTGAAGAAAAAGAGACTAAATTGAAATTTATCAAAATCCCAGTTAAAAACCTTAATTTTTAGGATTTAACCTAAATGACACGTCGTTTGGCCAATAAAATTTGATCTTATATATTCAATTAACATTTATACCATAAATTTAACAATAACAATTAAAATTCAACCAATACAATAAAACATTATTGCAATGTAGACAAAAAAATAGAATAAATAAATAAATAAAAGCTTTAGGAATGAAAAATACTTACCTTAATGGCGTGCTTTTAGAGTTTATTTATGTGTGATAAAAAAAATGAAAATACATTGTTAATAAACTGAAAAAAAAAATAAGAAGAAAATAATTCAAAAGATTCACCACACATACCTTTCAATCGTTTTGATAGTAAAAACTTTAAGTTCTACTACTTGAAACTACAATAGAAGAAAGGATTTGAGAGAGTAGAGGATTTGAGAAGGAAGAGTGAGGAGAGGATTGCAAAAATGAGAGGAAAAAAATAAACTTATGGCGTCCTTGTTGGGTTATGATACCACGTTTTTACCGATAAAATATTCAATAATATTATTTTTAATTAATTTGTCGGTGATTTCCTTGGTAAATCACCTTGAAATTTTCATTTCGCACTAAAATTCTAAAAAACCCTCCATATTTTTGGCAGTTCATCCGTGATTCCTTAGGTAAAAAAGTAAATAGTACATTAATTAACAAGGTATTAGAATTCACAATCCGTTAGTAATTTCCTTGGGAACCTAACACTCAGTAATTGCCATCACCGACATGAAAAGGGAAACAATTCCCTTCACCTCTTGAATACACCGAAGGACACGATCCGTTGGTGTTTCCATCAGTGTTTTGAACGGTATTTCCCTTGGCGTTGTTGATTGTGAACAGTGTTAGGGAGAAGGGGAACAGTTTCCTTCGCCTATAGAATACACTAACGATTTGTGTCCATCGATGTGCTGCATAGTAAATAGTGCACTAGGGAGGGCAATAGTTCCCATCACCTCTGGAATACACAGACAGTTTGTGTCTGTCAGTGTTTCCATCGGTGTGATACACAATGAACAATGCACTTGGGAGGGGAATATTTCCCTTTGCCTCCGGAATACACCGACGGATACAAACCGTCGATGTTTCCATCGGTGACTGCACAATGAATGATGCCAAATTATTTCTGTATTCCATATCTATCCATCCTGCAAATACTTAAATTAAAAGCTGCTTGCACAACATAATAAAAGAAGTTCACATAACAAGAATAAAATAAATAATTATTTGTTAAGAATTAATCGGTGTCCGCTAGAGCTCAGAACAACATTCAACTCCTCTACGTCAACATCAACAAAAATATTATTTAAGACGTGAAAATTTGATTTTTTTTCCATGTAAATCGATGGAGTAACTCGATATAGATCAACAAACTCACTTACTTGAGAGACATCATCTCTGACATTTGAGTCATCGTTCTCATCCTGAACAACCTCAACATGACCCCTGAGTTTGGTTTTCAATACATATAACCAATCAACTATTGAACGATCTTTTCTAAAGAAAGGGGTGTATGTGTAATAAACTTGCTGGCATTACTTGGTAAAAATAAAGACATTGTTGACGTTGCGGAGTCTAGCGTTTGAGTTAATTTTGACCAAACCATGATGAGGATCTACTCATATTCCTCTGTTAGTGGTGTCATACCAATAACATTTGAATAAAAAACTCTATTATGCTTGCTATGATATTGTAGTTCAATTACCTCTTCTAATTTCTCATAATAGTCAATTTCAAACTCACTAGAAGTCAATCCCTTAACACAAGCCCTATTGTTGTATGTCTTTCTACTGTGCTTATATTCTTCAGTATGAAACACGTACCATTAACAAAATACCTGTTGTAGCACTTCACTTTTCTTTCAGAACCCAGACTTAGTAAAGACAATGTAACGCTAACATTCCTTCCCATTTTATAAATCTGGTAAATCAAGGACAACAATGAATAGTGATCGAGAATTCTAAAACAAAATTAAGTATCCTAATAGGTAATGAGTTTGTGATAGTACTTACATGTGTTCTGAACCAAGTCGCAAATTGTTCATCTTATAATCAAAAAATTCAAGATTCGGTCAGATGTGAGTTATTAGACAATAAATATTGATGATGTTGCCTACGAGGTATTCAACAATGTATGAGTTTGTGATATTAAAAGAGAGAAATAGTCAATTAATAACAATGTTTAAGTAGTATACTTACTGAATAAAATGTCTCAGTTCAATAACACATAATTATATGCTTGTCTGAATTTTATTTTAGACAAATATCTTCCCCTAACAATATTTTTTGGCGCTGGTTGTCCAGGATTGGAAAATATTGACAAGTTCCCATTGGCATGACAATGGTGGTGAAGTGCCTTCGAGTGAGAACTTGTCAATATTGTCCAATCCTAGACGACCCGCACCAAAAAATGTTGTCAAGGAAAGATATTTGTCTGAAATAGAATTCAAAGAAACACATAATTATGTGATATTTAACTGCAATGAACTGAGACCTTTTATTCAGTAAGTATACATACTACTTAAACTTTATTATAAATGGGCTATTTATCTCTTGTAATATCACAAACTCAACATTGTTGAATACCTCGATCGTAGGCAACATCGTCAATATTTAGTGTCTAATAACTCACAGCTGATCGAATCCCAAATCTTTCGATTACAAGATGAACAATTTGTTAAGTGGTTCAGAACACAAGTAAGTACTATCATAAACTCATTATCTATCGCGGTATTTAATTTCATTACAGAATTCTCGTTCACTCTTCATTGTTGTACTATGTACTAGGTTTATCATCTGAGAAAGAATGCTAGTGTTATATTGTCTTTACTAAGTTTGGGTCCTAAAAGAAAGGTGAAGTGTTAAAACAAGTATTTTGTCAATGGATACGTGTTTCATATTGAAGAATATGGGCAGGGTAGAAAGATATATAACAATGGGGTTTGTGTTAACGGATCGACCTTTTTGTGAGTTTGAAGTTGACTATTATGAGAAATTAAAAGAGGTTATTGAATTGCAATATCATAGCGAGCATATTAGCCTTTTTATTCAAATGCTATTGGTATGACACTAGTGACAAAGGAATCAAAGTAAATCCTCAACATGGTTTGGTCGAAATTAACTAAAAAGCTAAACTCCGCAACGTCAACTATGTCTTTATTTTTGCCAAGAAATGCTAGCAAGTTTATTACACATTCACCCCTTCCTTTAGAAAGGATCGTTCAATAGTTGATTTGTTATCCGTATCGAAAACCGAACTCAGGGGTCGTGTTGAGGTTGTTCAGGATGAGAACGATGACTCAAATGTCAAAGATGATGTCTTTCAAGTAAGTGAGTTTGTTGAACCATATCGAGTTACTCCATCGATTGCCTTGAAAGAAAATTCAAATTTTCACGTCTTCAATAATATTTTCGTTGATGTTGATGTTAACGCTGAGCAGTTGAATTTTGTTATAAGCTCTAATGGACAAGCATAAGTCGATGAAGATGATGATAACAATTATATCAATGTAGAAGATTGTGTTGGAGCTAAAGACAAGTCAAATGAAGAAGAAGAAGACAATTTTGACTAACTATCAAAACACAAAAGGGTAATGCTGTAAATGATAATATAATAGTTATTGATGAAATTCTCAACAAATAAGTATTTATTTTATTATTGTTATGTGAACTTTTGTTATTATGTTGTGTGAGCAACTTTCAATTTAATTATTTACAGGATGGATAGATAAGGAATACATAAACAATTTAGCGTCATTCATTGTGTAGTCACCGATGGATGTTGAAAAATCTGGAGGGGTTTTTGAAATTTTTAGTGTGAAATGAAAATTTTAAAGTGAAGTTACTGAGGGAATCACCAAAGAAATAATTTAAAATAATAATATTTAATAGTTCATTGGTGATCCCCTTGATAAAACGTAGTATAAAACCCAATGAGAGCACCAGAACTTCATTTTTTTCTCTCAATCTTACAATCACTCTCACTCTCACTCTCTCAAATCCTCTCCTTAAATTTGTAATAAATGTAGTAGAAATTAAGTTTTTTTTTCTCTCAACACGATTAACAGGTATATGTAGTGAATCTTTTGATGTATTTTCTTATTATTTTTCTTCTTTTGTTCGGTTGATTAATAATGTATTTTTTTTGTAGCACATGTATATAAACTCTGAAAGTAAGCATGCCATTAAAGTAAGATTTTTTCATTTCTAAAGCCTATATTTGTTTTTGTATTAATTTGTTTTGTCTACATTGCAATAATATTTTATTGTTTTGTTGAATTTTAATTGTTATTGTCAAATTTGTAGTATAAATGTCAATTGAATATATAGGATTAAATTTAATTACTAAAAATTCTTGTCAATTTAGGATTAAAAATATTATCACTTTAAAAATGAGATGAAATTGAATAATCCAAAATTGTTGGTAGAAATAAAATAAAATCAACTAGTTTGTAGCATATATGTTGTATAGTTGTAGGATTGAAAATTCTAGGTTGTTTCCAGTATAGGGGAGGTGCTATGATTTTTTTTAAAAAAATCAAAATTGATTATGCAAATATTCATCAAATTTGTGTAGATGCAAAGGGAAAAATCAACTACACGTTATAAGCACATGATCACAACTAGTTCTTCTAACAGCGATGATGATAACAATGTGTCATTAGGTGCCAACCAAGAAGAGGCACCTGCGTCGACTCACGACGCTGCCTCTTCGAATGCGGTTCCATAATGTAGAGGCAGTGTCCCTTTATAGCAGGATCCATATATGGGCGGAATATATCCAGCACGTGACATCCAAGAGTTTCACATGATGCTCACAGTCTGGTGCTGGGAACCAGAACTAGCAAATTCATGGTTTGGTTACCACGCACACTAGCGGCTCTATTCTGTTCGTTTCGCATGCGAAGCAGATGGTAAAATTAATTTCAATCACATCTATCGTTAATTAATTTGTTGTTATTTATAAATATATTTAATTAGCAACATTGTTTTCTTACATGCTATGACTCTTGGACATGAGCCAAGCTCAATGGAGCGTTTTGTGTAGACATACGTGTGGAGTGAAGATCGCTAAAAAGGGGTGCAACAGTTTGTTGACAACTATGCTCAACACTTTGTGGTGTGTTCGTTCAACTATTTTCTTTTGTAAGTTATTATTTTCTTGAATTGAATTTCATGATTTCATTTTTTATGTCCAGGAGACATATAACAGAAAAGAAATTATCGACAAGAGGTTTACCGATGAAATTTTTTTGTCCGTGAATCAGTTGGTAAAATACACGCCGATGAAATGATAGAGTAAATACCAACAAAATATTCTATCGATAAAATTGTTAAATGTAGTAGTGTTTTGTGATATCTTCAAGGTATAGTTTTTTAGAGTTTTTTACTTCCATCCACCTCTTCCTTGGAGGTGTGTGCTTGCTCTAATGCTGATCATGACAGTGATCCCACAGATCGCAAGTTTATTATTGATTTTTGTATCTTTTTAGGTGATTCTCTTATTTCTTGGAAGAGCAAGAAACAATTTATTGTTTCTCAATCTTCAACCAAAGCAGAATATCATGTTAAGGCATCTACTACCAAAGAGATTGTTTGGTTACATTGGTTACTTGTGGATATGAGAGTCTCCCTTTCTCATCCTACTCCTATATATTGTGACAACCATAGTTCTATTCAGATTGCTCACAACTTAGTTTTTCATGAACGAATTAAGCACATTGAGATCAATTGTCATCTTACTCGTCATCATCTCAAGTATGACACCATTACTTTGCCTTTTGTTTCTTCTTCTTTGCAAATTGCAGATTTCTTTACTAAGTCGCATTCTATTTCCCGTTTTTGTTTTCTAGTTGGCAAACTCTCAATACTTATAGCTGCCGCATCGTAAGTTTAAGGTGAGATGTTAAGAAATATATTTATTTTGTTTTATTTATTAAGAATACAATAATATTTTTGGTTTAATTGTTTAGCCTATATATAATTGTATTTAGGTTAAATATACAACTTTAGAATAAAATGATCAATAAAATCCTAATCTTTTTCTTTTTTATGTTTATATTTCTCTTTGTTTGATTTGGATTGGTTAACACTTTTCTTAAGCGCTAATACTAATACAAGTGGTAGTGGTAAGACTACTAATAAAGTTTGAATTGAGAGAAATTGATAGAATTTTTTCTTATATCAAAATTCTATTTTGCTGATTGAATACAGTTCTTGCTTTTTAATGCCTAACAATTGACTTGAGTACGTTGAAAACATGGGTATCATGAAGACATAAAGCTTCGCGCATGCCAAGCGGAAGGGGTAATAAAAAGGAAAATTAACAAAGGAGATTAGTGATGATTTCAATTATCTAATAATTACACAAAACCTTCTCTTTCAAAGGAGTTTTCTCATTTCAAATCGGATGGAAAAGATTTTAAAGGGCATTGAAGCCAACAAATACATATCAACTGGTCAGAAATTAAGAAGCCTTTTGAGTAACTTCAAGCATCTCTCTCATCTTGTGCTCATTGATTTATCTTTTAATGCTCTCACGTCCAATCCAACACTAGGTTGTCCATGTCTTCTAGGCCGTTGTCCTCTTCCATTCCCTACAAACCAACAAAATTCAATACAAAAAACAACTCCGTTTTACTTTTAGTTAAGAAACTTATTTTATAATTAAAAAGGTTATTTTCATATCGTTTTCATTTTTGTTTTAAAATATCAAATTTGAAATAAAATATAAAAACAAAAATCAATATTAAAAAATTTCCAAATCAACTAAAGTGATTTTATAAATTTATGTTAGTGATTGTTGGCTTTTCTTTTTTACACAAGAATATCAAAATATATAAATTTTCAATTCCTGTTTTAAAAAATTTAAAAATATTATCATAAAATAAAAAAAATAAAATCAAACCGTCTCTAAATATTTCTAATTTTAGCTCTTCCTGCTATTCTTTTGCCTTAAAAGACACACGAGTTGCTACCAATAAAAATAATGGTTTAATTAAGTGCGATTCGATAGATTATTTGATATCAGCTTAAGTGATTCAACTAATGCATTTTGGGGGAATTTTATAGCTAATAATTAATTGATGTTTTTAAAATTAAATAAGAAAAAAAATCATTAAAGATAATATTTAATTTCATAAATTAAATAGAATAGAAGAAAACTAAAGGGAATATTTATTCTTACCATAAAATCTTATTTCGAGAGGTCTTTTTTGCATCAAATAAGCTTTCCACTGCGCAGTTGTAGACGCTCTTATAAGACCATAATTGGGATGATGAGGAAGCAGACGATATGGCCGTGATGCAGGTATCAGTCTATCTCTTCCCACTTCTAACTCTTTGATCACATGAACTTCACATTCTGTCACATCAATGTCTTTTCTCCCCGAATTCAGGTGCAGTTCCAACTCCTCATCTCTTGACTCTATGTTGTTAATCTCCTGATCCCACCCTGAGCCTTCAAATGAATCTGTCTCTTCAACTATCACATGGATCCCACACTGTACCACTTTGCTTCCATCAATGTATTGACTCCCCAGATACAGTTCCAATTCCTCATCTCCACAGTATTCTTCCATTGCCATATCACTGATACTTATGTATCTTACCCATTTACGAGGGTAACTGCATACTACTGTTAGTTTATCTTCAAACAATTGAACACCGTTGTTTTTATTTTTTATAATAACCTTGTAATCGATGGCGTAATTCCCACTACTATCAACCTCAAATGGAGAAACAACCCAAACAACCAAGCCTTGGAAAGCTGGAGGTATATGAAATGATAATGAACATCCTTCTCCACGGTAGCTTAACCAATCTGGCATATTACCAGGAAAGGAGCCAATATAATACCCATAATCACCATTGCACAATGCCTGTATATATATATATTGATTTCAAGAAATGCTGAAATTTTAGAAACTAATTAATTAATGTGTATATTTGTGTGCTGGAGAGACAGAGATAGTACCTCAGCAAGACTCTTCTGGAAATTATTTGATGAATCACTGGGGAAATCAACTTCAATAGACCAGTAATTATTACTTGGACCTTCGATGCCCTGAATCTCTTCTAACATATAACAATCATTGAGATACATAAGATAGTCTTTTTTTGACTGGATTGGCATTCTTACTCTTTTCATTGAACTACAACCAAATGCATTCAAATCGTATAAATTTGAGGGAAGATCTAAGATTGATGCAAGCTTGATGCATTCCTGAACACTCAAAATCGAAAGCTTGGGAAGGAAGCCGATCCCGGAAGGCAGGCTAGAGAAATTGTTTTGTGATAGATCCAATTCTTCTAGAGAGGACAAACCCCTGAAATCAACACAGTTAGTTGCGCGATCAGACAAACCACCATTAGAAAGCTTAAGACGTTTCACTGATCTCCATTCGAAAGATGTTGGCAGCAAACGTTTCCAATTTAAAACAGTACTTGCTGTGATCGAAGATGAAACTGGTAGAGGCCAAGAAGTAGACGACGGTGAAAGCCATGATGAAATTTGGGAAACCCAGGATGTGGGTGATGGTGAGTCCCGACAGAAACTATATCCACGCAATGATAACTTTCTGACATACTTTAAATGTACAAATGAAGGTAGAAGTTCATTTTTAATTCCATCTGCTAGCAGCTCAGTTAAGGATTCCATATCACCCATGCGTTCCGGCAACTTTTCAAGTTGTGAACATCCAGAAATATTCAAACGTTTAAGAGACTTTACATCACCAATGCTTTCAGGGAGAATCTTTATGCTCCGACATCTCTTCAGATTCAAGAAAATGAGGCTCTTCAAATTTCCAACAGATTGATGCACCTCAACTAAACTCGAGCAACCTTTCAACCTTAATTTCTGTAGACTTGAACTGTGTAAGTTTGGTGTTTTAACAAGGAGCTGAGAATGACTGAGATTAAGAATTTTCAGCTTGTTGAGAATCTGTCATCGTAGAGAGCAAAACAATGAAAAGTAATCATAAAAAGTCATAACATGTAAATATAAATTACATACTAGAGAAATTTGGTGGATTGTAGTATCTTTCGCACCTTTTTCCCCTTCCATAATTCTCTAAGGTTACTGTATTGCATATCAAGAACAACAAGATTATCCAAAGTAAAATCAGATGGCAAATATTGCAAAGGACATTCAAACCAACAAATCCACATCAACACTTTAGAAAGCAGTTTAAAGGATCCGGTGAGATGTACTCCGTTGATTTGTAGTAAATTTAAGCATCTCATTTTTGCAAATGATCCTGTGTTTAATGATTTAGCTTCTGATGCTCTCACATCCAGTGCAAGACCCTCTACAACTTCCGTTCCCTAAAAAAAAACAATACAACTTTCATATGATTATTTTTAATAAGCTTGACAAGAAAATACGCATGACTATGCTTTCGTGTATGCATTGAGCTCTTACGTACCTTTTGCTGGTCAAGTACATTCCATGCATCCTCTTGATTCCAAATTCTGTTCCTTTCTCCAGGTTGTTTAGGTGACTTTTCACGAATGATCTCCCTTCCCATGTCTCGTAATAGATCATGCATGGTTATCTTTCCAATGGCAGTAACTTTAATCAGAGACCTTTCACGGAGAGTTCCCAAATCAACTTCTGGATCGTAACCACAACGGGCTTCTAGCACTTTTTCAACGTATTCTTTCTTTCTACCAATAAAGAAGCATGCAATATCAAGGAAGTCATTTTGCAGTTCATCATCGTCCAGTCCATCAAAACTTATTCTAAGCTTTCCTTGAATATCGCGGTTTGGAATTCTTCTCAACTTGTCAATTATAGATTTCCATCTGTGTTTGTCTTTCCCGGACAGACAAGCTCCTATAACCTCAAGAGCTAAAGGAAGTCCTTCACAGTAATCAACTGCATCCTTTGAAAGCTCAATATAGTCTTCTGCTGGCTTGGTGTCCTTAAAGGCATGCCAGCTGAAAAGCTGAAGGGACTCGTCTGGTTTCAATTCTTTGATCTGATATGTTTGATCTGCTTTAAGTAGAAAACTTGAATCTCTTGTTGTAATAATTACTCTACTTCCGGGACCAAACCAAATTCGCTCTCCCATCAAACCATTTAGCTGGTCAAGATGAGACACATCATCAGCAACAACAAGAACTCTTTTGCGACAAAGTCTTTCTTTGATCAGAACCATTCCTCTATCAACATTGCTGATGTTAGCAGCATCTTGTTTTAAAATATCATGAAGAAGTTGCTTTTGTAAAAGAGCGAGACCATTAAATTGTTTTGATGTTTCATTGATATTCGAAAGAAAACAGCTTCCCTCGAATCCATAGCAGAGTTGATTAAATAAAACTTTTGCTATAGTTGTCTTTCCTATTCCTGGCATCCCATGTATGCCCACAATGCGCACATCATCTGTTGCAGTACTTAGAAAGTCAAAAATATTGTGAGCAAGCGGATCAATACGTACTAGGAGCTTAGGAATATTTAAGTGCTTGGGATCTAATTTATTCAACACATCCTTGACAATCTCTTGGATAAATTTTGCTTCATGCCTGTTCATAGACAAAGGCAAGTCATTTGATAGCAAGTTAATTAAATATGCTCAAAACAATATTTTATTGTTGAACTTTGAAAAATCTAATGTATAATGACTCCATAAATGTCAGCAAGTGAATCTTAGAAAGAAAAGGCATACCCATTTTTCATATCATTGAGATTCCACCCAGATAGTTTTCCCGCATCCTCAAGAGCTTTTCTCCACTCCTTCACCTTTTCTTTATAACGTGCTTCATGTTTATCAAATGCTTCTGAAAAACTGCCAGTCTGCTTTCTCACATCTGAAGGATCAATGTCATAGAATATAGGAAGAGCAATCTGACCGGTTTTCCTATTTTTGCACTCAAGAATCTCTACAAGCTCATTAAGACACCATCTTGAAGAAGCATATCCTTTTGAAAAGACCACTATAGATATCTTTGATTCTTGAATTGCCTTGAGGAGATGATCGGAGATTTCTTCTCCTCTAGGAAGTTCATTATCATCTCGAAAAGTGTGGATTCCTGCTTGGACTAAGGCTGTATATAGATGATCTGTAAATGTCTTACGAGTATCTTCTCCTCTAAAACTCAAAAAGACATCATAGGCCCCTTCTGTTCTAGATTTAGAAGACTCTGGCTCTGTCATGGCACCTGCAGAAATTAAGGCACAATTAATTAGCAATGGAGCAATTGCAGAAGGTATCTACTCTCTTGCAAATACTAGCAAGGGGTACATGTGAAGTGATCATCAAAGACAATACAATAGCTTAAGCTAAATAACGAGAGAGCATAAAAAAATAGCAACTGGCAAATAGTTTCATCTATAATTAAGTTAAGTGATACCGACACTTGAAAATTATTAATCTTTGGCTGACCAGCAACACATCACAAGCAGAAAGTCTACGAACATGAAAAAGATAATGAAAAGAAACTAACTGTGATGGGATGATTCAACAATAATCTTGTACTAGAAGACATAAACTGATCAATGATCTATCTGAACATAAAGCTTCCAAATTATTGCTATCAGTAAAGACATGAAATCAAAACAAGAAAAAAGCAAAGAAGAGTTAGTTATACTTATATATAAGGAAAAGGGTTGGTTGGATTTCACCACCTATGAAATTGCAGATCTCGGAGAGAAAGGTTAGCTGAAGAATCAACTAAGAGATATACTTTCGTGCAAATTCTTAGCAAGTCAGCCAGTCAAATAATTAAGGAATATTACCCTCACAACATGGAAATGAAACTAACTGTAAGAAAAAACTCTGTAGCCATTTTGTTTTGGAGACAGTGGAGAAGAGAGAAAGTGCTTTGAAAGTTCTTGAATGAAGATGAAATGAAATGAAATTAGAAAGATTGACGGTACAAGAAATATAAAGAAATATCCCACAGTGGGAGTGAAAATATAAAATTCCTAGAAAGCAACTGGCTGGCCACCACCTCCTAGGCTACTTCCCCATCAAAATACGATAACTCATGCTACTACCCAATTTTTTAATTCATGTTTTATTTTGAATTTTTGGTGATTTATAACATGTAAATATGGGTGAATGAGAAAAAAATAATAAAAAAGTGATGTTAGTGTGTTTTTGTATTTTCTTTTATGTATGTTTTCTTTTAATGTTAAAATTAAAAAAAGACAAAAATAATAAAAAGAAGAAAAAAAAATTAAGTGTTTTAAGTTGTATATGGTCAAGTATTTTAATGACAAATAAAATAATGTTGTATTTTTCGTAAAAATATTAGAACATGTTTTTATATATTTTTTGGGATTTAATAACTGATTTATTAAAGTCTTAAGAATTTGACTAATATTTTAAATTTTCAAATCACATCAAACCGCAAAGCAGCTTGTCTTAGGTAGGGAGTGTTAGAGGTGCTAATATCTTCCCTAGCCACAATCAGTCCCTTACCCGTGAATATCTGACAAAGATCAGTACATCCGGGTTTCCTAGTATCCTCAATCAAATACTAGGTGGCGATTTCCAAGACCCCACATTAAGCAAACAAATGAAAATTATCATCAGACGTCGCACGGGGGACGTGGGACAGAATAACGACTTCAATGGGGAAGGTATTGTTTTCAACATTATTGGACTAAGCTTGGTGTTTTTGATGTGTTTAAATTTTTTGCGTTTTGTCTTATTTTATTTTTTATTTTTATTCATGCATTGTATAGAATTGTCTCATGCATCACATGTTTTAATTTTTGAAAGCACACACGAGCTTCAAGTTAGGTGGGGGACTAGTAGCTTACCTTACGACTTTTAGTCAAGGTTTAAGTTTGTGCAAACCCCAACTCTTCGTTAAGTGCTTAGACTAGTAACGGTTAGTACACGTGTCATCTCAGTGCCTATTGAGCCACCATATTGCCTTCAAAGAGGGTGATCACTAGGACAACGAGAGATCCTTTTTTAGAGACCAAATAGTAAACCTACCCTTTGTCTCACGTAAAATGATTAAACCCTGCCTTTAGGATGTATGCTCCGTACATATTGTTTTGCTTATGAGCAAGCCTTTCTTGAAGCATCTTGAATTCAGGACTTACAGGGAACATAATGGTCATCACTCATAAAATTTTCATTGTAGAGTTTGAGCAAGAATAAAAATTCTTATTTCATCATACAAGAGTTACGATCATATGTCGTCCCTTGAAGGGCAAGCTCATCATGTAGATTACATATTCATACATTTATCATGCAAGCACACGGTTGAAACATAGGTTCCCCCTAGCTGAGGTCTACTGGACTGATGAAGATGGAAAATGAAGACAGGGATCAGATAGATGTTTATTATTAAAAGGAAGTTGAGAGTAGTAAAGATGAAGTAGATCGACTTATAAATCTATTTGAATAAGTGTTGAGCTTCAAGAATGGAAAGGGAATGTTTGCACAGTCTTTTGCTGGAAACACTGCTAGTCCACGTCCCACACAAGAAAAAATAGCTCTTCTCCTCAACATTCCACCAGTAATGGCCACAACATTGATGCTCTGCCTTTCCTTCATATCAGTCGTGAATAGCGCATAAAATTCATTGTTTTCTCCTTCCCTCGGTTCTGCCTTTTTTTCTCTTCTCTTTGGATATTCTCCTCCTCCTCCTTTTTTTTCCGTCCTCGCGAGGTTGTCTTTACCTGGCTTTTATAGAGCCAGAGATCGATTGACGCTGGTAACGACCGGCAGTAATGGTCGTGGGGCGCTGCATTCAATGGAGAAACGTCTTTGCCTTTAATGCCGGAGCCATTGCCGAGGAAGAAGATGACGAACAGTCGCTTGCCAAAACGACTCCGTTTTCCAATTCCAAAGGCTGCTTTCAATTTGGTCCTTGGAATTCTTGTAATTTTGCAATCGAGCCCCTGGTTAAAATGTAATTGGATCCATGCATTTCGGCGCCTTTTACAAGCTAGTCCTTGGACTTCAATCTATTGCAATTTTGACCCCAATTAACCCCAAACTTTGATATTTCTTCAACTAAGCCTTTGATTTCATTAATTAAACATTTTCAAGTTCAATTAAGTTCCTAAACTTCCAATTTATGTTGTCTTGGCCCAAATTTCAATTTATTCCTTATTTTTATCATTTCACATGTTTTTTTTTAATAAAATAGAAGGAGTCAAAAATTGGGTTATGACATCGTATTTTCATACAACAAAGAAAAATCCAAAAAATATTTTAGCATGCATTTTGGCTTTAATAACAAGTTTATTAAAGTCACGAGAACTTGACCAATATTTCAAAAAATCCAAAAAAATATTTTGTTTTGTTTTAGTATCAGGGATTACGAATTTATACATAAAATGTATTTCCGATATTAAAAAGGTAGTTCTTTTGTTGAAGTTAGGACTATTAGGTTTTACCCGACATGATAAGGATCTCTTTACCGAGAAAGACTTTTCTTAAACTGTAGACAGACCAACAATTAGAAATACAATAAAACCTTAGCATATATAAGATAATTAAACAATGCAGCTTACCTTAGGTAGGGTGTAGTTGGGGTGTTAATACCTTCCATTTACGCAACCAGTCCCCGCACCCGATCTCTGAGACTAGTTAGGGTTTCTAGTGACCAAAATACTAGGTGGCGACTCCCATTCCATTTTCCACTAATAAAAGACGAGAATTCCTTGTCTGGCCATATTTGCCAGATAGACACGATACCTTGAGGGTGGACGATCGCCGCGACGCTGCACACGTGCAACACCATTTGTGATCAAGCAATTAAGACAAAATAATGTTTAGGCTTAACAAATTAAAATTATGTTACCAATATTTATTGTCTTGAAAATTCATATTCGTATAATTAAAAGTATACTCGATATACCTAGCTAGGATACACGATGTTACAATATTTTTTTTTGATGAAATCGAGAATAGATATATAAAAAAAAAAGAGAAAACATGAACAGTGTGAGCAGAGCTTTAGCTTTAGCTACATAGATTGTAGCCTAGGTATCAGCCTAATTACAATAAATAAATACAAGAAAACCTATAACCCTACTATTTGGCCAAGCAAAAACAAACCCACACTAAATCAGAAATTAAGCAGACCATGCCGAAATGCATTCATGATTCCTGTATAGGTCAGCACTAGTATACCAAAAGGAAGAGTTGAGATTCCTGATCCATCCTGCAGCAAAGTAAAACAAAAGCCATAGGATATCTTCCCATATTGGCTTTTGATCCTCAAATATCAAGTTGTTCCTAGCATTCCATATAGTCCAGATAATGTAAACATAAAGCCCTCCCAAACAGATCTTTCAAACTTACAATGGTTGCCCTGCAAAAGACCCAGCCATTGACATTGAAGGTCGTCAAGGCCATACGACATTACCCAGCTCAAACCTCTCCAAGCTACAATTTTGTTCCATAGTTTCCAAACCACTTGGCAATGCAAGAGGATGTGGGATACAGTTTCTGAATGCTGCTCATAAAAAGGACACCTGTCCTCCTGAGGGCTTAGAACGTGCCTCTTCACCAGGAAGGCTCTTGTGCAAAGGCCTTCATTTAAGGCCAGCCATAAAGTCATTTCTGTTTTTGGAGGGCAAATGGAT
>Ga0307516_10002085_pt1 | contig 27206 bp, 23 predicted proteins | sample 19_EM_MG_FD_203310 | JGI IMG/M metagenome (GOLD analysis project Ga0307516, IMG submission 203310) | Populus trichocarpa ectomycorrhiza microbial communities from riparian zone in the Pacific Northwest, United States - 19_EM | ecosystem: Host-associated > Plants > Roots > Unclassified | place...
ATGCGGCGCTTGAGCATGTCTTCTTCGGACAGGACGGTTTCGTCCAGACCGAATTCCTTCATCAGGGCGCGTTCCTTCGCCTTGCTGATTTTCATGCGCAGCGGCTTGACCTTTTCGGTCGTTTCCGCCACCGGTTCGCCGACCAGGTCGTCTTCGATGTCCGACATGTCCTCGTCACCCTCCGCCTTGCCGGGGACCTTGGGTTTGCGGCCGCGTTTGGCGCCGCCGGCTTCCACGGCAGCAGCCGGGTTTTTGGGCGGGCGGCCGGGTTTCTTCTTGACGGGCACTTCGGCGGCGGCAGCCACCGGCGCGGCTTTCAGCGGCGCTTCTTTTTTGGCGACAGGTTTGGCAGGAGAGGCGGGAGACTTGGTCGGCACAGGCGGGGCTTTCTTGACAGGCTTTTCAGATTTCAGGGGCGCTTTGGGCGCTGCGGCTTTTTTGCCGGGAACTGGTTTGGAGATGGCGGTTTTTCGGGGTTTTTCAAGCTTGCTGGCAGGCTTCCTGACCGGCGGTCGGGCTGCAGTTTTTGCTGCGGCTTTGGACTTGGGCACGGCTTTGACGGACTTGCTGGACTTTTGAGCAGGCATGGCGAACTCCCGTTATGAAAACTTCCTTCAATCAGACTGGGTTCCCGGCGCCGGCAGGACCGGAGCACAGGCACAAAAAATGCCCGAGGCCGGAGGGCTGGGCATTCAGGGGCCTTTTCAGGCCCCCAGGCAAGTTGTTTGGGCGAACATTTGGTGTGCAGTCCTTGCGGGAAAATTGCCCCTCAACCAGTGAGGTCCCGTCTTGCGGGGGGGCGGTGCCGGAGGTGCTGCTGTCGCGCTTGCCGTAGCGGAAAATCGGATTATACCCTGATGCCTCATTTTTGGGCATCAAAATTGGCCTGAAATCGCGTGAAATCAGCTTTTTTTCAGCAGGGCTGACAATTCTTCATACCGCTGCCGGGCGGCCGGGTCGGCCATCACGCGGGGCAGCAAATCGACCATTTCCTGCTGGCGCTTGAGCTTGAGCAACTGGTCCAGGATGCTGCGAACCTCATCCCAGTCGCACTCGATGCCCTCGGGCAACTGGGCGATCTGGTCGATGGCGTGTTTTTCCTGGGGGTGCTCGCGCAGACCCTCGCGCAGCGCCGCCCAGGGCTGGGGCCCGTGTTCGTGCAACTGGCTCTCCAGCCAGACAAACAGCGGGCCGTGTGGCGCCGGCAGCTCGCACAGCAGGGCGTGCTCCTCGCTGCTGAGCTTGTCCCAGCTTTGCGGGTCGGTCAGCACCAGGCGCAGCACCCGGTCTTCACGGCTGGCGGGCAGCACACGGCCCGCGATGCGCCGGGCCGGGCGGGCTGTGCCGCTTTTTGCGCCAAAGCTGCGGCCGGACGAGCCGCTGTCCATGGGCAGCGAGGCTGCGTAAGCGCCTTCGTCGTGCAGGTCGGCAAAGTTGCCGGAAAACACCTCCTCATACGACATGGCGCCCGAAGTTTCAGGTGTTTTAGGCCGCTGGCCCTTGCCGGGCGGACGTGAGCCGCTATTGTTTTTATAGTCCCTGGCGCTCGCGGGCTGCCAGATCTGCAGCAGCTCGCGGCTGTCGATCAGCACCTGGTCGGCGATCTCGGCCAGCAGCTGGCGCTTGAGCGCGCCGTCGGGCAACAGGCTCCAGAGCGGGCGCGCGTTGCTGGCCATGTGGGCCCGACCCTCGGCGGTGTCGAGTTCGCAGCCCTCGGCGGCGGCTTCGAGCATGAATTTGCTCAGCGGCACGGCCTTGGCGACGGCGGCGGCAAAACCCTCTGTGCCGTGTTCACGGATGAAGCTGTCCGGGTCGTGCTCCTGCGGCAAAAACAGGAACTTGACGCTGCGCACATCGGTGGCAAAGGGCAGGGCCGCGTCCAGCGCCTTGCGCGCAGCCCGGCGGCCGGCGCTGTCGCCGTCGAAGCTGAAAACCACCGCATCGGTGAAACGGAACAGCTTTTGCACATGGTCGGGCGTGCAGGCCGTGCCCAGGGTGGCCACGGCATTGGCGAAACCGAGCTGGGCCAGCGCCACCACGTCCATGTAACCCTCGGTGACCAGCGCGTAGCCGTGTTCGCGCAGGGCGGTGCGCGCCTCGAACAGGCCGTAAAGCTCACGGCCCTTGCTGAAGACCGGGGTTTCGGGAGAGTTCAGGTACTTGGGTTTTTCATCGCCCAGCACGCGCCCGCCGAAGCCAATGCATTCGCCCTTGACGTTGCGGATCGGGAACATCACGCGGTCACGGAAGCGGTCGTAACGTTTCGCCTCACCCTGGGCGTTTTCCTCGCCCGGCTCGCCGGTGATGACCAGGCCGCTTTCGACCAGCAGCGGGTCGTTGTAGTCCGGGAACACGCTGGCCAGCGCGCGCCAGCCTTCGGGCGCGTAACCCAGGCCGAAGGTCTTGGCAATCTCGCCGGACAGGCCGCGGCCCTTGAAGTAGTCGACGGCGCGCGGCGAGTGCCGCAGGTGCTTGATGTAGGCGATGCCGGCTTTTTCAAGCACGCTGGTCAGCGTGGCCTGCTGTTCGCGGGCCTGGGCGGCGCGGGCGCGCTCCTGCGGCGACACATCGTCTTCGGGGACCTGCAGGCCGTATTGCTGGGCCAGGTCCTTCACGGCCTCGACAAAGGTCATGCCGCCGTGTTCCATCAGGAAGCTGATGGCGTTGCCGTTTTTGCCGCAACCGAAGCAGTGGTAGAACTGTTTGGACGGGCTGACGCTGAAGGAGGGCGATTTTTCGCCGTGGAAGGGGCACAGCCCCATGAAATTGGCGCCGCCCTTTTTGAGCTGCACATAACGCCCGACGATGTCCACCACGTCGGCGCGCGCCAGCAGCTCCTGGATGAATGATTGGGGAATGGCCACGCCTGTATTGTGCCTTCCCGACCCCGGGACTGGGCTGGCGCTGACACGATGCCCCGTCTTCTGCGGCTACCATGGCCTGATGCAAATCCTCAGCCACCAGGCCGCCCATGTGCTGGCCAATCCTGCGGCCTTTGCCTGGCGCGTGCTCAAGGGCTTCCGGGCCAACCAGGGCCTGCTGCTGGCCGGTGCAGTGGCCTATTACGCGCTGCTTTCGATTGTCCCGTTGCTGATCCTGGCGATCATCGCGTTGTCGCACGTGATCGACCAGGCGGAGCTGTTGCAGACCCTGGGGCGTTACCTGGAGTGGCTGATGCCGGTGCAGTCGCGCGCGGTGGTGGCGGAGCTGGCGACATTTCTGGAACACCGCGACGTGATCGGCTGGGTGCTGCTGGGCACCATGCTGTTTTTCAGCTCACTGGCCTTCACCGTGCTGGAAAACGCCATGTCGGTGATCTTTTTGCATCGCATCGCCGTGCGGCGCCGGCGGTTTATCGTCTCGGCCTTGCTGCCTTATTGCTACATCGTCAGCCTGGGGGCGGGCCTGCTGGTGGTGACGCTGGTGTCGGGCGGCCTGCGCGCCATGGGGGAGGAAAGCGTGGACGTGCTGGGCCGGGAGTGGTCGCTCAGCGGGGTTTCGGGCTTGCTGCTCTACCTGCTGGGCCTGGCCGGGGAAATCTTCCTGCTGACCTCGGTCTACATGGTGATGCCGGTTGGCAAGCTGTCCTGGCGGCACGCGCTGATCGGCGGGGTGACGGCGGCGTTGCTGTGGGAGATCACGCGCCACCTGCTGGTCTGGTACTTCAGCACGCTGTCGCAGGTCAACATCGTGTACGGCTCGCTGACCACCGCTATCGTGGTGTTGCTGAGCCTGGAGATCGCGGCGACCCTGCTGCTGCTGGGCGCGCAGGTGATTTCCGAGTACGAGCGCATTGATGAGCCGCCCAAAGAGGGCCCCGCCAATCCGCTGCAGACCGGCTGAACCAGCCGCCCCGGCTGCCCGGCGCCAGCTATGATGCCGCGAGCAATAACAAACAGGGGGAGCACATGAGGTTCAAAAATTTTCTCGCGGTGTTGCTGCTCGGCTGCGCGTGCACGGGCTGGGCTGCGGATGGCCGCGTCGCATTTGTGGCCGGAAACAACGACTATGCATCCGGCAGCAAGCTGGTCAATGCCGTCAGTGACGCCAAAGCCATGGCCCAGGTATTGCGGACGGCGGGTTGGGAAGTGCTGGAAATCCACGACGCCACCCACGCCGACTTCGAGGCCACCTTCGCAAAATTTCTGGGCCGCCTGGGCAAAGGCGGCGAGGGCGTCTTCTACTTTTCCGGACATGGTCTGGAGCTTGCGCGCCAGAATTTTCTGCTGCCGGTTGACTTTGACGGCAGCAGCGCGGAAGCCGCTGCCAAAAAGGCGATTCCGCTGCAAGACCTGATACGCAGGATTTCCGCCATATCCCCGCGGGCTGTCGCCATGATTCTCGACGCCTGCCGGGCCAACCCGGCCCTGAAAGGCCTGATGCCGCGTCCCGGACTCGGTGAGGTCGCGCAGGCGGTGCCTGCCGGCATGTTCATGATGTATGGCGCTGGTGCTGGCCAGCTTGCGCTGGATCGTCTGTCTGCAACCGATCCGGTTCCGCATGGGCTGTTCACGCGCGAGTTGCTCGCCGCGATGGGCGATGACTCACTCGATTTCCGCCAGATCGCCCGCCGCACGCGTGTGTCGGTCATCGAGAAGGCGCTGGCCGTCAACCATGTGCAGATTCCCAGCGTCTACGACACGCTGCCGCTTGCGCCGTTCCGGCTGAAGACCGGAAGCAGCGCCGGGATTCCCGCTCCCTCGGCGGGATTGAGCGGCGCAAGCATCCGGCTGATCGCGCCGGTAGCCCTGAACAGCCCCTCGGACCAACTGGCGCGCAAGCTCGCCGCGCGCATGGGCAAGGCCCTCAATGCCTCTGTCGAGGTGGAGAACGTGACCGACATTCCCGGCGTCAAGGTGGCCGAACTGGTCGGGACCGCGCCGGCGGATGCCAAAACCTGGCTGCTGAGTCCCTATGCCGCGTCCATGTCCCGGCTTCAACGGGGTGACGATCGCCTCAAGCCGGTGGGCATGGTGTCTGAAACCCGCGCCGTGCTGGCGGTGCCGGCGAACAGTCCGGTGAGCAACGTCGCTTCACTGCTGGCCCATCGCGTGGCGCAGAATCGTCCCCTGAAAATGGGCGTCAGCGGAGCGGGTGCGACCTCCGAAGCCTGCCAGTTCGAACTCGAACGCGCGTTCGGGCCCAACCTGGTGCAACCGGTCGTCCTGCCGGGCATGGCACTGGTGGTGAGCGACCTCATCGCCGGCAATCTCGACCTGGCGTGTGACGTGCAGAGTTCGTTTGAACGCCACGCCCAGACCGGGCGCATGAAGATGATTGCCTCGCTGCAGGAAAACGCCCTGGTCAGTTACCCGCCCATCAGCGCCCAGGCCCAGGGTTTTCCGGTCGTGATTCCGGTCTGGTGGGCGCTGTTTGTGCCCAAGGATGTGCCGGCGCAGGCGGTCCAGGACATCAGTGCCGCCTTGCAGCAACTGCAGTCCGACCCGCAATGGCTGCAGGAGCGGGCCGCACTCGATCCCGGAACGCAAATCCTCGATGTGGCCAAGGCGACGCCCCTGGAAGTGGGCCTGTCGCTCAAGCTGGGCAGCTCGCTCAACCAGGTGCTCTCGCGGCTGCGGGCCCGGTAAGCGGCAAACCGGCATTTGCTATCAAAAAAGGAGCTTTCCGCGCAGTAAGGGTGAGGGCTACAGGCCTTTTTAATACCCACCCGGGCCTCAGTCGCCCATGACCACACCTTCACGGCGCGGGTCGGCGCCGCCCAGCAGCACCGGCGCGCCATGTGCCTGGCCGCGTGTGATCGCCTGCAGGCCGCTGGTCATGGCGGTCTCGCGCACTTCGTGGCCGCGCGCCTTGAGCGCTTCCACGGTGGCGGGGGCGAAGCGGTTTTCCTCCAGCGTTGTCGGGCCGTTGAGCGAAGCGAAATTCGGCAGGTTGATGGCCTGCTGCGGCATCAGGCCCCAGTTCAGAACGCCGTACAGGGTCTTGGCGGTGTAGTGGATGATCAGCGCGCCGCCGGGGCTGCCGCCGCTCATCACCAGCTGGCCGGTGGCCTTGTCGAACACCAGGGTGGGCGCCATCGACGAGCGCGGGCGCTTGCCCGGCTGCACGCGGTTGGCCACCGGTTTGCCCTCCGCATCGGCCGGCGCGTAGCTGAAGTCGGTCAGTTCGTTGTTGAGCAAAAAGCCGCGCACCATCTGGCGTGAGCCGAACTGGTCTTCGATGGTCGTGGTCATGGCAATCGCGTTGCCGAAGCCGTCGATGATGCTGATGTGCGAGGTGCCGTATTCGGGCTGCTCAGGCATGGGCGCATACGCCGTGCTGACCGCGCCGGGGTTGCCCGGTTTGCCGACCTTCATGCTTTGCCCGCCCGGCTGCTGGGCGATCAGCTTGCTGCGCTCGGCCAGGTAGGCAGGCGCCAGCAGATTCATCCAGTTGCCGCCGGGCGCCTGCACAAAGTCGGGGTCGCCCAGGTATTGGGCGCGGTCGGCAAAGGCCAGGCGCGAGGCTTCGGTGTAGAGGTGCAGCCAGTCGGCGCTGGGCGTGGGCCCCGGCGTGCCGGGGATGCCGCTCATGCCGGTGACCAGTGGCAGGCTGCCTGCGTTGGTGTTGTTCAGCATGCCCAGGATCTGCCCGATGGCGATCGCGCCGGAGCTGGGCGGCGGCATGCCGCAGATGCGGTAGTCGCGCATCTGCGCGCGGTAGTCGTGGCACAACGGTTCGCGTTTTTTGGGCTGATAGCCGGCCATGTCGGCCAGGCTCAGCTTGCCGGGGTTGGTCGGGTGGCCCTGCACCTTGGCCACGATGGCTTGCGCCACCTCGCCTTCGAGCAGGGCTTTGGAGCCGGTGGCGGCGATTTTCTTCAGCACGTCGGCCAGGGGCTGGTTGCGCAGCAGGGTGCCGACATCGAGCGGCTCACCATTGGGCTTGTAGAAATAGGCGAGGGCGACGGGGTCTTTTTTCAGGTGCTGCTCGGTCTTGAGCAGGGTGTTCAAACGCGCGCTGACCTTGAAGCCGCTTTCGGCCAGGGTGATGGCCGGTGTGAACAGCTGCGCCCAGGGCAGCTTGCCGTGCTGCTTGTGCGCCATCTCGAGCATGCGCACGGTGCCGGGCACGCCGACCGAGCGGCCGCCGACCACACCATCGATGAAAGCCAGCGGCTTGCCGTCGGCGCCGAGAAACAGCTTTTCATCGGCCGCCGCGGGCGCGGTTTCGCGGCCGTCGAAGGCCTCGACCGCTTTGCCGTCGGAGTGCAGCAAAAACGCGCCGCCGCCTATGCCGCTGGACTGCGGCTCGACCAGCGTGAGCACCATCTGCACGGCAATCGCCGCGTCGATGGCCGAACCGCCGGCCTTGAGCACCTGGTAACCCGCATCGGTGGCCAGCGGGTTGGCGGCGGCGACGGCGAACTTGCTGGTGGCCCAGCCGGGTTTGTCGGTGTAGCCCGAGGCGCCTTCGGGTTGCTGCGGCACCTGGTAGGCCAAGGGCGGCGCGGTGGTGCAGGCGACCAGCAGGAGGGTGGCGGCGAGTGCGGCTGCGGCAAGCGGGAAGGCGGGCTGCTTCAGGGCAGGGACGATGTTCATGGCGGCGCTCCGGTGGTGATGCGTGCCATGTTAAACCTCGCCTGGCGGGGCAAAGCGCCGAGGCGGGTTCGCGCCGCGTGCGGATTTGTAAGCAGCTGAAAAAAAGGCCGGCTTGCCCATTCAAGGGGAAAACCGGCCTCCAGCCCCCGGCGGACGGGAGCATGCAGCTATCAATACGATAGCAATCGGGTTGACGCTTAACGCGGCGCCAGGCGGATCGCGCCGTCCAGGCGAATCACTTCGCCGTTGAGCATGTCGTTCTCGAAGATGTGCTGCGCCAGCTTGGCGTAGTCCTGCGGCGTGCCCAGGCGGCTGGGGAAGGGCACCGACGCGGCCAGCGAGTCCTGCACTTCCTGGGGCATGCCGAACATCATGGGTGTGCCGAAGATGCCGGGGGCAATGGTCATGTTGCGGATGCCGTTGCGGGCCAGGTCGCGCGCGATGGGCAGTGTCATGCCGACAATGCCGCCCTTGGAGGCGCTGTACGCAGCCTGGCCGATCTGGCCGTCGTAAGCCGCGACGGACGCGGTGGAAATCATCACGCCGCGCTCGCCGGTGGCCTCGGGCTCGTTTTTGCACATGGCTTCGGCGGCCAGGCGGATCATGTTGAAGCTGCCGATCAGGTTGACGGTGATGGTCTTGCTGAACACGCCGAAGTTGTGCGCGCCGTTTTTGCCGACAGTTTTTTCCGCGGGCGCAATGCCGGCGCAGTTGACCAGGCCCATCAGTTTGCCCAGCGACACTGCCTTGGCGACCACCGCCTGGCCGTCGGCTTCCTGGCTGACGTCGCACTTGACGAAAGCGCCGCCGATTTCCTTCGCGATGGCTTCGCCTTTTTCAACCTGCATGTCGGCGATGACAACCTTGCCGCCTTTGGCGGCCAGCATGCGCGCCGTGCCTTCACCGAGGCCTGATGCGCCGCCGGTGACGATGAATACCTTGCCTGCGATGTCCATGAGATGTTTCCTTGGGAGATGAAGAGAAGAGAATGTTGCGGAGTTGACGTGAACGTCAACGTCAATACGGATTATCGGGCATAAAAAAAGCCCGGCGGACCGGGCTTTTCTGAAAGCAGTGCGGCTTATTTATAGCCCACGCGGTCCAGCATCTGCTGCACCTTGACCTGGTTTTTGGCGACCACGCCCAGCGGGATGTTCTCGGACTTGAAGCTGCCGCCGCCCATGGCGACGATTGCCGGGTTGCTGGTGCTCACGCCTTTGGTGGCGGGGAACTCGTTGTTGCCGTTGGCAAAGTAGTCCTGCGCAAACGGGCTGGCCAGGTACTCCATGAACTTGACGGCGTTGGCCGGGTTCTTCGCATTTTTGGCGACCGCTGCGCCGGCGATGTTGACGTGGGTGCCGGAACTCGCCTGGTTGGGGAACATGACCTTGACCTTTTGCATGACCGCCTTGTCATCAGCCTTGTCGGACTTGATCAGGCGCGCCACGTAGTAGCTGTTGGTCACGGCCACGCCGCATTCGCCGGAGGCCACGGCCTTGATCTGGTCGGTGTCACCGCCCTTGGGCGCGCGCGCCATGTTGGCGACCACGCCCTTGAGCCATTCCTCGCCCTTGGCGTCGCCCAGGCGTTCGACCACGGTGCTGAACAGCGACAGGTTGTAGGGGTGCGAGCCGGAGCGTGTGCAGACCAGGCCCTTGAGCTTGGGGTCGGCGAGTTTTTCGTAGCTGTCGACGTCGGCGGCTTTCACGCGGGCCGGGTCATAAACGATGACGCGGGCGCGCGTCGAAAAGCCGGTCCAGGTCACGCCATCGGCGGTGGGCGCGGCGCGCAGGTTCGCGGGGATGGCCGCATCCAGCACTTTGGACTTGATCGGCTGGAACAGGCCCTGCGCATCGGCCGATGCCAGGCGGGCGGCGTCCACCAGCAGCACCACGTCGGCAGGCGAGGCCGCGCCTTCGGCTTTCAGGCGCGCCAGGATGCCGGCGTCGTCGGCGTCCACGCGGTTGATCTTGATGCCGGTGGTGCGGGTAAAGGCTTCGTACATGCCTTCATCGGTCTGGTAGTGGCGTGCAGAATAGAGGTTGACGACCTGCTCCTGCGCGGTGGCGGTGCCGGCGGCGCCGAACAGGCAGGCAGCCGCCAGTGTGATGGCGGCCAGCGGGGAAGGTGTGTTGAACATGTTCTGCGGTCCTGTTTTATTGATGACCATGCGATTATCACAAATACAAACAAGAATTATTCCTGATTGCCCTGCGCCGCGAAGGGCCAAAACCGGCATTTTTCGCCGGGGCGGGGGCTGGCTGGCCCTGGCCGGCGTGTTGTTGCTGGGCGCTTGCGGCACACCGGTGGTGACGCCGCCGGGCGCTCCCGTGGCGGTGGCGTCGTTAAACCGGCCGGTGAAAATTGGCCTGGCGCTGGGTGGCGGCGCGGCGCGTGGGTTTGCCCACGTGGGGGTGATCGCCGTGCTCGAGGAGGCCGGCTTCAAGCCGGCCCTGGTGGTGGGCACCTCGGCCGGCAGCCTGGTGGCGGCCTTGTATGCCAGTGGCAAAAGCAGCGCGCAACTGCAGCAGACGGCGCTCGGCATGGAAGAGGTCGCGATCACCGACTGGATGCTGCCGGTGTTTGGGCGCGGCATGTTTCGCGGCGAGGCGCTGGCGCGCTACGTCAACAGTCTGCTGGCAAACCGGCAGATGGAGAACATGGCGATCCCCTTGGGCATCGTGGCGACCGATCTGCACAGCGGCCAGGCCATGCTGTTCCAGCGCGGCGACACCGGCACCGCGGTGCGCGCGTCCAGCGCCGTGCCGGCGGTGTTTGTGCCGGTCAAGATCAATGGGCGCGAGTATGTGGATGGCGGGCTGGTCTCGCCGGTGCCGGTGCGTTTTGCGCGGCAGATGGGCGCGGACCTGGTGATTGCGGTGGATATTTCGAGTCCGCCCGAGGCCAACCCGGCCGACGGCACGCTGCAGATCCTGCTGCAGACCTTCGCCATCATGGGCAAAAGCATCAACCAGTACGAACTCAAGGACGCCGATGTGCTGGTCCAGCCTTCCCAGGCGGGTTTGAAAAGCGCCGATTTTTCGGCCCGCCAGCGCGCCATCGATGCGGGGCGTGCCGCCATGCAGGCGGCCCTGCCGGCGCTCAGGGCCAGGCTGGAAGCCCTGCAGGCCCGTTGATGCTCCTGTTTTGATAGCGGGTCCGCCCCGCCAGCCGGGGGCTGGAGGCCAATTTGGAACAAAAAAAAGCCTGATTTTTCAATCAGGCTTTAAGGGGTCCGTGAAACTTGATTTCTGGAAGGACCCGAGGAGACAACTGGCTGGGAGCCTGCCTGGCCCGGCGCAGGCCGGGCGGGGCGTGGTCCCGACATGAATCAGCTGGCGCTGGCGCCGGCGAATTCAAGCCCTGGAAATTAACGCTTTTTGGAAGCTGTCTTGGAAGCGTTCACAGCGGTGTTGGTCACAGCGGTGAAGTTGGCTTCGGCCATGTCGGTGGCTTGCTTGACAGCTTTTTGCATGGATTCGACAGCGTTGTTGGCGGCAGCCACGGCGCTTTTCATCACGGCAACAGCGGTTTCGGAACCGGCCGGTGCGTTTTTGGAAGCGCTGTCCACCAGGCCCATGAACTTGGCTTGGGCTTCGGCAGCCTGGCCTTCAAAGGACTTGCCGACTTCGGCGCCGGTGGCGGTCGCGATGTCATACAGGTGACGGCTGTAAGCAGCGGTCTTTTCAGCCAGGGGCTGGAACAGGCCGGCTTGCAGGGCCAGCAGTTCCTGTGCGTCTTTGACGCCCAGGAGGGATTGGGTGTGGTTGGCGGACTCGGCCAGGGCAGCCTTGGACGCCTGGACGTTCAGTTCCACCAGCTTTTCAACGCCTTCGAAGGCTTTGCTGGTCAGACCGAACAGGGTCTCGACGTTGGCTTTGTGGGAGGCAATAACTTGTTCAGCGGTCAACATATTCAAATCTCCAGATATAGGTGGGTTAACGATTTCAACTAGTTGCGCTGCTGGACAATCTGCCTTGGCTGGCCCTTGCTTTGTCGATTGCTGCACTGCAACATAACTGAAGTATAGGGATTACCCGAGGGATTGCAAGCGGTTTTTGTTGCAGTGCAGCATTTTAGGGATGAGGCTCTATCCGGCGCTTTTTTCCGGTGGGGCGGGTGGGCGACTGAGCGCCCCGGGCCAGCCGCCACAATGGGGAGCATTCCGCCGTGCCTCGACCTGAACCCACCGACCCATGCAAGCCTTTTATGCCGACCATTTCGTGCTGCCCTTGCCGGATGGCCACCGTTTCCCCATGCGCAAGTACCAGCGCCTGCGTGATCGCGTGGCGCGCGAGCTGCCAGGGGTGCGCACCGGCGTGGCCCCGCGCGCCAGCGACGGCGAACTGGCGCTGGCGCATGAACCGGCCTACATCCAGGCGGTGGCCGAAGGCAGCCTGGGAGCGGCGGCCATGCGCGAGATCGGCTTTCCCTGGACGCCCGAGATGGTGGAGCGCTCGCGCCGATCGGCCGGCGCCACCGTGGCGGCGGCCCGTGTCGCGTTGGGGCTGGCCGGGCGCCGCGAAGGCCTGGCGGCCAACATGGCCGGCGGCACGCACCACGCTTCGGCGGGCAAGGGCGGGGGCTTTTGCGTTTTTAACGACGCGGCCGTTGCGGCCCGGCTGATGCAGGCGGAATACGCTCGCCCCCACGCTCGGCACGCTGTGTCCTCGCTGCCCCCCGAGGGGGCCGTCGGCCACCTTGGGGCGGCCCGGCGGCGGCCGGTCGCCAGCGCAAGGGCACCGCTGCAGGTCGCCATCATCGACCTGGACGTGCACCAGGGCAACGGCACCGCCAGCATTTTCAGGTCCGATCCCAGCGTTTTCACGCTGTCGCTGCATGGCCAGAAGAATTTCCCCTTTCGCAAGGAAGTGAGCGACCTCGATGTGGACCTGCCCGATGGCTGCACGGACGCGCCGTACCTGCAGGCGCTGGAGCATGCGCTCGACGAACTCGACCGTCGCTTCGAACCCGGCCTGGTGATTTACCTGGCCGGCGCCGACCCTTTCGAGGGCGACCGCCTGGGCCGGCTCAGCCTGAGTTACGACGGCCTGGAGGCCAGGGACAGGCGCGTTTTCGACTGGGCCTGGCAACGCCGCATTCCATTGGCCTTCGCAATGGCAGGGGGGTATGGCGTCAACATCGACGAGACCGTGCAGGTGCAGATGAACACCTACCGTGTGGCGCTCGAGTACTGGCAGCGCTGGAACCCGTCGCAGTAAAAACAGCCTGTTACATTGACAGGGCGACGCCGAGTCGACAGGGAACACAAAAGATGCCTATTGCAGATCGCGACCAGGGCTTGATGGGTCTTCGCGTGCTGGTGCTGGGAGGAACAGGATTTATTGGCCGCCATGCAGCGCTCGCCCTGCATACGGCAGGCGCGGAAGTGACCATCGGCAGCCGCCATCCTTCCCGCCACGCCGATCGCTACCCCTTTGCAACGTTCTGCCAGGTCAAGTTCGAGCAACTGGTGTTGCCGCAGGCCTGGGCTCATTTGACGGCGGGGGCTGACGTGGTGGTCAACTGCGTCGGCATCCTGCGCCAGAGGCCCGGGGAGTCCTACGACGACGTTCATCATCGTGCGCCGTCTGCCCTGGCGCTGGCCTGCGCCGAGTCCGGCGTCCGGTTGGTCCACACCTCCGCTCTTGGGTTGCACGAAGACGCCAGGAGCCGCTTTTTGTCCAGCAAGCTGCGTGGGGAGGCGGCCATCAGGGCTTCGGGTTGCGACTACAGCATTGTTCGTCCTTCCTTGCTGGATGGCGAAGGGGGGTTCGGGGCCTCGTGGCTGCGCGGCTTGTCGCGCTGGCCGGTTCACTTCGTCCCTCGCGGCGCCCGAGGCGGAATTGCTGCGATGACAGCAAGTGATCTGGGCCACGCGTTTGCACGGCTGGCCAGCTTCCCATCCCTGTCGCCATACCGCGAGGTCGAACTCGGCGGCGTGCATCCGTACAGTTACGGGGAATATCTGCAAAAGCTCCGCAACGAGTACCGCACCAGTCCTGCGCTCCAGCTGCCCCTGCCCAACTGGGTGGCGCGCCTTGGCGCGCACCTCTGTGATGCCGCGCATTTTTCCCCGTTTTCATATGGGCACTGGATACTGCTGCAGCGGGACAACGTGCCGCGGCCGAATCGCCTGCCCGAGCTGTTGGGCCGTGACCCGGCTGCCATCGGTGTCGGCTGGCCACGTGTGCTTACCGCCAGCACTGGCAAAATAACTGCCCATGACCTCCCCGACACGACCACAAGCCGAAGCCCGTAGCGCCTACAAAGTTTTTCGCCCCATCGGCACGCGCTGGATGGACAACGATGTTTACGGCCACGTCAACAACGTTGTGTATTACAGCTGGTTCGATACCGCCGTCAACGGCTACCTGATCGAGTCCGGCGCGATCGACATCCACGCCGGGGCGGTGATCGGGCTGGTGATCGAGACGCAGTGCAATTATTTTTCACCGCTGGCTTTTCCCGACCCGGTGCTCGCAGGGATTCGCGTCGCGCATGTGGGCTCGTCCAGCGTGCGTTACGAGGTCGGGCTTTTTTCAGGCCGCGCCGGGGACCCGGCCAGCGGAATAACCGCGGCCAAAGGCCATTTCATTCATGTTTATGTGGACAAGCAGACGCGTCGCCCGGCGCCGTTGCCCCCTCAATTGCTGACCGTGCTGGAGACCCTCAAGTGACCGAAACCCTGAATGCCGTGGATGCGGCCATCGACAGCCGCATGTCCACCCGGGCCTTCCTGCCCGCGCCCGTGCCCCGGGAAACGCTGGAGCACCTGCTGGCGATGGCCAGCCGCGCGCCGTCCGGCACCAACACCCAGCCCTGGAAAGTCTATGTGCTCCAGGGCGCCAGCCGCGACAGCCTGGTCGACAAGGTGTGCGCCGCCCACGATGCGATCCGCGCCAATCCGGAGCTGGCGGCGCAGTACGCGGAGGAGTACGCGTATTACCCCGAAAAATGGGTCTCCCCCTATATCGACAGGCGACGGGAGAACGGCTGGGGTCTTTACGGACTGCTGGGCATTGGCAAGGGCGACAAGGACAAGATGCACGCCCAGCACCACCGCAACTTCCGGTTTTTCGACGCGCCGGTCGGGCTCATGTTCACTGTGGACCGCGTCATGGGACGGGGCAGCCTGGTGGACTACGGCATGTTCCTGCAAAACCTCATGGTGGCCGCGCGCGGTCATGGCCTGCACACCTGTCCCCAGGCCGCGTGGAACGGGTTTGCCAACATCATCCTGCCGCATGTGGGGGCGGGTAGCCATGAGATGCTGGTCTGCGGCATGGCGCTCGGCTACGCCGACGACACGGCGCTGGTCAACACCTTCCGCACCCCGCGCGTGGGTCCGCAGGATTTCACCACCTGGCTTGAATAAGGCCCCCACGCTTGCCACTGCGTGTGCTGCGCTGCCCCCCGGGGGGGCGCTGCGCCTGCGGACTGGCAAAGCCAGATCCGCGGCCCCTGCTTGAAGGAGACGGGACCCTCACGAACGCTCGCATCCCTTTCGCTCGCCCTGAACCTGTTGGAGGATGCTCCCGAGGGTTCACGCTTGCGGGTAAAGTCAGGGATTCGCGCCAAAGCGCATCCTCCCCATTTTTGAAAGACTGATCATGGCACTGACCACCACTTCCTCCGGCCTCCAGTACGAAGACACCGTGCTCGGCACCGGCGCCATCGCCAAGGCCGGCCAGCATGTCCGTGTGCACTACACCGGCTGGCTCTATAACGACGGCGTGCAGGGCGCCAAGTTCGATTCGAGCAAGGACCGTGGCGATCCGTTCGAGTTTTCGCTGGGCGCCGGCCAGGTCATCAAGGGCTGGGACGAAGGCGTGCAGGGCATGTCGGTCGGCGGCACGCGCCGGCTGGTCATCCCGGCCGAACTCGGTTACGGCGCGCGTGGCGCCGGCGGCGTGATCCCGCCAAACGCCACGCTGCTGTTCGAAGTCGATTTCCTGGGCTGAGCCTGCGGGTTTGCGCCTTGTGGCACATCCGGAAATTCAGATTTTCGGGATGAAGTGCAAGGCGCACGGCGCGCAGCAACCGGAACGTACTTTGGGTACGTGAGGATTGCGAGCACCGAGCAACGCAGTAATTCGCCCGAAAAATGAATTTACGGATGTGCCGATGATTATTACGAGTCTGCTGGACACCGATCTCTACAAGTTCACGATGATGCAGGTCGTGCTGCACCAGTTTCCCGGTGCACACGTCGAGTACCGGTTCAAGTGCCGCAACGCGGGCGCGGCCGGTGTCGCCGACCTCGCCCCGTTTGTCCGCGAAATCCGCGAGGAAATCCGGCTGCTGTGCAGCCTGCAGTTCCAGGATGCGGAGCTGGCCTACCTGCGCGCCATGCGCTTCATCAAAAGCGACTTCGTGGATTTCCTGGGGCTGTTTCGCCTCAATGAAAAGTACGTCAAGGTCACGGCGCTGCCCTCCGGTGAAATCGAGGTGGTGATCGAAGGCCCCTGGCTGCACACCATCCTGTTCGAAATCCCGGTGCTGGCCATCATCAACGAGGTCTATTTCCGCAACACGCAAAAGCTCGCCGATGTGATGGAAGGGCGCAAACGCCTGGACACCAAGATCGGGCAACTGCAGGCGCCTGGGCTGGCCGAACTCAAAATTGCCGACTACGGCACGCGCCGCCGCTTTGGGAAGGCCTGGCACGAGGAGGTCTTGCGAACCCTGAGCGCCCGTCTGGGAACCGGCGCCACCGGCCAGTTCGCCGGCACCAGCAATGTGTTGTTTGCGATGAAGCTGGGGCTGACGCCGCTGGGCACCATGGCGCACGAATACCTGCAGGCCTGCCAGGCGCTCGGCCCGCGCCTGCGCGACAGCCAGGTGTTCGCCTTCGAATCGTGGGCGAAAGAGTACCGCGGCGACCTGGGCATTGCGCTGAGCGACGTCTACGGCATGAGCGCCTTCCTGCGTGACTTCGACATGTTTTTCTGCAAGCTGTTTGACGGCGCGCGCCACGACAGTGGAGACCCTTTCCAGTGGGGCGAAAGAATGCTGGCGCACTATGCCGAAAACCGGGTGGATCCAAAAACCAAGTCGCTGATTTTCAGCGACGGCCTGACCGTGCCCCGCACCATCGAGCTTTATGCGCAGTTCAAGGGCCGGTGCCAGCTGGCCTTTGGCATCGGCACCAACCTGACCAATGACCTGGGCTACGAGCCACTGCAAATCGTCATCAAGATGGTTCGTTGCAACGGCCAGCCCGTGGCCAAACTGTCGGACACGCCGTCGAAAAACATGTGTGACGACGAGAAATACCTGGCCTACCTGCGTCAGGTATTTGACATCACCTCACCGGGATAATCGTGAAGGGCCTACCGCCCTCTTTGGAGCAATGGAGACACCATGAAAACATCACGCTGGGCCGCTATCGCCGCTTTGTTTTGGGTCTGGCCCGGGTTGGCGCTGGCGGCTGACCTTGACGGCAGCCGGCTGTCGCCGCTGTGGGGGGTGCCGTTTGCCGGCCTGCTGTTGTCGATTGCGCTGATGCCCTTGCTGGCGCCCGCGTTCTGGCACCACCATTTCGGCAAGGTGTCGGCGGCCTGGACGCTGGCATTTTTTGTTCCCTTTGCCGTGATGTTCGGGCCTGCGGTGGCGGGCTTCAGCCTGGTGCATGCGCTGGTGGCGGAGTACATCCCCTTCATCATCCTGCTGACAGCGCTGTTCACGGTGGCCGGCGGCATTTTCATCCGGGGCAACCTGCACGGAAGTCCCGGTCTCAATGCCGGCCTGTTGCTGATCGGCGCGGTGCTCGCGAGTTTCATGGGCACTACCGGCGCCTCCATGCTGATGATCCGGCCGCTGATCCGTGCCAATGACAACCGCAAGCACAGCGCGCATATTGTGGTGTTTTTCATCTTTATCGTGTCCAACGCCGGCGGCTCGCTGACGCCGCTGGGCGACCCGCCGCTGTTCCTCGGGTTTTTGAAGGGCGTGGACTTTTTCTGGACGCTCAAGCACATCTTCCCGGAAACACTGTTTCTGGTCGGCAGCCTGCTGGTGATCTTCTACTTGCTGGACAGCTGGTATTACCGCAAGGAGGGTGTGCAGCCGATGGACCCGACGCCGGACACGCCGCGGCTGGGCTTCGATGGCGCGTTCAACTTTGGCTTGCTGGCCGCGATTGCGGGTCTGGTCCTGCTCAGCGGTTTCTGGAAATCCGCGGTGGTGTTCGACGTCTATGGCGCCGAAGTCGGCCTGCCCGGCCTGGTGCGTGATGCCGGCCTGATCGCCATTACCTTGTTCTCGCTCAAGCTTACCGCTGCCAAGGTCCACGAGGACAACCAGTTTTCCTGGGGCCCCATGGCCGAGGTGGCCAAGCTGTTCGCGGGTATTTTTCTGACCATCATCCCGGTGATTGCCATGCTCAAGGCCGGCGCCAGCGGCCCGTTTGGCGCGGTCGTGTCCGCGGTGACGCGACCGGACGGCCAGCCCGATCCGGCGATGTATTTCTGGGCCGCGGGCGCCCTGAGTTCCTTCCTGGACAACGCGCCGACTTATCTGGTGTTTTTCAATACCGCCGGCGGCGACCCGCAGGTCCTGATGAGCACGCTGGCGCCGACGCTGGCGGCGATCTCCGCCGGTGCGGTGTTCATGGGCGCAAACACCTACATCGGCAATGCCCCCAACCTGATGGTCAAGGCGATTGCCGAAGACCGCGGCGTCAAGATGCCCAGTTTCTTCGGCTACATGGCCTGGTCGGGCGCGGTGCTGATTCCCCTGTTTATCCTGATGACTTTTATCTGGTTCCGATAATCCGTTCACCTCAAATTCAAAGAGACACTTCATGAGCAAACCCAAGATACTCGTTGCCCGTTCCATCTTTCCTGAGGTCATCAGTCGCCTGGAGCAGCACTTCGAAGTCGAAGCGAACCAGTCCGACGCCATCTGGTCCAAATCGGAGCTGGCGGCCAAGTTGAAAGACAAGGACGGCGCCTTCACGACCGGCGGTGACCGCATCGATGCCGAGGTGCTGGCGGTGTGTCCCAGGCTGAAAATCTGCGCCAACATGGCGGTGGGCTACAACAACTTTGACCTCGACGCGATGACCACCGCCGGGGTGCTGGCGACCAATGCGCCGGATGTGCTGACCGAGACCACCGCCGACTTCGGCTTCGCGCTTCTGATGGCCACAGCACGCCGTGTCACAGAGAGCGAGCATTACCTGCGCGCCGGCAAATGGAGCAAATGGAGCTACGACATGTTTGCCGGCTCGGACATCCACGGCAGCACGCTGGGGGTGCTGGGCATGGGCCGTATCGGGCAGGGGATTGCCAAGCGAGGCGCGCATGGCTTCGGCATGAAGGTGATTTACCACAACCGCTCCCGGCTGGACGCTGCGCTGGAAGCCGAGTGCAAGGCCAGTTATGTCAGCAAGGAAGAGCTCCTGAAAACCGCCGACCACGTGGTGCTGGTGTTGCCGTATTCGCCGGCTTCACACCACACCATAGGCGCGGCCGAACTGGCGATGATGAAGCCCACCGCGACGCTGGTGAACATTGCACGCGGCGGTATCGTCGACGATGCGGCGCTGGCCAAAGCCCTGCGCGACAAAACCATTTCGGCTGCCGGCCTGGACGTGTTTGAAGGCGAGCCCAAAGTCCATCCCGACCTGCTCACCGTGCCCAATGTGGTGCTGACACCGCACATCGCCAGCGCGACGGTGCCCACACGCCTGGCCATGGCCAATCTGGCGGTGGACAACCTGATCGGTTTCTTCAAGGACAAAAAACCGCTGACCCCGCTGAACCCCGCCGTGCTGGCTGCCTAAGGACCGATTTTGATCGAACTGTGGATTCTCGTCGCCCTGGCGCTGGCCATCCTGGTGGCCGTCATCGTGCTGCTGGTGCGCAAGCCCGCCGCGCAGGACAACGGCCGCGCCGAGTTGCTGGCCGCCAATGAACGTCTGGAGCGCGAGTTGCGGCGCGAGATCAGTGAATCCTCGCGTGGGGCGCGCCAGGAGATGACGCACAGCCTGGCGACTTTCCAGGAGACCCTGGTCAAACAGGCGGCAGAGGCCACGCGGACACAGAACACCCAGATCGATGCCTTTGCCCAGCAGCTGAGCCTGCTGCAGAAAACCCTGTCCGACACCCTCAGCACCCAGCTGCAATCGGTCAGCGAGTCGAATGCCAGGCGCATGGTGGAAGTGCGTGAGACGCTGGAACAGCAACTGGCCCAGCTGCAGCAGACCAACTCGGCCAAGCTCGACGAGATGCGCAAGACGGTGGACGAAAAACTCCAGACCACCCTGGAGACGCGCCTGGGCGAAAGCTTCAAGCAGGTGGCCGACCGGCTTGAGCAGGTGCACAAGGGCTTGGGCGAGATGCAGTCGCTGGCGGTCGGCGTGGGCAACCTGCAGCGCGTGCTGACCAACGTCAAGACGCGCGGCATGTTCGGTGAGGTGCAGCTCGAGGCCCTGCTCGAGCAGGTGCTGACCACAGACCAGTATGCCAAGCAGGTCGAAACCAAGCCGCGCAGTGGCCAGCGGGTGGATTTTGCGATCCGTTTCCCCGGTCGCGGTGATGAGGGCTCGCCGGTGTGGCTGCCCATCGATGCCAAGTTTCCGCGCGACGACTATGAACGCCTGCTCGATGCCCACGAGCGCGTGGACCCTGCGGCGGTGGAACTGGCCGGCAAGCAGCTGGAGGCGCGTATTCGCAGCGAGGCCCGGTCGATCGCTGAAAACTACCTGGCAGCGCCGCACACCACCGACTTCGCCATCCTGTTCCTGCCGGTTGAAAGCCTGTATGCCGAGGTGTTGCGCCGGCCCGGGCTGATGGACGCCATCCAGCGCCAGCACCGCGTGACGCTGGCCGGCCCGACCACCTTGCTGGCCATGCTCAACAGCCTGCACATGGGCTTTCGCACGCTGGCGCTGGAGCAGCAGGCGTCGGAAGTCTGGAAAGTGCTGGGCGCCGTCAAGACCGAGTTCGAGCGTTACGGCGAATGGGTCGCCCGCATCAAGGAGCAGGTGGCCAAGGCTTCCGACACCCTGGACAAGGCCGACACCCGCGCCAAGCAGATGCGGCTGGCCCTGCGCAAGGTCGAGGCCCTGCCCGATGCCGAATCGCAGGTCTTGCTGCCGCCGGTGCTGGACACTGACGCGCTGGACGATTGACCGGCCGTGAAGTTGCTCCTGATTTGATAGCTGTTTGCGGCCACTGGACGCGGGCTACAGCCCGATTTGATGATGTATGAGCCCTGAACTGGCCCGCCTGATCCTCGCGCAGGTCTGCCTGCACGCCTGCATGGCGGGCACGCGCATGGCCGCGCCCCTGCTGGCCCTGCGCGAAGGCTACAGCCCGGCCGCCGTTGGCATGCTGCTGGCGCTGTTTGCCCTGACACAGGTGTTCCTCGCGTTGCCGGCCGGCCGGTTTGCCGACCGCCACGGCCTGAAGCGACCGATTGGCTACAGCGTGGCGGCTGCCATGCTGGGCGCAGGCCTGGCCGTGGCCTTTCCCGTGTTTCCTGTGCTCTGCGTGGCGGCCTTGCTCACAGGCGGCGCCACTGGCGCCGCCGTGATTTCGCTGCAGCGCCACGTGGGCCGCGCCGTGACGGGTGCGTTGCAGCTGCGGCGCGTGTTCAGCTGGCTGTCGATCGGCCCGGCGGTGTCCAACTTCATCGGCCCGTTTGCAGCCGGCCTGCTGATCGACCATGCGGGCGCCTTGCCCAACAGCACCACCGGCTACCGGGCGGCTTTTTTCCTGATGGCGGTGCTGCCGCTGGCCTGCTGGCTGCTGGTGCGGCCGACGCGCGAGCTGCCGCCGGTTCTGGCGCAGCCGGGCAGCGCACCGCCCAATGCCTGGGATCTGTTGCGCGAGCCGACCTTTCGCCGGCTGATGCTTGTGAACTGGTTCCTGTCGTCCTGCTGGGATGTGCATACCTTTGTGGTGCCGGTGCTTGGCTTCGAGCGCGGCATCAGCGCCTCGGTCATCGGCTCCATCCTGGGCGCTTTTGCGATCGCCGCCGCGGCCATCCGCATGGTCATGCCGCTGCTGGCCGCGCACCTGCGTGAGTGGCTGGTTCTGGCCGTCGCCATGCTGGCCACCGCCGCGCTGTTCGGCGTCTACCCCTTCATGCGCACGGCGCTCGGCATGGGCGTGTGTTCGGTGTTGCTGGGCTTTGCGCTGGGTACGGTGCAGCCGATGATCATGAGCATGCTGCACCAGATCACGCCGGAGGCGCGCCACGGCGAAGCGCTGGGCTTGCGCCTGATGGCCATCAATGCGTCCAGCGTGGTGATGCCCATGCTGTTCGGCACCATGGGCGCGGTGATCGGCATTGCCGGCGTGTTCTGGGCCACCGGCGCGGTGGTGGGCATGGGCGCACGAGCTGCCTGGTTGCTCAGGGACAGGGCCGAACCGTCCCACGGATCAAAAGTCTAAAAGGCACGAAGGAGGCGCTCTCCTTCAAGCAGTGCCGCGTATCCGGCTTTGCCGGTGCGCAGGCGCAGCGGCCCCTTTTCAGTGCAAGGGGCAGAGAGCTGCCGCAGGCTCGAAGCGAGCGAACGTGGGGGGCTCTACAACTGATAGAAGGTCTTGATCGCGTCCCAGGCGACCTGCGGGTCGTCAACGTATTCAAAGAGCTTCAGGTCCTCCGGCGAGATCGCGCCTTCCTCGATCAACACATCAAAATTGAGCAGGCGTTTCCAGTAGTCGGAGCCGAACAGGATGATAGGCACCGGCTTGGCCTTGCGTGTCTGCACCAGCGTGATGACCTCGAAGAGTTCGTCAAGCGTGCCGAAGCCGCCGGGGAAGGCCACCAGCGCCTTGGCCCGCATCATGAAATGCATCTTGCGCAGCGCGAAGTAGTGGAACTTGAAGCTCAGCGAAGGCGTGACATAGGGGTTGGAGCTCTGCTCATGCGGCAGTGCGATGTTCAGGCCCACGGTGGGCACGCCCATTTCCTGGGCGCCGCGATTGGCCGCCTCCATGATGCCGGGACCGCCGCCGGTGCAGATGAACAGCTGCTCGGAGGGCGGACGGTTTTTGCTGTGGGTCGCGACCATGCGCCCGAACAGCCGCGCCTGCTCGTAGTAGTAAGCGTTGCGGACGTGACGTTCTGCCACCAGCAAAGCATCCTGTGCATGGCGTCGCGCCTCCGCGTTGCTGTCATCACTATTGATTTCTGCCAGATTCGCCTGTGCTGCAAGCAAAGACGCATGGGCTGTTTCAGGTGAGGGGAAGCGCGCGCTGCCGAAAACCACGATGGTGTTTTCAATGCCCTGGGCGACCTGTTCCATGTCGGGCTTGAGCATCTCGAGCTGGAAGCGGATGCCGCGCGTCTCGCGTCGCAGCAGAAACTCCGGGTCGGCAAAGGCCAGCCGGTAGGCGTCGGCCTGCAGCGGGTTGCCCTGGTCGGCGTGCGACTGCAGTTCCGCCCAGGCGCCGGCGAGACGGTTTTCGTTCAGGTCTTGTGTGTTGTCCATGGCTGCATTGTATGAATGGCGGGCAGGACGGCGGGCGTGGCCCGCGTGCCGGGAGGGTAAAGAAAAAGGCTCCACAAGGGAGCCTTTGGCGTTTTGGGCAGGCGGCGGCTCACACCCGCTTGCGATACTCGCCTGTGCGCGTGTCGATTTCGACGATGTCGCCCTGGGCCACAAAAATCGGCACACCGATTTCAAAGCCGGTGGCCAGCTTGGCGGGCTTGAGGACCTTGCCGGAGGTGTCGCCCTTGACGGCGGGCTCGGTCCAGGTGATCTCGCGCTGCACGCTGGTTGGCACTTCGACCGAGATGGCCTTGCCGTCGTAGAACACCACTTCGAGTTCCATGCCGTCCTGCAGGTAGTTCAGCGAGTCGCCCATGTTCTCGGCTTCGACTTCATACTGGTTGTAGTCGGCGTCCATGCAGATGTACATCGGGTCGGCAAAATACGAATAGGTGCAGTCCTTCTTGTCGAGGATGACCTGGTCCACCTTGTCGTCCGCGCGGAACACCTGCTCGGTGTTGAAGTTGGCAATCAGGCTCTTGAGTTTCATGCGCACGGTGGCCGAGTTGCGGCCGCCGCGGCTGTATTCGGTCTTGAGCACCACCATCGGATCCTTGCCGTGCATGATGACGTTGCCAGCGCGTATTTCTTGAGCGATTTTCATAAGGGTTCTACTTGAGTCTGGGCCGCGAAACGCCTGTGGGGGGTGACGGGTTCTGCGGCAGGTTGTGCGGCCGGCCCGATCGGGACTCTCCGCAAAGCCCCTGATTTTAGCGTTTTTTTGCCACAAATTCGAGCAACTGGCTGCAGAGGTCCGGCTGGCCCAGCAGGCCCTGCCGGGCAGCGCGTGTGCAGGCGGTCCAGGCCGCGATGTCCAGCGCCGGGGCTGTTGGCTGGGCACCGTTCCAGGCCTGGTGAAAAGTGCGCAGGGACGCCGGCGCGGCCAGCATGCCCAGAAAGGCCTGAAGCTTGCCCTGGTGGGCGTCGTCGTCCTGCGGATAAATCTGCCAGACCAGGGCCTTGCCGGCCCACAAGGCACGCACCACCGAGTCCTCGCCGCGCACGAAGTTGATGTCGCAGGCCCACAGCAGGTGGTCAAAATCCGCTTGGTCGAGCAAGGGGAGGTATGAAATTGATAGCAAGCTGCCTCCGTCCGGCGGGGGCTCAAGCCACTTTTCATCCTCTATCGCGGCCTGGACAGCGGCCTGGGGCCGGCCAGCGGCCACCAGCAGTCGCAGGGGCTGGCCGTCCAGGCCCTCCTGGGCGAAGCGCGCGAGCAGGGCGGCCAGCGCCGGCGGTTCGTAACAGAACAGGGACACCAGTTTTTCACCGCGCCAGGCGATGCCCCGGTTTGCCAGCCAGCGGGCGCGGTCAAAAACTTCCTGCCGCTGCAGCAGCCCGGGCTCGCGCAACAGGCCGCCGGTGGCCGGGGTGAAGCCGGGGTAAAAAAACCATTCGGTCCAGCCCGCCGCAGGGCCGCGCTGCACCGGTGAGGGCAGGGCATGGCTGCGCTCCACATAGGGTTCGGCCGACAGGTACTCCAGGTTGACCCACACAGGTTTTTGGCCGCCAGCCCTTTCCTGTTCGGCGCAAGCCGCTATGAATTCAGGAGCGGCCTGGCAGCCGAACGCCGCCACCAGCACCTCGCAGGGGGCGCTTTCCAGGCGCAGCATGTTCATGCCCAGCGGCTCGGTCCAGGGCAACACCAGCACACCGTCACATCCCGCAGGCGCCATCCAGGCCAGGGCGGAGGCATCATCCACCCACAGCCGCACCTGCTGCCCACGCGAGGCCAGGTCGGCGCTGAGCCGCCAGCAGACCCCGATGTCGCCATGGTTGTCGATGACCTTGCAAAAAATGTCCCATTGCAGACTGCGGTTCATTTCAGGATTGTCCACAATACGGGTACTTCACACACAAGCATGACCACCGCCCACGAATTCGATCCCCAACTGCTGAGCGAAGTCGCCGCCCTGCCGGCGATGCCGGGCGTGTACCGCTACTTCGATGCCGAAGGCGCGGTGCTTTACGTCGGCAAGGCGCGCGACCTGAAAAAGCGCGTCTCCACCTACTTCCAGAAGAACCATGGCGGTACCCGCATCGGCCACATGGTGACGAAGATCGCGCGCATGGAAACCACCGTGGTGCGCTCCGAGGCCGAAGCCCTGCTGCTGGAAAACAACCTGATCAAGACGCTGAACCCCAAGTTCAACATCCTGTTCCGTGACGACAAGAGCTACCCCTACCTCAAGCTGGCGTCCCACACCTTCCCGCGCGTGGCCTATTACCGCGGCGCCGTCGAGAAAAAGCACCGCTACTTCGGCCCCTACCCCAGCGCCTGGGCGGTCAAGGAAACCATCCTGCTGCTGCAAAAGGTGTTCAAGCTGCGCACCTGCGAGGACACGGTTTTCAACAACCGCACGCGGCCCTGCCTGCTGTACCAGATCAAGCGCTGTTCGGCGCCTTGCGTGTCCCATGTGACGCCGGAGCAGTACGCGCTGGACGTGGCCAATGCCGAACGCTTTTTGCAAGGTCAGGCCGAAGAGATATTGACCGAGCTGGAAAGGCAGATGCGCGGCCACGCGGAAAAGCTCGAGTTCGAACAGGCGGCCGAGTTGCGCAACCAGATGTCGGCGCTGTCCAAGGTGCTGCACCAGCAGTCCATGGAGACCGGTGGCGACAAGGATGTGGACATCCTGGCGGTCAAGGTCCACGGGGGCAAGGCCTGCGTGAACCTGGCCATGGTGCGCGGCGGCCGCCATCTGGGCGACCGGCCCTACTTCCCGACGCATGTGGAGCATGCGGCCGACCTGGCGGGCCTGGACGAAGACAGCGTTGAGGCCGGCGGGAGCGGGGGCGGGGAAGGCGGGGAGGGCGCGCCGCCCGCCAGGCTCAAGAAGCTGGAGGCCCTGGTGCTCGAAGCTTTCATCGCCCAGCACTATGTCGATGTGCCGGTGCCGCCCGTGCTGGTGTGCAGCGAGCCGGTGGACAAGACGCTGATCTCCGCGCTGATCATGCAGACCGGCAACAAGGTCACAGCCATCCACCAGCCGCGCGAGCAGCGCCGCATCTGGCTGGAGATGGCGCAGAAAAACGCCGATCTGCAACTTGCGCGCCTGCTGGCCGAGCAGGGTTCCCAGCAGGCCCGCACACGCGCGTTGGCCGAGGCGCTGGAGCTGTCGCTGGACAACCTCGACGCGCTGCGCATCGAATGTTTCGACATCTCGCACACGGCGGGCGAATCGACCCAGGCCTCGTGTGTGGTGTTTCACGGCCACAAGATGCAAAGCGCCGAATACCGCCGCTACAACATCGAAGGCATCACGCCGGGCGATGACTACGCGGCGATGCGCCAGGTGTTGATGCGCCGCTACAGCAAGCTGGCCGAAGCGGCGCGCAACAACACCGCCCGGCTGCCGGACCTGGTGCTGATTGACGGCGGCAAGGGCCAGGTTTCGATGGCGCGCGAGGTGTTTGGGGAACTGGGCTTGGACCTGGGGCTGATTGCCGGTGTCGAAAAGGGCGAAGGCCGCAAGGTCGGACTGGAAGAACTGGTGTTCGCCGACGGCCGGGAAAAAGTCTACCTGGGCCGGGACTCGGCGGCATTGATGCTGATTGCGCAGATCCGCGACGAGGCGCACCGCTTTGCGATCACCGGCATGCGCGCCAAGCGCGCCAAGGTGCGGGTTGGCGCCAGCCGGCTCGAAGACATCGCCGGCATCGGCCCGAAACGGCGTGCCAGCCTGTTGCAGCGTTTCGGTGGCATTCGCGGTGTCAGCTCGGCCAGCGCCGAAGACATTGCCACGGTGGAAGGCATCTCGCGTGAACTCGCCGATGAAATTTACCGCGCGCTCCACTGAGCGCGCGCAGAGGCTTTCGCGCAACGCCGCGGCCTGAAAATCGGCCATTTGCGGGGATGCTGCGGCGATGGCCGACCTGCCTGCTCCGGCTCATGCCAAAATCGGGTCATGTTCCTGACCATACCCACGCTGATGACCTGGACGCGCATTGTTGCGATTCCGCTGATTGTGGGTATTTTTTACATCGACGTGGCGCCTGAACGGGCCAACCTGATCGCCACGGTGATGTTCGTGGTGTTTGCCGCCACCGACTGGCTGGACGGCTACCTCGCCCGCAAGCTCAACCAGACCTCATCCTTCGGCGCCTTCCTCGATCCGGTGGCCGACAAGTTTCTGGTGTGCGCCTCGCTGCTG
>Ga0307516_10002086_pt1 | contig 27199 bp, 25 predicted proteins | sample 19_EM_MG_FD_203310 | JGI IMG/M metagenome (GOLD analysis project Ga0307516, IMG submission 203310) | Populus trichocarpa ectomycorrhiza microbial communities from riparian zone in the Pacific Northwest, United States - 19_EM | ecosystem: Host-associated > Plants > Roots > Unclassified | place...
GAGCCGACCACCAGCAGTGACTTCGGCATCTTCTCCGGCACCATCGCCTCAAAATAGGTCCAGACCAGTTTCTTGTCGGGCTCCAGCCCCGGCAGCACGCGCGGCCGCGCGCCGGTCGCGACGATGACGTGTTTTGCGGTGTAGCTGCCCTCGCCGAGCGTCCCCTTCGGCGCCTCGACGGCGGACTTCTTCACCGTCAGCTTGCCGGGCGCGTCGATCGAGGCATCGCCCCAGATGATCGACACCTTGTTCTTCTTCATCAGGAAGCCGACGCCGTCATTGAGGCGTTTCGAGACGCCGCGCGAGCGCGCCACCACCGCCTTCGGATCGTACGAGATCTTCTCCGCCGACAGCCCGTAATCCCCGGCGTGCTGCATGTAGTGGTAGATTTCCGCCGAGCGTAAGAGCGCCTTGGTCGGGATGCAGCCCCAGTTCAGGCAGATGCCGCCGAGATAGGATTTTTCGACGATCGCGGTCTTGAACCCGAGCTGCGCTGCGCGGATCGCGGTGACATAGCCGCCGGGGCCGGAGCCGATGATAATGATGTCGAAGGATTTGTCGGTCATCAATTTGTTGTCCGCAGTAACTTCTATGCCAATCCAGAACGACCTGGGTACAAACGACAGGAACCAGGAGGGGTGGCGTCACCACCGCTCCTGGTTCCGACAAAACGGCCCCGTTGCCGCCAAACTTCGCTGTCCTAGACCTCAAGACCGGTCGGGATCGAGACTTTTTCGCTCTCGAGCTTTACGCCCGCGCTAAAGGCGGCGGTCTCCAGCAGAGACGCAAAATCGCCCTCAAGGAATTCCTTCGAGTCTGACTTCATCTGAGCGATACCGAAGTGGCTTTGAAATACCTCCCGCGTAGCGGCCGTAACAGGCATCGGAACACCGAGGGCTCGCGCCGCCTGGAGGCCCAGGTCGAGGTCCTTTCGCATGAGCTCCGCAGTAAACGTTGTCGTCCAGTCCAGATTGACAAGCGCCGGCGTCTTGTAGCGAGTGAACAACGATCCCATCACGCTGTCGTTCATGAACTGCAGAAATGCGTGCCGGGGAACGCCGGCCTTTTGTGCCAGCAACGTTATTTCGATGAGATTTTCGATCACGACGCCCAGCATGACGTTGTGGGCAATCTTGCACACTCTCGCCAGTTCACCCTCGCCCACATAGGCAACGCCATTCGGCGCATAAATTTCGATCAGAGATTTGACCTTTTCGAAGGACGCAATCGGGCCCGACACGACGCTAGACAGCTTTCCGGCCTTAACACATTTTCCATTTCCGCTTACCGGAGCGGCTACGAACTCAACGCCCACCTCCTTCAACTTGGCACGAATGGTGGCGGAATCATCGACGCTGATGCTGGAGCAATCGACCAGAACCTTCGGAAGGTTGACCTTCTTGTCTCCAACAACCCCGTCGGAGCCGAAGCAAACCTCGTGAAGGTCCTTGCCGGTGGAGACCATCGTAAACAGAACATCGACATCTCGCATTTCGCTTGGTCGGTCGACGATGACGCCGCCCTTGGCGGCAAGCGGCTCAGCCTTGGAACGCGTGCGGTTCCATACCTTCACTGGCTTGCCGGCCTTCAGCAGGCGCTCCGCCATCGGATAACCCATCCGCCCAAGACCAATCCAGCCGATATTCATTTTAACGGTTCCTTTATCGAGTAAAGACCCCAGCGGGTCACGGAGCTGCTAGTTCTGCAATCGATTGCAATGTAAGTCAATCGTCCTCATAAATCAAGGATGCCGGCGGACTAAGCGTTCAAAAGCCGCCAAGAATTGCCTGCCGCTGCGGTTTACCGACAGGATAGCAATGGAAAGCGATATCCCTCGATGGGAAAGACTCGCGCAACTCTAAAAGAGGTGGCACGTCGTGCAGGCGTTCACACCTCGACTGCTTCCCGGGCATTGGACGCCGGGTCACAACATTTGATTACCGAGAAGGTAATCGAAAAGGTTCGACGTGCGGCCGCTCATCTCGATTATCGCCGCAACCACGCGGCGTCGAGTTTGCGGACCAAACGGACCCGTTCGATCGGCATCGTGATTCCGGACATCACCAACATGCTCTTTCCGCCCATCATACGAGGAATCGAAGATCGTCTGGCAGCGCAGGGATACGTGGCGATGATCGGACATACTGACGGTGTCCTCGGCCGAGAACGCGCCGTGATAGATGCCTTTCAAGCCCGTGGAATTGACGGACTCATAATTGCCAGCGCTCACCTGAATGAGGGAGCTATCACCAGGGCCGTAAAGCAAGGGACCTCGATTGTTACGGTAAACAGGAGGGTGAAGGACGGGGGTGTTTCGTCGGTAACAAGCGACGACGCAGACGGGATTGCTGCAGTCGTCGAACATCTCGTGGGCCTGGGTCACCGCAAGATCGCATATATCTCCGGTCCCGAACAATTATCGACCAGCCATGCCCGACTGGCTGCATTCAAGAAATGGTCGAAGAAGGCCGGATTGATCGGAAGCGACGCTCAGGTCATCACTGCTGCGGCGTTCCAGGAGGCCGAGGGAGAACGATGCGCTGCCGCGCTCCTCGATTCGCGTGGGAAGTTCACTGCGATAGCTTGCGCAAACGATCTGCTCGCAATCGGCGCGATTTCCGCACTTGATAAGCGAGGGTTAAGCTGCCCGCTGCATACAACCGTTACCGGCTTCAACGACATACCATTCGTTGATCGCATTAGTCCTTCTCTTACCACGGTTCGCGTTCAGCAGTATCAAATGGGCTGGACATCGGCAGGCCTCCTGATGGACAATATCGCCAAGTCGCAAAAGCAGCGAAAGGCCGTCCATGTTGTCCTGCCCGTAACCCTGATAGTTCGCGCCTCGAGCGGGCCGCCTTTGCGACCGACGGAACGACCCGAGCAGGAAGACACGGGACGACCGAACGATAGCATTTCTTCAAGCGAAGCACTCTAGATGAGTGCGCTTACCGGGTTTTCGATCAGATGCTTGAACGCCTCAAGGATCCGCGCACCTACCGCACCGTCGACGACACGATGATCGCACGATAGTGTCACCGTCATTACGCTAGTGAACCGTGCGGTGCCATCCGCCTGCTCAATTGCCTGCCGTCGGACAGCTCCGACAGCAAGGATCGTACTTTGCGGGGGATTTATTATTGCAGCGAATTCCCTTACTCCGTGCATTCCCAGGTTAGAGATCGCACTTGATCCGCCCTGATACTCGGACGGGGCTAGGCGCCGGCTGCGAGCCCTTTCGCTCAAATCCCTCATCTCCGAAGAGATGGAGGATACCGGCTTTGACTCCGCGTTCCGGACCAGTGGGGTGAGCAATCCGTCGTCCACGGACACTGCTACACCGATATCCGCATGCGAGAACTGCATGATACGGTCTTCCGCCCAGATGACATTGGCCGCCGGAACCATGACGAGTGAGAGTGCCCAGAATTTTATGACGAAGTCGTTGATGGAGACTCTTGGTCGCGACTGGTCCTTCGAACTCGACGGCTCATTGATCTGAGCGCGCAGGGCGATCAGCGCGGAAACATCGACATCCGCGGTCAGGTAGAAATGAGGGACGGTTTGCTTGGCTTGAACGAGGCGCGCCGCGATGATCGAGCGCATGCCTCCCAAAGGCACGTCCTGGTATGAACCCTCCGCGTAGAGTGCCGTTGTCGAACCAAGGCTTGTCTGCGTACGCGTCGCAGGGACCGCGGGCAAACGGACAGACGCGACGTCTCGTGCGAAAATCCGGCCCTTAGAACCGGATCCCGTGATCTGGGCGAGATCAACTCCGGATTCGACGGCAATGCGACGCGCGAGCGGCGTCGCCGTTACTCCGGGGGCTTGTATGGCTCTTCCATAATTCCGAGAGGGCGTTCTAACCTCAAAGAACGGATCCTGGGCGGCGCTAACTTCCGACGCCGTCCGGTCTGCCACTATTGCTGGGCGATTGGCCGAATCAACGATGGTCAACGCGGGTCGCGCGTTTCCAGCCGAACCGGCCGTTTTCGTTGCGGCATCCACGACGGCAACCACCGCGCCTACCTTAGCGCTGTCACCCGCATTTACGACAATTTCGGACAGAATGCCCGCACTGACAGCCGGCACCTCCATCGTGACTTTATCCGTTTCGACCTCGAAGAGATTGTCCCCGGGCCGGACTTCATCCCCGACCGACTTCAGCCATGTCGTGATCTTGCCTTCCGAAACAGTCTCGCCGAGTTGGGGCATGATGATATTCATATTATTCTTCCCAAGAAGTGAGATTCACCAGCTCACGGACACATACTGAGTCTCGAGAAACTCCATCATGCCCTCATGACCGCCTTCCCTCCCCAGACCGCTCTGTTTCATGCCGCCAAAGGGCGCCGCAGGGTCAGAGACGAGCCCGCGATTGAGACCGACCATTCCAAAGTCGAGCCGCTCGGAAAGCCGAAGGCCACGTGCGACGTCGGCCGTGTAGAGGTAGGCCACGAGGCCGTATTCGGTGTTGTTCGCGCGACGCACGGCCTCGTCTTCAGACGAAAATGTCTGAATCGCGGCCACCGGTCCAAAAATCTCCTCTCGCAGGAGATCGGAATTATCCGGGACGCTGCTAAGCACCGTAGCGGGATAGAAATACCCCTTCCCAGTCCCAATCGATCCGCCCGCCAGGACGGTCGCTCCCTTGTCAACGGCATCGCGAACCAAGCTCTGCACCTTCTGGCGAGCCGCCTGGTTCACAAGTGGGCCCAGCACTACGCCTTCCTCCAGGCCGTTCCCCACCTTCAGTGCCCTCATGCGGTCGGCAAGCAATGTGGAGAATTTGTCATGCACTGCTTCATGCACAAGGAAGCGGTTTGCCGCGGTGCAGGCTTCGCCCATATTTCGCATTTTTGCGACCATTGCACCTTCGACCGCGGCGTCAACGTCGGCGTCCTCAAAGACAATGAACGGAGCATTACCTCCTAATTCCATCGCCGGCCTGACAACGCAGTCGGCCGCCTCCCGGAGGAGTCTGCGGCCAACTTCGGTTGAACCCGTAAAGGACACCACCCTCACCCGAGGATCGTGAAGCATCTTGCTTACCACGGGTCCGGATCGACGCGACGGAACGACATTGATCACCCCCGGGGGCACTCCCGCCTCCTCCATGACAGACATGAGGGCGAGCATCGTGAGAGGTGTCTCCGATGCTGGCTTCAGAACAACCGTACAGCCTGCTGCAAGTGCCGGGGCGATCTTCCGTGTAGCCATGGCAGCCGGGTAATTCCACGGAGTGACTAAGACTGCCACGCCGGCGGGCTTGTGCTGTACCAGGATGCGGGCGCCTGACGACGGCGCGGTGGAAAGCTGGCCTATGTTCCTAACCGCCTCCTCGGCGTACCAGCGGAAGAACTCCGCCGCATACGCTACTTCGCTGCGCGAGTCCGGCAGCGCCTTTCCGTTTTCTATCGTGATGAATCTTGCGAACTGCTCCGCGCGTGCCGTCAGGATCTCGTATGCCTTCCGCAGCACTTCAGACCGTTCTCGCGGCTTCCGTGCCGCCCATCCCGCCAAAGCGCCGAACGCAGCGTCCACCGCCGCCTGAGCATCATCGACCGTCGCGTTCGCGACGGTCGCTATGAGCGCTTCCGTCGCAGGATTAATGACGTCGAAGCGAGCACCGTCCGATGAAGCACACCATTTTCCCCCGATGTACAAATCGGTCGGCACGGCGGCCATAACGTTGTCTTTCATACCAAAATTCCGTTTGCTGAGAGATCATTAGCCGTTGAGCGAACGAAGAACGCGCTCGGCTATTCGATCCACGGTTGGCAGCACGATGTCTTCTAGATTGTCAGCAGCCGGGAGAGGTATATGCGGTGTCGTAATCCGCACCGGTGGACCATCGAGATCGTAAAACGACTCATCCGCTACGATGGAGACAATTTCTGCCCCCCACCCGCATAGACGCGGATTTTCCTCGACGGTAAAAATGCGATGAGTACGGGACACCGAGCCGAGAATCGTCTGCGTATCGAGCGGAACCAATGACCGCACATCAACAACTTCACAGTTGATGCCGTGTTCGGCCTTCAATTTATCGGCGGCCTGCAAGGCCCTCGGGACCATCAAGCCCAACGCAACAATCGTCGCGTCGCTGCCCGGCCGAACGATTTTCGCCGTACCGAGGGTATCGACGATTTCTCCGTCGGGAACTTCCCCTTTGGTGCCGTAGAGCGACTTGTGTTCGAAGAAGATAACGGGATCTGGATCACGAACGGCGGCTGCCAATAACCCTACCACATCGCGCGGATTGGACGGCGCCACGACCTTCAATCCCGGAATCATCATGGCCCAGTTCTCAACACTCTGCGAGTGTTGGGCCCCGAACCTCGAGCCCGCTCCGTTAGCGGTACGCACGACCAACGGGCATTTGGTTTGCCCGTTAGACATGTACCGGCTCTTGGGGAATTCGTTTGCGATGTAGTCGAAGCACACCGCCAGGAAGTCCGAAAACATGATCTCGGCGATGGGCTTCAGCCCCGTCATCGCAGCCCCCATCGCGGCGCCAAGAATTGCCTGTTCCGAAATGGGCGTGTCACGGACGCGCAACGGACCAAATCGATCGTAGAGACCTACCGTCGCCTTGAATACTCCGCCGGCCTTCCCGATATCCTCGCCCAGAAACACGACGTCATTGTCGCGCTCCATTTCCTGGGCGATTCCCCGCGCGACAGCATCACGATAAGTTAATTCCGCCACGCCCAACCTCCATCGGCATATACGTCCGTCGTCAAAATATCGGTCGGCGGAAACGGTGCCGCCTTGCATCGCTCGGTCGCCTCGTCCACGACACGGGCGACATCGGCATCGATCTCATCCATCGTTGACGTTTCAATTCCGAATTGTTTGAGCCGCTCCCGATATATCAAAATCGGATCCCGCTTCTTCCATTCCTCAAGTTCTCCCGGCGGTCGGTACTGGCCAGGATCTGCCCGCGAGTGTCCAGAATGCCGATAAGTCTTGCATTCAATCAGCGAGGGGCCCTCGCCAGCCCTCGCGCGATCAAATGCCTTCTTGGCGGTTCGGTAAACGACATCGGCATCGTTTCCGTCGATATCGATCGACTCCAAGCCATAAGCGGCTGCACGATCCGCTGCCGGATTCTTAACGGCCGTGACGTCCCCGATCGGCGTATACTCCATGTAAAAATTGTTTTCGCAGACGAAGACGACCGGAAGCTTCCATACAGCGGCGAAATTGAGAGCTTCATGAAATGCTCCAATGTTCGTTGTGCCGTCACCAAAGAAACAAACCGAGACATCCTTGTCGCCTCTGTATTGGGCACGCCAAGCCGCCCCGCAAGCGATCGGCAGGTGCGCGCCAATGATCGCGTAAGAGCCCATCACGCCGTGCTCTTCGGACGTGAGATGCATTGAGCCCCCCTTTCCGCGCATCAATCCGTTGTCGCGCTGCATCAGCTCGCCAAGCACTTTCTCGACTGGAACGCCGCGGGCTAAAGTGTGGGCGTGACCGCGATAAGTGCAAAAGCTCAGATCGCCTGGATTCATGGCGACGGCGAACCCAGCCGCAATCGCCTCCTGTCCCAACGACAAGTGACTCGTTCCCTTGACAAGGTTCTGGAGAAACAAGTCGTATGCGCGCTGCTCAGCCTGCCGGAGCTCGACCTGAGTGCGGTAGAGATGAAGACGCGTTTTTTCGCCGATATCGTCGTTAACAGATGGAGAAGACGCGTGGGCTCTGGTGGGATTGTCAGACATGGCCGGACCTCGATAAAGCTCAGTAGCGGTTTGCGATGGGCAACTCTTCAGCAGGAAACAGGCTAATGACCTTGCAGCCCGTGTCAGTCACGACGATCTCCTCTTCAATTCTCGCGGCGGATGCTCCGTCCGTTGCCGGACAGTACGTATCCAACGCGAAGACCATGCCGGTCTTCAATTCCATGGGCTGATCCATTGATATGAGCCGACTGATGATGGGACGTTCGTGAAGCGCTAGACCGAGCCCGTGACCGAACTGAAGTCCGAATGCCGACAGCTCGTCCGGAAAACCGAACTTGTCAGCGGTCGGCCAAACGGCCGCAATCTTGTCTGTCGACTGACCTGGCCGGATCAACGCAATTGCGTTGTCGAGCCATTCGCGACATTGCTTGTATGCATCATTTTGGGAAGGAGTGGCCCGACCCACGTTGAACGTGCGGTAGTAGCAAGTGCGGTAGCCCATATATGACTGCAGGATATCAAAGAATGCTTGATCGCCCGGGCGGATCAATCGATCGGTGAAGTTATGCGGATGCGGATTACAGCGCTCGCCCGAAATCGCATTGATGGCTTCAACGTCATCCGAACCCATTTCATAGAGCATCTTGTTCGCCTTGGCGACGATATCATTCTCCCGGACACCCGGCTTCAACTCCTCGTAAATCATGTGATAGACGGCATCGACCATCGATGCTGCTTGGTTGAGCAGGACGATCTCATCAATGCTTTTGATTTCTCGAGCATCAAGCAAGATCTGCTGACCATCGACTATCTTTACGCCGGCGCGCTCAAGCTCAAACCACATCCCCGGTTCGACGATGTCGATACCAACCGGCATATCTCCCACGCCTGCCTCGACCAGGAGAGCCTTGATCTCTTCGGCATGGCGCTTCATCAAGCCGGCAGATGGAGGGACAGTGCCGCGCAATCCCAGCATACCCGCCCTGCAGTTTTCCGGCAAAAGCCAATCACAATGAAGACGGTGATGCAGCGCGGCCGAGCCGAAATCCCAAAGAAACGGCTCGCTATCGCCCGCGAGTAGGGTGAACCGCGAGATCTTGTCGCGCTCCCATTCGCCGATCTTTGTGGAGGTGATGTATCGTATGTTGTTGACGTCGAAACACAGGAGGGCTCCGCAGTCCGACCGCTCGAGTGCCTCGCGCGCCCTGGCGAGGCGATAGCTCCGCAGGCGAGGGAAGTCTACCCGCCCCTCGAAGTCGACCGCCATCCTGCCGGGAGAGGGAATGGGTCTTGACCAGTTCCAATTCGGATCAACCAGCGCCGGAGCCGGGACGATATTTCGGGTCATCAACGGGGTGGAAGACATGGGGTAACTCCTTCTTGCAATCGATTGCATAATCTCCTAGGGGGCGACTGTCAATGACGATCAGCTATCGGACGATTGCTCACTTATTTGGGCGAATGCTCGGTGGAGAATCTCGATTTTTTAATACAATCGATTGTATGTTGGATTACTACTCGATCGCTTCAGGTGGGCAGCAGCTTCGTAATTGACGAGTTCCGCGCGTCGCTCGCGGGGCCGGTTTGGTTTGGATCGGGAGAATGGCGGCACTCGCCTCAGGGCGCGTTTCTTCCCTGACTTGCCGGGATCTCATTTGATATCCCGGCCCTTTCAGGTTGCTTGCGGGGCTCCTCGCGTGACATCTACGTAAGAACGCCTTTAGCAGAGAACAGTCGTTGTACCTTCAAGCTTACAATCCGGCACTCGATCGAACGCTCGATTGCTTCCCGTTAGGTGCAAGGACAATGCGATCCTTGGTCGAATTCATCACTCTGGCATACGCACTGGCGGCATCGATGAGGTCATAGACGGACGAACTAGGAATCGGAAACGGTCTGAGGTCACCGCTTTCGAAGCCAGGCCTTAATTCGTCCAGGATCGAAATCGTCTCTTCGGTGTTCAGAGCCAGGGTATCCACCCCTACATAGGTGTGCTGTGCGTTGGAAAATTCAAAGACACCAAATGGGACGGTCTTCTCAGTGGTCGCGATCAGGATTTGCCTGCCGCGGACCGCCAGCGTGCGATGAGCAAGTTGGAAATATGGGCTTCCAACTGTATTAAAAACAATGTCAGCGCCGTGGCCTGCCGTCACATCTCGAACATGGCTTGTGACACTTGAAGTGCTCCCTGAAAGTATTTCAATCGGCCTACAATAATGGCCTTTGAAGCTCCCTTCATTCCGCACGATACCGATGGTGCGTGAACCGCACATTGTGGCAATCTGGATCGCCGCCTGCCCAACTTTTCCGCTTGCACCGAGCACCAGAACGACGTCGTCCGGACCCGGAAATCCAGCGCGTTCGAATCCCTTCCATGCCGTAACGAACGGCACGCCAACGGAGCCTGCCTCCAGTAGAGAGAGCGCACGAGGCTTTGTCCGCACACAGGAAATCGGGATGACGAGATGGGTTCCATGACTGCCGTCGACCCGAATGCCGAGATCGCCACTGGATCCCCACACCTCAAGACCGACTAGCTTTTCCGGACCATCAACCACGACCCCAGCGAAGTCTCTTCCCGGCGTACGCGGCCATTTGGTATCGCGTGGATGGTCGCCGAGGGCCACCTCAACATCGATCTTATTAACGGCCGCAGCGGTCACTTCGACGACCACTTGGTCGAGCCCTCTCCGAATTCCAACAGTCTCGACGGTAAGCGAAGGCGTCGAAATATCAGCAATCTGACGTCGAACGCGGAAACATCGACTATCAAAACTGTTCCCAGTTGATCGCAATCGCTTGCCCTCTATATTCACAATCCTCTGAATCACAGAGGTCGGAGCTGTACCCTTGTGTCGCCAACACTGGTCGAGAGCGAAACCGAGAGTGACATCGATTTCGCTCTTAGCGAAAGCGCCATTTCCTAGCTTGAACAGTACCGGCCGGGGCCGATCGCAAAAGCTGAAACCCGAGGAACTTCCACTCTTATTGCGTCCTGGGAGCACCTGCGGTTGGCAGATCGACGTCGCCGGCAGCCGAGGCCGAACGCAGCGGCTCGACGGCGAGCGCTGCGACCGTTGCAATCATGATAGCGAGGGCGAGAGCCATCAACGAGAGTACGCCAGTTACGCCATAAGCGGCGAATAGCGGTCCTATCAGGAGCGGTACAACGATGCTCGCGCTACGGCCTGCGGCATTGCAGATTCCAACACCGCGAAGTCTGTATTCGGTCGGAAAAATTTCCGGCACGTACACGGCGAATAGCACGGCCACAAGAATGTAGATCGGAATGGTCAGAAGGAAGCCGATCGCAGCCGTAGCAAGCGGATCCGAGGACATCGTGAACAGCGCGGACAAGACTATCGCCGACAAGGCAGCACCGATCACGCTACGCTTCCGACCGAACCTATCGGCCGAGACCGCTCCCAGCGTAGATCCCAACGGACCTCCGAGGGACATCAGAAGGGCGAAGCCGGTGCTGCGGGTGATGGTCTCTCCCTGACTGACGAAGAATGTGGGCATCCAGGTGATGAACCCGTAGATCAGGGTGTTAACAACCATGAGCGAGACACAACCGACAATGATGCCGGAAAGGAGCGGCGCGCGAAATAGGTTTCCCACCCCATACGACGAGATATCGGCTTTGCGGGGAGCTGAGTCCACGACCGAAGTCTGCACCCCGGACTCACGCTCAATCGAAGCGACCAGCGCTTCAGCTTCAGGGCCACGTCCCACGATTTCCAGCCATCGCGGCGACTCCGGTATCCCCCGACGCACAAACCATGCAATCAAGGCGCCGACCCCGCCGAGAATGAACATTACGCGCCAACCGAAGGTCGGAACGAAAAGCCAGGCCAACAGGGCGGACACCGGCAACCCGCTTGTTACCAGCGTACAGACCATTCCCGCCCAGCGTCCCCTCACCCGCGCCGGAAAGAACTCCGCGATGATCGAGTAGCCGACGACATTCTCGGCGCCCAGACCGAGGCCCATGACGAAGCGCAGAGCGATAAGGGTCTGCATATTGGGAGCAAACGCAGAGGCAATCGCGGCGGCGCCAAACACGATCAGATTGATCTGATAAGTCTTCTTACGACCGTACCGATCGCCAAAAAAACCGGTCAGCAGTGCTCCTAGCGTCATGCCCACGAACGTCGCTGAAATAAAGAGACCATTCTGTGCGAGCGTCGAAAATCCGTCTTTGTAAGCGGCCCCGAGCACGCTTGCGGCAATATAAATATCGAAGCCTTCAAAGAACATTCCCACGCCAACGAGCGCAAATACCCTTCGGTGGAACGATCCGATCTGAAGACGGTCTAATCTGGCGCCAATATCGATCGATGACATATGGAAACTCCGAGTTGGGGCCTAGTCGACGACTGCGACCCCTTGGATTTCAATCAGCATTCTTGGATCGGCAAGTCCCGTGACGGTTATCGCCGCACTGGTGGGGAAGTCGTTCGCAAACAGTTCTCGGCGGATTTCGGTCATCCGCGTCGTATTGCGCGGGTCAGTTAGGAACACCGTCATCGCAACGATGTCCTTGAGTGCAGCGCCTGTACTTTCAAGCGTTGCCTGGATGTTCCGAAATGTCTGATAGACCTGCGCGTCGAAGTCGCCTGCAAGCGACTTGCCTGTGGAATCTGTCTGGCCCGTGTGGCCGGCGATCCAAACAGTCTTGCCACCCTCCGTGACAATCGCCTGAGAAAAGGCCCTCGATTCCTGCCAGGAACCCCGAACGAAAGTCTTCTTCATCACCAACGGCCCCATCGGAACAAATAACGCTACTCCATCTTACAATCGATTGCAGATATAACTGTCACAGTCAAGCGGGGGCCGACTCCTGTGTAGACGGGTCACATCGATGGACGAGCCGGTGGCCCCCGGACTTGGTCGCGGTGAGCTGCTGCCGGTTTGATGGACACCGAGATTGGGTGTTTCACTACTTGGTAATCTCAGGATATCGATGAACCTAACTTCATCGTGCTTTAGCGCACCAGCGTCCGGATGCGGCTCTCGATCAACCGGACGAAACCGAGAGTCGTCATCTCCGAGGATTTCGGGTTCAAGGCGAGCGCTGGTCTCATGGCGATGTTTAGTCTTCCGAAGATGCCGCGCGCGCTGATGGCCGTTGCCGTGGCGGCTGGGTCGGCGACGAACTCGACGCCGGTGCGGTCGAGCCCGATGCAGGCAAACGCCGAGATCACCTCGACATTGGCGTTCTGCGGAGGCGGTTCGTTATGAGCCTTCCGCCGTTCGCAAGGCGAGGTCAAGCAGGACGCCGCCGTTAAATCCTTCCAGCATGCTGAAATGATGGCCGGGGCAGATCAGCGGCGCCGGAGCCTTCCAGGCTTCGGCGAGGACAGCCGATTGGGCCTTGAAGGCATCGCTCTCGCCTTCGCCGACCGCGAAAGCGATCCGCGTCGGATGTGGCCGTGGCAGGACAATGGGGCTGAGTCTCGTTGCGCGCGCCGGATCGTCGAGGCCGAGCAGGCGGCCGAGCGGCAGGTGGCCAAGCGGCTTTAGATCGTAGAGACCGGAGAGCAGCAGGGCCGAGGCGATGGGCGGGGCGTCCTGCGCGCAGAGCGCCATGGCGGCGAGATGCCCGCCGGCGGAATGACCGGAGATGTGCAGGCGCGTGCCATCGATGCAAAGTGCATCGGCTTCGCGAACGAGACAGTTCAGCGCCGCCACGCTCTGGGCGATGCTCGCTTCCAGCGGCGTATCCGGGGCCAGTCCGTAGTTCGGCATAGCGACAGCATAGCCGACACTGAGCAGCCCTTGCGCGAACTGGGCATGCTGGATCTTATCCGAGGCCTGCCAGTAGCCGCCATGGATGAAGACGAAAACAGGCGCGCGCCTCGCCCCGGCCGGGCGGTAGAGATCGAGCTTCTCAAAGCGGCCCGGGCCATAGGCGAGGTCAAGTCCGGAGTGGCCGGCGCTGAAGGCTTCGCCGTCGCGGCTCCATTGCCGGAACAGCGCCTTAATGTCGGCCTGCAGGCGCGGACTGTACTGCCGGCCGAGCTCGCGCAGCGTGTAGCCGTCAACGAGCGTGTCGGGCAGCGGTTGCGTAGCGACATGCTGCGCGCGGATGGTCAGCCCTGCTTCCGCCCTCGGCTGAAGGCGGATCGATGGGCGGAAGCCCGCGAAGACCTCGCGCCAGGCGAGCTCAATGGCGTGGCGAGACAGGTGGAAGGCCTCGGGCCGGTCGCTCTCCCAGATCATCTCCCGGAGGTCATGCGGGCCGCAGCCGGCGGCGACTAACCCAGCGAGGATCTCGCTCAGCGCATCGCGCAGCGCCTCGACCGGGTCACTCTCGGCGCTGTACGCGACGATCTCGGGCAGGTCAGTCTCAAACGCCGACATAGCGATGTACCAGCTCCGCATTGGCCGCGAGGCCGGCGCTCGAGCCCGACCAGACCGTGCGGCATTTCTCGATGATGTGGTGCCGGTCGGCGATGCGCTTCAGCACGTTGATGTTCTTGTCGATCAGCGGGATCGACTGGCCCCGTGCTTTCGGCGCCTCTATGCAGCCCCAGATCTCGGCGCGGATTACCGGCGCGAGCAGGAACAGCGTCGTGTCTGCAGGCCGTTGAGTAATTGTTCGAGACCAAGTGTCATCCTGTTAAATCCGGGCAGGCGGCGGAGGCCTCAGGGGCCACCAGCAGCGCAGAGATGCGTTCGACGCCGTGGAGGGTGGCCGGGCGTGTGGTGATCATGCTGTTGAAACTCGTCGCATGCGTTGACGGCAACTTCTGCGCGGCAGTACCGCGGACACGCGTTCGCTCGTTATATCGCGATAGCACGGGTCTTGCCCTCGATCAGACGAACCAGGCTCAGCGCAGTCAACTCCGACGACTTCGGATTGGCGGCGAAGGGACGGTTTTCGATCATGACGTTGAGCACGCCGAAGTCTCCTCGCGCCATCAGGTGATGACAGTTCTCTGTCGTAGTCGGGTCGGCTACCAGCTCTACGCTCGTCCGTTCGAAGCCGATGCCGGCCAGCGCAGAGATCGCTGCGACGTTGGCGTTGGCGGGAAACTGACTTGCCGCCTCCCGCGCTGAACCGTGAAAGAAGGCATGCGCAGAGGCGAGCGAATCCAGATCGACGAGGTCTTCGGCCGGTGTGCCTTTCCAGGCGCGCGGGGGCTTGATGATGCGATGAGTGACGCATTCAAGCGGAAGCCGCGAGGCCGCAGCCAGCGCATCGAGACCGGCCAGCGCGCCGGACGGAATCAGGATCTGGCTGCCGCAGCGTTCCGCCTCATCCACCAGCCGCCGCAGCACAGCGTCAACACTAAAGGCACTGGTCGACGATACGACGAAAGCCCGCGCCCAGCGGAGGCTTGCAAGTCCCCAAGGCTCGACCGCGGCACGGCCAGCGGCTTCCACCACCAGATCGGGGGCGAGATCGCGCAGGACATCCGGTACGGCCAGCCAGCGCGCGCCGTCAGGCAAACCGCTGTCGTGTTGCGGTGCATTGCGAGTGGCGATGCCGACCACGGCGATGTTGCCGTTGCGCTCTTGCAGCAGACCGGCCACCCGACGCGCGATCGCGCCCCAGCCAACGAAGGCGAGGCGCAGCTGTTTCCGTCCCGATTCGGCTTGTGTCATAATCCGATGTACCGCTGAACCGTCGCCGCGTCTCGCTCGAGCGCCGCAGCATCGCCGCTCCAGACGGTGCGGCCTTTCTCCAAAATATAATGATAGTCGGCCAGGCGCTTCAGCGCATGCATGTTCTTGTCGATCACCAGGATCGATTGTCCCTGCGCCTTCAGCGCCTCGATGCACCGCCAGATTTCGCCGCGTACCACCGGTGCCAGCCCTTCGGTCGCCTCATCGAGGATCAGCAGTTTCGGATTGGTCATCAGCGCACGGCCGATCGCCAGCATCTGCTGCTCGCCGCCGGATAACGTACCTGCATATTGCCTGGCCCGCTCCGCAAGCCGGGGAAACAACTGGTAGACCCGGTCCTGCGTCCATGGCTGGGGACCGCCCGCACGATTGGCGGCCGTGGCAATCAGGTTTTCGCGTACGGTCAGCGTCGGAAACACCATGCGTCCTTCCGGCACGAGCCCAATGCCCCGCCGCGCCACGGTCTCGGGCGCGCTGCCGGCAATCGACTGGCCATCGAAGCTGAGACCAGAGCGCGCTGGGACCAATCCCATGATGGCAAGCACCGTCGTGGTCTTGCCCATGCCATTACGACCGAGCAGCGTGACGATCTTGCCGTCGGGCACATCGAGGCTGACGTCGAACAGAATCTGGCTCGATCCGTACGCGGCCTGCACATGGGTCAGCGTCAGCATCAGTCGTCGCCCCCACCGAGATAAGCCACGCGTACCTCCTCATTGGCCCGGATCTCGTCGCTATCGCCGGTCGCCACGACCCGGCCGTAAACCAGCACCGAGATGCGGTCGGCGAGCGCGAACACTGCATCCATGTCGTGTTCGACCAGCACGATGGTGACGCTGCCCTTGAGTCTCGCCAGCAGGTCGATCATCTCCTGGCTCTCAAGCGGACTCAGCCCCGCCATCGGCTCATCGAGCAGCAGCAGCGACGGCCGTGTGGCGAGCGCGATCGCGAGCTCGAGCTGCTTGCATTCGCCATGGCCGATCTCGGACACGAGTGAAGACGCACGTGACGCCAACCCGACGTCCTGCAGATACTGCCCTGCCTGTTCGCGGGCATCCGGATTTCTGCGTGCGTCGGCAAAGAACCGGAAACTGTGTCCCTGTCGCACCTGAACCGCGAGCGCGACATTGTCGAGCGCGGTGTATTGCGGCAGCAACTGCGTGATCTGGAACGTCCGCGCGAGCCCGCGGCGCACGCGCTCCCAGGCCGGCAAGTCGCCGATCTCCGTACCACCAAGTTGGATTCTACCGGTGTCCTGACGCAGATCGCCCGCCACCTGCTTGATCAACGTGGTCTTACCGGCCCCATTGGGGCCGATCAGCGCATGCAGCGAACCTGCCGCCACCGACAGGCTGACATTGTCGGTGGCGGTGAGGCCGCCAAAGCGTTTGGTCAGGCCGCGCAACTCCAGCATTGCCGTCATGACCGGATCCCCGGCAAGCGGCTGAACAGTGCAGCCAAGCCCTTTCGCGTCAGCATCACGATCGCAAGCAGGATGCAGCCGAGATAGAACTGCCAGTTCTCGGTCTGGGCGGCCAATAGGGTTTCCAGCAGGACCATCACCGCTGCGCCCAGCAGCGGGCCGATCAGCGTGCTGGCCCCCCCGAGAATGACCATCATCATCAGCTCACCGGATTTGGTCCAGTGCATCATGTCCGGACTGACAAAGCGCAGATAATTCGCCATCAATGCGCCGGCCAAGCCAGCGCCGGCTCCGGCAATGATGAAGGCCGCGAGCCGATAGCGATAAGGCGCGACGCCGACCGCCGCCATGCGGCGCTCGTTCTGGCGTAGTCCCGCGAGCACGAAGCCGAAGCGCGATCGCACGATGCATGCGGTCAGGGCAAACCAGCACGCCGCAGCGCCAAGACAGAGGTAATAATAATTGGTGTCGTCGCGCGCATTGAAAAACGGCAGAACGTCGCGGCGACGCATCATCAGACCGTCGTCGCCACCATAGGCCTTCAGCGAGACGAACAGAAAGAACACCATCTGTGCGAAAGCCAGTGTAATCATAATGAACGGCACGCCGCTGGTGCGCAGCGACAAGCCGCCGATCACGGCAGCGCCGATCGCGCCGACCAGCATTGCGGCGGCGACCGCCACTACCAGCGAGTCGGTCCCCGCTATCAGTCCGAGAAAGGCACTGCTGTCGGCAGAGTGCTGGTACAGAATGCCGACGGTGTATCCGCCAAGGCCGAAGAAAGCCGCATGGCCGAAGGTGATCATGCCGCCATAGCCGAGCACCAGATTGAGGCTCATCGCGGCGATCGCATAGATCAGGATTTGCGTCGCCAGCCCGACCACGGAAGGAACATTGAAGGCCGCGACCAGCGCCGGCAACGCTGCGAGCATCGCCCCCCCCACCAGCATCGTCCCGCTGCGCGGTGTCAGGATCGACGACATCCGTTTCGCGATCCGGGTTTCGAGCGAATCCGACGTCATGGCTTTCCTGCCAACAGGCCCTGGGGCCGAGCCAGAAGTACCAACGCCATCAGGAGATAAATGCTGATCGACGACATGCCGCTCGCCAGCGCATCGGCATTCGGCCCGTCCATCAGGCGACGGAACAGCATCGGCAGAAAAGCGCGCGACATGGTATCGACGAGACCGGCGGCGAGTGCGCCGAAGAGTGCGCCGCGCACCGAGCCGAGCCCGCCAATCACCACCACGACAAAGGCCAGGATCAGAATTTGCTCACCCATGCCGACCTGCACCGAGGTGATCGGTCCGGCAACCACGCCGGCGAGCCCGGCCAGCAGTGCGCCCAGGCCGAACACCATGGTGTAGAGCCGCCCGACACGGACGCCGAGCGCGCGAACCATCTGGCGATGGGTGGCGCCGGCGCGCACCAGCATCCCGACGCGCGTATAATGAATTAGCAGGAACAGTCCCGCAGCAACCGACAGGCCGAGCACGATCACCGCCAATCGGTAGACCGGATAGATCAGACCCGGCAGCAGTGTAACCGAGCCCGACAATGCCGCCGGCATCGATACGAACAGCGGCTGGCGTCCGAACAGCATGCTGGCGCCCTGATTGATGATGAGGGTCAGGGCGAACGTCGCAAGCACCTGGTCGAGATGATCGCGCTCATAGAGCCGCCGCACCACGATGAACTCGATGGCAATGCCGCCGACCGCCGCCGTCGCAATCCCACCGAGCAACGCAAGCCCGACCGAACCGGTGTGGGCCGCGACCAGCGCAGCCGCGTAGGCTCCGATCATGTAGAGCGATCCGTGGGCGAGATTGATCACGCCCATGATGCCGAATATGAGCGTCAATCCGGCCGACATCAGAAACAGCGTGACACCGAACTGCACGCCATTGAGAATCTGTTCGAGGACAATCATGCAATATCAGGCTGCGGCGCTAGAACTTGCAGTCTTTGGCATAGGCGTCGCCATGGTTGGACAGGATCTTGCCCTTGGTGTTGAGCGCGAGTTTGCCGTCGCCGCTCTTTTCCGCTTTTAACGCCCACCAGTCCTGCACCGGATGCTGATTGGGGCCGAACCTGAACGCACCGCGGGTCGACTGGAAATCAGCTTTCAGCATCGCCTCGCGAAGGGCGTTCAGATCGCTAATCTTGCCGCCCACACCCTTCAAGGCCGCGCCGATCGCAAGCGCCGTGTCGTAACCCTGGCTCGCATAAGCTGTCGGCGGCCGATGTTGGGCTTTGTCCCAGGCTGCCACGAACGTCTTGTTGGCGGGATTATCGAAATCGATGTTCCAGTGTGAGGTAACGTTGACGCCGAGCGCGGCCTCGCCCACCACCGTCAGGATCGTGGCGTCGAGTGACGCACTTGAGACTACCATCGGAATCTTGTCCTTGAGGCCGGCCTGTTCATACTGCCTCAGGAAGGCGATCCCCAGTCCGCCCGGCTCGAACTGGAACACTGCCTCTGGATTGGCGGCGCGGATCAGCGCGAACTCGGCAGCGAAATCGGTCTGGTCCAACCGGGTGAAGCTCTCGCCCGCGACTTTGCCCTTGTAGAAGCGTTTGAAACCTTCGAGTGCGTCTTTGCCAGCCTGATAGTTCGCCGCTACTAGATAGACGCTCTTGTAGCCAAGCTCGTTGGCCAGTTGGCCGGCGCTTTCGTGCAGTGAATCGTTTTGCCACGACACCACGAAATAATTAGGTTGGCATCCTTTGCCAGCGAACGTGGACGGCCCGGCGTTGGGGCTAACGTAAATCGCGCCGGCATCGAGCACGTCTGGCACTGTCGCGCCGGCGACGTTGGAGAACACGATTCCGGTGAAAATCCTCACCTTCTCGTTCTTCAGCAGCCGGTCCGCGATCTGCTTGGCCTGTCCGGGCTTGGCGCCATCATCCTCGACGATCACCTGCACCGGAACGCCGCCAAGCTTGCCGCCGCCCATATCGATCGCAAGCTGGAAGCCGTCGCGGATATCTTGACCGAGATAGCCGCCGGAGCCGGACAGCGAGGTGATGAGTCCGATCTTGACCGCGTCCTGCGCCAATGCCGGAGCAGCCACTCCGATCTGGGCCAACAGAAGCGTGCCCGCTGCAACGTTCAACAGATTAATGGTGGCGGCCTCTCAAGGATTAGAGTTGCACCCAGCCGGCCGGCGGATCCTTGCCGGGGTGAAGGGTCTTGCAGTGCGGGCAGGTTCGGGCGGCTTCATTGCCGTAGAACGCGCGATACAGCGGCGGCAGATCGTCGACGATGCTTTCGAGATCGACCTCGACGCGATGCACCAGCCCCTCGCATTCAAAGCAGTACCATTCGAACGCATCGAGCACTCCGTCGGGGCGCTTCGGCTCGACAACGAGGCCGACCGATCCCTCCTGCGGGCGTTGCGGCGAGTGCCGGACATGTGGCGGCAGCAGAAAGATTTCGCCTTGTCTGATCGGAACGTCGTAGTGCTTCCCTTCGTCCACGACCTTGAGCACCATGTCGCCCTGAAGCTGGTAAAAAAATTCTTCCACCGGATCGTCGTGAAAATCGGTGCGGCGGTTGGGTCCACCGACCACGGTGACCATCAGGTCGGCATCCTTCCAAATCTGTTGGTTGCCGACCGGCGGCTTCAGCATATGCTGATGCTCTTCGATCCATTTCGAGAAATTGAAGGCCCGTAGCCGTCCAAATTCGCTCATCCGCCGTTCTCCCGCATCATCGTTGATCTTCTTTCGATCAGCCCACCTTGCGCACCGCGCCAGTCTGCAGCCCGCATGCCTCGAAAGCGCGACGGGTGACCGCCCGCTCCTCCTCGGTCAGACCCAGCAGCGGTGGACGCACCGCGCCGCCAGCCTGGCCGAGCAATTCCTGCCAGTATTTCTGGTGGGCATGCGGCTTCTCCGCCGGCCGCGTGCCACGCAGTGCCGCACGTACCGGATTGAGGCTTTCGCGCACCGCACGCGCCTCCTCGATTCGGCCCGCGAACGCCAGATCCGTGTAGGCCCGCATGCGCCGATCCGTCGCCGACTGCAGAAGATACGGCGGAGACGAGCAGAGATAAAGCTGCCAGCCGAGCTCGACAATATTGTCGAACCACTCCTCCTCGGAAGCCGTACTGATCAGGATGCGGTCACCTGCAAGCCGGGTCAGCTCCTTGTACATCGGGCGTTCGACGCTGTATTTTATCGCGACGACATTCTCGATGTCCGCAAGCTGGTTGCAGAGCTGTGGCGACATCAAGTAGCCGCTGTCCGGATGGCTCCACAGCGCGACCCCGATATCCACCTTGCTAGCGATGGTCCTGTAATAATTCAGCAGGGTCTCGTCGTGGGCCTTGAAGAAGTGCAGGACCGGCGCATGCACCACGATATAGTCGGCGCCGACCTTCTGCGCATGGCGGGCCAGATCGATCGCCACATCCATGTTCTGGTCCGAACACGACATGATGGTTGCGCCGCGTCCGGCGCAGGCCGCGACAGCCAGCTCGAACGCGTGTTTACGCTCCTCGATCGACATCGAGAAAAATTCTCCCTGCTTGCCGGCGATGAACAGCCCGTCGATGCCGAGATCCTCCGTCCAGTGCGCGACATTGCGGCGGAAGCCGTCCTCGTCAATCGAAAGGTCGGGCTTGAACGGCATCAATGCCGCAGCCCAGATCCCCCTCATGTGCTCACGCGCGTAGGCTTTCGCGTCCTTCTTCGAATATTTCATGGGCCTATCGGTTCCTTTGTCAGATTTCCCTTGGTCCGCGTTCCCCGGTGATGATGCCGGCGAGACAGGCACCCGCTTTGGCCGCACGCCCGCAGCCTCCGACGGGCTACATCATACGGTGCGACACTTTCTTGACGAACGTGTAGTGCGAAAGTCCTTCCATGCCGCCTTCCCGGCCGTTGCCGCTCTCCTTAACGCCACCAAACGGCGTTTCGGCAACTGATGCTTCCAGAGTGTTGATCGAAACATTACCGGCCTCAATGCCCTCCGCCAAACGGTCCGCGTTGCGCGCCGAGCGTGTGAAGGCGTAGGCGGCCAGGCCGAACGGCAGTGCATTCGCTTTCTCGATTGCCTCGTCGATGGACGAGACGGGATTGATGAGTGCGAGCGGCCCGAACGGCTCCTCGCGCATTGCACGCGCGTCATCCGGCAAGTCTGCCAGCACGGTCAGCGGGAAGAAGTACCCGCGATTGCCCAGTCGCTCGCCGCCGGCAAGGACGCGCGCACCCTTGGCCTTGGCGTCGGCGACCAGAGTTTCCAGGGCCTCGATGCGGCGATGATTGGCCAGCGGTCCCATTTGAGTGTTGGAATCAATGCCATTGCCGACCGTCACTGTCTTGGCCTTCTCGGCAAAGGTTTTTCAAAACGCATCATAGATTGACTTCTGTACATAGAACCTCGTCGGGGATGTGCAGACTTGGCCGCTGTTGCGGGCTTTGCGGATCGCCGACGTAATCGCCGTGGCTACGGGGTCCACGTCGTCGCAGACGATCACCGGGGCATGCCCGCCAAGCTCCATAAGGACCGGTTTTATGTGGCGCGCTGCCATCTCAGTCAGTTTTTTGCCTACCGCGGTGGAGCCGGTGAACGCGATCAGCCGGATCTGGCCGCGGGGGATGAGGTATTCGGAGATTTCCGAAGGTACTCCGAAAACAAGATTGAGAACGCCAGGCGGCAGGCCGGCATCGTGGAAGGCGCGGGCGATGTGAATGGCGCCGGCGGGCGTTTCTTCTGCTGCCTTCAGGATAATGGAGCAACCTGCCGCAAGAGCGCCGCCGATCTTGCGCGCTGGTCGGCTCATCGGAAAATTCCACGGAGAAAACGCCGCGACCATGCCGATCGGCTGATGCATTACAATGTACCTGATGCCCGGCTCACTCGGAATGACGCGGCCATAGATGCGCTGACATTCGGCCGCATCCCACTCGAAAAACTCACACCCCCGTATCACCTCGAGGCGAGCCTCAGCGATGGGTTTGCCATGCTCCAGTGTAATCGCGTAGGCGATTTCCTCGATCCGTTCACGCATGAGCCGCGCGGCCCTCAGCATCACCTCCGCGCGCTTTGCTGGCGACGTCCTGCTCCATGTTCTGAAGCCGTCGGCCGCAGCGGCAAGCGCCGCGTCCAGGTCCGATCGACTCGCGACTGGAACCATTCCGATGACGCTTTCATCGGCGGGATTGAGCACCGGCTGCGCCTCCGCTGCCTTCCTCCAAGCGCCACCGATATAGAGTTGAAGATCAGGATCCTGCGTCATTGTGAAGCCGGTTGAGCGGTTTTCAGAGAGCGCGATCAGAAATTGGAGTCCGATTGCAGATGCTCCGCAGATTGGACGCCGGCCTTTAAGTTGCAATGGCTATAATTTCTATACATTCATATCCATTTCATATTAATTCGCATGAACGTGGGGGTCCTGCAATTCCGTCTTTTCCGCTCCTTCAGATCGCCGCCGACTTGAAATCATCGCCCAACGCGACATTGGGATTCATCCACGCGTTACCGCCGGAAGCCTCCGTCCACGCATCGCGGCCTCTGCGAAGGCGCCGTACGACGAGCCGCGACTGCGTCGTCACGCATGAAGGGGGCGAACCGTCATGGGAAGGGACGAATACCCTCTCAGCGTATTGTTGTAGGAAACGACGGGTTCACCAACCTCAAAACCTTCGATTCGATCGAGCATCATCGTCAGAATTGCGGTGATCTCCAGCTTGGCCAGATGCATTCCCGCGCAGACGTGGATGCCAAACCCGAAGGCGACGTGGTCTCTCGCCTTGCGCGTGATATCGAATTCGTCCGGCCGCTCCCACTTGCGCTCATCCCGGTTCGCCGATGCGTACAGCACAAGTAAAACGACTCCCCTCAGGCACCACCACGTCCTCGAAGGTCATGGTTTCTCGGCCATATCGGCTAAACAGACGAATAGGAGCCTCCATCCGCAGCGCCTCGTTAATCGCGCCCGGAATCAGCGACCTGTCACGCTGCAGCAACCGCCATTGATCCTGATTCTCGCCAAGCAACCGCAAGAGATGCCCGATGGCGAAAATCGTTGTGTCGAGGCTTGGTCCGATATATTCGCGCATCATGCCGGGACATTGCGCGATCGGAATCTCTCCCCGTTCCGCCGCCTGGTAGATCTGATCCGCCCAACCATTGGGCCTCAATCGCCCGGGCACGGCTTCCTTTTGGCAGAACTGGTGGAGCTCCCGTATCTGTGGGATAGCGGCGCGTCCAAGCTCGTTCATCGGCCCCATCGCATTGAATGTCGCCGCAGCCCAGCGCAGCATCGAGCTGCGTCCCTCGTCGGGCAAGCCGACGAGCTCAGACACAACTGTCAGCGGCAAGACGTGGGCGACATCGGTCATGCCGTCAACGACCTTTTTGGTACAAATATTGTCTACGACACGGTGCGCCGTTTCGTAGATGGTTTCCTTGATCTCCTCGATCGCCCGGGGGAGAAGAGGAACTCCGGTGATGCGCCTGATTTCATCATGCAGCGGAGGATCGCTGGTCAAGGAGTTCGCACGTCCGGGTCCAGACGTGGACTCGTTCACGATCGGATCAATGGCGACGCCCTTGGAGGTCGTAAACTTGCGCCAATCTCCGAGAACGGTTTTGACGTCCTTGTACCGGGGAACGCACCAGACTTCATGACGCGTCAGCCAGACGGCTGGACCCAGATCCCGGAGCCGCGCATAGAGCGGATAGGAATTTTCAATAGCGGCATTGTCGAAGAGATCGATGTCCGATTTCGGCGCAGAGCTCATCATAACCCCCAGTTACATCGAGCGATGAGAAAGGCTTGTCTTCTCGCCGTTGGCCAGAGCAGCAACACCTTCTCCCGCGATCGCAAGCGCTCCGCAATTAGGGACGGCGCTGCGTTTAAGTTGCAATGGTTATAGTTCTTATGTATTCATACGCTAACGGTTATCAAATTCCATGAACATCACGATCCGACAAATCCAGTCGTTCCTGAACGTCGCAGCCCTCGGCAGCTTCACGCGCGCCGCCGAGAAGATGCACACCATGCAGCCCGCACTCTCGCAGCAGGTGCGCGATCTAGAAGCCGAACTGGGCATCCGCTTGTTCGATCGCACCACACGCCGAGTGGAACTGACCGAGGGCGGCGCCGAATTCCGCAACATCGCTGCGAAGATCATCGAAGATCTGGAATCGGCGGCACGCAACGCGCATGAACTCGCGGAGCGGAAGCGCGGACGCGTCATCATCGCGGCGCCGCCGCTGCTTGCAGCCGCCATTGTGCCGCGCGCGATCGCCGATTTCCGGAGCAGATACCCCGGCATCGAGGTCAGGCTGATCGATGCCAGAACAGATCAGATCGTCGAAAGCGTCCGCTCCGGACAGGTTGATTGCGGTATCGGCACCTTCCACGCCGGCGAGGATGGCATCAGCTCGACGCTGCTGGCGCGCGACAGCCTGATGGTGTTCTGCACCTCGAACCATCCATTGGCACAGCGGCAGGCGGTCAACTGGCGCGAGCTTGACGGCCTTCCGATGATTACGTTGACGCGCGCGAGCGGCATCAGGCTCCTGGTCGAAGTCGGCTTTGAGACTGCTCAAATCAGGCTGGTTCCCGCCTACGAAGTCGGCCAGATCACAACGGCGCTGGCGATGGTCGAGGCGGGCTTGGGGATCGCGGTGCTGCCGACCTATGCCTGGGCCGGCGCCAAAGCAATGAATATCTCAGCCACGGCGCTCACTCCGAGCATCGCTCGTGACATCGCGATGATCACCCGGACCGGACGCAGCATCGCTCCAGCAGTCTCGGCATTCGCGCGCTTCCTCGCCACATACACCAACGTGTCGGTGCCCGGCGGAGCCGCTGCTGCAGAGCAACTTCCATCTGCGCGCAAGCCGGCGCGTGTCAGCCCGCGGGCAAAATGAATGCTCGAAAATAGACCGGCGCAGATTGAGGAACGGTCGGAAACGCCGACCGACGCGCGATGCGATATAAGTTCAACTGAAATGCGCGAAGGGCTGCGTAGTGGCTGGCGATGTTGTTTCGTATGCGTCGGCCGGGCCCCCAGAGCGTAAAGCGTCGCGGAGCCCCGTTAGGTTCAAATCCCGGACCTGCAACCATCTCAAATTACTCTTCGACTCAGCGGCTTAAGCCCCCCTGCAACTTGCGGTAGTCAGCTTGGAAGTCTCGAAATACTGTAGTGTTTTCAGCGCCAGTTCTGACATTTTCGGTGTTTTTGGCCCATGGAGATCATTACCGATTGTTACGCACGTCCTCTCACTCTTTGATTCCCACGTTGAAATCCCGTGCCGTCATCTCGGTGTTGAAGTTGGATGCGCTTTGACAGCGATCGGCAGTGATTGCGCAAGCAACGTAGGTGAAGGAGATCGACCATTCCTCTCGTGGATATCCATATGTAAGTCAACGAGGGCCTTCTACATTTTCTGCAATTTGCGCCATATGACAGCAACATGAAATGCAATCCGATTGAGCGTTAAGCCATATAAACGCCCAAGTTGAATGACGAAAACTAAGCTTGAAGCCAAGGTCTGGGAACTGAGAAAACCCGTTCGTGCCATCTAACCCGCCGACAAAAACCATGGCGAGAATGACGTCTGCACCCAGACGTCCCGCATTATCCCCCTCACGAGATATCGAACATCAGACATGGCGGAGCGAACCATGGCAAACGAAAAACGGCGACCAGACGCCCGACCGCTGGCCGTTGATCTACAACAGTTGCGATTTGCAGTGACCGCGGCGGATATTGGTAGCTTTCGGCAAGCTGCGGATGTATTGCGGCTTCGTCAATCGCAGTTGAGCCGATGTGTCCGCCAGCTTGAGCACTCGATTGGGGTAGCTGTGTTCGAGCGATCGAGCGGTGGCGTGAAGCCAACACCCGGCGGCCGCGAGTTTCTCAGGACAGCGAGAGTAATCTTGGAGCAAGTTGATGCGCTCGTCGCGAGCGCAAAAACCACCGGGCGCGGCGAAGCAGGCAGAATAGCCGTAGGCTTTTGCACCTCTCTTTCGACGGGGAACTTGCGTGCGGCGCTGCTCGATTTCAAGGTACACTTTCCGCATATCGAACTCGTCACCGTCGAACGATCGCGAACGCGCCTGACGACTGCGCTACGAAACGGAGCACTCGATATTCTCGTCGTGACCGGCGCTACGCCTCTTATAGAAAGTCAGACCCTTTCGCTCTGGAGCGAGCGGATCCTGGTCGCCTTGCCAGAGGATCATCCCTTGACAACGCGTGACGTCGTTTTGTGGACCGAGCTTCGGAATCAAACAGTTTTGCTGAGCCAATATGACCCCGGACACGAACTTGAGGACGTCCTGATTTCTAAGCTCCCGTTGCTTGGGGACAGGCCTCAAATAGAGCGCCACGACGTCAGTCGGGGCATCATCAAAAGCCTGATTAGCATGAGGCTCGGGATCAGCCTGGTAATGGAATCCGATATCGGCGCCAGCTTTACCGGTTT
>Ga0307516_10002087_pt1 | contig 27197 bp, 36 predicted proteins | sample 19_EM_MG_FD_203310 | JGI IMG/M metagenome (GOLD analysis project Ga0307516, IMG submission 203310) | Populus trichocarpa ectomycorrhiza microbial communities from riparian zone in the Pacific Northwest, United States - 19_EM | ecosystem: Host-associated > Plants > Roots > Unclassified | place...
ACAAGACCTCACCCGGTCGTCTGTCCACTCCGTGGGTGTTAGATCATCGTTGTCTTTGTTTTGTTGTGGAAGTGAGGAATTGGATCTGAGTGTGTGCATGCGTACAATGAAATGAACGCAAAAGTACTACTCCAACAAGTACCGTTTGTGCAAGTGTTACTATTGTTGTAGTAATCTCCGTTTCTTTGCTGTCTTTGAGTAGTGGGGAAGCACCCATTCTCGTTCTGATACCGTCTGCTCCACAGTGCCCAACCGTATCTCATACGCTAACAGAGTCAGTCATGAAGTTAGAAAGAAAAGGCACGCCAATGTACCCACGTTTCATTTCAAAGCGAGGACCCACTTCTGCGAGTTGTACATCTCCAGGAATTTTGACAAAAACATGATGTCTACCATTTCTCAATATCAACACAACCCTGACATTCATGGACAAAGATCTTACCGGAACGAGATGAAATCGTCTTCATTGGAAAATGTCATAACCCGTCTACTGTCCTCCTTTGGCACAGGAAACAAATATTTCAGTGTGTCTCGTATGCGCATACCCAGTTTTGAGGTAAATTGTTCGAATATCAGATGAGGATATTGTTCGGAAACGGTGGATGATTTATAGGAATCAATGTCATGACGTAGTGCAACGTTGTGCAACGTGAAATACACAGTGGGGCCATGAGGAAAATGCGATATAATCATGGCATCTGAAACACCAAGGGTCAGTTGACGTTTGGCTGTTTTGGAATGGTCGTAGTACCAGGTATACCACGATGCTCATGCAAAACAATGAGATCAGTAACGTCGTTGGCTCGGCACGCATCTGCCAGCTCCTTGACAACATAGTTACCTCGATTGATGCGGTGGGAATTTGGAAACACCAAGCGCATTTCCTTGAGAAAACACCAACCAATTATCATTAAAAGCGGATTGCCGGGAGTGAGTCTACAGATACCTTTGCGAATTGAAGGAGTTTTGAACTAGGATCTCTTGAAGTAGTTATGACAATTTTTGGGTCGTGGATTCCTGCACGGGAGTATTCATTGTCGATGTGTGCCGATGGTTCTGCGAACAACTTGTATTCAGCATCGTCAAGCGCGGTTACAAAAAAAACATACCTTGTTGGGCCTCATCAAATGCAAGGTCCTTCCCCAGGGCCGTTGCGTCTTTTTTCAATTCCGTTGGAAGTGGTTTCCCAGATGCAAGCGCATCTTTTAATTCGCGCTTCCGTTCGTATGTTTGCCTTTCCTGAGCTTCGAGCGACTTCATGTAGACATATTGTCTACGCTCGCGTGCTTGCCTCCTGAGCTAAAGATACTCTTAGGACAAGTCGAAACAAATCATAAAGGCTCACCATCGTCCCAAGTCAAGATATGGTAGTCGTGGGACGAAGCTCGCAAAATATGTATCCCAAATATACAACGATCAACCCAAAGCTTGTCCTTTCAGACCTCGCACATGCAACACGCCCATGATTTTCGATCTCCACGAATGGCTGATGTATGTACCGCGTGTCAAGGCTGAGCGCTGAGATATGCTATATTGCGCAGATGTACGGGTGAAGCTTGAAATCAAAGAAACGCGGTTAACAAAGGATATCGTAACAACTATCTGCGCAGCCTGCACTACAGAGCATGTCCATACTCGTACGGATCCCGTTCCCCCTGATACTGACGATGTGGACCCCCATAATGAGCGTTATCATGAGTGTATGCTTGTCCATGGTAGTGACTCGGATAGTCCTGCACATCACGAGCCATTTCAGAATCGCTAAGCGGTCTGATACCAGGGGTCGCCGTGTCCTGATATCCTTCACGGGGACCTGTCGGGTAGCTCCCTCCTGAGGCCGCAGTACCATAGACATCGTAAACATCATGCCGATAAGCAGTAGGAGCTGCGGCGACAGGCAGATTGATTGCACTACCATAATCATCGTCGTTTGTCCCGTGATAGGGAGACCCATCTTCGAAAGAAGATGCGTATGCATGATTATAGGCTCCACCGTAAGCTGGCATAGGCGGGCACTCGGAGTAGTCAACTCCAGCAGTATTTGTGTGATAACTAGGGGCTATGCTCTTGCTGTCGGAGCCGTAATAGTAATCGTGCGCATAAGCGCCTGGCAAACTGCGCTTGGTCGTTGACACGGCGGAGGCATCGTCGTCATCAACAGAAAGATTTGGAAGTGTGGGTTGGGGTAGGGGCTTGGCGATCATCACTCCTTTTTTATTCATAAGATGGGAGAAGTCGCCCATTGCTTCTTTCTTGGCAAGAGCAGCTGCCTTGGCCAGGCGTTCTTTGTTCCGGCGTTTGATGACCTCTGCAATACGCTACCAAGAGGAGTAAGCACCGGGCCTTCCAAGGAGTATTCACGATAGCCAATTCTAACCTTATCAACCTTATGGCAGACATACTCCTGGTAAAAGGTCAAGACATTCATGCACAAACGAGAGAAGAGGCTAGACATTACCTTCAAATTACCCTGGATATAACACAGAAGGGGAATGTAACATATACCAGCGCATATCAGGAGAAGGAGTGAGCCCGCAAAGACAACAAAGGTAAAAAACGTCGAAATCATCAGTCCAGATGTTGACAGACTGTTGCCTGCAAAATACTTTGATACGGTGTACCAAGGCCCATTATCCTTCTTGGCTAGATAGATGCTATACAACGTAAGGGCATTGATTGTCTGGCGAGGTGCATCGGACAAAAGGAGCCGCTTCCAACCTACGAAAGACCCATCAATACTTCAAATGTACACACAAGGTGAGGAGACTGACTCTTGAAGGTAAAAAAGACGAAGAAAGCGAAATCGTCCTTCTTCTTGGTAGAGTTACTGATGTGATCGAAGAAACAGAAGTGGGGGTAAGATCCTAAGAAGGGGTTACTGTGCTTGCTATTTGATGGACAGCCTTGGTAACATACGAAGTGAATAGTAATGGTTGGCCATTACATTCGTGAAAGCATATGAGATGTCACGACTTGCGATGATCTTCTTTGTCTTGTGAGCTTCATATGCCAGCTTTGTACAAGTGAGCGTAGCACATTTGGTCACAAGTCTTCACTTACCAGAAGGAAGCCGAATATAATACACCCCACGAATAACCACTTTCCGATATCGAAAGGGATATAGAAGCAGCCCTGTTGGTGTTGACAGTCGTTGTAGATTTGGTTCGACCAAGAGGACGTGGTCAACATAGTAGTTGCCGAGAATATATCGGACAGATATACAAGAAATGACTTCAGAATAATGATGTAGAGCCACAGGTACCTTGAAACAATGTCAAGTCAGTACAGCATCAGTGGAGGTAAACAGTACTATGAATGCGGGGGCTGAAAGAGCTCAGGGAGGGCTAAGGGTACAAACTCACTTCAGTCGCATGAAGAAACCATTGTCGGTGAATTCTCGTGCATCGATGAAGTCAAACTGAAGCAAAGTGAGCCATTGACAGTCCAATGGTGCAACACTACGACCCACCTTGTGGTCAGGAACGATTTCTCGTTTCCAGGCGGGACCAGAACACATTGTTCTGTGCTGGTTGAAATGTCGAGGAGTGCGACGAACTGTGCTTCAGACGAATGTTGTCGATGCGACTCAGTCGCATGCAAATATATGAATGACGGGGGTAGCAAGGAGCGTAAGATCAACGAGAGAATATTTGCCTGGCTGAAGCGCAGATGGATCAGTGAGAGAAAGCCGGCGTCTGATTGGAAGGAACTAACGAAGGGAAGTTGTTGCTAGGAAACTCGCGCCAGGAGCAAACAAAAAAAGTAATTTGTCCATTGATCTCTCACTCGTACCGTGACATACATACAAATCATGGCTACAATAGTTCAGAAAATCAAGGTGACTGTTCTTTCTATCACACATCGTCTGTCTTGACACTAGTATACATGACAAGGAAATCGAAGATGAGATGGTAATGTTTAGTGACATCCCCCGACATCTACCAGTTGTTCACCTTCAGTCTTCAGGCTAGAAGTATGTTTTCATCTCAGCACTCCCTTTCTTTGATCGTATCGAACGCATAATCGTTTAGCACAAAAGAATAAGGCCACTAGCTACCATCTCGGTCAGCTTAAAGCCAAGCTTGCAAAGCTTAGACGGGACCTAATATCACCATCGGGGGGTGGAGGCGGGGGTGGAGGTCTTGGATTCGATGTGGCAAGGACTGGTGTAGCGTCAGTCGGCTTCGTTGGGTTTCCTTCAGTTGGAAAGGTACGTTAGAAGCTTATTCGCGTGTTCAGGAGAATCTCATCTGGTCACCCAAGTCCACGCTCATGTCTAAACTCACGGGAACTCACTCAGAGGTCTCTGAGATCGATTTTACCACCCTTACCACTGTTCCTGGCACAGTCAAGGTTCACGGTGCACCTATACAGATTCTCGACTTGCGTAAGTTACACGGATACTCTTCACGATTAGTATATGACCATGGGCAGCCGGCATTATTGAGGGAGCAAATGACGGTCGTGGCAGAGGTCGTCAAGGCGAGTAAACTTGGATCCTTCGACCTCTTAATCCTTACCTGTTTATTTATACTCCGTAAACAGTCATAGCTGGTACGCCGATGTCCTAATTATAGTCAGCAAGGGACATCATCCTCTTTCCAGTCGCCCGAACATGCAACCTTATCTTCATCGTTCTGGACGTCCTCAAACCCCTTGGGGATAAGAAAATAATCGAGGGAGAGCTGGAAGCATTCGGCATACGACTTAACAAAAAACCGCCAGCCATTACCGTGCGCAAAAAGGACAAAGGCGGAATTGCTATCACGAACACTGTGCCGCTCACGAATGTTGATCAAGATGAAATTAAAGCGGTTCTTAGCGAGTACAAGCTTAGCAACGCAGATGTTACTATACGAGAACCAAACTGTACCTCCGACGATCTTGTAGATGTAATTGAGGGCAACAGGTGAGTTGGTACATGATAACGTTCCGTTTCGTACCAACTATTTCTGTAGGGTCTACATCCCTGCCATTTATGTAAGTCTAATGACCATTCTCGCCGAGTTGACTCTTACGCAGACTAACAGGTATTAAACAAAGTGAGGTCTTCCTCTTCGTGGTGATATACTGTTCAACCAAACTGCGTGTAGATTGATGTTATATCAATAGAAGAGCTCGACCTCTTGTGGGTGCTCTGTTGATGTAATGACGGGGAAGATGCTGAAATTGCGCACTTCAGGTACAAGATCCCTCACAGTGTTCCGATATCGTCTAAGGAATGGCTAAATGTTGATGAACTCATAGAGCAAATGTGGGAAGCCCTCCAACTTGTTCGAGTTTATACGAAGCCACGCGGACAAGCACCCGACTATTCTGCTCCAGTTGTGCTCAGGCGCGACAAAAGTTCAATCGAGGATTTCTGCAACGCAATCCACAAAGAGATAGCGAAACAAATGAAATAGTCAGCCAGATCACCCTCCGTCCTCCATCTATTCTCATGGATTTGCAGTGCTGTTGTGTGGGGTTCCAGCGCCAAGCATGCGAGGGGACAAAAAGTTGGCCTTGACCACGTTTTGGAGGATGAGGACGGTGAGTGCCTTATCTACACGGGGTGCTGGACTGACGCTTCGAATAGTCGTCCATATCGCTAAGCGGTAAATCAATAATTACATACCACTGCTCTACCTAGGTGCTTGTTATACCGGTGCTGCTGCCGACCAAATATATAATGCTCAACCGCATAAATGCCCACACCAACCCGAGCGCACAGTAGACACTTGTGATCATCAGGGGAAGAAACTGGACATCAGGGCTGTGACCGGCTACCGCTGGAAAGACAGTAGGGAAAATTTGGAGAAGCACGAAGCCTACGAGATACACGTTCTCCAGTTGTTCCAAGAGCACGAGAGGCCACGATGGAGGAAATCTACAAGAATGTCAGAAAACATCCAAATCTAGTGGCCAAACTCACTCGTAAACTTGTTTGTACAGGGGCCAGAATACCGTAAGGCCCCAAACCAAGGAGTATATCAGCTTTACTGGGATCTCTGGCTTATTATGAGCACGAATATATTCCTCGAAATTGGCATACCTGCTGGGGTAAACAGGAGGGGAAACAACGAGAACGTCCCCGCAATGCTTGCAATCATCCACGTTTTGAAATATGCATAGCTGTCTGCTGCTAGGAGGCTGTATTCCGTGAGGATTTATAGTCCTTATATAATAAAAGCAATCGTACGTGAGTGGAACAAGAACGAGGAGGATAGCCTTTTCGTGTACATGCCACCCAAACATGAACGAGGTGAATCCGCATAGCGTAAGTGCATTCAAAAATGATGCAAACGTGGGCATTCTCCATAGCTTGGTCATGTACACCTAGCGATGAGTGTCAAAAAATGATCAGTTCTCTTTTGGGCTGACCCACCATACCATTTGTAAACAGAGAGTAACTAGAAATGTGTGAAAAGATTTGATATTGGGAATGACGGCGAATACAGTGTCACCGACGAGGCCGCGAGACGCTGAAGCTATACCTTGGACATTTACGGCGAGGTCCAGGTTGAAACGGTTGACCACTGGGGAACTTGATCAAGAACAATGTAGGTAACAAGGACAGGATAACATACGTCGTAGCAGCACGCGATCAACTGCCGTCACCAAAGCCCACGCATTTGGCGCCCAGTAAGCGTGGTTCAGCCCGCGAGTGAAGGGGAAGAGACGGGAAAGGAGCTGAGGCAGCTGACCCATCAAGATAAATGGTCCCAGCGAAATCGCGAATATCAAGACGACTGTATTCGCGAGTGAAATGAATCTTGTTGGGAGGATTTGGCCAGATGCTGACATGCAATACGATCGCAACAAGTAAACGAAATAGGCGGGCTAAATTTTGTGACTCAAGCGAAGCACGCTCAATTGGTGGATAACATACCGCAAGATACATATATATGTGCTTGAAGTTTAGGAGTATGGCAAACAGTGCTCCACTGGCGAGTTTCTTGCCCTGCGTTCGGTGATCCTATAAAGAAGATGGCATGAAAGCATCAACTTAACCACTTACATCGCGGGCCATAAGGATGGACCAGAGCAAAATCCCAAACAAGAACCCATTATATTGGAAATGGATGTGGTCTATGATAATGAATGCCGGGTGGAAGAGGAGAGAAGCCGAAAGTATGCGTTGACGTGAAGGGTTGACGGCACCTCGTACAAGCCTAGAGGTCAAGTGTGGATTGTTGAAATAAATTCGTTTGGTATAAACTGACCTGAGCAACGCTGCTCCAAGAAGAAACTCGGTGAAGATCACAGTGGTCCGTTGGTAGGCGACGACGCTCCATGCGTCATAGCCAATATTATGAAGATCGAGGATAGCGGGGTCCACATAGGCGGCTAGGACAGACAAAACTTTCTCAAAATAAGCAAAGAATGGGGGATAATCCAGTGCTGAGGCAGAAGAATGAGCACGAGGAGATCCATTAGTTGTAGGGTAGCTCACTCCATTCCGATGTGGCCTACGAAAACCGTCAGAAACAGAGTATCAGGTACCCGTGCAGTCCCCTACGTCATAATACCACTGGGACATGGGAAGTGAATGAGTGATTGCAAGCCAATTGCGATGTACTTCAAAGTCCGTGGAGCGACTAGGGAAAGAGATGAATTGATTGTCCCTTGGGTACATGAGCGATACTCACTAAGAGGGGAATAAAAGCAGTTTGAGGGCAGTGGAAAAGAATAACAGATCTGCCTCCGAACGTGTTAAGATGTCTTGGGGCCAAGACCACCGCCGATGCTGATGCTGATGCTGGGGTGCATGCTCGTGCACGTCCACCACCTCGTTTTCTGGTATGGTTTGCGGTGGGACATGCCTAGGCGAACATGGCACCGAGGTGGACATGATATACGTGAACGAGGTTCAGACCACGCCACGAACCTACTATATGTAAGTACAACATGTACATATAGCACTCAAGCCACCTTGACTTCGCTTCTGCGATGAGCGAAAGGGTCACAATTGCAATGACAACAGAGCAGGCAGCTGCGAGGTGGGTTGTTTCCTCCGATTTCAGGCTCGTAGCCCTCTGATGCCCCACGACATCCAGAGCAGCGCTCATGAAGTTGCTCTTCTTTGCTGCGTCCCTCGCCTTGCTTCCAATTACATCCTATTTCGTGTCGTGGAAGTACATCTGGACAGGTCTGGCATATGTACACTCCTTGATTTAGCAGTCCTTGACCCTTGTCCGTAGGGAACTCAATCTATGCCGCCATCACTGCCGTATGCGTCGCCAACGCGGTTTTGGCCGCGTACATCGTTGTATCTGTGTTGGAAGACAAACAGTCACTAAAACAAGTGGAGGAGAAGAGGCTTTCGGAGTCGAAAAAAGAACGTTAAACTCCTGCATGTTTACCTTTCACCACAGAGGATCGTTCTTCCAAATTTTGCGTTAACAATGTCTCCGTCAGGTTTCTTACACCATGTCAGAACACGGACTAATCTAGGGCTCGTACTGGGTTCGCCCGCTTCCATTTAGTACTGCTTCGGTTGTTTAGTCTGTCCTGTGACCACTACAGTGAGTGTTATTAGCCATGCCCGTGCCGATGTGTGGTGACTGGCCAAGGGGTACAATGGAGCATCATGCACTTGGTTCTGGTATTGGTATGTTGCGGCTTAGGCATTCAAGCCTTGGTGGAATCGAGTATAGACCTCTGCTCATAGAGGGCGGTGGGAACTTATCAGACAATATACTCAAGGGTCAAACTTGTTCCCCAACACCCCAGTATACCCCTCTTTATCCGGAGGTCCTCACGTTTAGTCTGCACTCATCGGTCCAGCAACAGCCTACCAACTTATAGCCAGCTGCTCATTGAAACTAGGCGTGGCACACTGAGCCGGGATTTCACGTACCAACGTGAGGCGACTACCTATGATGGCATTGCGAGATTTATGAGTGCTTCATGGTTAGGGATACTTGCGCAGGAGAAATTTCAATTGATCACCACGGTCTACGACGTCATTCTGCACCAGCAAAAATCAGTAGTGTTGATAATAATATTATGATGAGTAATGATCACATAGGTAACTACATAATGTCTACAAATAAGTGCGAGATGCATGACAAGACGCATCAGTGTAAAATCCTGGATGTACAGCGACTGGTATGGATATAATATGTAAGAGAGCGGTTGAAAGAACCGTTTTGATACAAGGGCTCAAAAGTCTTCATCCAGTGAGCTATGAGGCATTGCATCAGCAAGAGTACCGTGACAAGTTACTTGAAACGCACAAAGATTTGGCAGCCGCTGGCTCACTCTTTTGGGTTGAATGAGCAACGTTGGCTTTCGAGTAGTCTGAGACGCGTTTCTCAAAGAAATTCGTCTTTCCTTGCAGCGAGATCATGTCCATGAAATCGAAGGGGTTGGTGACGTTATACAATTTGTCGTTGCCAAGCGAAACCAGAAGGCGATCTGCTACGAACTCGATGTACTGGCACATGAGTTTGGCGTTCATACCGATCAAGCCGACTGGCAAAGCATCTATGCAACGGTCAAGGTGATGCTTGTCCGACGGATGGAGGATACCTTACCTGTCAAGAACTCCTGCTCGATTTTGACAGCTTCAGTGATTATCCGCTTGACAGTATCAGGGTGTGGACGACGCTTGAGGTGGCTAAACAACAGGCATGCAAAGTCGGTGTGCATGCCTTCGTCACGACTGATGAGCTCGTTGGAGAAGGTGAGACCAGGCATGAGACCGCGCTTCTTGAGCCAGAAGATGGAAGCAAATGAGCCAGAGAAGAATATCCCCTCGACTGCTGCAAAAGCAACGAGGCGCTCAGCAAACGTCGAGCTTTGGTCCGAAATCCAGGTGAGTGCCCATTCGGCCTTGCGTTTGATGCAAGGGATAGTCTCGATAGCATCAAACAGGTATTCGCGCTCTGCCGCGTCCTTGATATAGGTGTCGATCAGGAGGGAGTAAGTTTCCGAGTGGATGTTCTCCATCATGATCTGGAAGCCATAGAAGCAACGTGCTTCGGCCACTTGCACTTCATTTGAGAAACGTTCGACGAGATTTTCATTCACAATACCGTCCGAGGCAGCAAAGAAGGCGAGGACATGTGATATGAAGTGGCGTTCGTTGTCGTTTAGTCGGTTCTTCCAGTCATGGATGTCCTTTGAGAGGTCCATCTCTTCGGCTGTCCAGAACGAGGCCTCTGCTTTCTTGTACATTTGCCATATCTATTTAGAATGTAAGCAAGAACATGGAAGGAAGAATGGATGGGCTTGCCTCGTGGTATTGGATAGGGAAGAGGACAAAGCGACGGCGCGACTCTTTCAGGAGAGGCTCCTCGCCTGGTGAGAGACATCTAAGCATGATAGCAAAAAGGTAAGATGCGGGGTACTGACATTCAGGAAGGTCAATTTCTCCGACGAACTTCCTTCGGAGGGCGTCGAGGTCATCTTCATCTCTATCCGACGAGGCGTCACCAAGTGTGTCGGGAGAGACAGACCGCTTCCTGTCATCAATGATGGAAGGCTTGCCAGAGGGTTTCACCGGAGTGTGCAGCGAGAAGGCTGCTATGCCAGCAGCAGCCTAGGGAGTCCGAGATGAAGTAGTGGAAGGAAGGAGAAGAAGTGAGCTTACCTTCTGGCTAGGTGTGGAGTCTGGAGAGCAAGCACGGCTGAGTGGGAGAGTGGAAGTCATGGTGGGCTGAGTCTGCGTCTGTCTACGTGTAGTGTGTTGGATTGAGCTTTTATACGTGTGTTTGTTGTGGCTATTTGGTTCGTTCAACCAAGACGCGTCGCGACGCGCTTTACTAATTGGTGGACGGGGCTCTCACGTGAGCAGACAACGCATATCCCATAATGATAAACAATACTCCTATTATCCAAAAAGCTTCTCATAAATAATAATGCCAATAAGCAAGACAAGAAGAATGATGATGGCTGCAGTAACCACACGTTGTTGGTGCATCCTGTCCACACAAAACATAAACCCTTGCGGTGACGGTGGACACGGGGAGCACCACTCACCGCCGGATCATCTTCTTGAGTGTACCGGATGCGCGGTCTATTGAGGAGTCGGCGGTTCGGAGCTGTGAGGACATCAGTGCCGATACCACCAACACAAGAAGCCAACGAACGGTATCTCTTGCATTCTCGATCTGTTCTCTCTGTGCACGGAGATTCACCAAAATTTCCGCCCCTTGGTCCTCTGTCTCGAGAGCAATACGCTGAGACTCCTGTAGTCGTCTAGTCCCATCCTCTAAGCTAGCTGTTCCCGCAAGCAGCCGTGTTCTGTCACTTGTTGGCCCATAAGGTTCATCAGAGCTTGGGGAGCCGGCTCTGCCCGGAGAAGCAAGCAATTCCGCTCTTGAAAATTGCGAGTGTTGATCCTTTGAGAGCTTCTTGAACCGTGTCAGGTCTGCCTTGGCCGTCTTTAGACGTGCCTGATACTGTTGTTTGATGGATTGTGGAATTCCCTGAATCTCAATCTCCATTTGCGAGACCTCCGCATTGTCAACCTCATCAGCCTTTCGGAATGCGGACAAACCGACACTGGCTCTTACCATTTCGTCTGCCTCATCCAATTCCATATCAACTCTCCGTAGAGCAGCCTTTCTCTGTTCTGCATGGTCTTGGTCTCAGGCGCAGAGTGCAACGTGTGCCTGAAAACACTGACCTCCTCGCTCATCCCTGCCGTCTCCATCAAGTTTGGCCCGCACACTATCGATTATCTGGCGGAAGTCCTGCTCATACGAATCGAATAATGCTGTCGGCGAGTGGTCCATGGCTTATGGCGGGAGGTACGTCGTGGTTTGGCTGCGGTTGTCGGCGATGTGATTGTCCTCTCCCGAAAAGGCAACTCGCTCCCTCTTCACCTCGGTACTGCCATGTCCGCCAATACCCCGTAATGCTTTCTCCCTGGCTGTCTGCGATATATCTCACTGACTCGTCTCAATGGTAGTCTGTCGCTGCATCTCGACCCTCAGATACGGGACTGGGTCCTTTTCCCAATCACACTGGTCATGGTATGTCATGCACCGTAGACGTGGCTGCTGGCCATTCCCTGAGCGCACACAGATCCTCGTTGGCGTGCTACGGCACTATGTAGTTGTACTGCTCCAGTCACCACCGAAACAGCTTTCAAGGGCGGCCCTCCGTGAACAGTATGTCACTGCAAGCTTTCCTCTCTTTGTGGTGCACTCACCCCCTTCGTGTAGGCGAGCGCTGGTCCAGTCCCAAATTCTCCGGGCTACGTCTGCAAAGTCCCCAATACCTCCAGCGCACTACAAGGCATTATCTCAACACCTGTCGGAAGCATTCAAAACTGGCACGTACCTCAAGGACGGTCCACCAAAGGGCAACGCCCCACCACCGGCCCCAAACCCCCTGACAGACCCGACGGCCTTGGATGGCATGATGGCTGGGATGAAGACGCAGATGGTGATGATGGTACCCCAGATGATTATCATGGGCTGGATCAACTTTTTCTTTCAAGGATTTGTCTTGAGTACGTCATTCTACAGGGTGGTCTGCGGTGGCTGAAACAACTGCAGTCAAACTGCCGTTCCCGTTGACGCTCGGTTTCAAATCCATGCTTCAACGTGGCATCGAAACCCCCGATATGGACGTCCGGTGGGTATCGTCACTGTCATGGTACTTCCTCAACTTTTTCGGCTTGAATGGCCTGTACCGACTGCTTCTTGGCGGGGATAACTGTACGTATTTCCAGAGGATTGCCGTGCTCATGGCGACGTCTGATGGCGGTTGGTTCCTAGCTGCTGATTCTTCTCGTGATATGACGGCGAGCCCGTTCGCATCGATGGGGACTGCCCAATTGGGGCAGCTGCAAGACTTCGTCAAGCTATTCAAGGTTGAATGTGATAATCTAGAATTCTCGGAAGGACTCTATACCTGGACAGGTGAAGATATTGATGTGAAGGCTCTCCGAAAATATGGCAAGTTATCTCCAAGATTGGATTAAGGCCTTACCCTGCGAATGTCGGGTGACAGGTAAAGCCAAGAAATGCGTTAATAAAACTAGATACTAGAGCAATGAGATACAGCTACATCACAGAAGGGGTACAGAAGTGGTAACAACATTGATAAGTTCCGTTTAAGAGAGCGCCATCACAGAAGATGGCGAATTACGATGAGATCGGGAGGTAGGCTCCGCGAGGGTTGCTACTGATAAGCTAGAGCGGGCTAGGCTGCTATACAAGACCGTCGTATAGCGATAAAGCCTGTTTTCGATTAGAAAGGGGAATGAGTCTGATGGGAGGGTCAGGTGAATGGGAGTGCTAGGACAAACCTGGACAATGGTGGGGTCTTGTTTGCTGCCTTCGACAAATTCCTCGTAGGTAAGCTTGGCGTCTTTGTCTCTGTCCATATTTCGAAAAATCTTGTCCACACGCTTGGAAGGGAAATGGATTTGAGATGTGGGAGAAAACAATAGGGTGATGGAATGACCTTTTCCGGGGTATCTTCGTCGGCGGGGAGTTTGACCATCTGGCCAGTCATCTTATATATAGAGGAGACGATCTGCAGCATCTCGTCGTATGTAATGAAGCCATCTTTATCGATATCGTACAACTGGAACGCCCCTGGTAAAGGCGGTGGCACATCAGGGCAGCGAGGGATGAGAGCGATCAGATGAGTACGTACATTTGAGTTTCTCATCTAGACGACCTCGACTCGTGACGCTGAGAGCGCAGATGAACTCCTTGAAATCAATGGTGCCGTTCTTGTTCTCATCAAAGACATTGAAGACGTAGTCAGCGAATTCGCCGGGATCCCCGAAGGGAAAGAAATGCTTGTATATTCGGCCAAACTCTGTCTTGTCGAGCTGGCCCGAGGGACAGTCCTTGAGGAATCCCTTGTACCTGTGTGCAGATATGATGCGTGTGCATGGACAAGATGCTGAGCAGAGTGCACACCATTGCTGTAGCTCCTTCTTGTCGACTAGCGCGACGATGAGGGGCGGTAAGATGGAGTGGGGGGCACTTACAGTACGTGTTCTTCTGCAGATCTGCGAGTTGCTCTGGGGAGAGCTTGCTCTGTGACTTACCCATCTGCGTGGACGAGCTGCAGGGGGGTTCGATGACGCCGCAGATATAACGATCGACACAGCAGCGATCTAAGCAGATTCCCACGGGAGTTATCCGTGAGAATTAAATTCAAATGACACGAGTGGTTGTCCTCGAGCAAACCGAGCTCGAGGGGACCAGGATGAGGGGCCGCGTTCAGCGAGACGGTGCAGGACGACGAGGGGCCGTCGGTGTCGTCGGGGCCGTCGTCGAGCAAGCACTGCTGGCGCACTCTCCCACTGTCTGGATCCCTTTTATAGCATTTCGCCCTCGTATTTTGTATAAGAGTAATATATCGTCCCGCATCTCCCCTCAGAGCGTCATCAGCGAGCATGTGCCACCCTTCTGACCTGCCGAATCTCCCCTGTCCAATGTGCAGGGTATTCAAGCCCACCGGCGGAAGGTAACCCTGCCCATCTCTGTGTGGGCCCCCGCTCAGCCCCCGTTCGTCCCAGATGCCCCCACGTCCGCGATGTCTGCACGAACAGGGCCCTCCATCCCCGCCATGACGTAGTCCATCTGAGGAACGCAGAGGGTCCGTCCTCTTCTCTTGCCACGGCCCTTGATTTCCCTGACGATCCTGCCGTCTACAGTCAAGTCATTCAACGGCTGTGGCTACTGCAAGGTCCCCGTCCGCTTCCTTGTCTTTTCCTTCTATACTCACCTCCTTTCCTTCCTAGTGGGCCCGTTCCAACCCTCCTCCAAAACTCTCTGGCCACTACAACCCAGGTTGGCCTGGCTGCTGTCGCCCTCCCCTCCCAAGCGAACAGCGTCTCATACATGCCGCGGATTGGCCAACAGTCAGCATCGTCCATAATATACCCATGCCCCCCGAGATCAAGTCCATTCTGGAAAGTCTCGCCTCGAGAGGCAGTCCTTTACCGGGTATGTCATCTTCTGGCCGGGCCCAAGTTATCCAAGCTTCCATGCCTTCTTTGGATCGTCGGAACAGCGGAAATAGTCCGACCAGCAGGTCCAGTCCATCTTCTGTGAAATCTCAACCCGTCCCGATCCCCAGCAGGGGCAGTCCCATCCAACAGACTTCCGTTCTCTCCAGCACAACTCCCCGTGCATCCGCCCCATTGTCATCCACCACCAACACTCATCTCGAGCATTCTTCTCTCGCTCGCCGTCAAACATACACCGAAGGATCCACGGACAAACCCCGTTCCGCTTCAGTTCGCAGGGCCACCGATTTGGACGGCTGTCTTCCCAGACGCACCGGCAGCACGCGTCCGTCCTTGTCGTCTGTCGCCCCGTCGTATACCTCTTCAAAGAGTACCGGCGATCACTCGCCCCAGCAACATTCATTGCCCTATCCCCCAGTGCCCAATCCGTCTCCAGTCGAGGCATCCACTCAAGAAAATGTCTCCCTCTCCTCCAAGAGATCGAGCCTGGAGAGCGCCATGGCTGCCTTAGAGATCCGCAGTGCTTCCGAGAGCAGCAGTGATAGCGGTAGCTCCCGAGGATCGCAATCAGACGCCACTGTCATTTCCGATGGTGCCTTTACAGATTATCTCTCAGATGAATCCGAGGCAGAGCTCCAGAGACAGGCAGAAGCAAAAGCCGCTCTGGTCGCCCAGAATCAAGCCGAGGAACAGGAATTCAAAGCCGCAAGGCAACAGCTCGTGGGAGTCGGCTTACGACCACCCAAGTCATGGAATGATACCAGTGACGCCTTGCTTCGCACCTCAACTCACTATTCTCATCACTCAGCTTATGCCCCCACTACGTATGTGCCTGCTGCCGTCGCCCCTCCTGCTCGGTGACGGTGGACCTATTTATCGGGACTGCTTTGTGCTCGCAATGTTTTTTTATACAATTAACAACGTTATCGTATCGTTCGCTGCGTTCCATTCATTTGGCCCGGTGTCCCCTTGTATTCTAGTATCCACGTAGATCCTGTTGGTCTTGGGCGTAAAGAAATCCGAATTTGTTACTCGAGCGTTGCCACTCGAATATATGTCCTCTTCGACCGTGCACCGACCATTCAGCGCTCCTCATGAATCTAGCCCGACATTTCATCAGCCCATCAAGCCCTGTCCAGATCTTCAACGCTCAGTTTGACGCGGATTGTGAGATATTCACAACAGTAACTCCAGCTGGCTTCGCAGTATACCAGACATGGCCCTTGAAGTTGCTTCGGAAACGAGGTACGTTCACCGTCTCGTGGTGGCACACCTTTGACACCGAGCGATCGCTCAGAACTCAGTGGGGGAACTCTGGCAGCAGTTGTGCCCTGCCATACGTCCTCATTGCTCTTCCTCCTCGGTGGCGGTCGTAGTCCGCTGTATCCACCGAACAAGGTGATCCTCTGGGACGATGCAGCAGGGACTGAGGTCGCTGAGCTTGAGTTCAGAGAAAAGGTTGGCGGTCTTACTTGTCGACGTGGCTGGCTCGGTGTTGCTTTGCGTAGAAGAGTCGTTGTCTTCGAAGTTCACGAGACCGTGATCAGGCGGGGGGAGTACGACACTTGTGATAATCCACGAGGTAGGCCACTGCTCTGATTCCCCGTGCTCTACCATTGTTGCTTGAAAGCCATTGGCCTGCTTTGAAGGTGTCCTTGCCCTGGCTACCGCACCGTACGCTACGCTACTAGTGATCCCTGGGCGACAGATGGGACACATACAACTAGTACAACTACCACCATGCAAGCCCCCTGAACCGCTTGGCCCGCCACCTCCGATCCCCCCATCCAAACCTCCGCCGTCCTTGGCCAAGCATCCAGTCTCGATCATCGCTGCGCATGAGTCTCCCCTGACGACACTCTCTGTTACTTCCTCTGGTCGATTGGTCGCAACTACCTCATTAAGAGGGACACTCGTACGAATATGGGAGGCCCTGAGTGGCAAGCTTTTGAGGGAATTTCGGAGAGGGTCGGACAAAGCTGAAATTTATGGGGTCGCATTTCGCCACGATGAGAAGGAAGTCGCTGTGTGGAGTGACAAAGGGACCGTCCATGTGTTCTCGCTCGCACCCACGGGCGGATCGTAGGTGGTTTTACTTTGATTGCGGTCCCATGTTACTGAAACTGTTCCACAGAAATCGCCAGTCTTCCCTGTCACCTCTATCACCGTTTCTGCCACTGCCCAAGTATTTCGATTCGCAATGGTCTTATGCACAATACCGGATTCCCGCGCAGGCCGCTCATATATCTCTTACATCGACATCATCTGTTCGTTCTCCTGGCACTGACCTCGCAGCCGATGAAAAATGCGTCGTGGGATGGATCAAAGTGCCCTCTGCAGCACAGGAATCTACCCACGACTATCAGCTTATCGCTCTGACATACAGCGGAGGGTGGTATCGTCTTTCTCTGCCTCTCAAGGGACCATATACCCAGCCTTCCAACCAAGGAGGGGGTATCTTATCAGAATCGTCTAAAGCTACTTCTGACGCTCGTCGGCGAACGCCAAGCATCTCCTCCATCACGTCGGTGTCTGATAAAGGTAAGGGTAAAGAGCGCGAGAGAGATCGCAAGGATAGCCGTGATTTGGTGCTCGAAGAGTATCGCAAGTATGGTCGATGGGATGGTTGGGGATAAACCCGCAGTTTGCACCATTTCTTTTTACTTCCTTATCAACGCATTGTACTTGTAGTATATCATACGCATTGACTCTGCATTCTGCCGGGATATGTTCGATCGGAAAGTCTTGTACGCATGACTGCCTTTTATATACAGTATGTGTCTTTCTTGAGCTTGCTGGCGACATGCCCCCGATATCGATTGGTACACCTTTGGGCCCTTCAGGGACTACTTGTGGCTACTGTGGTCCACCGGGAGAGAGAAGTACAACAGAGTCCAGTTTCAAGAAAGCTGGCCTGATCGCATCTCAATTATCATGCGGGGTGAGACATCCCTATACCTCTCTGTCTCCACTGGCGTTCGATATACTTGTAGGTATACCAGAAGATGATTGACCGTGGGTGGAGGAGATCTGGGACATACTGCTATGTGCCAGACTGCAAACGTTCCTGTTGCCCGCAGTACACTATAAAGTCCGTCGTTTGCTACAGTGGTCGTTGATTACTGACCTACTTACTTGACAGACTGGACGCATTGGCCTTCAAGCCTTCCCGTAGCCAAAGAAAGCTCATAAACCGGTATGAGAGCGCCATCCATCGGGCTGTCGAAGGTGGTAACATATATGATAGATGGAATAGATTCGTGAGGTTTGGGAACGATGCAGATGCTAGCCCAGATCAAGCAAAGGGAAGATCAACCGAACGCCCCAAGTTCCACAGATTCTGTCTCGCGTCAACTATTCACGAATCTGAGAAGGCTTTTCTCCCAGAGAACGAAGAGCCGTGCCATAAATTTGAGGTATGGAACAGCAACGGGATTCTATGTCAATTCGCTGATCCAAATCAGACGACACTCGAACGTTCATCATACACTAAGGAGAAGTACACCCTTTACGTGACATATCAGGAGCAGATCCATCACGACTATGACAACACGCCAATGGGTTTCAATCGCTTTCTCGTGAAAACACCATTAATAGTAAGCAAAGGTGTTTAAAGCTAGAACCAGTAGCTTCTCTGACTCTGTGGAAGGAAGAACCCATCCCGTATTCCACTAGACCTCCCGTCCATCTCCCGACACATTATGGTTCATACCATCAAATTTACAGACTGGATGGCGAGCTTATTGCCGTCGGCGTAATTGATATTTTGCCAGGATGTGTGTCCAGTGTGTATTTCATGTATAACCAAAAATGGGAGAGGTATTCGTTGGGCAAGGTACGGCCTTTGGCGTTCATGTTACTGGTTACTTTCAACGGACTAATTTGTGTTGGTCAGATCAGTGCACTTCGAGAGGCTTCGCTCGCCCAAGAGATACATGATGCAGGAGCATCGTCGATGATCGCACTGTATATGGGTATGCGTTCATCGCCCCGGTCTTCCTCCTACTTGACTTTATCTTGTAAGGGTTTTATATACACACATGCACAAAAATGAAATATAAGGGCGATTACTCACCGTCCTATCTTGCTGACCCAGTGAGCATTTATTTGTATTGCAAATGCCATGAGTGCCCATCTCATGGCAGGGATACTAATCAGGAGGAGTATACATGGCACCCTTTGGAAGTCTGTACAACTTTATTGGACAAGTACCATTATGCCACTTTTGCACACCCTGAGCATTCGTTAAGGGCTCCGGCTGGTTTTGAAAATGGTATGCTGTTGGTCTTGATGTGTGGCAATTTGTCTAATGCATTCGACAGCAAATCCTAGCGAGTTGAATGCAGAAGAACTAGCGGATGATATTATGTCCATCTCCTCGGTTTCAGGAAACACGGTAACCTTGGTACCGGTGCTGGTGAACACCCCTCTTCAGCATATGACCCCCCGTCAGTGCTCATGAACCTGACAGATGACCCCATATTGGAAGGATGAGCACGCCCGGCGAGTGATAACTAGTTGCATACGTGCATTAGGGAGTAATTTGGCAACGGAGGTCATTCTCGATGTGTAGAACTTCAGGTACTGACAGGGAAGGTGAATTCTTCGTTATATACTAGCTAGTTGATATGTACATAGTGGTGTTTGGCCGAGGATGTGCTGTCTCTCGTGTCTCCTTTACAAGCAACTGTCACCACTTGCAAATGTATACGAAAGGAAAATAAGCTTGAAGCTTAACATAGAAATCTGGATATTCTTTATCTTTCAGCTTCCGACCCGATAATCACTCATGACAGATCTGAGATCATACGACTTCCCCCTAGGTAATTCCGAAGAGTGCCGGAGTTCTGCTCTTGTCGAAAACCACACAAAAGGGATGGAGATGGACAGATACCAGTCGCCGCTTTCAAGGTGAAGATCTCACTCACGCAGGGAATACACTAACAATACGAGCACAGTCGATATGCCAGCAAGGAAATGGCATCTCTCTTTTCCACTGCTGTATGTGCATGGCTCGGGATGGGACGGGGACTGACAGCGACGACCAGAATCGATTCAGGACGTGGAGAAAGCTCTGGCTGAACCTTGCTCTCGCAGAAAAAGAACTCGGACTTCCCATCCCAGACGAAGCCATCGAGCAGATGCGCGTTAACCTAGTACGCCATTTCCATTTCCATTTCCATTTCCATTCCCTCACCTCCCTCTATGATGTGCTGATTTACGTCGTGCCAGGACCTCACACCAGAGCAAATTGGTATTGCAGAAGAAGAGGAGAAAAAAAGGAGACATGATGTGATGGCCCATGTCCATACATTTGGGCAGGTTGCTCCTGCTGCAGCAGGCATCATCCAGTACGTCATCACCCCCTCTCATCAATATAATGACATATGCATGCTGTCCAGTCTGGGTGCGACATCGTGCTATGTGACAGAGTAAGTCTCCGTTTTGTCGAGAATGGCTTATGCGATGCTGACATCTGGGGTGCAGCAATGCCGACCTTATATTTCTCCGCACGGGACTCACATATCTCCTCAAGTCGCTCGCAGTGCTTATCTCGCGTCTGGCTGTGTTTACTGCTGAATACAGGGCCCTCCCCACATTAGGCTTCACCCATTTCCAGCCTGCTCAACTTACGACTGTCGGAAAACGCGCGACACTGTGGATACAGGTGCGTCCTTTCTCCCCTTCAGGAGTGTATGCATGACCCGGAGATGCAACATACACACAGGACCTGCTGTGGGACCTGCGCAACATCAAACGCGCACGCGATGATCTTGGATTCCGGGGTGTCAAAGGAACAACTGGTACACAGGCCAGTTTCTTGGCTTTGTTCGACGGGGACCACGATAAAGTCGAGAAACTGGATGAGCTGGTAACAGAGCTATCTGGATTCAAATATGCATACCCTGTCACTGGACAGACCTACTCGCGCAAGATCGACATCGACGTGTTGGCTCCGCTCGCATCATTGGGTGCGACGGCACACAAGATCGCGACTGATCTGCGATTACTGGCTAATCTTAAGGTGCGTACATGCCTCAAGCAGTGGCGGATGGGCGTCCATGCTAACCAAGGGAGTACTAGGAAATCGAAGAACCATTCGAGTCGACTCAGATCGGGTCCTCTGCAATGGCATACAAACGGAATCCGATGCGCTGCGAGAGGGTTTGTAGCTTATCTAGACTGTTAATGACGTGGCATCAGAATGCACTTGGAACGGCAAGTGTACAATGGTTCGAGCGCACGTTGGACGACAGGTAGGCACACATTCCAATATCATTTTACCGCCAAGCTGACCATTTTGCAGCGCGAACCGAAGGGTGGTGCTCCCCGAAGCATTTCTCTCTGCTGATATTGTACTGTCGACGCTGCGCAATGTCTCCGAAGGACTCGTTGTATACCCCAAAGTGATACAGCGACATATTTCACAAGAACTTCCGTTCATGGCGACTGAGAACTTGATTATGGCGCTGGTAAAAAAGGGCGGTGATCGACAACAGGCCCATGAGCGTATTCGAGTGAGTTGTTCCCATTTATGTATGCAGTGACTCGTTGCTGATGGCCATACAGGTTCTTTCGCACGAAGCCGCACACCAGGTGAAACAGCTTGGACTCGAAAATGACCTCATCGAACGAGTGAGAGGAGATGCCTATTTCAATCCCATCAAAGATGATCTCGAGCGTCTGTTGGATCCTGCGACATTCATCGGGCGTGCACCCGAACAGGTAGACAGGTTCTTACGGGAGTGGGTCGATCCTGCACTGGCAGATGCTGAATTCCAAGGTGTGCTTGCCCAAGCTGAAATGGTGGAACTGAATGTGTAGATAATAAGCCTCATGCCGCTGTCTTGAATGGCAGGGAGCGCAGGCCGGGCCTGTACCCTTGAATCTCCCCATCCCAACTTTGTACAGTAAATGTATCGATTTCGCACTTCGTGTTGGTGGAGCACAGATCTTGTCGCAGCAAAAAAAGATGACCAGTGCTCAATTACATAATCAGGGGCCAGTGCCTTACCAGGCCGCCTAGTGAGAGGTCCGAATTATCAATTGCGTCTGACCAGCACGTTTCAGTCACCATGTCCTCCATGCAACGGGCACTTCAAGTTTTGTATTGGTCTCCGCTTGGCCTAGCATTCACACAATACTTCTACACGCTGAAGACTGTTCGGGGTAGAAGCATGCAGGTCAGTTTGCTCCATTTTCAAAGGAACGCACGTTATAATCAGCGGCTCGCTAGCCAGCCTACTCTCAATCCCGACGCGTCCACTTGGAACGACGTAGTCATATTTGATCGCTCGTCAGTCAGTTCCGGAAGCTCAATCTCGAAGGGTGACATCATCTCTCTTAAGTGCTCGATTTTCATTTCTAGCTGTCTATAACTTACTGACACTAACTTCGGGTGCGAAGGAACCCAGCCGATGCAAAGAAGACACTCGTCAAAAGGGTGGTTGCTATCGCCGGCGACACCATAAAAACCTTGCCGCCGTACCCACTCAATGAAGTCATCGTTCCGGAGGGACACCTATGGGTTGAAGGTGAGAGGCTTTTCTTCGTGGCGTTTCGGTGGACTGACGTTCTTTCGAGGTGACCAACCTTTCCGCAGTTTGGACAGCAATAGCTTTGGCCCCGTGAGTGTCGGTCCTGACAATACGAACGATGTCTAATCCTCAATAGATACCCTTAGCACTAGTCGAAGCGAAGCCGTGTTACATTGTCTGGCCACTCCATCGACTAGGTCCCTTAAATACAAACACTGGTGTCTCCTGCAGTCCCAACACCAACACTGCTGTAGTTGAATCAGGGAAAAGAAGAGTAACTGAAGCTGCGTTCGCTTCACGAAGTCTTTCCAAGGATGCACACCCAAAACATCATTAACTATCTCATGCAAGCAGTCTTGAATTCGCAGGGTGATGTGTGTAGATTTACTCTCTCGCGTATAATGCTAGCAGTCTGACTGCCCTTCTTGAGGTGATACTTGGCTCGTTAATACCGAGACCGTGATTGGCTTCTGGGCTCCAGCAAAGTCTTAGGGATACCCTGATGGGCAAGAGACCTTCATAAGGTATGCCAATGCGAAAACCAATGAACTGCTCAGGGCCTAAGGCACATGGCCATGTAGGTTATTACCGTACCCACCAGTGGACACGATGAAAATGATCAAGACAGTAAAAACTGTTGAGGAATCAGTACCCTACTTAGACACGAATGCAAGGTGATCCAAGTATTGTTTCATACATGCTCGCCAGCTCGGTAAGTATGTCGAACCATTATTATGTGCTGTCCAACACAACCAACAAGTGATCAACATCATGATCCATCCCATTTGCAGCGGCAAGCGCGGACAACTAAACGCATAGCCCAAGGTGAAGCATCTTTAGTCTGACCGAGGCATACTTCCGGGAACATGTTGGGAGGGATGCCGATGTCGAAAGGACAAGGCAATAGTCGCTTGCCCGAACGTTGGCCCTCATCTTCCACTGAAATGCTTTCTTGAGCCGATGTCCCATCGCTACCTTCTGTCCTCTGTATTATTTGATCAAGCTCCCGTTCTTACTCGGACCGATTTATGAATTCCGCAGAGGTGCCAGGAATCTCTCCGCATCATTAATATTGTTCGTAGGTGGACCTGTTCGATGTCTTGTCATGCAGGTCCAGTGGATTGTAATGCTTGCCACGATTCTGAGACTCCTAGTCTCCCGCAAGACGGACTCGCGTGACTTCGTTTAGTGTCGGCCAGGTTGGAGTTGGCTTACAATAGCTTACAATCGGATTAAATCGATTTGCGAGGAGCCTTCTGGTCACCTGGTACACGGTGTTCACTTTAGATTTTGAATGTTGAATCCCCTCACGTCAGCCAGTTGGCTCCGTCATTCCCTTGCTCGAAGAGCAAAGGGTTCTGGGAGGACCTTATATCGTCGGAACGACTGACGACAGAACTTTTTTCCTTCTTTGGATCCGTGTGATTCGGTTGCCTTACCTTGCTACCTTTGAGCCTTCCAATCCAATGTGCATGCGGAGAGCAAGGGTTCTGCCGACGCAGGCGGCATTTCGAGTATTTAACTTTGATGTAATTGAACCCGAGCGTCGTTTGGTCACAAATTTACACAGCAGTCGACCTGCAAGCTTTAGATAAGCTCCTGCCAATTCCTGAAGCTCAAGGCCTGATCAATTGCTGTTCCAAACAACACATCATATAGACAAGGACTTAATTACTTCAAAGCATATTCACGAACAAGATAGAGGCCGGCGATATGATTGCTTTTGCGAAACACCTCGATGACCTGACTTCATCTTCCAGAGAAGTCACCAGCATTGAATCCAAATCCTTGCTTGACAAATGGATCAGGTGCATCATAATATGTCCCGTTCAGCCCCTTTGCTGTTGCTAACAGCATATTTGGAACTTTGCAAAGTCATAGGGCTGACAGCGTAGTTAGTCTGCTCGAACAAGGTTCTGACGACACAGTTCCTTGGGACTCTGTTGTAGATGTGTTTTGTGCGGTTTCGACTACGCAACTCATCCACCCTGTGGTGCAGAGGATACTCAGGCAAGCCCACACTTCAATGATGCGCAATTAAATTCATTAAGTTTCTTTAAGCAGTAAACTTGACTCTGATCGCATCTTTGCACTTGTTCAGCTCCTTACCAGCTCGCGTGCAAATGATGAAATCTCAAATGGAGTAATTGAACTCACGGGCCTTGAGGATATAGAATTGGGGATAGAGCTCGTTCAATCGCGAACGTTGGTATCTCAGCATGTCAGTTGAATTTGGGACACTTTCGATGCATAGCACTCAAGTCAACAGCTCATCGGATATTTACACTCGGAAGACACTGGAAATATCTTTTGTCCTCCAGAAAACTCCTCCATTGACAGCTTCTTTTGTACACCCAGTCGGTTATCTGATATTGCGCCAGGAAACGGTTCGTCCATTCTTTCGCCAGAAAATGCACGCCTTCGGATCGAAGAGACATTGAGAGTGAACGCCTCTCGACCTCTGTTCACTGGGACTCCCGTAAGCAATCTTTCCGTGTGTTCGGTAGTCTCTGAACATCAGTAGGGTGTTACTTCGGAGGTTTTACCTCATGTCTATACCTCTCGGACTAATACTGGCGGAGGTATTTTATCGCAGTTTGGTACTAAGTATTCGCTTCCAATCGGGACCACCCGACACGATTACGAGGTAAGGTTTTTGAGCTTGTTGTCGCATTTCACTTATGCCTTCTCACAGGATTACTTAGAGGTGATCGTCCCACCAGCGAAATCGGTCCTACCGCGGCCCTCAGAGCGCCTAGTTTCTGTCTCTGATTTGGACGAGTTGGCAAAAGGATCGTTTCCAGTAGGCTCTGTTTGACCCACGCCTTCGACGTCTGACACGATCTTGTAGGGATACACGCACTTAAATAGGGTCCAATCCATTGTCTATCCTACCGCGTACAGATCCAATGAGAATATTCTTATTTGTGGTGAGTGCTGTTATCTGTTACATTTTCTTTTCCTGACCTGGCTGGTCTCAAGCCCCTACTGGTGCTGTGAGATTGTTCAGCTGGGTGACAGGAACATCCTAATACTTCCCCAACTCAGGGAAAAACAGATGTGGCAATGCTGACAATTTTGAGGGTTTTGGATCAACACAGAAGGCACACTATTACTTCGGGATCACCTGTAGCTGCATCAATCGATTGTGACAGATTCAAGATTATCTACGTGTAAGTAACATGCACGGACATTTTTTCACGTATTTAGGAAGAATCAGTGCCCCCATGAAAGCCTTGGCCTCGGAAATAACCCAGAAATTAGGCAAACGCCTAAAATGGCTTTCAGTCAAAGTTAGGGAGCTTACTGGTGTGCTCTAAGCTTCGAGACCAAACTGTCACTTTCTAACATTCGTTCAGGTGACATGCAACTCACAAGGGCGGAAGTTGCAGAGACCCAAATCATTGTCACAACTCCCGAAAAGTGGGATGTAGTCACTCGAAGGCCAGTGGGAGAAGGGGAACTCAGTTCGGTGCGCATAATCTCTTTTTCTGACGCTTCACACTGCACCGTTATTTTTCACTACAGAAACTCAAGCTTCTGATCATTGATGAGATCCATCTGCTCAACGAAGATCGTGGCGCCGTCATTGAGGCTATAGTTGCTCGCACTCTGCGACAGGTATGTGCATTCTTTAACCTACATAGCATTCGGTATTTCATCCTTCCAAGGCAGAATCCAGTCAGTCGGTAATTCGCATAGTGGGTTTGAGTGCTACTCTGCCAAATTATATTGATGTCGCAGACTTCTTGAGGTCCGTTCCACCTATTTCATACTGATTTTCCAGACAATTTTATCTCTTCCCAGTGTTTCTCGGTACACGGGCCTTTTCTATTTCGATTCGTCCTTCCGGCCTATTCCATTAGAACAGCATTTCATAGGTGTCAGGGGTAAACCAGGGAGTGTCCAGTCGAAGAGAAATCTGGATAGAGTTACCTTTGAGAAGGTCTCTGAATTGGTTAAGCAAGGCCACCAAGTCATGGTCTTCGTGCATGCCCGCAAGGACACTGTCAACGCTGCATTTTCTCTGAAGGATGCGGCCACTGCAGAAGGAACGCTCCCAGACTACAGCTGCGAAGACCACCCTCAATGGCGCCTTTATCGTAGAGATATCGGGGAGTCCCGCAACAAGGAGATGAAGCAGCTGTTTGATCATGGCTTTGGTATTCATCATGCAGGCATGTTACGGTCTGACCGTAATTTGGCCGAAACACTGTTTCGAGCTAGAGTTATAAAGGTACCTCATTTTTGGGCTATGCGCGATCTGATGTGGCATATCATGTCAGGTACTATGCTGCACTGCAACCCTCGCTTGGGGAGTCAACTTGCCCGCTCACGCTGGTCAGTGACAAAGTAGGGGCCACTGCAAATGCTGACGGGCTGTGCAGTCATCATTAAAGGCACACAGATCTACGATAGTGCAAAGGGGTCCTTTGTCGATCTCTCCGTTCTTGATGTCCTACAGGTGTTTGGACGTGCCGGTCGTCCCGGATTAGAGACAAGCGGAGAAGGCTACATTTGTACCACAGAAGACAAGCTCACGCATTATCTAGAGGCTGTGATTTCGCAGGCAAGTCTTTTCTCAGTAGAGGAGAGTTCTTTGTTGAGTGCCCTCATAGGTTCCAATCGAATCAAAGTTCGTTTGACTAGCCTACGCAGCAATTTACGTGCTTAGTTTCGCAGGTTCTTATCAGGAATGACGGATGCTCTTAACGCCGAGATAGCCC
>Ga0307516_10002088_pt1 | contig 27196 bp, 19 predicted proteins | sample 19_EM_MG_FD_203310 | JGI IMG/M metagenome (GOLD analysis project Ga0307516, IMG submission 203310) | Populus trichocarpa ectomycorrhiza microbial communities from riparian zone in the Pacific Northwest, United States - 19_EM | ecosystem: Host-associated > Plants > Roots > Unclassified | place...
GTCGGTGTGATGGTCCCCTCTTATATACTCCACACAAATTAATTTATTATCAGCTGATACCGCACCGTTAAAACACCCAATTTTGCCTTAAGTAAACGACATTAGGGATAATACCCTTTCAGTCGTCTGATTAAAAAGTTAGATTTAAGCCGGCAAAACATTCCAATGGTTTGGGTTTAGAATACAGCGATAAATATCAATTAGAGAACTTATTCGAAGACTATTATGCAGCAGTTTTGTTGTACTGCATTTCTATTGTTAAGGACAGAGATGATGCGGAAGATATCGTACAACGGGCATTTATTTCACTGTGGCGGAAAATGTCTTCTATTGATTTTCATACATCGGCCAGAGCTTATTTATATAGATCGGTCTATTATGCAAGCCTTGATCTGATAAAACATAAAAAGATTCGCAAACGATATGAAGACGAAGCTAAAAACAACAACCAAATAACTTATGCCATACACAATGAAGAAAAAGAATTGTCCCAAAAAATAGAATCTGCCATTAACGATTTGCCGGATCAATGCCGCAGAATTTTTAAGATGAGCCGCTACGATCGGTTGCGATATAGAGAAATTTCGGCAACCCTTCATATATCGGAAAAGACCGTGGAGAAACATATGGTCAAAGCTTTGAAAATTTTACGAGAACGATTGAAAGATTATTTGCCGATGATTCTGTTCCTGATGAATTATTTTTATGAGCGACACTGATAAAATAGACATATTGATAACGAGGTTTTTTTCGGGCGAAGCTCTCCCGGAAGAAGCGATGGAATTGGAGGACTGGATCAACAACTCGCCGGAGAACAGATCTTATTTTCAGGCTTATTCAAAAATATTCGAAAAGACCTTCGACATAACATCCGGGAATAGCAACAATGCATGGAGAAATACCATAAACGCCATTTACAATGAGAAAGGCAGGCAAAGAGTAAAAATGCTCTATTGGAGATGGTCTGGTATTGCAGCTTCGGTCATACTTATATTCTCAATTGGGCTACTGATAGATAAATTTAGTAAAAAGGAAGCCGGCACGATTGTTCATAGGGCTGAAGCAAAAGCAAAGGAGGTCTTATTAAAAGACAATTCTGAAATTACTGTGTCGCCCAATTCATCCATATCTATTGACAAAGACTATGGAGTGCGGAATAGGAAAATAGCCTTGAATGGCTCTGCCAGTTTTTCGGTGATGCATAACACCTCTTTGGCATTGATCGTTGATGTGAACACTTTTCATATCAAAGATATCGGAACAAGGTTTTCTGTGGTAACCGCGCCAATGAATGATACGATCTTTATATCTGTTGCTGACGGTAGAATCTCCGTTTATGATGATTTCGGCTCATCGGATAATGCGAGTGCAGGAGAAAAGATTTGGTATATAAGATCGAGAAAAAAAATTGTGGTTTTTCATCGTATACAAGATACGATCATAACTATATCGAAACGAAATGAAATAGCCGTCAAAACAAAGAAGCCGGACTCTGCAAAGAAAATACCTCTGCTTGTGTCGCCGCAATCGGGAACTGAAAATCATCGTGACTCCTCTCATGAACCTTCCTATGAAGTGGATACCAACCAGGGAAGGAACGTCGGAAAGGGCAGAGATTCCACGCAGTCGGAAAGGATTGTTGCTGATCTTCTCCGGGACGGGCTCATCGTCAGGGGGCAGCCATTGCACTTTATCTTGACCGATACGGCATTCATCCTGAATGGTAAAAAACAGCGGGATGCGATTTTCAATCGTTACCGGGACAAATATGGCGGGAAGCCAGTGCCCGCAGGCTGGTCATGGGGACATGGGGAAAACGTGCCTTAAAAACAGTCATCTAAACAAAAAATTACCAAGCCAATGTATTCAAAACTGCCGGCGTCGATCGCCGCCTTGATCGTTATTGCCTCAACCTTCCCGGGCGTCCAAACCGGATTCGCCCAGCCGCTGCCGGATTCCATGAGAGTGAAGGTTGACAACATATTCAAACGATGGGACAGCACCGGTTCACCGGGGTGCGTCGTTGGAATAGTAAGAAATGATTCCCTGGTTTATGCCAGGGGGTATGGTCTCGCTAATGTGGAAGATAACGTTCCCAATACCCCCCAAAGTGTATATTACATTTGCTCACTGGCCAAGCAATTTACCGGCTATGCCGTCGTACTTCTGGCGCGGCAGGGAAAGCTGAAGCTCGACGATGATATCCACCTCTATCTTCCATGGATGGCGGATTTTGGACACAAAATAACCATCCGGAATTTGTTGAACCATACCAGTGGCATCAGGGACGAAGCGGACATGGCTCGTATTTCCGGATTACCGCTGGAGGGAAGGCTCACCCAGCAAATGGCAGTCGATATCATTAAAAGGCAACGAACGCTGAATTTCATCCCAGGTGAAATGTATGGTTATTCGAATTCGAACTATGTTTTACTGGCAGAGATCGTCAAAGTGGCAAGCGGAAAAGAATTTTCCTCCTTTGTTGCTGACGCTATTTTCTCGCCTTTGGGAATGACACATAGCGGTTTCATGGATGACAGCCGCGATATAGTCAAAGAAAGGGCTGCTCCCTATTATTACAAGGATGGCAGATCTTGTTATAACGGTTTTCAATATGCTAATGTACTTGGCGCCGGCAGCCTCTTTAGTACCGTCGATGACATGGCTCGTTGGGCAATCAATTTTTATTTACCCCGGGTGGGCGATACAAAGGATATTGAACAACTTGTGCAGAAAGGAAAGCTAAATAATGGTCGGGAAAATAACTATGCCCTTGGCATCAGCGTGGATTCATCGAGAGGGTGGAAGATGTATTCTCATAACGGCAGTCTCGCTGGCTACGTTACTCATATCCGCGTATATCCCGACCTAAAGATTGGCTTTATCATTTTCAGCAACGCCGGGGATGGCAGGATCTTTAGCACAGCAGAATCGCTTGCTGGGTTATTTATCCCTGATAAGTTCAGCAAAACCGTCGCCCAAATAGATTCCTCGACCGCATTTTTGAAAAACCCGGGATCTTTCAGGCCAATAGAAGGGGACTATTTGGCTGGAAATGGCTACCTGCGAAATTTTGCCATCCGGAATGGCCAACTTTGGATGAACGAAGGGTCGTTAATGGTCCAGGCCTCCGGTGATACCATTTGCGAGTTGGGATATCCCGATTTCAAATATGTTTTTCATGTCAATGGAAAGGAGAGCACGGTTGACTTTTACGGTCCTTTTTTAAGGGAGCCGCAACCCCTCCGTTTCATTAAATTGGTAAGAGGCCTACAGCTTTCTGACAAAGAATTGCAGGCTTATACCGGCATTTACTATAGCCAGGAGTTGCTGTGTAGCAACCAGATCGTAATAAAGGGCCATCAACTATTCTATACAAGCAACCAATACCCGGATGCCAAAATAACCTTAATGGGAAAAGACGATTTGTTGAGCGATTATAATTTCTTTTCGCACGTAAAAATACTCCGGAATGGCGCCAACAAGATAGTCGGCTTTGAGGTAAGCAACGAGGATACCCGGAATCTCAAATTCGACAAGGTAGAATGATTTACACTTTGTGACCAGGCTCAGTCAAATCAACAAAAAAGCCCCAATCCTAAAATTGGGGCTTTCAATCAAAAATTCGTACCCGGGACGGGAGTTGAACCCGTACTGCCGTTGCGGGCAACTGGATTTTAAGTCCAGCGCGTCTACCAATTCCGCCACCCAGGTGGCTCCGTGAAAAGCCCAAACAAAAAATTCCACCTCGAATTAATTTTCCGGGATGGAATTGTGAGCGGAAGACGAGGCTCGAACCCGCGACCTCAACCTTGGCAAGGTTGCGCTCTACCAACTGAGCTACTTCCGCATAAAAAATCTAAACTATCTAAAGAACTAACAAGGTCTGCCTGATCATTTCCGGCTGGCGGATTGCAAAAATAGGGAATGTGTGTGACTCCCGGAAAAAATTCGGTTGTTTTTTTACTTGTACTGGGGCGTGTACAGGGTATTGGAAGGAACATTCACTTCCGGCTTGCCCTTATAACGGTGCGTGTACAATCCGTAACTTCCTCCCACCAGGAAAGCGACGATACATAATACCTGCAGATAAAACAAGAAAACAGAGGAATTAACCCAGCTATAAGCGATGTCCTTCAGTTTGTGATTTGTGACTTCCTGGTATTGATCCATAACGATTTATTTGCTTTTGCAAAAATAACGGTTTGCCTGAAAAAATCAGCTTTTGTCCTTCATAATTTCAGTAAAAGTTTTTTTACCCCGGATAAAATGCTGCCAGACGATGCTATGAGAATGCCACCCATATAGTTTTCCGCTTCTTTTTGGGGGGAAGACGCTTTCTCCCTTTTTGAACAGCAGCCACCTGATAAGTCCTGCATAAGCCTCTAAAATCGCTTTAAAATAGATGGCCTGCCCCGCAAACAGAGATTTCCAGGCCGAGGTGGCGTCCAGGAGCATCCGAAGGGGCATTTTCCAGATCAATTCCCCCAAAGGGAGGTTTTTGGCCAGCATAATGAGGTTATTCCGGAAATTGAGCCGGACTTTCCGTTCGTTCCCCTTTGGGAGGGTGCCCGCTCCTACATGGTATACGACAGAAGAAGGACAGGTATAGACCTTAAAGCCCGCCAGTTGCAGCCGCCAGCAAAAATCGATCTCTTCCTGGTGCATAAAAAAATAACCGTCCAGCCCGCCTATCTGATGGTACAGACCGGCCCGCACGAACATGGCCGCTCCGCTGGCCCAGAAAATGGGCTCCGTCGTGTTATATTGTCCCTCATCTTTTTCGCAAATATCGAAGATCCTTCCCCTGGCAAAGGGGTATCCCAGGTAATCCAGCCAGCCCCCGGCAGCCCCGGCATATTCGAAGACATCCCTGGTATCCCAGCGGCATATCTTTGGCTGGCAGGCGCCGATGGTAGCGTCTTTTTCCATGAGGTCCAGAATGGGCTCTATCCAGCCGGGTTCTACTTCTACATCGGAATTCAATAACACATAATAATCGCTTTTCACCTGCTGGAGCGCCTCATTATATCCTTTAGCGAATCCATAATTATGGTCCAGGGCGATCGTCCTCACCTGCGGAAAGTTCTCGCGGATATAAGACAGGGAATCGTCAGTAGAGGCATTATCGGCCACGATCACCTCTTTGGCGGAGTAGGTACTGGCTAGTACAGAGGGCAGGAATTGTTCCAGGTATTTGCGTCCGTTCCAGTTCAGAATAACTATTGCAATGGTTGGCCTCACTAATGATAGGTTAATAAATAATGCCAAAAATAAGGGAATAGGGATTTAGTCTGCCGGAATTTATAAATTCGGTCTATGATTCGATCAATGCTTAACTGGAGATCCTTATTAGCCCTGCTGGCCATTATCATTGTGAGCGGAACTATTTTCTACTCGCAATACCTGGCCAGGAAGATCGCCGCGGAAGAAAGGCAGAAGGTAGAACAGTGGGTCGCCGCCAGCAAGGCCATTGTCACGGGCACGGATCTCACCCTTCCCAACCTGATCCATAATGAACAACAATCCATCCCCATCATCGAGACTAATGAATCCGACAGTATCATGGGGTATATCAATATGGATTCGGCAAAAGCAGCCAGCGATAAGGGTTATCTCTACCGGCAATTGAAAAAATTCAGGTCGGAAAATCGGCCCCTGGAGATCAAACTCAGCGATACCCCTTATATTGCCAACCGCTATTATTATGGCCACACCAGCCTTTTGGACGAAGTGCGGTATTACCCCCTCATCCAATTATTCATCGTGGCGCTCTTTATCTTTTTCGCCCTTTATACCATCACCGTCCGCAATACTGCCACGCAAAATCAACTCTGGGCGGGGATGGCCAAGGAAACGGCCCACCAGTTAGGCACCCCGGTGAGTTCCCTGGAAGGCTGGGTGGAAATGCTGAAGGAGACGCATCCCGATCCCCGGACGGTGCAGGAGATCCAAAAAGACGTCGACCGCCTGAAGCTGGTATCCGACCGATTTGGCAAGATCGGCAGCAAGCCGCAGTTGGAAGAGCGCGACCTCCTCCTGCAGGTCCGGAATATGGTGGAATATATCAGGAAAAGGGCCACCGAAAAGGTGCAGTTCAACCTGCAGACGGGTGAAGGCATGCAAAAAGGTGAAGGCGAAAAGATCATCGCCCGGATCTCGGGGCCCTTATTCGATTGGGTCATCGAGAACCTCCTTAAAAATGCCCTGGATGCTATAGAAGGAAGGGGCCAGATCACGGTCACGATCCGGCAGCAGGAAAAAGAGATCCTCGTGGATGTCACAGATACTGGCAAAGGCATCGCCGCCAAGAATCTGGCCAGGGTCTTCAAACCGGGCTTTACCACTAAAAAGCGCGGCTGGGGGCTTGGCCTAAGCCTTTCCAAGCGAGTCATTGAGCAATATCATCAAGGGGAGCTCTTCGTCAGGCAATCCGAGCTGGGAAAGGGGACTACGTTCCGCATCGTATTAAAGAAATAGACCCTTGAAATACTCTTTCGCCCGGTCAAATTCGAAAATCCTTCGATTAGCTTGTTGAAAATCTGCCTGAAAATCTTATTTTTGCACCCACTTCAAAATTTTTGGCTGCGTGGGTGGCGAAATTGGTAGACGCACTACTTTGAGGTGGTAGCGCTCGAAAGGGCGTGTGAGTTCGAATCTCATCCCGCGCACATGGGCCTTTCTGACGAAGTCAGAAGGGCTTTTTTGTTTGGTAACGGGTCGGGATGAAGGCACATGTTAGCCCCATCCTATCACCGGAGGGACGAAGTCCCGAAGGTAATCTCATCCCGCACACGAGCCTTTTAATCAATGAATTACAAGGCTTTTTTCATTTAATATCGTCTATTTACAAAGTTTACATTTTAATTTACAATCCTAACCCTTCAAGCTGAAAGGATTAAAGTAGGTTCGCTTTATCAAACTAATTCACTCTCCTGCACAGGCTAAGCAGAAACATGGCGCTCAGGGTGTCGTTTACCAGCCCGATGTCAAAAAAGTAATGCAGCAGCCAGGTCTGGCAGTTTTTATGTTCCCGATAATTAAATAGAAAAAATCATGAAATACGCACACGTATATGCCCTGTTCTGGATGCTTGTTTTTTGCACCTCCTGTGGTGGACAAAACCAAACAAACCCACCACAAGATAATTTCAGGAAAGCACACAATGGCTTATCCGAGTCTCAACTTAAAGAGTATGCTGCCTCCAAGGTGCCTATGGCTCAGGTTCGGCATGTAAAGCAAGCCAGAAACGGAGACATCTTGATTGCTGCATCATGGAGTGGTGTTTTTCGCTACGATGGAAAATCGTTTACTAATCTCACAGGTAGTAAAATAGGTTCGCACAGATTCTGGGATGTTCTGGAAGATCGACACGGAAACCTTTGGTTCGCTTCTATTGATTCAGGGGTTTATTATTACAATGGGAAATCCTTTCAACATTTCACAACCAGGGAGGGACTTGCCAATAATATGGTCATGTCTATTTATGAAGATAAAGCCGGTAATATTTGGTTCGGCGGAGGTGGGCTAAGCCGTTACGATGGAAGATCCTTTCAAAATTTTACAACAAAAGACGGACTGCCCGATAATGGTGGTGGGGCAATCATGGAAGACAAAACCGGGAAATTATGGATTGCCACAGGGGACGGGCCTTGTTTTTATGATGGAAAAACATTTACCGTTTTAAAAAACAAAGATGGCAAAGCGTTTAAAAACGTTTGGCCAATAATCGAAGATAAAAAAGGAAACATTTGGTTCGCCGACAATGATGGTCTTTGGCGCTATGACGGCAGAACTTTTACTAAGGTATCGCAGAGGGGGGCTTATGCAATAATCGAAGATAAAAAAGGAAACATTTGGACTACTGGTGGGGTAAATTCGAATGTCTGGGCACTTTCACGTTATGATGCAAAGTCCTTGTACAATAAAATGCCCACAGTAACAGAAATTAAGTCAGGACCACCAGCCTTTTTGGGACTGTTGGAAGCTAACGATGGAAGTATTTGGTTCGGGTCTGGAAGTGGGGTGTATCGTTATGATGGAAAGGTAATCACGGACTTTAAAAGTAAAGAGGGTCAGAAATAATTAATCACTAATACATAATTTACTACATCGAGCCTGAAGGTCTTCGCGGTCTTCAGGCTTTTTTTATTCCTACATTTTTTCGTTTTACACTACTTCACATTTTTTTCGTTCAAATATTTGTTTTTGACTTAGAATGCGCTCCGTTCATCGGCAGAATAAGAATGAATATTTTTTGCCGTGAAAAGAAGAAATTACCTTTGTTCAGACAAAACAGTGACCGAAACAGTGACCAATTTAGTGACCAAATTCGATAAAATTACAAATCGCAACTAACTAAATACCAATGAATAAGGTGACCTAAAAAGTGCCAAGAGAAATTCGAATCTCATCCCGCGCACAATTCGCTATTATAGCAATCAACAAGAATCTGCCGGTTCGAACCCGCTCCCTATGAAGACCTAAGTTATTCAATTCATCGATTTTATATATCGTTCAAACTGCGGGCTGAATTTATTTCTGTATTTTTTTGAATGATCGATAGCTTCAAAATAAATTTTAAAAAACCTGAGCCCATCATAAGGGATAATTCCAGCCAGTTTTTTTTCGCCGAGTTCAGCAACTATCGTTTTTGACATCTCTGCGCCCATATAATAAAATGGGCCGCCACCACCTATCCCTTGGTCAAATAAGGATTGCGCATTTTCTTCGTCATATTTCACTATTGTAGAAGTATAAATCTCTTCAATAAGGCCTGCTCCCCTATTTACAGCTGTGCTATACTCTGCAGGTGTTAATAACTTGGGTGGAGCAATGTATGTTGCGGTACCTTCAAGAAAAATGTTGTTTAGCACATCTGCAAGCCACTGTTCATTTTTACTCTTTTTTATATTTGCGTTTAAATGCACCGCGTCTTGCGCAGAGTGATAGGTTTCATGTACCAGGAGGTTTAATATTTTGGTATAATTGTCCTTAAAATAATTAATATCGACAGCAGCAACATCTTGATTAGCCCAGCCGTCCGCACCGGATATCATAACGAAAGATACCCGTCTCGAAAACCTGGTAGTATCAGGTAGTAAAGACGAAATAGATGTTATGATATAATCTAAAATTGCTTGTTTATTCGAAGCTAAAGTATCAAGCAGACTTTTGTAGGCTGGTAAATTATTTTTTACATCATTATAATTTAATAAACCATAAGGGTTTATATACCTATATAATAAATCTATTGGTTTATTGCTAGCAGCCCTTTCCAGGCATAATGCCATTTGTTCACTGCTTAACGGAACCGTATAAAAACTTTGACTATGGTGCTCAAATAATAGTTTAAAAAAATGCGTATCCAGTCTTTTCAAAATCTCATCCGATGTAATATCCGGCGTCGACAGTATTTCAATTATCGTATTGGCAGGTTCAAAATCAAAACTTAATTTCATTTTACTATTGGATCCAGGTAATGATTTTTTGGGCAAGTTAAACGTATTGCCGTTGAATTTATTAACATAAACCTTGTTAGTTTCTTGCTTCTCTAAAATTCTTTTTCTCAGGTACGCCGATAGATAGGCAACCCTAATTAGTCCGGCAATACTATCAGGCGGCCTCACATAAAAACTATCGATATAAGGTTTAATCTCATCACGCTTATAACTGCCATCCAAAAAAAAGTATGAGGAAATCATCTGTGCAGCTCCAGGCTTTGATAATGATGATACTATATTTATCACATATGCCCTTTCATCATTACTGACACTGTCAAGCAACCAGTTGACCTCTTTTTTAGAGATATTACTTTCTTTATTTATATTATCCCAATTAAGATTGTTTCCTTGACAAAATGCTGTTTGATAGCATGAAATGAAAAGCAGAAAGAAAAATACTTTTAAGATGTTCTTTTTCATAATATAGAATAGTCTTACAAAGATATTTAATTTCTAAAAGATGTTTAAACATTATTGTATTGATGTCGAAAGTGAAAAGAGGCAGCCGCAACATCGACCAACCGGTCAGGCATCCTGGCATCCGGTTGCGGACATTTTATTTTCAACGACAATCCTCCGCTGGTGATCAACGCCATTGTCAAGGCTTACACTACCGCACCCGGCAAGTTGCGTTGATCCGCATCCAAGGGTGCAACATTCTCTTGTTACCCTTGTCTTTTTTCAGAGGTTTCCCTATCTAATCCAACTTCAAAGACTGCTTTTATGCTAAAAAATCATCTCACGGTCGCTGTCAGGAGTTTTTAGCGCCACTTTGTTCCATAAAGATTGGGGCCATTTGCTTAGATTAGTACAATATTACTCTATGGGATCCTTCACCTTTGTTGCGTCGACGGTAAACATCTTTTCATCAAGCGCCTGTTCCTTTATATCGAATGCCGTGTATATCCTTGTCGACAAACTATACTGCCCAAACCGTTGAATATCTATTTGATACTGCAAATAAAGCGATCCCGCCTCGTCAATAAATTTGTCAAAGCTGCCGTATTTCCACTTTTTGAAATATTTTCTATCGACAGGCAATATCTGTTTGGAGGACCAATAACTCGTAGTGATATAATATTTGGTCGGGCCCATACGAATGTTGTGGAATTCTATCTTCTCGCAAGGATACCCTAGAATCTTTACTCCTGTAGAAGAGTGATTCATGCTGTCGAGCTTAGTATCATGCTCTTTTGTGAGATCGTAGCTATATAAAGCATCAGAGCTGCCAAAACTCATGTAGTACTCATTCCTGGCCGATAGAAATATTTCCTTTTTCAAGCCTAGCCTGAATTTTCCGTTAAATTGCTTAATCAAATTACCTTTCGAATAATAAAGCAATAAAGTATCGCCGACATAAAAGCCACTATCCTTATTGTTTTTGTAGGTTATATGGTACTTAATAATTCCTTCAAATCCTTTTCGGAAGGTCCCCGACCGGAACCGTCGCTCCTGGAACCACACAAAACGGTGCCAATGAGGAAAGCGATAGTCAGTAGGGATTTTATCATAGGAATAAAAATAAGTAAATTGCCTCAAAACGCGGCTTCAGATATTAAAAAGTGTTTAATAACTTACTCTAATGGTCTTTCTGCCAGCTTGAGAAATACTCGGATATTACTGTATGGATATTTTCTCTGTCTGCATCAGGCCAGTATTCCTGATGATCCATGTATTTAAGATCGTCTAATGCAAAATATAACAGATAAAAGTCATAGAGAAACTTCGCATAATCTAACCGAACGCAGATATCTTTTAGGGTCTTAAGAATATCAAAATAATTTTTATTCCCACTAAGGCCCTCTCCTGTCAAATAGGTGGCATAGTTTGTTAGCACCGTTTCTGTGTCTGAGTAATCGAGCGATAGCTCACTGAATACCTTAGAGGTCAACTCATCTAAATAGAATTGATTATAAGGCTTTGTTGTGCCAGCTAACTCAATTAAGTGCTCCGTTTCGAATCCCCGCAGCATCATTTCTATGGCCCACTCAACCCAGGACTCATCTACATCAAAATTGAAGTATTTCTTTGCGAGAATTTCATATGTTGACTTTACCATCGTCATTGTTGTGTTAAATGAGCAATTTCTTCGGCCCAGGTAATGGGTCCAGGCAAAGGTAGATTACTGAACTCGATATGGATCCCCCGCCTTGGCCGGTCATTGGTCGATCGATGTGAGGCATGCAGCAAAAGGGGCCGCATGATCATTACGCCGCCTTTTAGCACCGGGCAAGAAACCTCCTGCTCAATGGCCCCGCCTTGTTTGACCGTCCAGTGAGTAAATCCGTCTATGTCTGCTTTCGTATCGACGGAAATGGTCAGGTCCTGGTGCCAGGAGACAAACCAGTTGGAGGCGGGCGGCTTGTCAAAGTAGATAGATTTCATGACGAAATAGTCAGGACCGAGTCGCTCCGGGATCAGGGACCGGAACTTTTCCGTAAAGATCAGCGGGAAGCAGGCTGGGATCTAATTACTTACTTTCTGCAATATGATGTTCATTGAATCATTCCCAAGCACTCCTGTCAACATTAATCTCCCGGATCCACTAATTGGGGACATAATCCCTCTGAAAACGGGTTTATCCGCCGGTGAGCGCCAACTTGTTTCCAGGTGATTGTTCTCTATGGTAAAAGTACCATTCCATCTTCTTTGTGGTGTATTAAATTCAAATACACAACCATTTTTGATGTCAAAATAAACCACGGTAAGTACGCTGTCAGCACAACCGGCCCGGGAAAGTATCTGCTGATCCATCGTAAGCTGTTTCACCTCATATTTGCCGGTGAGCTGTGGATACTTATCTGGATTACCATGCATAGCGATCAATAGCAGAGGAATATAAATGATGGAGAGTCGGATGGCTGTTTTATAATACCTGGAAAGTTTCAGGGCGGGCAATTGATCTTTGGCAGCAAAGAAGAATTCCTTTAACCGGCGGAATTCTATGAACAGGAAATAAAGGGCTCCCAACATCATGATGGAGGCGTGGGTTACCACGCTGGCGCCAATCTGATAAAAAATGTCCATCAGTAAAATGTTTGCAAGCACGGGCAGGAGTATAAATACACCCGCCAGTCTTGTCTTCCGAAAAAGCAGGAGCATAGCACCAGCTATCTGAATTCCGGCTATAATACAACCCAAAAGGTAAGAGTGACTGAAAAAAGTCCAGAACAAGTCGGATGGCGAAAAGCTGCTGTATGGAAGATCGAGCTTGCTCAGCGGCATCACAAGCTGTAAATGACAAATCTTTTCCCACCCAAAGGAGGCCAGGTCAAATGCAACACCATACCGAATAAGACCTTGCCAGAACGCCAGGGTAGCCTGATTATTTGTCTTCCGGGCCTGCCATATCACAGCGTAAATAACAGCAGCAACCACCAAAACCAAGGGTATGATGGGCATAACCCTGAAAGGGACCCATGCCCTCAGGAACGTAATACTCAAGCGAAGCGTACAAGCACCTATTACCAAACCCGCCAGGACACAGGTAATGAATTTCTTAATAAAGGGAATTTTCTGCATACTAGATAGAGTTGTCTGATAAGGGAATAATTCAAAACAGTTGTATGAAAATAGGTCTTTGGGAAGTAAAGAATATACATAAATTGATAAATATGGCAAGACGCACCCAAGTCCAACTACTCAGGTAAACATTGTTTATGATAAGCAGTTCCGCCGACTTTCTTCCATCTTACCATTCGTACAATACGAAACGAAACCAAATTATTCACCGAACAAATTATTGATTGATCGTATTACCCAATACCCTGACTTCCCCGCAATCTTTCAATTGTATCATGTCTTTAATATCAGCAGTAGCACCCGTCTTAATAGTATTCTTCTCAAATTTGATATTACTGGTGTTTTTCGCCGAAAGTACATGCAGCCCCTGCAAATCAAATTTGTTATTGACAATGGATATATTTTGATGTACGGCTCCGTTTGACTGTTTATTTTCAGGGCAAAAAATAATTGCCGGCTCGCCACACTTAAAAGAAAAATTGTTCCGGATGGTCAGATCTTTCACCATGCCTGATTCATACCAGCTGGCAGCGTCGTCGGCAATGGATATAGCGCTCATATTTGTATGCTGAAAAATATTGTTTTCGATGACCACCTTGCGCCGGGTGGTTACCAGTACCCCACGGGTGGGTATTTTGGCAATGGTATCGTGATGTATCCATACCTGCGGTGTCCAGGTCGTGTTTTCGATAACATCATTGGGGTTTATATTGGCCGGCAGAGGTCGTTTGAGGGTTAACAGAAAATCTTTATCATTTATCCTTTGGTTACTCACTACTACATTGCTGTCATACTGCTGCAGATCTTCTGAGTGGATGAAGGCAATACTATCTCCGGGGGCAAAAGCATCAAAGCCATAGGTTTGGTGATGCATGAAACGCACCATGATTTGTTTGGGTTTTGGCGATTCAATGATTCTTAAATAAGTGCCATGAATATTGACTGCATCATCATTAGCCCCCGATAAATAAGAGTTGCTGACCACGATCTTCCCGCGGCAACCTGAAAAGTGCAGGATATCTGCCCAGGCCGCGCAAGTTCTCCCGGAGGCAGCATCGGGCCTTACACTAACCGCATCCATGCTGATATTTTGGCAAAACTGGCTTACCACACCCATGCCATGCATAAAATAAATATGGATATTTTTTAGGCTGATGTTTTTGCTCCGCTGCATAAATATACCGGCGCAATCGCGTGTTATATCACGGTTCTGATAGACCAGCCCCGTTTCAAAACCAGGGTTTTGCGCGAAATATGCCCGTACCAAATTGTTCCCCGTTTCGGCATATTTAATACCGTTCATAGCAATATCTGTACGGTGCAGATCGCCGGTTGTAGGGTCAAGCACCTGCCACAGAGAAATGGGCCGGTAGCGCCAGCCTTCGCCCTCCCAGGTAAGTAAACTATCTTTAATGCTGTATTTAGAATCAGCATGAATTTTTAGGTCGGCGAAACCAGGGCCAGTGTTCGTCACCTGCAATTCAGACACGGTAGGGCGGTAGTAATCATAGCTGATGCCGCTAATGCTGATATTCTCGCTATGATCTATAAAGGTTTCGATCATTTTGCCACGCAGCATTATTTTTGCACCAATGGCATTTACATCAAGAAACACGCAGCTGTTTACATACAGGGCAATCGCTTTAAAATCATAGGGCCTATCGTTAGTATTGGAGATAAAGAGTTGCTTTTTAAAGGCATTTTCCGGATAGAAATTATAGGTGCCAGGAGCAAAGTGTATGCTTACATGCGCTGCATTATTACCATGGGCCATTAACACCAAAGACTCCTTAAAATCGCCCGGAGCCACTATCTCCACGTTGTCGCCCGCCGAAAGGGTCAGCCTGTTTACCTGTTTAAAGGTTTTCCAGGGGGTTTTGATACTGGTGCCCGAGTTTTGATCATCCCCTTTTTGTGGGTTAATATAATACGCCGTTTTGCCCGGAGAATGATGACGGTTGGTATCTACAGGATAGAATTGTTGATTTACCTGCGCGGATAAACCGCTGACCGCCATTAACAATAGGGTAGGTAGCAGGATAAACAAGCTGTATTTTTTCATATTGGAATAAAAGTAAAAAGAAATTCCGAAGGTTTTCGATTACTTTATCAAAGTCTCCTGCCAGGAATACTTTATATAAATCTTCCATCTCTTTCCAATTGTAAAACTTGGATTTAATTTGTTGCTCTGGATTGCCAGGGGAAATACCTATAACTGATAGATCCTTATGCGTTTCTAATACAGTTTCTTCTTCATCAGCAATGCCGCCGTTTTAGATGGCTTCGATCTTTCTAAGAACCCCTCCCTCCTGCATCACTATTCTCCGGTCAATACTATCCTGGATCAATTCCAGTAGATCGGCTTTCATCTCTTCCGTCATACGCGCAAACCCAAATATCCTGGCGACAAAGGCAGCCGCCGCATCCGGCTGGATCGCGATGGAGTCCCGCACTACTTTCTCTATAGCGAGATCAACCTCTTCGGGGGCAATGTATTTTATTCTTTTGGCAGCAGGGGGCAGATCGCGCCGATCCCGCATAACAGGTGTCTGCATCTCGCAAAACCAAAGAAAGGGATGTTGTATGCGTATCCGGCCATTTCGCTCGGCAAACTCGCTGGCCTCTTTTAAACATTCTCTTATCCTGGAGCCAATACGCGTAATGCCGGCAGCTTCCCCCATTCGTCTGGCCACTTCATCAAAATGTACCGGGCTTTCTACTTTTACCCCTTCTTCTATCCAGCCCGAAAGCATGCCAATAGGATGAAGATGCATGTCGAAGCTGTTTAATCCCGGCGATAGGATTGCCAGTTCATAAGGCGGGATGGTAAAGAAGGGTCGTAGGTTTCGTCATCGAGGTTGATCGTTAGTTTGGCCTTTTCAATGGCCTCCACCACCCTCTTCAATTCCCGCTCAGGGTTTCTAAACCAATCCGTACTCCAGATCCTGTGCAATTTCCAGCCGATATTTTCCAGGATCTCCTGCCGGAGCCGGTCGCGATCACGGGCAGATTGGGCAGCGTAATAGGGAGCGCCATCGCATTCAATGCCCAGAAGGTATCTACCCGGGTTCTCGGGATCAACGATCGCCAAATCGATGTAGAAGCCCTGTGATCCTACCTGTGTACGGACGATATATCCAAGTTTAGTAAGATGGCCGACAACATTTTCTTCAAAAGGACTGCCCACGGGCAAGCCGGTGTCTTCTTCTGCAATATGTAACTTTCCATGCTGCGCGAAGTAGAGAAAAGTCTTTAGAGCCCTGATCCCAAATTTTTGGGTCTTGCTCAGGTCGATATCATCAGACGTAAGGTTGGTGAATATTTCGCAACGGAGTTTGGCACGGGTAATCAATACATTTAAGCGTCGCTCCCCTCCTTCGTTGTTCAATGGCCCAAAGGACATGCTAAGATAGCCCTCTTCGGTGCGGCCATAGCCAATGCTGATAAAGATGACATCTCTTTCGTCACCCTGGACGTTCTCCAGGTTCTTAACGAAAAAGGGTTCGTGAGGATGTGTCTTGAAGAATACTTCCACATCGGGATTCTTTCTCCTTTTAAGCTCCAGCGCATCCTGGATGGCCTGGCGCTGGGTACTGCTAAAGGCCACGACGCCCAGGCTCAGTTTTGGATATTTTTGAGCGTGCCCGATCACGGCATCGGCGACGGCTTCCGCCTCTTTGGGATTTGTCCGTGTTTTTCCTCTGTCGTAGGCGGTGTTTTTGAGCTCATGATAAACCAGGCCCATCCGGGTTTTGGAACCGGGGCTGGGAAATATGACGAGTTTGTCTTCGTAGAATTCATGGTTGGAAACGGTGATAAGGGATTCATGCCTGCTGCGATAGTGCCAGCGTAGCATTCTTTGAGGCGCTCCTTGCGCATCGCACATACCCAGGATGCTGGGAAGGTCGGCTGTTACATTTTCTTCGTCCTCGTCTACGGAGTCTTTGATCAGGGAATCAAAGAAGCTGGTCGGCGGTAATTGTTTGGTATCGCCCACTACGACCACTTGTCTGCCTCTCAGGATGGCGCCCAGGGCATCTACGGGTTTTACCTGGCTGGCTTCATCGAATATGACCAGGTCAAATTCAAGCACGCCGGGTCCCAGGAAGTTGGCGATGGATAGAGGGCTCATCATAAAGACGGGTTTGATGGCCTGTATCGCCAGGCCGGCTTCCACCATCAATTTCCGGATGGGCATATGCCGGGCCTTTTTATTGAATTCCCTGCCAAGTACATTGACCTGGCCGCCTGCCTCGAAGCGGGGTAAGCCCGTCCAATGTCGTAGGGCCACCCGTGCACGGTGGTATTGCTGGTTGAGCTTATCCAATCGTATGAATTGACTGACGACCACCTCGTGACTGGTTCGTTCGAATTTCCGAAGCGCGGGGTGGGCTATCATTGCCTTCTCCAGCAGGTATTCATACCATGTTTTTTGCAAGGCCAGCTTTAGATATTGGCTGGCATGTTCCCAGCGGATGGAGGAATCGATCAGGCATTCCAGTTTTTCCGAATGAGCCGTTTCTGTGAGGTTGTTCCAGAGGATCATCTGGTGTATTTCTGCAATCCGACTTATCCATTTATCCAGTAAGGCCGTTTGCTCACTGAACGGCTGTTCCGGCAACTTTTTTTCCGGAAAGCGCACCGACTGGTCCAATGCGATCTTTTCTATTATTCTTTGAATGCTCTTTTCATGTTCACCCAATCCTTCCCGGATCGTTTGTAGGTTACGCTTTGCTATGGCGGGATCATGGGTCCTGTTCAGGTAATCAGGGAAGGCCTTCGGGCATTCGCCATTGGCGATTTTCTGATGGACATCAGCTAAATAGCCGGCAGCCAATCTCAATTTATTCCAGTCTGACTTTAATTTTTTCCAATTGGACCCAAATATTCCTGCGGCCAGGGGTCCATGTTCCTGCAGGAGCGATTCTAATCGACGGGCCTCGATGATATCATCTACGTATTGTATTTTATCAACATTGTCCTTTGGCAAGGTTGTTTTACACAAGCCGGCTAATTTTCTATTGCTGTTCTTATAGCTGCCGATCAAAAATTTGTACCATTTCTCTCCGTGCGCGAGTAAATCTTGACGAATCTCGATCACCTGCTGTGTCCACGCTTCTGAGATCAGGATATCCTGGTATTGGGCATAAAGGGCCGCCAAAGCGGCTCCGGCTTCCAGCACCTCCTCAATATCGGCCTGGTTCAGCAGCCAATTGGGGTCAGCGGCATCGAGGTCTTTTAAGTCCGGCGCTGCGGCTGCCAGTTCTAAAACAGGTACTACGGCAAAAATATCCTGACGGCTTAGTAGGGGATTTGTAAAGCCAAGCTCCGAAGCAATCTTCGATGATCCGGTCTGTATATTTTCAGTAGACCTTTTTGCCTCTTTTAAAAGAAGGATCAATTCCTCCTGTTCGGTCGGCATTAGTATTTTGAGCTGACTTCCCCAAAACAATAAGGTCCCGGGAACACCGATATCAATTAAGCGGGCTTGAACGCGTTCTGCAAAGGCCTCTGCCCTTTTCATTTTTTCGGCATCCCAATCCTGTATCTCCGGCAAAGGTATTTTAGGTAATGTTATGCCATTTGTTTGGTCATAGAGCTCCAGGAGGTATCCGATGACTTTATGCGCGGTTAAGCCACTCTGTCCTATCTCTGTATTAGTGGCTTCACAATAAGCATTCAGCTCATCCTTATAGTTATCGAGTAAGGCTATTTCCTGCTCTAGCTGTTGAATGGCAGGCTTTCCCAATTCCAGGACCCGTCGAAGCTCCTGATGGAGTTCTTTTTTATTGGCTTTATGGCTGTGTAATTCCAGGCAGCTTTCTCCAAGACCATTATTATCCAGCCTGCGTTTCACCACTTCCAATGCCGCCATTTTCTCCGCCACAAAGAGGACTTTCTTTCCCTCTCCTATGGCGTTGGCGATGATATTGGTGATTGTCTGGGATTTACCCGTACCGGGAGGACCCTGAATGACGAGGTTTCTTCCTTCCTGTATAGCCAGCATGGCCAGCACCTGGGAACTATCGGCGTCGAGGATCTGGTGAAGCCGGTGAGCGTTCGTATCGCGGTCGATGTTGGCATCGGTGGGTACGGTCGGCAGAGGATCTCTGAACCCTCCCTCAAACAGGGATTGAATAATGGTATGCTCCGAGGGTTTGCTTCCCATTGGCCATTTACTGCTGTCAAGATCGTTATAGATCATAAATTTCCCAAAGGAGAAAAATCCAAGCTCGATGGCGTCCTGTTCCACTCTCCACCGGCTATCCTTTGCAATAGCGGTGGCGATACCGTCGAAATAGGCAACGATATCGAAATCTTCTGTTTCGGGCAGATCTGGAATGGTGATACCAAACTCTGCCTTCATTTTTGCCTGTAACGAACTATTAGCGCCAATTTCCTCCAGGGAGTACCGTACGCGGAAACGTTCCCGCGCGCTGGATCTTTCCAGGGTTACCGGAACAAGGACTAATGGGGCCCGTCTTTCTTCCTCACTGGTGCCCGATTCATACCAATGCAGCATGCCAAGTGCTACGTATAATATGTTCACCCCCTGTTCTTCGATGCTGGTTCGGGCTGCATAAAAGGTATTTAGCAGTTTGCTTTGTAATTTCAGTTCTGTCTCGTTGGTCTGCAATTTCGTATCGCGATAGGCTTCTTCGGCCTCTTCTCCGGATAGTTCGACGAACTCCAACTGATTTTCATTCTTATCAGGGCGGCCGAGAAATGACATGGCCTTGCTTTGTTTGACAAGGATATCATAGATCAGGGAAGATCTTTCCTGTACGATCTGCAATCCTTTTCCGGAAAGGAGCTTATAATTCAGTAACGGGTTACGAAGTCCAAGATCAAGAAGTTCCTTGCGGCTGGCTTCAAGTTTGGACAATAAGGTTTCACTCATATATTTACCTTAATTCGGCGAGATAAGATAAGGTTATTTCGCTATTCATCCAATTTCCTGGCAAGAGATTAACGGTTCTATGGGAAGAGAAAAGTCATGGATAACAGCGGTACCGGGAGAGTATTTGTAGTCATACGGGGATGGCGTCTCCTCTGTCATTGAGATGGATAATGCGGAACACCTTAGCGGTCAAAGGAATGACAAATAATTCGGAATTCCTGGCAGCACAAAATGGAGGCAAGTCGGGGCCTGTAAAATGAACTGTGTCAGATTATACTATTAATAAAATTTCCCGGGATGTGAGATTTACGACAGTATTAAGATAGCTTAAGGAGGTTTAAATTTGCTACTGCGCCATGGGGCTGTTGCAGTTTACTGCCGCCGGCAAGCGTGCCGAGATCGATGACAGCAAAACCCAACAACTCGATAACCTCGCTTACTTCTTTCTTGGAAGAATCATCATTACCGGAAACGAACATGACACGCCTGCCATTCCCTTCCTTCGGGTCCAGCGCCAGGATCTTAAAATAGAGAGTATTGAATGACTTAACAATATTGGCGCCGGGCAAATGATCGGCGACAACCTCACTGGAGGCGCGATCGCCAATATCGGCCACTTTAAATTCAGGAGCGAACGAGATAAAATGATTGGTCGCATCGATCACTGTTTTGCCCTTCCAGTTCGTCAATCCTGTAAGCGAAGGGGCTTCTGACCAGGGGAGAGCGAGTAAAACGATATCCGCGGCAGCAGCTTCTTTTGTAGTCCCGGCATTCACACCTGCACCGATGGACTTTACGATATCTTTTAACGATTCAGGGCCTTGACTATTGCTAAGGATTACGGGATATCCGGCCTTCACTAAATGACGGGCGATTGTTTGGCTAATGTTGCCTGCACCTATGATCCCAAATGTCTTTTTCATGATTTATTTTTAATTGATTTTTAAAAAGCAGTAAAGCCGCCATCCATGATCAGCTCAGCGCCTGTCATAAAAGAGGAATCTTCGCAGGCCAGAAAAAGGATACCCTTTGCCAGTTCCGCAGGGGAAGCCCCTCTACCCATCGGAGTACTGCCCAGGGCCATCTCCCTGAAAGCATCTGCCCCTTTCATGTCTTTAGTCATTGGGGTTTCTACAAAGCCAGGATGTAAAGAATTTACCCTGATACCTTTTTTTGCAAGATCGATAGCCGCCCCTTTCGATAGCATCCGGGAACCTCCTTTGGAAGCTGTATACCCGTTGCCCCCCGCATTGCCTGTAATACCGGCAATAGAAGAAACATTTACAATGGCGCTGCCCGCTTTCATATAAGGAATAGTCAGCTTCATTCCAATAAATTGACCGGTCAGGTTGATCGACAGCACTTTCTCGAACTCCGCTACTGTCCTTTCCTCAAATGGAGCAAGCAGGTTGCCTGTAATGCCCGCATTATTTACCAATACATCAATTCTTCCATACAATGCTATGGTGGCATCAACGACTGCTTTCCATTGGTCTTCCCTGGAAATATCGTGTACTTTGTACGTAGCTACCCCTCCTGCTTTTTGAATGGCTTCTGTGACTTCTTTCAATTTTGATTCCTGGATATCGGTAAGCATTACGCTTGCGCCTTTCTTTGCAAACAGTTCTGCTGTGGCAGCGCCAATGCCGCTCCCGGCCCCGGTGATAACAACGATTTTGTCTTTCATAATGACGATGATATTTTATTTTAAGCGAAAGCGTATTGATCCTTCATTCTCTTTTTAAACTCACTGAAATTTAATCCTGAAACATTCTTAAAGAACTTGCTGAAATGCGCCATATCATTGAATCCCAGATGAAATGCAATCTCCTTCATCGTGGAATGATTTCTCACAGCATTCTTGGCGGCTAAGAAAATGCGTTGTTGTATGTGATATCTGGCGGAACTGCCGGTCTTCGTTTTGATCAGGTGATTTAAATAATTCGGCGTCACGTACAGGACTTTCGCATAATGGCCAACGGTTCGGTACTCCGAAAAGTTGTTTTCAAGCTCGGAGAAGAAATCATTGACCAGCGAATTAGAGGTACGCTTCACGCTACAGGGAGTATGCTTCTGCAGCTCCTTCCTGTAATAGATCATGAATATTTTAAGATACCCAGATAAGATCTCTGCTCTTATCAGTGAGTACTTTTGCCTTTCCTTGAGCATAAGTGACGCAACGTCCTGCATATCTTCGGCAACCTCTTTTTCAATGGTCAGTTCCGGCGTTTGCAAGAACTCCCTGAGTAAGTAGGAATGGTGCCGGAACCCTGCTTCTCCATCGGCCTGCACGAGAAAGTCTTCAGTAAATGAAATGGCAAAACCTTTTGTACCGGGCGTTACCATCAGCTGGTGCTCCTGGCCCGGGCATACACAATACATTTTGTTGTCCGATAGCCGGTACGGGTATTGGTTCACCTCATGAAGACCTCTTCCTTCCACTATCCAGATCATCTCAAAATTGGATTGTGTATGTTTTTCCATTTGCAATGTGGACTTGCCCCTTGAGATACCCTCAAGGGTATAGATTTCAAAGGGGATCATTGCAACAGTCTCAAACGACGCCGGCGCATTGAAATGGGTCTTCATAAATGTCTCAAATTTGGTGAGTAAAGCCCAAACAACTTGCCAGTTTTGTAAACATCGGGGTATCAATTTTTTACAAAAAAACCCCCGCCGGCCGCAACGAAATTTCGTTTCCGCTGACAGGGATAACAACGAGAAATGGTTGTTGAAGCTTACACTCCTGTACCCTCTTTCGGAGGCGTAGTTGCCAGCAATTGCAGTTCCCAGGCAAAGGAGGTGCCGACATTTCCCCCATGTGCCAAAAGGTTTTCCGCAATGCCAGGTGCTGTCGCAGTACGGGCCCAGTCACGCTGTAGTTCAGCACCAAATACTCCCCAGGTGATAGGCATGCAACCAGCCTGGATCATACGCTGGATGGCCATCTCATGTGCTTCGACACTTACGCCCCCGGAGGCATCTGTAACGATATACACATCATAGCCTTCACCCGCCGCCTGGATTGCCGGCATTGCGAGGCAGATCTCAGTCCAAAGCGCAGCGATCACTACTTTTTTCCTGCCGGTCTGCTTTACCCAATCGACCACGCGGCTGTCTTCCCATGAATTGATAAAAGTCCTGTCGATAGGTTTTTGGTCAGGGAATATGTCCTGCAGCTGCTTTATCAGGTAACCGCCCCTTTCTTCCACCACGGTAGTAAAAAGTGTAGGAACATTGAATGCCTTTGCAATTTTCGTCAAACCTACCACATTGTTTATGATGGTCTGCGTGTCGTGGCTCCGGAGACCGGCAAATTGAAAGGGTTGATGATCTATTAAGATCAATACACAGTTGTCGGGGGTCAATAGTGCGCTTAATCCTGCTTTGCTGGTAGACATTGTTTCTTTTTTTGTAGTTAATAAATAGATGGAGCAAAGCTATATCAGACGCTTACGCAAATCGATGTATGAAGTATGGATGAACTTGTCGGAACTAGCTGAGTTTTTCTGCAAAACAGTTCATAACAGTTAGTTTGACCGGAGCAATTAATTTAGCTAAAACCATTTATTAAATTCCATCAGGGCAATTACACCCGTGGAAAAACTATTGCTTGTATGAAAAAACAAAACTCCCTTAAGGTCTCTTTGTGGCTATTTCTATCATTTCTTATTCTTCTTTATTTTTTACCGACTTCCCTTTATGCTCAGGCCGGAGTAGTGAAAGGTATCGTTAAAAATGAAAATGATCAGCCCATTCCAGGTGTCAGCATTATGCAAAAAGGCGCCAATAATGCCACTGTTTCCGGCAATGACGGCTCCTTTGCGTTGAGCATCCCGGCCGGAAGTATTTTGGTCTTTTCGCATGTCGGATATGCCGTCCGGGAGATCTCCGTCACTGGAAAAGATGCGCTCAATATTACCCTCTTCGTACTGGAATCCTCCATGAATGATGTTGTGGTCATCGGGTACGGACGCCAGCAACGAAAGGACCTCACCGGCTCGGTGGTCTCCGTGTCTCCCGGCCAGATCAGGGATATACCGGTAGGCTCAGTAGATCAAAAACTCATAGGGCAGGTGCCGGGCCTGCAGATCGGTTCTCCAACGGGAGCCCCCGGAGGCGGCACCAGTATCAAGATCCGGGGCTCCGGTTCGATCGGGGCCGGAGACAATCCCCTGTTCGTAGTGGATGGATTCCCCTTATCCAATACCACCGGTCTTGGCTATAATCCGTTGAATATGATCAGCCCGGACGATATAGAGAGCGTTACTGTTCTCAAGGATGCTTCTTCGACGGCAATTTATGGTTCCCGGGGGGCCAATGGGGTCATAGTGATCACAACCCGCAAAGGAAAGAGTGGTATTCCTGTGATTTCGGCGAATGCATACACCGGCGTACAGTCGATACCGATGAAAGGCAGGCCGCAGGTGCTGAATGGGACGGAGTATGCCCAGTTCCAAAAGGACATTATAGTGGACGCATTTGCCGCGAGGGGGCAGGTGGCGACGGATAACGATATTCCTGCGCCCTACCGTAACCCTGCTCAATACGGAAAGGGGACGGATTGGTATCAGACGGTTCTGCAGCATGGTCATATGAATAATATCGATGCCAGTATCAGCGGAGGATCGGAGAATACACGTTATTCTTTTTCTATCGGCCGCTTGAACCAGGAAGGCGTGATCAGGTATACGGACTTTCAGCGATATTCCATTCGTACAAGCGTAGAAACATCCATCAGTAAAAAATTTAAGGTCGGTATTTCTTTGGCGCCGTCCAGTATGGTACAGAACCGCAATGACTTTAATACAGGCAACCGGGACGTTTTGACCCGTGCTCTTTGGCTGAGCCCGATCATTCCTGTCACTGATCCCACCGGGAAAAGGACGCCCTATATCACCTCTCCCGGGGCAATCGGAGCCCCCAACCCGCTAAATTCTTTGCAATATACCGGCACCAATTCCAAAAATTTCAGGGGACTGGCCAATGCATTTGCGGAATATGAAATCATTCCCGGACTGAAAGGGCGGTATAGCTTCAACGTGGACTATAGTACTTATAACGATTTTGCCTTTAGCCCTTCCTTTGTGGGAGGAGAAAGCAACCCTCCACCAGTGGTGCCGAACTCCAATACTAATAAGGGCACCACCTATAACTGGTTGTCCGAAATGCTTCTCAGCTATGACAAATCAATAGGCAAAGATCATCAATTCAATGCTTTAGTAGGGTATACGGCTCAAAAAGAGCGGGCAGAATCCATATTCCTTTTTGCTGATAATTACCCGGATGACCGCATGCAGACAATAAATGCTGCCACGCTCATCAGCGGGTACAACCAGGATGTGCAAAAATGGTCGCTGATCTCTTACCTGGCCCGGCTGAATTATTCATTCAAGGGTAAATACCTGTTCACCGCCACCATTCGTTCCGATGGCTCATCCCGTTTTGGCGCCAACAAACGGTATGGCACCTTCCCATCAGCAGCCATTGCCTGGAGAGCCTCCGAGGAAAATTTCCTAAAGGACATCTCCTGGCTGAGCGATCTGAAGCTAAGGGCAAGCTATGGTAATTCCGGTAACTTCAATATCGGGAATTATAGCTATACATCCACGATAGGCAGCACCAACTACAGTTTTGGCGGGCAGCTTGCCAACGGAAGAATTTCCACTTCCCTGAATAATCCCAATCTGACCTGGGAAGAATCAAAGCAATTCGACGCCGGCGTGGATATCAGCGCTTATAAAGGGCGCATTACGCTCAACCTTGATTATTACAATCGCGTAACGACAGCCATGTTGTATAACAGCGAGATCCCGTTATCTTCAGGTTATTCCAATGCCACCATCAATTCCGGAAAAATTCAAAACCGTGGAGTGGAAATTGGATTGTCATCCCAGGTTCTCGATGGCAGCTTCAGGTGGAGGACCCATTTCAACGTTGCTTTCAGCCGGAACAAAGCCCTGGCGCTTAACGCCAATAATGATCCTGTCTACAGCGGTCGCAGCGGAGAAGGGAATTACACCCATAAAACGGAAGTCGGCAAGCCCATCGGCCAGTTTTTCGGCTACGTGATCGAAGGTATATATAAGGACCAGGGCGACCTGGATCACTCTCCTAAAAATGCAAGCTCCGTGATCGGGTCGATCAAGTACAAAGACGTTGATGGCAACGGAATTATCGAGCCGGTCAAGGATTTCGCCGTGATTGGCAATGCCCAGCCCAAATTCACCTGGGGATTCACCAATAACTTCAGGTATGGGAACTTTGACCTGAATGTATTGCTGGTAGGAACACAAGGAGCGCATGAGCTTAGAACTGCCAATCAATTCCTGAACAATATCGATGGCGTTTTTAATGTAGACCGGAAGATCCTGAACCGGTGGAGGTCCGCCGCAAATCCGGGCGATGGTTTTACACCCACGACCAATGGCGCCCGTGTCATTTACAGGGATGTCAATTCCTCATGGGTAGAGAATTCCTCCTATATGAGGATCCAGAATCTCACGCTGGGATATAGTTTTAGCCCAGCTATCCTGAAAAGATCAGTCTTTGTAAAAGGATTTCGTTTGTACGCCAGCGCACAGAACCTTGCACTTTTCACCAACTACAAGGGCTCCAATCCCGAAGCTATGACCACCGATGCCGGTGTGCTTACTCCAGGGGAGGATTTCACCAACTATCCGCTGCCCAGGATATTTACGGTAGGGGCAAACGTAAATTTTTAGCCCGCCTGCCATTCAATGAATTATTTGAACATTTAACAAGTTGAAAAAATGAAAAACAATATAAAGATTCTTTCACTCTTCAGTATAGCGCTTGGGTTTATGACCCTGGGGTGTAGCAAAAACTTTCTTGACCAGACCCCTGAGGCCGCTATCCTGGGTTCCAATTTCTTCAAGACAGAGTCCGATATTCAACAGGCAGTGAACGGCGCCTATGCTTCTCTCAGGGATATGGGCAACACGGATTACTGGTTGTTTGGTGAAATGAGGTCCGATAACACCACCTACCAATACAATGTGAGCGAAAGGGGAAGAGAGCAGCGGGAATTTGTCGATGAATTTTTGATTAATGCCGCATCTCCCGTAATACAGAATTTATGGCAGGATAACTATGTCGCGATCGCCAGGTGTAATGACGTGCTGGATCATATCGACGCGGTAAAAATGGCGGACAATACGAAAAACCAATATATCGGTGAGGTGAAATTCCTGAGAGCTTTCCATTACTTCAACCTGGTAAGACAATTTGGGGGCGTTCCCCTGAAGGT
>Ga0307516_10002089_pt1 | contig 27182 bp, 35 predicted proteins | sample 19_EM_MG_FD_203310 | JGI IMG/M metagenome (GOLD analysis project Ga0307516, IMG submission 203310) | Populus trichocarpa ectomycorrhiza microbial communities from riparian zone in the Pacific Northwest, United States - 19_EM | ecosystem: Host-associated > Plants > Roots > Unclassified | place...
GATCGCTCTTCGGCTTCCTTCCTCGTTCCTTCCGCTCGTCAGTGGCTTGCCCGACGGCTTGCCGGGTGGATCGCTCTTCGGCTTCCTTCCTCGTTCCTTCCGCTCGTCAGTGGCTTGCCCGACGGCTTGCCGGGTGGATCGCTCTTCGGCTTCCTTCCTCGTTCCTTCCGCTCGTCAGTGGCTTGCCCGACAGCTCGCCGGACGGATCGCTCATCGGCTTACTTCCTTGTTCCTTCTGCTCGTCAGTGGCTTTCCCGACGGCTCCTTGGACAGATTGCTCATCGGCTTACTTCCTTGTTCCTTCCGCTCGTCAGTGGCTTTCCCGACAGCTCCGCGGACGGATTGCTCATCGGCGTACTTCCTCGTCCTTCCGCTCATCAATGGCTTGCCGGACGGATCGCTTGTCGGCTTACCTCCTCGTTCCTTCCGCTTGTCGGCGGTTTGCCCGATGGATGGCCTGTCGCGTCGCTCGCGGCGAGTCCTCATGGCTGTGCCTGGCATAAACTGTGGTCTCCCGTCACCATTTGTGGGGTTTTGTTGGTAATTGGTAGTGTATTTTTTTTGGCAGGGTTTTGTGGTTGCGTTTTGCGTTTTGGAGTTTTCAAGTTTTCGAGTTTTTGGGTTTCAGGGTGCAGGGTTGTCTGATTGTTGTGTTTTGCGTTTTGGAGTTTTCGAGTTTTTGGGTTTCAGGGTGCAAGGTTCTCAAATTTCAATAACGTGACCAATTGGACGCTATGGGCCTCCGTACCGGCCCCCGGTGGAATAGACACGGAGACCGATATAATGGGGCGTCCCGCGACGGGACGTTCGCTCTACACTGAATAAACTGTATACCGATACACATATCTTGATAGACGCCAGTGCCAATAAAACGAGTGCTTTATCATGAGTACGTGCACAAATCACCCCGCTCCTATCCCCTACCCACCTTTCCGCACTTCCTTACCACGTTGAAATCTCCCGAAAATCTCCACCATTCACCATTCCATACCGTTGACCTAAAAGACCAGGTATATTAGCTGCTCTATCCTTCCGCACTCGACCATTAGTAACAAGAACCGCTTTAGTTTGAACAAGATTACAACGATTATCGCAGTACCACGCCAACCGAACCCACAAACTTATCGACTTTGTTCGTTTGTCACGCCACGCCCACCGCGCCCTAGCACAGGAGCCCGGGGCGTAGTTACGGAGGTAGAGCGGAAGGAAAAAGATCGGTTCAAAGTCCGAGACCTTGTGGCCCATACAAGGTGCAGCCAACCGGAGCTGGACTTTCCCGCCACCACGTGTGTGGTGAAGACGTGTCCTTCCCACGGTTGGAGGTGGCGCTGGGTGCCAGGGGCCCGAACGGGAGCTCCGGAAACACAGGGAAAGAGAGTAATACTGGAGAGCGGAGGCAGAGGCGCAGGGTGCCGACGACGAGAAGCGCAGTCCCTCCCCACGCCCCCTCTCATGGCATCCGTGGGAGAAGAGTTGGGGAAGGGCTTGTCTTCTGCCCTTCCTTTATGTTTCTTCGTTGTCACTGCATTTGTCATTTCCTTGGCGCTCTCTATCTTCAGGGGACAGGCCTCGGCGGGAGGCAAATGGGAAGCTTGAAATGTGGCCATCGCGCCGACAGCGCCGGGGACAAGGACTCTACATAGAACTTCGTCGTGATCGAGATCGGTTGTATATGATAAATGATGACGCAGAAAAAAAGCCTCCTCTCCGTAAGCCAGAAATTGCTACATACCAGAGCATCGCAAACTGCCAAACGAAAAATTACTATCACCCATGAGGAGATTCCGTACAGCTGCTCCGATGGTAGTAGGACGAGAAGTCAGTGCAGAAACTGTTATTCTTCAAACCGGAAATGAACTTATCTTCAATACGAAATTCTACCGCCAGCTCAACTTTACGAATGTTATTGGGCTGCGGTAAGGCGTAGTAATGGTGAGCATGGTAAGTATGTATTTATTTTCTGAGCTAGAGAAGTCCGCATTGCAGGCCATCTATTCTGTTGGTATCAAAACCCTGCAGCGCTCTGTAGATAGTTTTTTTCCCGTTTAATCATACCCGCAATCAGCCTATCTAGACTATGGCGGCGTACATTATACCCGCTTCCCCCGTCCGCAGTCCGCGCGGTGGCGGCACGTTGCAAGCTCCCCTTTGCCCTCCACCTAGGCCTTTCACGAGAAGATTTAGAAAACCAAAGAAATGACAAAAGGAATCGTTGGAGGACCTCCCCCTAGTCCCCCCGCTCTCCTGTGGAAACCTTGAAGGAACGGGTTGGGAGGAACAGCAGTAGTTCCTTTAGTTTCTGCCCCCAACTCCTCGGCTCCAGCCTCCTCTCCCTACAGGCTGACAGGCCCGCTCCATTTCCTACCTCTCCTCTGTCTCCCGGTTGGAGCGCTCGGCTCCCACCCTATTTTGGGTTTGCATCCCTTTTGTGGCCTCGTCCCTGTTCCGACAGATTTTTTTGTTTAATCATACTCGCATTCGACCTATATAGATCATGCCGGTGGACATTTTTAACAATTTTTCCCGTCCGCAATCCGCGCCGTGGCGGCACGTTGCAAGCTCCCCATTTGCGCTCCGCCCAGGCCTATCCGAAGAAGATGTGAGGCGCACCAAGGGAATAAATAACGAAAGACAAAGGGAATAAATAACGAAAGACAAAGGGAATAAATAACGAAAGACAAAGGGAAGCGCAAAGGAAAACCGTCCCACGGGTCCTACTCCTCGCCTGCGGATGCCATGAAGTAGGGCGTGGGTAGGAACATCGATCGCTCCCCCCCATCACGCAAACCCCGCGCGGCTCCCATCTCCTCCGCCCGTGACGCCCGCTCCTCTTCCCGCTCTCGGCGCTTCCGGAGCTCCAAACCAGAGACCTCACTTCCGGCTACGCCTTCTTCTTCCAGCGGCGGCACCAGCCTTGCCACATCCGTACGGGGGAGGAAGTCAAATACTGCCCGCTCACATCTCTCACCGGCCAGCAGGTCCCGAGCCGTCCACCTGCTCTTCCCACTCTTGGTCACCTTCAACACCTCCGCCCACACAACCATCTGCTGCATCTTCCATTGCGGGCAAACCTTGAAGAGGTGGTCTCTTGTTTGGGAGGGGCACTGACACCACCAGCATTGAGCGGTGGAGCGAACCTTCGCCCAGTGCAGGTACTGACCGGTGTGGGCGTGCCCCCCGATTGGGTTGGTAAAATCGTGAGGCGAGCCTCTTGGTGCTATCGGCCACCATGCCATCGGGCTTTGGACTATTTGGCATGCAGTACTTCGTTTTGGAGGTCCAGACTACGGTCCAGTGGTGTGCCTCCACCCACTTCTTCTCCAAGATTTCCCGCTTGAGGTTGGCGAGAGATCGTGGGAGAGGCCCGTGACCACCTAGCTGCCCTGCCGCAGTCATGGCCCACTCGTCGTCCTTCTCGTTACCGGTGATTCCTTTGTGGGGCGGGTACCTCTGGGTCTCTATGGTGATGCCAGGCCGAGCTCGTCACAGAGCCGCGATATGCTTCCGTGCCTGGATGGCTGCCTGCGCGTCCGAAACGATGGTGACCCGTTCCGGGTCGTGTCTCTTTGCGCTGCCAACTCCAGAGCGTGGGCGCGAGCGGTGCACTCCGCGTCATAGGCCTCTTGCTTGGCGTCCATGTGTACGTCGGCGCCCGCCCAGTTTAGGCCCGTCTTCCACACCACCGCGTACCCGGTAGCCCCACCGTCCAGCCGCGACCCGTCCGTGAACATGGTCAGCCCAGGTCGGTACCTCTCTGCCTCCTGTTCCCACCGATGGAGGCGGTCACAGAGACGCCGCCCCTGCCCCGAGCCTTATCAGCCCAGGGCGGGACGCCCACCTCTCTTCCAAATCCTGCTCCTCTCTTCTCTCCTTTCCCGTTGCATTTCCTCTCAACCTTCTTCCATCCCTCATCCGTGTCGCCATCGCGAGGTACGCGCCCCGCGGCCGTGGCAGATGTTGATGGCGGGGGTTGCGCGGGGTCAGTTTCCACATCCGCTTGCTCCGAGTGGATGAGAGTCGGTGTGAGGGAGGTATCCCTCAGTTGCTTCGCTGGCTGGTGCGGGGTTTGAAGCCCCGTCCATTTCCGCTTTGGCCGCGGAAGTGGTGTCGATGGAGGAGGCGGCAAGCGGCTCTATAGCTGGCACTCGTTTTCTTCCGGAGTGCCCGGTTCTCCTCTGTGAGCTAATCGATTCGCTCACTCATCGAAGTCATGAGGTCCTTCAGGTCCTTCATCTCGCGTGCTGTCTCTCTTGCCGCTGACAAAAGAATTTTGACGGCTGCTGACTGCTTCCCGGTTTCGTCGCATACGATCGCAATCTCGGAGCGGAAGTAGGACTGAAGCGTTGTTGTGAGTAGTTCGAGGTTTTGCACGACAGTCTGGGAGGCGATGTTGTCATCGCTTCCGGCGTCGGAGCGATCCTCTTCCTCCGTAGGCGGTGATGCTAGTGGAGGGGAGGCGTGGCATTGGCGAGCCAGAGATGACCGAGGCGACCGCATGTGTAGCTGTTGCGAAACGGCATTTCAAGAGTGCTAGAAATGAAGCTGAAGTAAAGTTCGTGATGCTAGAATCAGCGAATATGAACACGGCACGCGCTTAGCGTCTTGGCGAAACTATGATGCGAGTGTGTTGAAGCGGGATCGTTGTTGAACTGTAGACAGTAGTAAGAGATGGCTAATGACATGCATCAATGGGCTGGCTGAAAAACACCATGCATGCGCAGGGACGGATTACATGGGGCCGGCGGGAGTACTGGTCGATCTTAGAGTAGGATATCTAGCAGACAAGTTAGGATGCAATATCAATCGAATTTCGTGTTTTGGTATATCAGGGTCTCTTCTATTGGTGGTTGGCGCCGGTAGAAACCCGGCCTCCGCCATACAAAAGTCCCTTATGTATTCTTACGTATTCCGTACATCACACAAACCTCCGGACGGACTCACTCCCGAAATAGAGGACCTGGCATAGCACCCAAAATTGCCTTGAATCTCACGATTTGCATCAACTACCGCCGCCTCTCCTCATTGGGCTCCCACTCGGATGCCCTGCTCATCACCACTTCCTCAACCACCATTCCTTTGTTATTTCCTTGGTGCGCACCACATCTTCTCGGGACAGACCTGGGCGGAGCGCAAGGGGGAGCTTGTAACGTGCCACTCCACAGACGTGGGGAAGAGAGGGGCGGCTTTGGTAGAAGAGGACGGCGCAGGGAGTGAGGCATTGGAAGGGGAGAGGAGGGAGAGGAGGGAGCGGGAAGAGGAAAGGGAGGCGGAGGCGTTGGGGGCCGCGGACGGGCTGGGGGCTGGGGAGGATCCGCCACTATTCCTACCCACCCCCGTGTTCATGGCGTCGGCACAAGACGAGTAAGCGGACGGGGGTGCTTTTCCTTTGTTGTTTCCTTTGTGATTTCCTTGGTGCGCATATACCTTTTTTTGTTCTCGGGACAGGCCTGGGCGGAGGGCAAACGGGAGCTTGCAACGAGCCGCTTGCGCGGACTGCGGACAGGAAAAGCGGATATAATGTACGCCGCCATGATCTAGATAGGTCGAATGCTAGTATGATGTCAGAATAATGGGAGTCCGGAGATGACGGTCCGGAGACGGCGTCCGGAGATGACGGACCAGAGGCAACATGTCCGGAGATGACAGCAGCCTTAGTCTCCGAGCACCGGCTCGGGAGACAGTCTTCCCTCCTTCCCCCTTGGCGAGTCCCTCAGGCGCGTTGTATATAGAGAGAATGTTTTTCCTTCGACCTTGTATCAATCAATCAGTTCACTATCTTCGTCTCTATCGACCCCTATATTCCAACAGGTTATGAGCCCGGTTTGAACGCTGTGCCAATCCGCTACTCATCAATAATCGCATCTGCCGCTTGGCGCCTCGCTTCTGCGCCTCATCCCTGCACTCTTGTTTTTAAGCCTCAACCGTTTGAGCCGCGTCGCGTCGCGACGACAATGCCAACAACACGTCCCGCAGTCGCCGACCTACACAACGCCGGAACTACCGCTCGTGGAGAACGACATGCGATCATTCCCTATCCCTGAGAGGCCGTGACTAGAATCGGCACGACGACCGCGCTGCCCCGATGATCTACCTATCGGTTGAACCCAGGATTCGAACCGTCATCCGCAGTCCTACCACGAAGGAAATAGATTCTGCATCCCGCGTCTGGGGATTCCTTTGCCAGGAATACGACTCTTCCTTCACGATATTCGGTCATCGAATACATCACGAACTGACTCGCCGCTCGCCAGGAATTGGGTGGAACCAAAGAAGCGATCCCGAATACCACCGTCGATTGCCACTTTCTTTTCGAGCCGTACCACGATCGTTCGACATTGTCGCGGGGGGGCAGTCTTCCGTCCTTTGTCCTGACGGCCTTCCTGTATATAGAGAGATCTTGCGCCCGTATAATGCTGTAATACAATCAGTTCACAATCTTCACCTTTTATCGATCCATATATTCTAACAACTTGCACCACCAGCACTGGGCATCGGGGCGAATCTTAGCCCAGAGCAGGTACTGTCCGGTCCGGGCATGGCCCGTCTTCTGCTGGTAGAACCTTGAGGCGAGCATCTTGGTGCTGTCGGCTACCGCACTGTCGGCCTTCTGGCTCTTCGGCATGCAGTACTTTGCCTTGGAGATGCACCCCCCCGGCCAATGACCGCGCCTCTGCCCACTTCTTCTCCGAGATTTAACACCGGATCTCAATGGTGACGCCCGGTCTGGCCCTGCGCAGCACGGCGATGTGTTTCCGCGCCTGGATTGTGTATTGACGTCCTGGACCAGGTTCCTCCGATGCCATGCGTCTGACGTCCGCTTGCGCATCCGTGAGATTGTCACCCGGTCCGGGACGTATCCTGCTGATACCGATTCCAGCGCGCGGGCACCGGTGCTTGTAATAGTACGAGTACGGTGGTAGAGTAGGACAGTCTTTTTTTTTTTGCCTAATCAGCACTCGCATTCGAACTAACTAGACAACAGCGAAATTATGTATAGTTCGTTTCAGGTCCGCTGTCCGCGTGCAGGCGGCACGTTGCAATTTCCCCGCCCAGGCTTCTCCCAAGAAAATGTGATGCGCACCATTGAAAATACAAAAGAAATGAGGCAGCGCAATTTTGAAAGACGAAGGGAAGAATGAAACGAAAGGCATCGTTCGTCCCCCTAATCCTTTCTAGCGGACGCCATGAAGTCAGGCGTCGCGAGGAAGTGTGGGAACTCCCCCCGTTGCGTGGCTCCACACGCGCAGCTCACGCTCCCTTTTGCCCTTCCCACTCCCGCGCCTCCGCCTCGGACTACTCGCTCGCGGTGTCTTTCTACGCGGCCCTCCCCACATCCGTAGCAGTGAGAATGTCTAGTAACGCCCAACTGCACCTCCCATCGGCCAGGAGGTGCCAGGTCTTCCACATGTCCTTACACCTTCCCGTCTCCTCATTCACCTCTGCCCGTATGATCTTTTTCTGGCCCTTCCAATCAGGACACAGCTTGAAGGGGCGCTCCCGAGTCTGGTTCTGCTACCAGCACCCAGCTTTGAGGGGTGGCCCGGTTCTTTGGCCAGTTGGGGTACTGCCCACCCCGGCGGTGGTCTGTGTTTATATGGCGGAAGCTCGACGGAAGCCTATGGTGCTCGCAGCAACCGTAGCATCCAGATTCAGGTAGTTCGTCTTGGAGGTCCGGCACAGAGCCCAGTGGCGCCTCCGCACATACCATCTCGGAGATCTCCCGCTTGATGATAGCAAGAGAGTTTGTGACTGGCAGAAGGAGGCGGCGGTACGAAGTACCATAGCGGTTTGGCTTGAGGGGTCTTTCGAAGTATGTACGCCGCAGGATGAAAATATTCTCCCCGATGCGGAAGCCCTCACGCTAGTGGGGCGCACCGCAGCCAAGGGTACCCTGCCCGGGGCCTAGCCACCCTGGGCGACCAGCAAGCCGGGAGATGCAAGTCGGAGTATTGCACGGAGTGGCATCTCGAGGCTCAAGAAGACACATACAAGCGAGGGGGTCGGGGAAAGATCGTCGGGAGCGGCACGAGGAGATGATGGCAAAGGAAACAGGGGAGTATGCAAAGTACACGGACAGCAGACGGGGCGGGGACGGCGTGTATCTACGCCGGCATCGTGTTGAATGGCTACTTGCGAGTTACACCAAATGAAGCCACGATCATCTCCGCGGCCGGAGGACCGCAAGTGAATGAACGTCCGGAGTCTTCATTCGGGCGTCTGACGCGCGTTCAGTAATCGTGCACGCATGCCGATAGCCATCCGCCTCATTGACACGGCTTGCGCTCCTTGCTCTGCACGAAGTTCCCCAGTCACGGTACGTTGATCATACTCGACTACTGAGGAATTCGCGAGCTGCGGAATGAGCAGCGTCACAAGTGCTGGAATGCGGAGACGAGCGCACCAGCGGATCAAGGGTGTTCGCCCCCGCGTGACCTGTGGGCGGTAGACTGTATATAATGAGCGCTGCAAATGGTGTAGGTCGACGCGAGAGACCTGTTTTCGTTGCCTTGTCCGAGTCCTGCGCTCGACCGTGTTGAGTTTCTGACCGATCTTATGCCTGCTCACTCGCCCGCTCGCTAGCCCCCGAGTCCGTTCTCTCGTCCGGTCGCTCATCTGCTCGAGGATCTGGTCGTTGGATCGTTGGCACACGCAGTCTCACGTCCGCCTACTCTCCTCAGGCTTCGGCGTTACTGGCAGTGAGCTGAAAGAAGATAGGTCCTATATATGCCAACGGGTATTGCCGAGATGGAGTTGAAACGGATTTACTTCCTGAATGGAGCGGGGCCGAATGTAGGGAGGTAGCTGGAGGGATGCTGTCCGCGCCCGGTGAGAGGCGGAGCGGCAGGCGGATGGCGCGGCTGCGGTGCGCGGGTGAGAGTTCAGAGGCCGATGTTTTCGTCGTTGTTGAAGTCGTTTGAGCGGCTGGTTCGCGAAACCGGAATTTTGTCATCGTCGGCGGGGGTGGCGGAACCAACTAACCTTGAGGTCAGGTCGAGGGAGCCGGTGCTATAGTGTACCACCGGTCTGGGTGTGTCCACTAACATCCTGTCCGGGTTGCGGAGAGAGCTTAGGTGGGAGCCGCGATCGCGGATGTATGATTCCCGGGGTCGCACTCCATATATAGGCATAGGTAGCAATACCACCGAATTGAGAGGTGATTCATTCCCTTCGGCGGGTTGTGTCCGAGGATCATCGAGTGAATGCATCGTTCTCAAAGGCTGTGATGGCTGGGTCTTGTCATCTCCTCCCATTAGAGAGGACGGCGATCCGGGTTGCAACAAAGATTTCCGCCCATCGTTGGAAGGTTTTCGAAGCATCGTGACGTACTCTCCAACATACGCTGGCAGAAGTCCCCATTTCATACCTTTCCTCCCTGGCTCGTCAATGCAGCGTGGGATCTTCCGGAAAGCCTTGTTCAGTGACAAACGGTTTCGTATTGAATTCTGCGCAACACACTTTAGTTCACTCATCCTTATTTTCTATGTGGTGGGTCAAACTAGCCTTCCAACCGGGATCGGAATGCCTGTAGTAGGAGTATTTTTCCATGATGAACTGATATATCGCGGCCACTGTCAACAGCCCGCTCCGACTGGAGAGCATGGCCTGTGCGATCATCATGGGATAGCTGTATGGTGGCTTAACCTCTTTCGAGGCATCCTGCGAGTAATCCACATCTCCGGTCATTTCCAGTAAGACTCCTTGTTTATAAATGGGTGCGATTGCATTTCCACTTATACCAGTCTCTCCTGCGACAGCACTAGTGTGCGGGTTCGAACCCGATCTTTTCCCACTCCTTATCGCTGCAGTTGTTACCGGCTTTTCCTCCACCGGAGACGGATCGGGAGTGTGGCTGTTAATCGGGACATCCGCATCTTGGTCGTACTGTGCTTCTCTGCCAGCCGGAAGAGACACGAGTGGGACCTCTTCTTCGACTATACCCTCTCCCATACGCGCACGGCGCCAGATGGGCGTGGCGATGAGTGGAGTCACGTTCGGCAGGACGAACATCATCTCCACGCCACCAATCTCGATGACACTCCCACTGCGCAACACCACTGTACTATTACTCTTGTACGAATCATCATCTATCTTGACGCCATTCTGACCAACAACATGGATGCGCCAATCGTGTTCGCCGTCAGCACTACCGCTGTCGTAGGAGATGATTGCATGTTTCCTTGAGACAAGCTTGCTCGGCCCCAGATCGATATCCACCGCGTCTTCCGTGTTGAGCGGCGGCGGGGTCGGTAACGTCGCTACGCCCGCCGCTGGCCGCGTTTCTCGCCTTCGCCCGATGCGGATGACGAGGTCTTTAATGTAGTAGGTCCAGTTACATCCGGCGACCTTAGCGTAAGCGGTGATTCCTTCCGCATGCCCGTAGAAAGCCGTTTCGTTGGCCCACTGCGTCGACACGAGTGGCACCGGCTGGGCGCCCTCGGGCATCGCGAGCGATGCGATTATTCCATTGACGTGGTCTTCTGGTGCACATATTTCTGCATTCTCGACGGGGGAGACGACCTGTGGGGAATTGCCGCGGAATGAAATGTCAGCCATCATTTTATCCCCAGGGCGCCGTCACAGCCGCCTGCATCCCTGCACCACGACCACCTTCCCGTGCACTCTCATAGCGCTCGCGCGCAATGCCCGGCATGCACCCACTCACATCTCTTCGGGAAGGGACAGACTTGACACACCTTGCGCCGCTTCGTCCTCGGATTGGATGGCGATGAGTCCGGCATTTCAACTTGTGAGTCGGCAGAGCCAACTTGGCGGGTCCCAGGGGGACGTTGAATAGATGGAGGTGGAATATCCTTGTGCACGACGTTTTTTCGACTCCTTTTTCGCGCCTTTTCGTTCCGTTGGGGGCGGGTGATTGTGTCGGCGTGGCGTGTCTCTGTTGAGGAGAGTTGGGTAGTTTCTTGACTTTGCAGGAGGTTGTAGATTCGGTTCTGCTGGCCGCCTTGCTGGATTTCGTTTTGTCTTTGGTTGTTACTGTTGGCTGTGCCGAGGTATTCGCACAACAAGCGTTTTTTTATTTTGATTTATCACCTGCATGCGACCAATCTAGACCATGGCGGTTACTTACAGTTCATTTCCTATCCGCTGTCCGTGCGGTTGCAAGCTGCCAGTTCCCCTCCCTCCGTCCTATTCAACAAAAGAAAACACAGTTGCTTGGCATTTGGCTGGACTCGAAACTCACACTTAATTACCACCACGTGCACCATCCAGCTCTAGGACGGAGAGAAGGCGATGACAAGGCTCCGCCGGCAAGTGAGGCAGTCGCCGGCCATCTGCAGGGGTCATGGCGGCGTGCCTTCAGATAGTAGCTGTGTTTGGATCGGAGATGAAAGGAGTCGACGTCTGGGGCACCATTTGCCAGGCAAATGACGCGCAGCTGCGGCAGGATGGAGAAACAACGTGTTGCTTCCGTCCAGCCAACCTGGGCGCTCAGCCGATCAAATTGGCATTCTGGCAAAATCAACACAGCTGAAGAACAGGCAGCGGCGATTTGGGTTACAGATACTCGCTCTGCCGCGGCGAGCTCAGGCTTTGGAGATCGTTGGTTCCACGAGAGCGATGCCGTCGGCTCACACGCCCTCGCCTACGCGGAAAGGAGATCGAGGAACACAAATATTTCGGACGCCCAAGCAGCCATAACGCGAATGGAGCCATGCACCGGCCGACCGTACGCCAGGTGAGGGAGTATATCGCCACGTTGCAGAGGGCTGGACCCGGCAATATCATGGAGATTCGGTGTTCCAGGCACACAAGGGAGTCGAAAAGGACGCCGAATGAGCAAGTATTGCGGCGGTAAAGCCAGACACCCACGGGGTGGAATGTCTAAGCTACCTGGGCCACGCTGAGCCATGTACGTTGCCTATCCCATGATCTCTGGCTAACCTTAAACGGCTGGTCTCCGAGAAGAAGAGTGTGGAAATCTGGCAATGGGCTGGAGGCCGGACCTCTAAGATGAAATACGGGATTCCGAAAGCCACAGGCAGAACGGCCTGTTGTCTGGGGGCACCAAGAGCTCGCCTTGCGGTTCCACCTGATCAAGACTGGGCTCTTCCTTACCCGGGCAGTACCTCGACTAGACAAAGAACCAATCCAACCAGCGGTGGGGGTGGTGCCGGCAACGGAATCAGACTCGTGTCCACCACTTCAAAGAGTGACCGGGGTGGAAGGCCGAACAGAAGGCCCTGAGGGCAGAAGTGTGGAGTGAGAGTGGCAAATGGAAGAGCCAGTGGAGGATCCCGGACCTCCTGGCCGTGGGGCAGTTCAGGGCCTGTTTGGCAAACGAACGGCCGTTGGCTTTTTTGGTGTGACACCCCTGCTAGCGTCCGTTCGGTCGGTTCGCAACCGTTCGCGCAAAAAATGCACTGTTTGGCAAGTCGAACGGTCGGCAAAATGAACGGTCAGAAATGGCGCTAAACGACCGTTCGTCGAAAGGACCTCGAGAGGTACTTTCGCGACCGTTCGTCCCACTAACATCCTATCCCAAAAATCATGTCTTCACCACAGCCACCTGGCAGTAAATCGCGCCAGCGCCACCGAGAGCAAAACGCCATAATTGCTATTACTCAGTATTATCAACGATCTCTCTTGAAAAACCCTGTGCGAACCTCGATCCAAACCGGAAAAATTTTCACCGAAGAAATATTGAATGCCCATCCACGACGTGCCCTGGAAGTACTTCGTATGCCGATCACGACCTTTCTTGATCTTCGCGACTGGCTGTCCCAGAATTCGACTCTCCGTGCAAGCCGCTATGTTTCTATGGAAGAGCAGTTGATGTCTTTTCTGTGGATTATTGGGCACAATGCCAGCAACCGTGAGGCTCAAGAGCAGTTTCAACATAGTGGGGAAACGATCTCGCGACATTTCCGATCCGTCCTACAAGCAATGCTGCAACTCTACCACGGTTTTGTCCGGCTGCCTCCCGATATTACTTCTACGCGTATACGATCCGATTGGGGCAAGATGTCACACTTCAAGAACGTTCGCGGCGCCATCGACGGCACACACATCCTTGCCCATATCCCGTCTGCTCAGCAAACCCCGTATCGAAACCGAAAAGGAACTATCTCACAGAATGTTCTTGCCGGGTGCAGTCTTGATATGTACTTTTTCTACGTCTGCCCTGGCTGGGAAGGAGCTGCCAATGATGCAAGGGTTCTTGAGAACGCGGAAGCCCATGACTTCCCTCATATGGAGGGTAGGATGTGGCTGGCTGACGCTGGAGGTATCACAGTGGTGAAGGAAGAATTTCTCACCACGATAACTATGCCCAGCCACTTGCGCAGTAGCTTGTGCAGCGGAGACTAGGTTTGACAGGGGTGTGACTGGTCGGTTTTAACAAACACACAAAGGTATGCCATAGCGACCGTCGACCGTTGCCCCCCCCTGACCGTTCGCGGCTCGCGAACGGTTACCCTAACGGAACGGAAGGAGCGACCGTCGGTTTTGCCAAACAGGCCCTCAGTCAGGTGGTTCTGGGCTTTCTCTCCGCCACCGATGTAGGAAGGCGTGTACCGGTTGAGGGGACACGGTGTGTAAGTAGCCCGAAGAGGAGCTGCGGGAGTTGGAGCAGGGGCGGCCGAGGAGCTGGGCGCTGAGGAAGGGAACTACCACTGTGCCTGCCCAAGCCCGTCTGCAGGACGTCTGCAGGAGAGGCGTAAGGGGAATGCTTAGCTTTCATTTGTCGCTTCCATTTTGGTTTCACGCCCGTTAGGCCATATTTCCCTTCTAACTTCCTTAGCGCGCTTCATATTCTTGGGACAAGGCCTGGGTGGAGCTGTGTTGGCCAAGTTTCACCGTTGATGTGGGGGTCTCTTCGCCCTCTGGAAGATTGCAGCTTCCTTCTTGCCTCCGTCGAAGCTCACTCCGTTGCTCACTGGCAAGGTCATGGCTGCCGCTGCTGCTTCTGACAGATTTACCGCCACTGCCTCGTCGCTGTCCACCGCCCAATGTCGTCCACAAAGGATAGATAGCACACGGGTGCCTGCCGCCAGTCCACCTAATGAGGTCTCGCTCGATTCCGGGTACCTCTATACGTCTGCTCAGGCGCGACCCGCTCACAATATTTAGGGCCGACCTGACGTCTATGAAGAGAGCCCTAGCCACACTCATCACACCCTATTCCTGTTGCGTGCGGTTCATCACGATTGCGACCGCGTCGGTGAAGGCCTTTGTTGCCGGCTCCCATATTGCCCGTCACGCAGGCCCCTTTTTCGCTCCCGATTCTCGGTAATCAGGTGGGGCACCGTACGCTCGATCAGTTTACTTATGGCACCCTGGAGCGAGATCAGTTGAAACGCCTGGACCTTCGAGTAGTCTGGCATCCCCGACTATTTCACGACAACTAGCTTGACCTTCTCCTACAGCTTCAGGTGGTGGCCAATCCGGACGCAAGACGGTACGAGTTGCGTTACTCGCTGCGTGTCTTACTACTTGTGAGTCCTCCGAGGTTTTTAGCTGGTTGCCATCCACACCTCATTTTAGCAATATATCGCAACGGGCATATTTGACGAGGTGGAACGGAAGGTACCAGGGGTCGGTGGATTATCCTTCGTGGACGACATAGGGTGGTGGGCAGAAGGTAAGGATGACGAAGCAGTGGCAAAGCTTTCGCAGGCAGCGACAGTCTCGATTGACCGGGGGTCACAGAATGGGGTGGCCTTCGATCATGGTAAAACGGAGGCAGCGCTTTTCAGCCGGCGAAGGAAAGCAGACTCGGAGGCGACAGTCATGATTGACATCAATTCCATCCGTTTCAATAAAGAGGCTATTCGGTGGCTCGGAATCTGGCTGGACTCGCAACTCACACTAAAACGCCATCATGCCAGAAGAATGAAGGATGGAGAGAACGCCCTCACTCGGCTGCAGCGGCTTACGGGACAGTTGGGCCTCTCCCCAGCAAACTGCAGGAAGGTCATGACAGCCTGCATCCAATCGGTCCCCATGTTTGGAGCGGTGCTGTGGTGGAAAGGGGACCTAGCCAAACGCACCCAAGGTCGGGCAGATGAGATTCAGCTGCTAGTCAACCAGGAGGCTCGGGCGACAACGGGCCTCTTCTGGATGACAAATCTGGGAGCCCTCTCGGTGGAATCTGGTCTTAGGACAGCATCCACACAGCTGGAGAACAGACAGCGACGGTTCGGGCTAAGGCTATTGAGCCTGCCACGGGGGGGGACCAGGAACGGGAGGTGGTTGGAGCCCCAACGGCGATTAGGCGGTGGCTGACCAATGCTCTGGCACACAGCGGAGAGACGGAGAGCAGTCATACTCGAGGAGCCAAAAACCCTCAACGCAGAACCGCTGCAAGAGGAGGTAGCCGAGGCCAAGGCAGAGGCGGAGAGGACTCGACATCGGCTGTCTATGTTCACGGACGTGCCGCGGCTGGATGATGGGGCAACCGGATACTCAGTTGTGTGGAAGAAGGGCGCCAGAGTGCACATGGGCAACAATGAAGGAGCCTATGATGCAGAGTGCGCCGCTCTCGCTCACGCCCTTGAACTGGCAGCGCAAAGGAACACGACCCCAGAGCGAGTCACCATCGTTTCCGACGCACAGGCAGCCATCAGGCGGATGGCATCGGACGAACCTGGCCCAGGGCAGCAGTGCGCCATCCAAGCACGAATACATATCGCGGCACTGTGACGGGCCGGCCCGGTATCACCACAGCGATTCGCTGGTGCCCTGCCCGCAAGGGTGTCAGAACAATGGGCGTCCGGAGATAACGGACCGGAGAAGGCGTCCGGAGATGACGGACCGGAGGCGACATGTCCGGAGATGACAGCCGCCCGAGTCTCCGAGCACCGGCTCAGGAGACCGTCTTCCGTCCTTTCCCCCTGGCGAGTCCCTCGGGCCCGTTGAATATAGAGAGAATGTTCCTCCTTCGACTCTGTATCAATCAATCAATTCACTATCTTCGTCTCTATCGATCCCTATATTCCAACAAAGGGAATCGCTGGCAACGAAAAGGCAGATGAATGGGCCAAAGAAGTGGCAGGGAGGCTAGGCGCTCACAGGCGGCACCCACGATCCCTTTCTAACCTCAAGCGGGAAATCTCAGAAAAGAGGTGGACGCAGGCGCGGTCATGGGCTCGTGGGCGCATCTCGAAGGCCAAGTACCGCATGCCGAAGAGCCAGAAGCCAGACGGTGTGATTGCTGACAGCACCAGGAGGCTCACCTCTAGGTTCTACCAGCTGAAGACAGTCCACGTCCGGACCGGACAATACCTGCACTGGGCTAAGGTTCACCCCGATGCCCAGTGCTGGTTGTGCAAGTGCTCCTCGCAAATAAGAGACCACCTCTTCAATGTGTGTCCGGAATGGAAGATGCAGCAAAAGGTGCGGTGGGCGGAGGTGTAGAAGGAGACGGGGAGGTGAAAGAGTCGCTGGAAGATCCGGGATGATCAACTCGCCGACAGGAGATGCCGTCAGGCGGCGCTGGACTTCCTCACATCAACGGAGGTGGGAAGGCTGGTGCCGCCCCTGGATAACGACGACGCCGGGAGCCATACGTCAGAGCAGGAGCTCCGGGAGCGCCGGGAACGGGAAGAGGAAGAGGGGACGTAGGCGTAGGAGCTGGGTGCTGCGGGAGGCTCGTGCGCAGAGGAGGAACGGGCGCTGTTTGTCAGAATAACGGGCGTCCGGAGACGACGGACCAGAGATGGCGTCCGGAGATGACGGACCGGAGGCGGCACGTCCGGATATGACAGCTGCCCGAGTCTCCGAGCGCCGGCTCGGTTGACCGTCTTCCGTCTTTACCCCCTGGAGATCCTCTCAGGCCCGTTGTATATAGAGGGAATTTTCCTCCTTCCAAGTTGCATCAATCAACCTATTCACTATCTTCATCTCTATCGATCCGTATATCCTAACAGGTTATGAGCCCGGATTGAACGCTCTGCCAATCCGCTACCCATCGATAATCGCACCCGCCGTACCTGCCATATTGCGCCTCGCTTCTGCGTCTCATACCTGCACTCTCGATTTTTAAGCCTCAAGTTTTGGAGCCGCGTCGTGTCCGACGACATCGCCAAGATGGTCGGAATCAACCAGACAACGCGTCACTTTTGCAGTCGCCGGCCTTTACAATGCCCGAAACTACCGCTCGTGGAGAACGAAATGAGATCATTCCCTACTACTGAGTGCCCTCAAGATTGTTACCCGCAACGAAATTTTTCGTCGCACTCTGACACTTGTACTGCCTAGGGCCGTGGCTACAATCAGTGCGACGACCGCGCTGCCTCGACGATCAACCTATCCGTTGAACCCGCGATTCGAACCATCATCCTAAGTCCTCCCGCGAACGAAATCGATTCTGCAGCACGCGTCTGGGAAATCCTTAGCCAGGACTACGAGTCTGCCTTCACAATAATCGGTCGTCGAATACATCTCGAGCCTACTCGCTGTTCGCCAGGAATTGGCCGCAAGCGACGAAGCAATCTCGGATACCACCGTCGTTTGCCACCTTCTTTTCGAGCCGTACCGCGATCGTTCGATATTATCGTTGGCGTTTTGAAATACAAACCTTCGGGGGAGCTGCGTGCGCGCTTGTTGATGACGGAGTTGCTGCGGCACCCCACACTGGAGTTGATGCACGCGCTCGGGGAGCTTATGTACGCGCTTGGTGATGCTGGAGCTGCTGCGGCACCCCACACCGGAGCTGCCGTGCACTCTCGAGGAGTCGGAGCTGCGTACACGCCTTGTTGATAACGGAGCAGCTGCGGCGCCCCACACCGGAGCTGACGCATGCGCTCGGGGAGCTGATGTACGCGCTTGGCGATGACGGAGTTGCTGCGGCACCCCACACTGGAGTTGACGCACGCGCTCTTTTTTTTTTTTTTTTTTTTTTGTTTATTCATTACTGGCATGCGACCTATGGAGATCATGGCGAGGGTATATACAGTCCGTTTCCTGTCCGCTGTCCGCGCAGTGGCGGCACGTTGCAAGCACCCCTTTGCCCTCCGCCCAGGCCTGTCCCACGAAGATGTGATGCGCACCAAGGGAATTACAAAGGAAAAGGAAAGAAGCGAGCGTAACGGACCAAGGAAAGAACATAGGATTGCACCGCCTAACCCGCTTCTGCGGACGCCATGAAGTCGGGTGTGGGCAGGAACAACGGGGTTCCCCCCCTGCGCCCGGCTCCTCGGACCCCGCTCCGTGCTCCTCCATCCACTCCCGCACCTCCAGCTCAGACACCGCGCTCACGGCGTCATCCTCCTCCACCCCTGGCACCCACCTGCCCACGTCTGTGGTCGAGAGGAAGTCCAGCACCGTCTGGCTGCACCTCCCGTCGGCCCGTAGGTCCCGCACCTTCCACCGATCCTTTCCTTTTCCAGTCACCTTCTTCACTTCCGCCCACAGGATCTTCTGCTGCGGCTTCCACTCGGGGCACTCCTTGAAGAGGTGGTCCCGGGTCTGCGTTCGGTGCCGGCACCACCAGCATTGCGGGGTGGGTCCGTTCTTCGTCCAGTTGAGGTACTGCCTCGTTAGGCAGTGCCCCGTCTTCAGTTGGTAGAACCGCGAGGCGCTCCTCTTGGAGCTGTTGGCCACCGCGCCATCGGGCTTTTGGCTGTTCGGCATGCGGTACTTCTTCTTGGAGGTTCGGCCCAGCCCACTGGCGTGCCTGCGCCCACTTCCTCTCTGAAATCTCCCGCTTGAGGTTGGCGAGGGACCGAGGCAGGGGCGCCCTCCACACCTCCGTTCGCGCTGGGAAGTTCGGCCACTCTACCCCGCGGGTGCCCGGCTTCTCCGCCCCTATCTTAGCCCACTCGTCGGCCTTCTCGTTGCCAGCGACTCCTTTGTGCGCCGGGCACCACCGCACTTCGATGACGATCCCTGGCCTGGACCAGCGCAGCGCGGCGATGTGCTTCCGTGCCTGGAGGGTATACAGTTGCCCCGGGCCTGGCTCGTCCGACGCTATCCGCCTAATGGCTCCCTGTGCATCCGAAAAGAGGGTGACTCATTCCGGGGTCGTGTTCCGTTGCGATGCCAGCTCCAGGGCGCGGGCGAGCGCAGCGCACTCAGAGTCATAGGCTTCTTGGTTGTTGCCCATGTGAACTTTGACCCCTGCCCAGGTTTGACCCGTTTTCCACACCACCGAGTACCCGGTCGCCCCGTCGTCCAGTCGTGACCCATCCGTGAACATGGTGAGGCCTGGTCGGGTCCCCTCCGCCGCCACCTTTGCCTCGGCTTCCTCCTCCTGTAGTAGCGCCGCATCGAGAGCTTCCGGTTCCTCGAGCAGCACTGTCCTCTCTGTCTGCCCAGTGTATGCGAGGGCGTTCTTGAGCCGCTCTCCGATCCCGGAGGGGGCTCCTACCACTTCCCGTGCCTGATCTCCTTCAGGTAGGCTCAGTAGCCGTAGTCCGAACCGTCGCTGTCTGTTCTCCAGCTGCGCTGTTGCTGCCCTGAGTCCCGACTCCATTGATAGGGCTCCCAGGTTGGTTGTCCGGAAGCAGCCTGTTGTCGCCCGCGCCTCCTGGTTGACCAGCAGCTGGAGCTCATTGGCCTGGCCCATTGCCCCCCGGACGTGGTCCCCTTTCCACCACAGTTCTGACCCAAACATTGCTATCGACTGGACGCACGCCGTCATGACTTTGCAGCAATTGGCAGGAGACAGTCCCATCTGCCCCGTGAGGCGCCGAAGCTGTGACATTGCTTTCTGCCCCTGCTTAAGCCTTGTTGCGTGGTGGTCCCTGAGGGCGAGCTGCGAGTCGAGCCACACTCCGAGCCACCTCGTCGCCGCCTTGTTGAATGGGACGGAGTTGGCGCCCACTGCCACCGCCACCTTTGGTACCTTCTTCTTCCTTTTGTTCTTTTGGAACAGGGCTGCCTCCGTCTTGCCATGGTCAAATGCCACCGCGTTTTCAGCGGCCCACCCCCTCGCGGCAGCCGCCGCCGCGGAGAGTTTCGCCGCTGCCTCACTAGCATTGGCCCCTTCCGCCCACCAACTGATGTCGTCCACAAAGGATAGCCCTTGGACGCCTGGGACGGCTGCTTCCACCACGTCAAAGATTCCCGACAGGTAGGTGACGAAGAGGACCGGAGCCGCCAGCGACTTCTGTGGGATGCCTGTGTCCACTGGGCTTGCGTCCCTAGTCTTGGCGTCAAGGACGAGTTTAACCTGGCGGTCTGACATGAAGCTGGCCGTCCACCTAATGAGGTCAGACTGGATGCCGAGCCCCTCCATTCGCCTGCCCAGGTGCGACTTGCTGACATTGTTGAAAGCCGACTTGACGTCCATGAAGAGCGCTCCTGCCTCCTTTTTCCTGGCCCATGCCTGCTGGGCACTGTTCATGAGGACTGCTACCGCATCCACACAGCACCGCCGTTTGCGGCAGCCGAACTGGCCATCATGCAGGCCACGCTTCCTCTCGAGGTGGTCGGCGATCAGGTGGGCTGCTGTCCGCTCGACCAGCTTGCTCACCACGTCCAGCAGCGAGATCACCCTGTATGCCCGGACCTAGGAGTAGTCCGGTTTTCCTGGCTTTGGGATTACCACACCCTTTGCCGTTTCCCACAGTGTGGGGTGGTGTCCAAGCCGGATGCACGCCCTCACCAATTGCACGAAGCGCTGGGTGTCCCATTGCCAGAATACCTTGACAATATCTGCTGATATCCGGTCGTCCCCTGGGGCTGATGTGTTGGCGGCCTTTGCCAGGAGGGAGCCGACCAGGTGGGCATCCACTCGCTCGAATGCTCTTCCGCCTGCCGGAGGTTCGTAGGAGCCCCCTGGGGCCGGAGGGAAGTGGGCTTCTAGGATTGCGTGTTCGCAGTCGAGGTGCCCCTCCGCCACTGAGCCGTCCTCCCGTTGGAGCGCCTGGCCCGCCTTGACGATCCTAGGCTTGGTGTAGCCGGCCGCCGTCCAGACCTCCTTCCCGCTTGTTACACCCTAGTATAATGGGCTAACAGCTCAACGAGAATGTAATAGATATTTGGCGCAGAACGTTGACGGTCTCTCGAGTGACACTCTCCAAACGTCGACGGTCTCGCGAATGCCACTCTCCAAACGTCGATGGTCTCGCGAATGCCACCTCGCAACGTCGTCGGTCTCGCGAATACCACTCTCCAAACGTCGACGGTCTCGCGAATGCCACCTCGCAACGTCGTCAGTCTCGCGAATGCCACCTCGCAACGTCGTCGGTCTCGCGAATGCCACCTCGCAACGGCGTCGATCCCACGAATGCCACGCCGTAACGGCGACAGTCTCTCGAATGACACACTCGTCCGCGACAACAGCGCCGACAGCGCCGACGTCAACGGCGCCGGCAGCACCGGACGACAACGGCGCAGACAGCGTCAGACAAGTGACAGCCTGACACCTACTCTAAGGCATTGGGAAAACACAAGGAGCGCGAGAGTCTAGACGGGAGATAAGAGTGGAAGTAGGACCTCAGCGGCCAAAGTGGTTTGCCGGGGACTACTCCGCGGCCGCAAAGCGGAACCCGTGTGACCCATAGAAGCTATGGGAACGACGAGGTTTGCAGCAGCTGCCGTATCTTGTCGTTGGTACCGGTCAGGACGAGTACGCTCTGGGCGTAGGCCCACGTTCACCTTGGCTTCGGCTGGTGCATACGTGAGTGAATTCCTGAGGACAAAGAAGTACGGAATCGGCATGCGCTCGCGCGGCGAAGACAAAGAGTACGGAATCGGCATACGCTCGCGCGCCGAAGATAAAGAGTACGGATTGGTATGCGCTTGCGCGGCGCCGAAGACAAAGAATACGGATTGGTATGCGCTTGCGCGGCTGAGGACAAAGAGAAGGAATCGGCTTGCGCGCTGAGGAAGAAGAGAAGGAATTGGCATGCGCGCAGCGCTGAGGGAAAATAGCAGGAATTGGATGTGTGGCGCTCCGAGGACAAAGAGTGGGATCGGTATGCGCTTACGCGGCTCTCCATTCCTGAAGACAATGTCAAAGGATAGAGGACAGCGGTAGCGTAGGTCGACTCCGCTCTTATAAACGTTCGGCGCGCCGCGCAAAGGGGAGGACAGAGGGAGAGAACCTGTAACGACACCCCTTAGACTATTCCGCTGTGAATTATCGAAAACCTGTCTAAGATATCGACTCTACCGTGACTCCGGTGACGCGTCAGCACCCCAGTCTCACACCGCTAGACTCCTGAAGGAAGCGATTCCAGCAGTCGCGCTTGGCTTTCCTGATCCCGCGTCGGAGTTCCCGCCTGGCCTCCTGCACCCGACTCATGCCCTTCGTCCTCCACCCCCGCCGTGCCCTCCCCAAGGCCTTCCTTAGGTCCTTCAGCTCCGGGGTCCACCACCGCTTGGACCTGCTGCACCACCGCTTTGCCCGGGCGTGCTGCTCTAGGGTCCCCACCATGGCCTCCCGCAGCGTCGCCGCTGCCATGTCCACCTCTTCCACCGTACTGTCGTCCGCAAGCACCACCGATGCCCCTTCCCCTCTTCGGTAGCATTCCTGGGCCTGGGCCAGCTTTGCTGCTGCTGCGTTTGCCTCCTCCTTGTCCTCCTTCCCCTTCGGGTCCCACCCCCTGATATCCCACCCCGTCGTCGCTGTGCTGGTTGCATCCCCGAGGCTCGCCGCCCCCAGCACTTCCCACTGCAAGAGTTCATGTTCGGAGCCCGTGGCCGGGCCCATGCTCCAGTTGAGTGCGACCTTCGGTGAGGAGAGGGTCAGGTCAATGATGGAGTGAATCTTGGCGCCCGCTCCCATCCTTGTCTCTTCCTCCGAATTCCATACCACAAGGTCATACTCCTGGATGAGACGCTCCCAGAAGGCGTTGTTTCTGGGCCTTGTGGTACTGGGGTTCCACATCTTGCTGTGGGCATTCATGTCTCCGGCTACAATCACCCGTTGGTGCCGGGCAATCTCCCCCCAAGCTGCTTGCTGGGCGGGTCGGTTGTTCTCGCTACCAGCATGCCGATCATAGACATTGGCAATGATGATCGCTTCGCCGCTGGGTGGGGTGACCTCCACCACCTGGATGTGGTTCGCAGTTCCGGCGGCTAGGTTCTTCAATTCCGTCACCTGGCACTTGGAGGCCCTGTTGACTGCTATCGCACACTTTGCCGGCACTGCCTCCTCGCCCCTTATAAAGCTGAAGCTGGGGTGGGAGCATGTGCTATCCTTCTCTTTTGCCCCCTTCGGTTCTTGGATGAGAACCACGTCGGCTCCTCTCCTCACTGCTGTTTCCAACACCGCCTCCAACACTTGTCCCCCCCTGGTGCAGTTATGCTGGAGCGCCACCAGCTTAGCAACCTGTGGGACCGCCATCAGACAGCCACGGGTTGGGCGATGCCACTTGGTTCCGTTCCAGTTACCTCCATCGCATCTTCCTTCCAGTATGGAGAGGACTCCACCGGCTTGCCTCCTGGGACCCAGCTCAGCAGGGCCGATCCTCCAGTGCTAGCGGTGGCGGCCGAGTGCGTGGGCTGCAGCGGTTCCGCGCGGGCCGTGCCATTGCGCCTGCCCCGGGCAATCTCGATGGCGGCCCGCTTTGCCTGGCACCTGGCGTCCTGGGCCGGGTTTCTGCCCCCGCAGTTCGGGCACTTCATGTCCGTGTGGGGGCAGACCTTCCCGACCTTACCGCACATTGCCACCTCACACCGGTGCTCCTCAGTCCTGTGGCTGGCCGCACAGATAGTGCAAGTTGCTGCGCCTCGCTGGCACCGGAACTCTGAGTGTCCCCACTGCCCGCACATGCCACACAGGGTGTCTGCTTTGTTCGGGATGTAGGGAAGGGCCCGAAACTTGTTGCCTGACGCACGCGCTCGGGGAGCTGATGTACGCACTTGGTGATGCTGGAGCTGCTGCGGCACCCCACACCGGAGCTGCCGTACACTCTCGAGGAGTCGGAGCTGTGTACGCGCCTTCGTGATGACGGAGTAGCTGCGGCACCCCACACCGGAGTTGACGTGCGCCCTCGGGGAGCTGTGTGCGCGCTTGGTGATAACGGAGCAGCTGCGGCGCCCCACACCGGAGCTGACGCATGCGCTCGGGGAGCTGTGTGCGCGCTTGGTGATGACGGAGCAGCTGCGGCGCCCCACACCGGAGCTGACGCATGCGCTCGGGGAGCTGATGTACGCGCTTGGTGATGCTGGAGTTGCTACGGCACCCCACACCGGAGCTGCCGTGCACTCTCAAAGATGCGTTTGCTTTTCGCGCTTGGGAATACTGGGGCTACTGTGGCGTCCCCTTAATGGAGCAGTCGCACATGCCTTATGACGGAGTTGCTATGTTCGCTCAATGCTGACAATGGGCAGATTTTCTTATGGACCGGCCTGGGAATCTACCTGCTATCCAGGGGAAGCTTCCGGTGAAGCACATGGCGGGTGGTTGAATAGGTTTTCTTTCCCTCTCCTTTCTTTCTTTGGTGGATGCACTCTTTCTCCTATGTCCGTGGTTTTCCCATGAGGTTTTTTACACGGTTATGAGTTTTAACGAGGCATCCGAGGATACTGGGGTTTTCAATATTGTTCCTCCTGCTACTGTTTGTTTCTGTACTGGCCGTTTCGTTTTCTCCTTCTCTCTTGCGTTCCTTTGCATCTTCCGTACGAGGGAAGTGTCAGAATAATGGGCGTCCGGAGATGACGGACCGGAGGCGGCACGTCCGGAGATGACAGCTGCCCGAGTCCCCAAGCGCCGGCTCGCGAGAAAGTCTTCCGTCCTTTACCTCTGGCGAGTCCCTCAGGCCCGTTGTATATAGAGAGAATGTTCCTCCTTCGAAGTTGCATCAATCAACCAATTCACTATCTTCATCTCTATCGATCACTATATTCCAACACTGTTCCTTCCGACGCCCTCCTTCATGGAGCCCGTGGGAGACGGGGGGTAGGGGGGAGGTGTGCGCTTTTCCTTTGTCCATCACGCTCGCTTGACGGTACTTTCCTTTGTAATTTCCTTGGTGCGATTTACATCCTCTGGGGATAGGCCTAGGCGGAGGGCAAAAGTGGAGCTTGCAACGAGCCGCCACCGCACGGACAGCAAACGGGAAACCCAGGTAAGATGTACGCCGCCATAGTCTAGATAGGCTGCACGCAAGTATGAATAAACAAAAAAAAATAAAACCTCATTTCAGTAGGGCTCCTGTGGAAACTGGTTGCAGCATCCCAGCTTGGCCTGCAGGAGTGCGCGCGGTAGTGTCGGTCATGCCTCCTGTGCCCGTCCGATGCCGACGGTAGACGGCGCACTGCTCGAGATCGTAATCGGCTGCTGTTGATTCTCCGAATGAATGACTGCTATCACGAGATTCGGTCGTCGGCCGAGCGCCCCTATCTCGCGTCCGACTGGCGCATGTCTGGTTCGTGATTAGATTGGTAATCTTTGCTGTATCTACTCGGATCGTGAGGCGTTTAAATGTGGAGCTGTCAGTTCGACCGACCAATAGGTTGGGAGCGGGGAGGAGCGGGATGTTTCGGTTGCCTTCGGACAAAGGGGATGCAGCGCTTCTAGACTGTCACCCGTACCAAACATACGATTGCTGCGGAGGTCCACCAGAATAGCAACACCGGAATCGGATGGACACGACGCGGCGTCCGGAGATAACGGACACGACACGGCGCCCGGAAAAAAACAACCAAGGACCGAAGACGACACGTCCGGAGGTGACAGCTGCTCAAGTCTCCGACCCCTGGCTCGGAAGACACTCTTCCTTCCGTCACCCTCGCGAATCCCGACCGCCTGTTCTACATTAAGAGAATGATCTGTATGTGACAGTGTATCAAGGAGCTCAGAATCTCCATCTCGAACGATCGCTTTGTTTCCCACTTTCGTTCGGTCTTTCCCTCACCATTATAATTTCTTTGGTGCTCGGTACCTTCTTGGGACATGCCTGGGCGGATGGCAAGGGGGAGCTTGCCACGCGCCGCCACCGCGCAGACAACGGACGGAAAAACCGAACAAAATGCACAACGCCATAGTCTAGATAGGCTGAATGCGATTAGGATTAAACCAAAAAATCTCGATCGATCCGTGGATCCCAGCTCGAGTGACAACTGTGATTTGGAAGCTGCTACAAAAAAAACCTATGAAGACACACCACCATTGCTTCCCACACCTCCAGTACTGCTACGCTACCACATATCGCCACAATAACCACCTCTCGCATCGTACCTCCAGCCTTCCTATTCACGTACTTGCTCAGCGCGTCGCTAAAGGCCCTCCAGCAGCTTCCCCATCTGCTCTACCTCCGTTCCAGTCCCGAAGATCAATCCAGCCGCAGACCAAGACTTCAGGCACTCAATTGCCTCGATAATATCGAAGCCAGCGCCCGCATCCGCATCGCTGATTATCCGTTCGTCACTTATGAGGTTAGCACGCTGCAAGATTCCCGCCAGTTGTAAAGATGGGCCTGCGAGGCGGAGCAAACTGGGACCACCTAGTGAGCAGGACCTACCCGCCGAAAAACGGTCCGCTTCGGTACACATTTCTGGTATCTAACTCAACGCCAGGCCCATATGTACCAGACGTTCTCTGCATGGCAGTTTACCTGAGGCAACACGAAGCCGGTACCCAAGGGGCCCAGCGTATCGTCCATCTCGATGTGGTTTTCTTGTTGGAAGCGCTCCATCATATCTTCCTCCTCCCGGGAGAGGCGAGCCCGCTTTCTCTGTCGCTAAGATTGGGCTCCCCGAATATCTGCCTGCGTCAGTAGAGTGCGCAATAAGCCAGGGTGCACTTGCCTGAGTCACAATTTGGCGTTCCGCATGCGATTTCAGGTATGATCCACTGCGGGTTCTCCTAGTATTCCGTCACCCATAACCGAACCACATCATTCTTTGCGTTCTCAATCCAAGTTGGCCATTTTCCCCATTCTCGCTCGAAGAAGTCAAATTTCATCTCCGGATTAAGGGCAACGGAAGCATAGTACGCTGGCGAGTCGCCGGCTGTGTTGTAATACCTGGCTCGCAAGAGTTAGTTAAACTAGAGGATAGTAGAAAGAAGTGAGCAGAACATACTCCTTGAGAAGTATCTCGGCGGCGTGGAGTGAATTGGGAATATAGATTGATGAATCGGTAGCCGAATGGTGTTCCCATTGCGTTTGTAAGTGTCGTATGAGATCTTCGAACACAGGAACTGTTGGAATATAGGGATCGATAGAGACGAAGATAGTGAATTGGTTTATTGATACAAAGTCGAAGGAGGAACATTCTCTCTATATACAACGCGCCTGAGGGACTCGCCAAGGGGAAAGGACGGAAGA
>Ga0307516_10002090_pt1 | contig 27182 bp, 24 predicted proteins | sample 19_EM_MG_FD_203310 | JGI IMG/M metagenome (GOLD analysis project Ga0307516, IMG submission 203310) | Populus trichocarpa ectomycorrhiza microbial communities from riparian zone in the Pacific Northwest, United States - 19_EM | ecosystem: Host-associated > Plants > Roots > Unclassified | place...
TATGTCGTACTGCGGCGCGCAGCTGTTCGAGGCGATCGGTCTCGACACCGGCGTGGTGGGCAAGTACTTCCGCGGCACCGCGTCGCAGGTTGGCGGCATGGGCGTGTTCGAGATCGCGGAAGAGGCGCTGCGCATGCACCGCGCCGCCTTCGGCGACGACCCGGTGCTGGCCGAGATGCTGGACGCCGGCGGCGAGTACGCGTGGCGTGCGCGCGGCGAGGAACACATGTGGACGCCGGACGCGATCGCCAAGCTGCAGCACAGCACGCGCTCGAACAAGTTCGACACCTACAAGGAATACGCCCAGATCATCAACGACCAGAGCAAGCGCCACATGACGCTGCGCGGCCTGTTCGAGTTCAAGATCGATCCGACCAAGGCGATCCCGCTGGAAGAGGTCGAATCGGCGGCCGAGATCGTCAAGCGCTTCGCCACCGGCGCGATGTCGCTCGGCTCGATCTCCACCGAGGCGCACTCCACGTTGGCGATCGCGATGAACCGCATCGGCGGCAAGAGCAACACCGGCGAAGGCGGCGAGGATCCGGCGCGCTATCGCAACGAGCTCAAGGGCATCCCGATCAAGCAGGGCACCAAGGTCTCCGACGTGCTCGGCGATGGCATCATGGTCGCCGACTTCGAACTCAACGAAGGCGACAGCCTGCGCAGCAAGATCAAGCAGGTCGCGTCGGGCCGCTTCGGCGTCACGACGGAGTACCTCGTCTCGGCCGACCAGATCCAGATCAAGATGGCCCAGGGCGCGAAGCCGGGCGAGGGCGGCCAGTTGCCGGGCGGCAAGGTGTCCGAGTACATCGGCAGGCTGCGCTACTCCGTTCCGGGCGTCGGCCTGATCTCGCCGCCGCCGCACCACGACATCTACTCGATCGAGGATCTCGCGCAGCTGATCCACGACCTGAAGAACGCCAACCCGCGCGCCGACATCAGCGTCAAGCTGGTCTCGGAGGTGGGCGTGGGCACCATCGCCGCCGGCGTCACGAAGTGCAAGGCCGACCACCTGGTCATCGCCGGCCATGACGGCGGCACCGGCGCTTCGCCGTGGTCGTCGATCAAGCACGCCGGCACGCCGTGGGAGCTGGGCCTGGCCGAGACGCAGCAGACGCTCGTGCTCAACCAGTTGCGCGGCCGCGTGCGCGTGCAGGCCGACGGCCAGATGAAGACCGGTCGCGACGTCGTGATCGGTGCGTTGCTGGGTGCCGACGAGTTCGGCTTCGCGACCGCGCCGCTGGTCGTCGAAGGCTGCATCATGATGCGCAAGTGCCACCTCAACACCTGCCCGGTGGGCGTGGCCACGCAGGATCCGGTGCTGCGCAAGAAGTTCGCCGGCCGCCCCGAGCACGTCGTCAACTTCTTCTTCTTCATCGCCGAAGAGGCGCGCCAGATCATGGCGCAGCTGGGCATCCGCAAGTTCGACGACCTGATCGGCCGCAGCGAGTTCCTCGATACCCGCAAGGGCATCGCGCACTGGAAGGCCTGCGGCCTCGACTTCGCGCGCGTGTTCCACCAGCCGGCGATGCCGGCCAACGTCTCGCGCCTGCACAACGACGTGCAGGACCACGGCCTCGACAAGGCGCTCGACCGCAAGCTGATCGAGCGCTCGCGCCCGGCCATCGAGCGCGGCGAGAAGGTGCAGTTCATGGAGGACGCGCGCAACCTGAACCGCTCGGTCGGCGCGATGCTGTCCGGCGAGTTGATCCGCCAGCGCCCCGAAGGGCTGCCGGACCACACGCTGTTCATCCAGATGGAAGGCACCGGCGGCCAGAGCTTCGGCGCGTTCCTGGCGCAAGGCATCACGCTGTACCTGATCGGCGACTCGAACGACTACACCGGCAAGGGCCTGTCGGGTGGCCGCGTGGTGGTGCGTCCGAGCATCGAATTCCGCGGCGACGCCACGAAGAACATCATTGCCGGCAACACCGCGCTGTATGGCGCGACCAGCGGCGAGGCCTACTTCCGCGGCGTGGCGGGCGAGCGCTTCGCGGTGCGCCTGTCGGGCGCGTCGGCGGTCGTCGAGGGCACCGGCGACCACGGTTGCGAGTACATGACCGGCGGCACGGTGGTCGTCCTCGGCAAGACGGGCCGCAACTTCGCGGCGGGCATGTCGGGCGGCGTGGCCTATGTCTACGACGAGGACGGCAAGTTCGCCGAGCGCTGCAACACCGCCATGGTGAGCCTGGACAGGATCCTCGCGGCGGACGAGCAGGCCAAGTCCGTGGAGCGCTCGATCTGGCACAAGGGCGAGGCCGACGAGGCCCTGCTGCGCCAGATGATCGAGGCCCACCACAAGTGGACGGGCAGCCTGCGTGCACGCGAGATCCTCGACCACTGGGCCGATTCGCGCGCCCGCTTCGTGAAGGTGTTCCCGAACGAGTACAGGCGCGCGCTCGGCGAGATCCACGCGAAGAGCGAGGCCGGCGCCACGATCGCCAAGGCCAGGACTGGCAAGGACGCCGCGAAGTCGCAGGTCATCCCCGCCAAGTAAAGACAGCCAGAAGAACGTGCGAGCCGCCCGCGAGGGCCGGCGGCCCGCGGCAACCAGCATCAGGAAGAGATCATGGGAAAAGTCACCGGCTTCATGGAGTACGAGCGCCTCGAGGAGGGCTACGCGCCCGTCCCGCAGCGCCTGAAGCACTACAAGGAATTCGTCATCGGCCTGAAGGTCGACGAGGCCAAGGTGCAGGCGGCGCGCTGCATGGACTGCGGCACGCCGTTCTGCAACAGCGGCTGCCCGGTCAACAACATCATTCCGGACTTCAACGACCTGGTCTACACGAACCAGTGGAAGCACGCCGCGACGGTGCTGCACTCGACCAACAACTTCCCCGAGTTCACCGGCCGCATCTGCCCGGCGCCGTGCGAAGCCGCCTGCGTGCTCAACGTCAACGACGACCCGGTGGGCATCAAGTCCATCGAGCACGCGATCGCCGACCGCGCGTGGGACGAGGGCTGGATCGTGCCCCAGAAGGCCGCGCTGCGCACCGGCCGCAAGGTCGCCGTCGTCGGCTCCGGCCCGGCCGGACTCGCCGCCGCCCAGCAGCTCGCGCGCGCCGGCCATGACGTGACGGTGTTCGAGAAGAACGACCGCGTCGGCGGCCTGCTGCGCTACGGCATCCCCGACTTCAAGATGGAGAAGTCGCACATCGACCGCCGCGTCGCACAGATGGAGGGCGAGGGGGTCACGTTCCGCACCGGCGTCGTGGTCGGCGACTGGCCCAAGGGCTCGAAGATCACCAACTTCGGCAAGGAGGCGGTGAGCGCCGAAGCGCTGAAGGCCGAGTTCGACGCGGTGCTGCTGGCCGCCGGCTCCGAGGTCTCGCGCGACCTGCCGGTGCCCGGCCGCGACCTGGACGGCGTGCACTACGCGATGGAATTCCTGCCGCAGCAAAACAAGGTCAACGCCGGCGACAAGATCAAGGCACAGACCTTGGCCACCGGCAGGAACGTGATCGTGATCGGTGGAGGAGACACCGGCAGCGACTGCGTCGGCACCAGCAACCGCCATGGCGCGAAGAGCGTGACGCAGTTCGAGCTGATGCCGATGCCGCCCGAGCAGGAGAACAAGCCGCTGGTGTGGCCGTATTGGCCCACCAAGCTGCGCAGCTCGTCGTCGCACGAGGAAGGCTGCTCGCGTGAATTCGCGATCGCCACCAAGGAGTTCCTGGGCGAGAAGGGCAAGCTGACCGGCCTGAAGACCGTGCAGATCGAGTTCAAGGACGGCCGCCTCGCGGAAGTGGCGGGCACCGAGAAGGTCTGGCCCGCCGAGCTGGTGTTGCTCGCGATGGGGTTCACGAACCCGATGTCGCAACTGCTTCAGTCGTTCGGCGTCGACGCCGACGCGCGCGGCAACGCGAAGGCCGGCGTCGACGAGAAGTCCGGCTACAAGACCAGCGCCGACAAGGTGTGGGCCGCCGGCGACGTGCGGCGCGGCCAGTCCCTGGTCGTCTGGGCGATCCGCGAAGGACGCCAGGCCGCGCGCGCGATCGACCTGGCCTTGATGGGCGCGACCACGCTGCCGCGCTGAATCACCGAAATCCGGAGGCAAAAGCGGGCGCCTCGGCGCCCGCTCGGTTTTCCGAAGTGTGACGGTCAGCGATCTCGTTGCTGGAAAACGACGAAGATTGTTGCCTAGGCAGGCTTTTAGGGGTTTCCCGTGGGGGTTAACAACGTCCGTGGCCGAGTTCGCACACAATGCGGCAGCGGGAAACCCCTTATGCTCCGACGCCAGACAGGATCCAGAAAGGTCCGGGCAGCGATGCTGACGCCCCTGAACCCCCAACCCGAGTGCCGCCACAGCGGCCCGAAGCCGGCTTGAACTCCGATACCTTCATCCAGATCGACCATGTCACGTTCGGCTACGACGCGAGCCGCACGATCCTGAACGATGTGTCGATGCAATTCGCGCGAGGCAAGGTCACGGCCATTCTTGGCGGCTCGGGCTGCGGCAAGACGACGCTGCTGCGCCTGATCGGCGGCGTCTACAAGCCGCAGCAAGGCCGCGTGATATTCGACGGCACCGAGATCGACACGCGCGATCGCGACCAGCTCTACGCCATCCGCCGCCGCCTGGGCATGCTGTTCCAGTTCGGTGCGCTGTTTACCGACCTCAGCGTCTACGAGAACGTCGCCTTCCCGCTGCGCGAGCACATGAGCCTCACCGAGACGATGATCCGCGACATCGTGTTGATGAAGCTGAACGCGGTCGGCCTGCGCGGCGCCGCGCAGTTGCGCATCTCCGAGGTGTCGGGCGGCATGGCGCGCCGCATCGCGCTCGCGCGCGCGGTCGCGCTCGATCCCGAAGTGATCATGTACGACGAGCCGTTCGCCGGCCTCGACCCGATCTCGATGGGCGTCACCGCCAACCTGATCCGCCGCCTGAACGACACCACCGGCGCCACGTCGCTGATGGTCTCGCACGACGTGCAGGAGTGCTTCGCGATCGCCGACTACGCCTACCTGATGATGCCTGGCGGCATCGTGGTCGCGCACGGCAAGCCCGAGGAACTCAGCCAGTCCACCGACCCGCAGGTGCGCCAGTTCATCCGCGGCGAGCCCGACGGGCCGATCAAGTTCCACTATCCGGCCCCGCCGTTCGCCGAAGCGCTGGGGTTGCCGCAATGATCGCGCTCGTCAACTCCCTCGGCCAGGCAACGATCCGCGCATTCACCGCACTGGGCCACGCGGCGTACTTCTTCCTGGACCTGTTGCGCTACACGCCGTCGTCGCTGCGCCGCTTCGGCCTCGTCGTCGACCAGATCCACGCCATCGGCTACCGCTCGCTGACCATCATCCTGGCGTCCGGTTTCGCCGTCGGCTGCGTGCTGGCGCTGCAGATGTACTACGCATTGGTGCCGTTCGGCGCGGCGGAGTCGCTGGGACTGGTCGTCAACCTGTCGCTGGTGCGCGAGCTCGGGCCGGTCGTCACCGCGCTGCTGTTCGCCGGCCGCGCCGGCACCGCGCTCACCGCCGAGATCGGCCTGATGAAGGCCGGCGAGCAACTGTCGGCAATGGAGCTGATGGCCGTCGACCCGCGCAGCCGCGTGCTGGCGCCACGGTTCCTGGCCGGCATCGTGTCGATGCCCATTCTCGCCGTCCTGTATTCGGCAATCGGTATCCTCGGCGCGTGGCTGATTGCGGTCCAGCTGATCGGCGTGGATCCGGCCAACTTCTGGTCGATCATGCAGTCCAAGGTCGACGTCACGCGAGACATCGGAAACGGCATCGTGAAGTCGTTCGTCTTCGGCGTGATCTGCACCGGAGTCGCCCTGTACCAGGGCTATGAAACGCAGGCGACGCCCGAGGGCGTGGCCTATGCAACGACCCGCACCGTGGTGTTCTCCTCGCTGGCCGTGCTGGCGATGGACTTCATCCTGACGGCAATGATGTTTTCGACGTCGTGATCGACGTCAAGGGTTTGAATCGGATCTGACATGGCAAAGAAAAGCACAGAGACCCTGGTGGGAGTTTTCGTCTTGCTGGGCATCATCGCCCTGGCATTCCTGGCATTGAAGGCGGCGAACCTGGCCAGCTTCAGCGCCGCGAAGACCTACACCGTACGCGCCCGCTTCGACAACATCGGCGGCCTGAAGAAGAACGCCCCGGTGCGCAGCGCCGGCGTGTCCGTTGGCCAGGTGACGTCGATCACGCTGGACAAGAACACGTACCAGGGCCTGGTCATCATGAAGATCAACGAGAGCGTGCAGTTCCCCGTCGATTCGTCGGCCAAGATCCTCACGGCCGGCCTGCTCGGTGACCAATACGTGGGCATCGAGCCGGGTGCCGACGACAAGAACCTGGCCAACAACGACCTGATCAAGCAGACGCAATCTGCCGTCGTGCTGGAGAACCTGATCGGCCAACTGATCTTCAACAAGGCGGCCGACGCCGGCTCCGGCAGCACGCCCGCGCCGGCCCCTGGCCCGTCGCTTGCCCCTGCTCCGGCCGCCTCCGCGGTGGTATCGGGATCCAAGAAATGACATTCACCGCCCTGGCTCGCGCGCTGCCGCGGGTCGTCGCCGCGCTCGCACTGGCCGCCGTCGCCGGTTGTGCGACGGCGCCGGCAGTCGACCGCCACACCGCCGGCCCCAAGGATCCGTACGAGGGCGTCAACCGCAAGGTCTTCGCGTTCAACGACACGCTGGACACCTACGCGCTGAAGCCCGTCGCGACCGCCTACAACAAGGTCATCCCGTCGCCGATCCGAACCGGCGTCCACAACTTCTTCGGCAACTTCTCGGACGCCTGGTCGGCCGTCAACCAGTTGCTGCAGGGCAAGCCGGCCGATGCCGGCTCGATGACCCTGCGCGTGCTGACCAACACCACGATCGGCATCGGCGGCCTCTTCGATCCGGCCACGAGCCTCGGCCTGGAGCGCAAGTCCGAGGATCTCGGCCAGACGCTGGGCCGCTGGGGGCTGGAGCCCGGCCCGTACCTGGTGTTGCCGCTGTTCGGATCGTCCGACATCCGCGACGGCATCGCGCTGCCCGCCGACTCCTACGTGTCGCCGGCGCTGCTGGTGTCGACCACGTGGCAGAAGATCGGCGTCGACACGGTGGGCGTGATCGACGCGCGCGCCGGCCTGCTCGGCGCCAGCCAGATGCTCGACGAACTGGCCTTCGATCGCTACACGTTCATGCGCGACGCCTACATCACGCGCCGTCGCAGCCTGGTCTACGACGGCAACCCGCCCGACCTGCCCGACGAGGACGATGCCGACGATTCGAAGGCTGCACCTTCGGCGGCCCCCGCCGCGAGCGGCGCGCAGGGCGGTATGAAGCCGGTGCTGCCGGCGACGCCGGCCGCCTCCGGCGCGCAGTCTTCCGGCATCGCGCCGCAGCACGACGTGCGCGCGGCCGCCGCCGCGCAGCCGGGCACCCCGCCGTCGCAGCCGGCGCCCGCTCCCGTGCCGCCGTTGCCCGGTGGCGTCCAGCCGGCCCCGTTGCCCGCCTCCGCGCCGACGCTGCCGGTGCCGCAGGTGGGTCCGGTGCCGACCCCGCCGCCGCCGGCTTCGGCCCCGCACGCCTGAGCACCGGCGCGACGGGCGACAATCCGGCCCTGCCGTCGCGCTGTACGTATCTTTGCATGTCGCTGTTGTGAACCTGAACGAGGCGACCCGCGTTATGGAGAAGAGCGAACAACCGCTCGAAAGGACAAGAATGTTTCAACGCACGATTTCTTCGCTGATCTTCGCCGCCGCCACCCTCGGGGCCACCGCCGCGTTCGCGCAAACCGCGCCGGACGCGATGATCAAGCAGGTGGCCGGTGACGTCATCGAGTCGGTCAAGAACGACAAGGCCATCCAGGCCGGCGATGTCTCCCGCATCCAGGGCCTGGTCGACACGCAGGTCATGCCTCATGTCGATTTCCAGCGCATGACGGCCGCCACGGTTGGCCGCGCATGGAAGACCGCGACGCCCGAGCAGCAGGCCAAGCTGCAGGCCGAATTCAAGACGCTGCTGATACGCACCTACGCCGGCGCACTGACCAAGGTGAACGCGCAGACCTCGATCGAGCTGAAGCCCACGCGCGCGGCGCCGGACGATGGCGACGTCGTCATCCGCACGAACATCAAGGGTACGGGCGGCGACCCGATCGGAATCGACTACCGCCTCGAGAAGCAGCCGACCGAGTGGAAGATCTACGACGTCAACGTCCTCGGCGTCTGGCTCGTCGACCAGTACAAGAGCAGCTTCGCGCAGCAGATCGCGTCGAACGGCGTCGACGGCCTGATCAGCGCGCTCGTCGCGAAGAACAAGGCCCCGGCCGCGGCCGCGGCCAAGTGATGTCGGTGACCGGCACGATGACCGCGTTGCCGCCCAGCCTGACGTTGAAGGACGCGCAGGCGGTGCTCGAATCGCTGCGCCAGTCGTTCGCCGCCGACGGCGGCGACATCTGGCGCATCGATGCGGCGCCCGTGACGCAGCTCGACACTTCGGCGCTCGCCGTGCTCCTCGAATGCTCGCGCATGGCCGCCGCCGGCAAGCGCAAGCTGGAGATCGTCAACGCGCCTGCGCGCATGACCGACCTCGCGCACCTGTACGGCGTCGATGGCCTGTTGGGCGTGCAGGCGGTGGAATTCCAGCCTGCGGCCAACGTCGGCGAGTCCAAGCCGGTCGAGATTCCGGTCGTGCCGATCCTGCGCTGACCCCCGGCCGCATGGTGGCCGGTCGGCCACCCGAGTCGTCATCCTGCGCGCAGTCGCAGGATCCACGCGAACCAGGGTGGCATCCTCGCCGGGGTGGATCCTGCGACTGCGCGCAGGATGACGCCGGCGGCTACTCCGGCGTGGCGTAGCGCCTGGCGCGCAGGTTGCGCTTGATCTCCTGCAGCGTGGGCCGCAGCCCCTGGCCGAGGCGCAGTGCGACGCCGGTCGTGAGGATGTCGATGATCATCAGGTGCAGCATGCGCGACACCATCGGGCTGTAGCGATCGAAATCCTCGGGGTGGTCGGCGGCCAGCAGGATCTGCGAGTTGGCCTGCGTGATCTGCGCCAGTGGCGAGGCGCTGGCGGTGATCACGATCAGTGTCGCGCCCTTCTTGCGGGCGATGTCGGCCACGTCGATCAGGTCGCGGCTGCGGCCGGAGTTGCTGATCACGACGGCGCAATCGCCCGGGCCCAGCATCGTGGCGCTCATCACCTGCACGTGGCCGTCGCTGCTCGCGGACGTGTTGACCCCGAGGCGGAAGAACTTGTGCTGCGCGTCCTGCGCGACGATGCCGGAGTTGCCGACGCCGTAGAAGTCGATGCGCTTCTTGTTGACGCCGGCCTCGGTCAGCGCCGCGATGGCGCGCTCGAACGCGTGGCCCGCCGCGTTGTTGCGGTACTTCAGCATCGCGCTGACCGCGTTGTCGATCACCTTGACGATCAGCTCGCCCGGGCCGTCGTCCTCGTCCACCGAGCGGTGAACGAAGGGCACGCCCTCGTTGACGGTGCCGGCCAGCTTCAGCTTGAAGTCGGCCAGGCCGTCGTAGCCCACGCTGCGGCAAAAGCGCACTACCGTCGGCTTGGAGACGTGCGAGCGCTCCGCCAGCTCGCCTACCGGCGTGGACGCGAAGCTGCGCGGATCGCTCAGCACGAGCTTGGCCACGCGCTGTTCCGCAGGCGGCAGGGCAGGGATCGAGGCGCGGACGCGCTCCAGCATCGTCATGCGGGGCCGCTCATTCTTCTTCTGCCCATGCGAAGCCGTCGCGCGCGATCAATGAGCTGGCGGCAGCCGGGCCCCAGCTGCCGGCCGCGTACGAGCGCGGTGGCTCGGAATCGTTCGCCCAGGCATCCAGGATCGGGCCGACCCAGCGCCACGCCTGCTCCTGCTCGTCGCTGCGCACGAACAGGTTCAGGCGGCCGCCGATCGCGTCCAGCAGCAGGCGTTCGTACGCGCCCACGCGGTCGGTCGGGAAGGCCTTGTCGAAGTCCAGGTCCAGCGACACGGTGCCCAGCTGTTCTGCCGCTCCGGAGACGCCCAGGCCGCCCTTGGCCGCCTGCAGCGTCAGTTCGAGTCCGTCTTCGGGCTGCAGCTTGATGACCAGCTGGTTGGCGCGATTCGGTCCGGCGAAGATCGGGTGCGGCACGGGGCGGAAGTTGATGACGATCTGCGCGTCGCGCGCCGCCAGGCGCTTGCCGGTGCGGATGTAGAACGGCACGCCTGCCCAGCGCCAGTTCTGCACCTCGGTGCGCAGCGCGAGGAAGGTCTCGGTGCGGCTGCCCGCGGGCACTTTCACTTCCTCCAGGTAGCCCGGCACTGCGCGGCCTTCGATGTTGCCGGCGCGGTACTGGCCGCGCACGACGTCGCGCGCGACGCTCTCGCGCGTGAACGGCTTGAGCGAGCGCAGTACCTTCAGCTTCTCGTCGCGGATCGCGTCGGCGTCGTTGGTAGCCGGCGGTTCCATCGCGATCATCGTCAGCAGCTGCAGCGCGTGGTTCTGCACCATGTCGCGCAAGGTGCCGGTGCGGTCGTAGAAGTCGCCGCGCGTGCCCACGCCCAGCGACTCGGCCAGCGTGATCTGGATGTTGGCGATGCTTTCGCGACGCCACAGCGGCTCGAACAAGGCGTTGCCGAAGCGCAGTGCCATCAGGTTCTGCACCGACGGCTTGCCGAGGTAGTGGTCGATCCGGAAGGCCTGCTTTTCGGCGAACACCGACTTCACGACACGGTTGATCTCCTGCGCGCTGGCCAGGTCGTGGCCCAGCGGCTTTTCGAGCACCACGCGCACGTGCGGGCCGTTCAGCTTGGCGGCGCCCAGCTGTTCGCAGATCTGCGGGAACAGGTGCGGGCTGGTGGCCAGGTACAGCACGGCCGTGTCGGCGCCACGCGCGTCGATCCATTCCTTCAGGCCCTGGTAGTCGTCGGGCTTGGACAGATCCATGCGACGGTAGTGCAGCAGCTCGGCGAAGCGCGCGAACTCCTCGTCGCTGGGCTGCTTGGAGCGCTCAACCTCGACGAAACGTTCCTTGATGAACGCGCGGTACTCCTCGTCGGTGCGCTCGTCCCGGGCGACGGCCAGGATGCGGCCGCCTTCCGGCAGCTTGCCGTGGCGGAACGCCTGGAACAGGGCCGGCATCAGCTTTCTCCATGTGAGGTCGCCGGTGCCGCCGAAGAATACGAGATCGAAGGACATGATGTTTCTTGTGGAGCAGTATGGAACCCGGCGGCGTCGCCACAGTACCGGGACTTGTCTCTGAGGAGTGGTGGTGTAACTTTGTTTCAGGAATAATGATGCCGAAGTTTCTTCCCGCGGTCAAATCCGCCACCCGCTTTCTCTCCAGGGGATGACATGAACCAGCTCGACCAACTCAAGGCCTTCACCGTCGTGGTGGCCGACACCGGCAACTTCAAGCAGATGGCGCAATACGCGCCACGCGACGCGACGACCAACCCGTCGCTGATCCTCAAGGCGGTCCAGCAGGCCGACTACGCGCCGCTGCTCACCGATACCGTCGCCGCCCACAAGGGCAAGCCGCTCGCCGACGTCGTCGACCAGGTGCTGGTGCGTTTCGGCCTCGAGATCCTGAAGGTCGTGCCGGGCCGCGTCAGCACCGAGGTGGACGCCCGCCTGTCGTTCGACACGCAGGCCACCGTCGCTCGCGCCCGCGGCATCATCGCGTTGTACGAAGCCGCGGGCATCGGCCGCGACCGCGTGCTGATCAAGATCGCCTCCACGTGGGAAGGCATCGCCGCCGCGCGCGAGCTGGAGGCTGACGGCATCCACTGCAACCTGACGCTGCTGTTCGGCTTCTGCCAGGCCGTGGCCTGCGGCGACGGCGGCATCACGCTGATCTCGCCGTTCGTGGGCCGGATCTACGACTGGTACAAGAAGAGCGCCGGCGCGAAGTGGGACGAGGCCGCGCAGGCCGGCGCCAACGACCCGGGCGTGCTGTCCGTCACGCGCATCTTCAACTACTACAAGAAGTTCGGCATCCCCACCGAGGTGATGGGCGCCAGCTTCCGCAACGTCGGCCAGATCCAGGCGCTGGCCGGCTGCGACCTGCTCACGATCAGCCCCGAGCTGCTCGGTGCCCTGCAGGCCGACTCGGCGCCGCTCGCGCGCGCGCTCGACGCCGACGCCGCCAAGGCGCTGCCGCTGGAGCGCGTGCATTTCGACGAGGCGGCGTTCCGTTTCGCGCTGAACGACGACGCGATGGCCACCGAGAAGCTGGCCGAAGGCATCCGTGCGTTCGCCGCCGATTCCGTCAAGCTCGACGCGCTGATCGAGGCCGGGCGATGAGCGTCCAGCGCTGCGACCAGACCGAGGCCTGGGCGGCACTCGACGCGCACTACGACGCGAGCGGCAAGCAGTTCGACCTGCGCGCCGCGTTCGCCGCGGACGCCGAGCGCTTCGACCGCTTCGCCGTGCAGGCACCGGGCGTGTTCGCCGACCTGTCGAAGAACCGCTGGGACGCCAGCACCCGCGCGCTGTTGACGGGCCTGGCCGCGGAGTGCGGCCTCGAGGCGCGCCGCGACGCGATGTTCGCCGGCGAGCCCATCAACCTCACCGAAGGCCGCGCGGTGCTGCACGCGGCGCTGCGCGCTCCGGCCGACGCGCCGGCCATCAGCGCCGTGACCGATGCCGCCGTCGCCGACGTGCACGCCGTGCTCGCGCCGCTGCTCGCCTACGCGGAACGCGTGCGCGCGCAGGCGGGGACGCAGTTCACCGACGTGCTCAACATCGGTATCGGCGGCTCCGACCTCGGGCCGCAGATGGCCGTCACCGCGCTGGAGGAGTTCCGCCATCCGCAACTGCGCTTCCATTTCGTTTCCAACGTCGACGGCCACGACATCGCGCCGGTGCTCAAGCGCCTGAACCCGGCCACGACGCTGGTCATCGTCGCGTCGAAGACCTTCACCACGCAGGAGACGCTGGCCAACGCCAACATCGCGCGGAAGTGGTTCACCGAGAACGTCGAACAAACGGGCGGCACCGACGTCGCATCGCACTTCGTCGGCGTCACGACCAACATCGAGGCCGCCGCGACGTTCGGCATCACGACGACCTTCGGCTTCTGGGACTGGGTCGGCGGCCGTTACTCGCTGTGGAGCGCGATCGGCCTGTCGCTGGCGATCGCCATCGGCGCCGACGGCTTCCGGGAGTTCCTGGCCGGCGCGCACGCGATGGACGAGCACTTCCGCACCGCCCCGCTGGCGCACAACCTGCCGGTGCAGCTCGCGCTGGTCGACGTCTGGTACCGCAACTTCCACGGCTTCACCAGCCGCAGCGTCGCGCCCTACCACCAGGGCCTGAAGCGCTTGCCGGCCTACCTGCAGCAGCTCGAGATGGAGTCCAACGGCAAGCGCGTGGACGTCGACGGCCGGCCCGTGCCGTTCGCCACCAGCCCGGTCGTCTGGGGCGAGCCCGGCACCAACGGCCAGCACGCGTACTTCCAGATGCTGCACCAGGGCACCGATGTCGTGCCGGTGGAGTTCATCGCGGTCAAGACGCCCACTCAGGGCCACGACGGTGGGTTTGCCCGACTCCATGCCGACCTGCACTCCAAGCTCCTCGCCAACTGCCTCGCGCAGTCGCAGGCGTTGATGCAGGGCAAGGCCGCCGCCGAGGCCGCGCTCGAGACGCCGCCGACGGCCTCGCGCACGATCGCGCGCGAGGTGATCGCCGAGCACCGTGCCTTTCCGGGCAACCGGCCCAGCACGACGCTGGTGCTGGATGCGCTGACGCCGCGCACGCTCGGCGCGCTGATCGCGCTCTACGAGCACCGCGTCTTCTGCAGCGGCGCGCTGTGGGGCATCAACAGCTTCGACCAGTGGGGGGTCGAGCTCGGCAAGGCGCTGTGCAACGCGTTGCTGCCGCGCTTCGCGACCGGCGCCACCGACGGACTCGACGGCTCCACGGCCGGCCTGCTCACCCGGTTGCTCGCAAAGTGAACGATGGCCGCCAGATGCCCCAGGAACTCAAGACCGACCGCGCCCTCGTTTTCGATTTCGGGCGCGTGGTCTTCCGCTGGCGCCCGGAGGCGCTCGTCTCCGCCGCGATCCCGCACCGTGCCACCGATCCCGAGGCCGTGCGCCACTGGGTCGGCCAGGTGTTCCAGGCCTACGACGGCGACTGGGGCGACTTCGATCGTGGCGTCGTCGAACCGCCCGAGCTCGCGCGCCGCATCGCCGCTCGCACCGGCCTGTCCGAGCTCGAGGTGGCCGCGATCATCGCGGGCTGCCCGGCCGAGCTGGTGCCGCTGCCCGACACGGTCGCCTGGATCCGGCGCTGGCACGCGCAGGGCCGGCCGCTGCACTTCCTGTCGAACATGCCCGAACCGTTCGCGGCGAACTTCGAGCGCACGCACGACTTCATGCAGTTGTTCGAATCCGGCGTGTTCTCGGCGCGCGTGAAGCTCATCAAGCCCGATCCGGCGATCTTCGAGCACGCGACCACGGTGTTCCAGCGCGCGCCCGCCAACCTGCTGTTCCTCGACGATCACCTGCCCAACATCGTCGCTGCGAGGGCTGCCGGCTGGCAGGCCATCCATTTCGTCGATGCGGCGCAGGCCGAGGCCGAAGTGACGTCCCTGGGCTGGTGATGAAGGGCGCACTGTCGCGTGAAGTTCACGCGACGGCCCCACACCTGCCCAGGACGAAGTAATCTTGGGGTTCGCGACAACGCTCGCGTCCGGAGGCGGTGGCATCCTGCACCGATGGGAGCCCGGACGAACCGAGGGGGGCCGCGCCAAGCACGACGGGTCTGTCATCCCGTCAAGGACGCCCAACGATGCCAAAGATTCTCGTCGTGGATGACCTCCGCGACAGTGCCGACAGTCTCGCGCTGCTCTTCGACGCGCTCGGCCACCAGACGATGACGTCCTACGACGGCCAGCAGGCCATCGCGGCGGCGCAGGCGTTCGAGCCGGACATCGTCTTCCTCGACATCAACATGCCGATCCTCGACGGCTATGGCGCGGCGCGTTCGCTGCGCCGCGTGCTGGTCGACACGCCCCCGGTGCTCGTCGCGCTGACCGCGGTGTCCGGACCGGACGCCAAGCGCCGCGCCGATGACGCGGGCTTCGACTTCTACGTCTCCAAGCCGGCCGACTTCAACGTGCTGATCACCATCGTCGACGACCTGTCTCGACGGATGGAAAGCAAGCCGCACTAGGCTTGCTGGGCTGCCTCGGCGCGCAGGCGCGCCCGCGCGCGCCGGTACTGCCGGTCGGTGCCGAACCCGGCGATCTCGACCGCACGGGCCGTCGGCAGCCCGCGCGCGATCGCCTGCTCGGCCAAGCCGCTGCGGATGCGCTCCACATAGTCGCGTGGCGACACGCCGGCGTGATCCTTGAACAGTCGCGCGAGGTGGCGCGGGGTCACGTGCGCCACCGCGGCCAGCGCCGGCACGTCCCAGTCCTGGCCCGGACGCTCGCAGACGGCGTTCTGCACCCGGTGCACGGCCGGATGCAGGTGGTTGCGACCGTCCAGCAGCGGCGAGCGCTGCGGGTCGTCGGCGCCGCGACGCTGGAACACGACCATGGTCTCGGCGACGGCGGCGGCCACGGCCTCGCCGCAGACGTCGCCGACGCAGTGCAGCGCGAGGTCGATGCCGGCGGTGATGCCGGCGCTGGACCACACCTGGCCGTCCACGACGAACACGCGGTTGGCGCACACCTGCGCCTGCGGCGCGAGCCTGGCCAGCAGCTCGAGATGCTCGTGGTGCGTCGTGACCTGGCTGCGCCCCAGCAGGCCCGCATCGGCCGCCAGCAGCGTGCCCACGCACACGGTCAGCAGCCGATGGGGCGGCCGGCCCGGCGCGGCAGGCTGCGCCAGCGCCGGCGCGACCACCGACGTGAGCCAGTGGCGGGCGCCGAGCCAGCCATTGCGCTGCAGGACGGGCAGCGTCTCCTGCAGCCCCGGGCGTCCGAGCAGGATCACCCAGGCGCCGGGCGGCAAGGTCGCGGGCAGCGGCTCCAGGCCGGCCAGCTGCAAGCCGATCGACGTGGAGGCCTGGGGCTGCGCGCCGATATAGCGCAGCGCGAAGGCCGGCGGCCGCCCGCGCGCCGCGAGTTGCTGGTTGGCGAGGCGAAACGCCTCGGCCGGCCCGGCCAGGTCGAGCAGCAGTGTCTCGGGCATCACGAGAAACAGGAGATCGATCATGGCGGGCAGGTTCTCCCCGGTCAGCGGGCGCGGGCCAGCGCCTGGTCGACGGTGGCCAGCGTCGCGAAGCGATCCACCAGCACGGTCTCCGTGCGTTCGCGGATCTCGGCGGCGGTGAGCGTCTTGCCGGACGGCGTGGTCATGTCGAAGGTCAGCGTGGCGTCGCCGACGTAGTCGACCTCCCAGCCCTCGTCGCTGGCGTGGCGGGTGGTCGTCTCGCAGCATTGCTCGGTGCGGATGCCGGCGACGATCACGCGGCGGATCCCGTTCTCGATCAACCACGTCGCCAGCGGCGTGCCGACCAGTGCACTGTGGCGGTGCTTCTCGAAGGTCAGCGCCGCTTCGAACGGCGCCAGCCCGGTCAGCGGGCGGATGAACGGGCCGCCGTGCGCGAACGGGTTGTCGGGCGACTGCGGTCCGTCGGTGTGGAACACGCGCACGATCGGGATGGCGCGCGCCTGGGCGCCGTCGACCAGGGCATTGACGTGCTTCAGGAACACGTCGGCGCCGGTTTGAGACCAATAGGGACGTTGCGGGAAGGATTCCTGGACGTCGATCAGAAGCAAGGCGGTCTGCATGGATTTCTCCTGTGAGTGGATGCCTGAATCTTGCCCCGGCAACCTCATTCTCGCAGCACCGCGGTGCGACCGCTTGCGGACATTTCAGGACATCATCGCCACGCCGCCATGCCGTCGATCGCGTGCGCCGCCGCATCGCGCGTCTGCGTGACCACGGCCTTCTTCCACTCCGGCGTGTCCGTGAAGAACGCGTGGCGCATCGCGGTGCGGGCGCTGGCGAGGTGCTCGTCGTGCGGGTTGCGCCGGCGCGCGACCCAATGGTCGTAGCGCAGCGCCGCGATCACCACCTCCTGCGGCTGGGTGCCGAATTCCAGCGCGATGCCCGCGTAGGCCGCCTGCGGGCACTCGTCGTAGACGGCGTGCCACAGGTTGCCGTGCAGATCGGACGAGGTCGACGAGCCGTCATCGGTGAAGGTGATGCGATTGCCCCACCACGCCTTCGCGCGGTGCTTGGCGGTGTCGTCGTCGCGGCAGGCGAAGATGCGCTCCCCCGCGCCGCTCTCGCCCAGTCCGCTGTGCAGGTCGATCCAGCCCAGTTGGCGGCATTTCGAGGCGTGCTGGCGCAGCACCAGCCGCAGCGTCTGCTGGCTCCATGTCGGCCCCGTGCCGCCGTAGAACACGCCGTCGGGATGCTTGTACTGCCCGCCCGAGACCGCGGCCTGCAGCGCCCCGATGCCATGCGACGCGGCGTAGGCCATCAACTGGCGCTCGTTGCCGGCGTGTGGCGGCCATTCCTCGGGAAGCAGGAAGGCGGCGAGCTGGTCGTAGCCCGGATTGCCCGGCGGCGGACGGTGGAAATCGATGAAGTTGCGGTTGAGGTCGACGCCCTCGTGCGTCACGCGGCGGTCGAACGAGAACCCCCACGGATTGAGCGCGTGGACGAACAGCAGGGCGACGCCGGCATGGCGCGCCTTGGCGCGGAACGACTCGTCGTGAAGCAGCGCCACCTGCGCGCCGGAGCCGCAGTAGCCCTCGACGCCGTGGCAACCGCTGGAGATGATCAGCAGCGCGTCGGCATCGTCCGCGCCGATGCGCGCCACGTCCATCGCGAGCGCCTCGAGCTCGACGCCGCGCAGCGGCTCCGGGTGCGACTCCATCTGCGTGCCGACCGCGGCCGCGAGGAACTTCGCGCGCGCTTCGGCGTAGGTGTGGGCAAACGGTTCGGGCTGGTTTCTCATCGTGCTCTCCTTCCAAAGACGGGGGCCGGCCGCAGGCCCATCCAAGCACTCGGGAAGCGAGGCTCGCAGCCGAGCCGAACCGAGCGCCCCCTCGGGGGGGCAGCGACGTTATGAGCGTGGGGGTCCATGAAACCACTTGTCGACCATCCGGATCCACAGCGTGCCGCCGAGCGGGATCAGGTCGTCGTTGAAGTCGTAGTGCGGGTTGTGCAGCGTGCAGGGGCCCAGGTTGTGCGTTTCCTGCGGTTCGTCCTCCGCGGCGTCGCTGTCGGCCTCCGGGCTGTAGGCCAGCCGATGGCGGCCATCGCCGTTGCCGATCACGAAGTACGCGCCCGGCTTCTCGAGCAGGAAGTAGCTGAAGTCCTCGGCCGTCATCGACGGCTCGAAGGCCAGCGTGTTCTCGGCGCCGACGGTGTCGCGCATCACGTCGGCGACGAATGCCGCCTCGGCGTCGTGGTTGACCGTGGGTGGGTAGTTGCGGTGGAAGCGGAAGTCCACCGTGGCGCCGAAGGCGGCGCCGGTGTGTTGCGCGATCTCGCGCATGCGCTGTTCGATCAGGTCGAGCACCGGCAGCGTGAACGTGCGCACCGTGCCTTCGATGACGCACGAATCGGGCACGACGTTCGTGGCTTCGCCCGTGTGGATCGTCGTCACGGAGATCACGCCGGTGTCGGTGGGCTTCTTGTTGCGGGTGATGATGGTCTGGAACGCCTGCACCATCTGGCAGGCGATGGGCACCGGGTCGATCGCCAGGTGCGGCAGCGCGGCGTGCGATCCGCGGCCGCGGATCGTGATGAAGAACTCGTTGCTCGACGCCATGCACGGGCCGGGGCACACCGCCAGCTGGCCCACCGGGATGCCGGGCCAGTTGTGCATGCCGAACACGGCGTCCATCGGAAACTCGGTGAACAGTCCGTCCTTGATCATCTCGCGGGCGCCGCCACCGCCTTCCTCGGCGGGCTGGAACAGCAGGTAGACGATGCCGTCGAAGTCGCGCTGCTTCGCCAGGTGCTGCGCCGCGGCGAGCAGCATCGCGGTGTGGCCGTCGTGCCCGCAGGCGTGCATGCGACCCGGGTTGCGGCTGGCGTGCGCGAAGGTGTTGGACTCGGCCATCGGCAACGCGTCCATGTCGGCCCGCAGCCCGATAGCCCCGCCCGTCTTGCCCCGCTTGCCCTCGATGATGCCCACGACGCTGGTCTTGCCCAGGCCGCGCCGGATCGGGATACCCCATTCCGTGAGCTTGGCGGCCACCAGGTCGCTGGTGCGCTGCTCCTGGTAGCACAGCTCCGGATACGCGTGGATCTCTCGTCGCAGGGCGGTGATCGTGGCCGCGTCGGCCAGCAGGGATTCGATGACGTTCATGGGCGTAGGGGTCAATTTGGCGAGGCAATGCGATACCCGAGGGGTCTGGCATCTCCTCCATCGGCGCCACGGGGCCGGCGATCGAAACCTCGCCCATCGCCGATGGAGGAGGTGCCTGACCTCGAACCCCGGCGAGGGATCGAGGTCAGGCACCGCCTCGAATCGCGGCAAGCGCAACAGCTTCGATTGGCGGACTGGCGCGATTCGACGCGGTGCCAGACCCCTCCGGCAACGTCCGGCGGAAGGTTCTGGAGCCCATCTTAAGCCTGTCGCGTGTCAGGCGACAGCCCCTCCAGGAGTGGCCTTGGGCGCCGCTCAGCGGGCTCGATGTGACATGATTTGAGGATGAGCGCGAACCTTGCCGAAACCAGCCCCGCGGACGCCCCGCGCACCGTTCGGGCGGCCTGCCCGCACGACTGTCCCGACACCTGTGCGATGCGCGTCACCGTGCAGGGCGACAAGGTGATCCGGCTGCAGGGCGACCCCGACCATCCGCCCACCAACGGCGCGCTGTGCACGAAGGTGTCGCGCTACGCCGAACGCACCGAGCACGCCGAGCGGGTGCTCAATCCGCTCAAGCGGGTCGGGCCCAAGGGCCGGGGCGAGTTCGTCGAAGTGTCCTGGGACGAGGCGCTTGGCGCCATCGCCGGCCGCCTCGCCGGCATCGCCGAGCGCGCGCCGGAGGCCATCGTGCCCTACAGCTACGCCGGCACGATGGGCATGGTGCAGGGCGAGGGCATGGCCGCGCGCTTCTTCAACAAGATCGGCGCGTCGCGTCTGGACCGCACGATCTGCTCCAGCGCCGGCGGCGACGCACTGGCCGCCACGTACGGCGCCAAGGTGGGCATGCACGTCGAGCACTACGCCGAGAGCCGGCTGATCGTCATCTGGGGCAGCAACTCGATCGCGTCGAACCTGCACTTCTGGCCGATCGCGCTCGCCGCCAAGCGGGCTGGCGCCACGCTGGTGTGCATCGACCCGCGCCGCACCGAGACGGCCGAGAAGTGCCACCACCACCTGGCGCTGACGCCGGGCAGCGACGGCGCGCTGGCGCTGGCGGTGATGCACGAGCTGATCGTCAACGACTGGCTCGACGCCGACTACATCGAGCGTCATGTGGACGGCTGGCCCGGCTTGCGCGAGCGCGCACTCGCCTGGACGCCCGAGCGCGCCAGCGCCGAGTGCGGCCTGTCCGTGGAACAGATCCGCGAGTTCGCGCGCCTTTATGGCACGTCCAGCCCGGCGGCGATCCGCCTGAACTACGGCATGCAGCGCGTGCGCGGCGGCGGCAACGCGACGCGCCTGATCGCGCTGCTGCCGTGCCTGGTGGGCGCCTGGCGCCATCGCGGCGGCGGCATGCTGCTGTCGGCGTCGGGCTGGCTGGCGCCGTTCAAGAACCCGGCGTTCGCCCGCACCGACCTGCTCGCCGGCCGCGCGCCGCGCATCGTCAACATGAGCACCATCGGCGACGACCTCCTGCGCGAGACCGGCGCGACGATGCCCGACGGCAGCGCGTTCGGCCCGAAGATCGAGGCGCTGATCGTCTACAACAGCAATCCGGTGGCGGTCGCGCCGCAGTCGCGGCAGGTCGCCGCGGGCTTTGGCCGCGAGGACTTGTTCACCGTCGTGCTGGAGCACTTCCTCACCGACACCGCCGACTACGCCGACTATGTCCTGCCCGCCACCACGCAGCTGGAGCACTGGGACGTGCACGGCAGCTACGGCCACACCTACGTGGTGATCAACGAGCCGGCGCTGACGCCGCGCGGGCAGTCGCGCTCCAATGCCGCGATCTTCCGTGCGCTGGCGGCACGAATGGGATTCACCGACCCGTGCTTCACCGACGACGACCTCGCGCTCGCACGGCAGGCGTTCGAGGGCCCGGTGCCGTTCGAGGAGCTGCGCGCCGTCGGGTGGGCCAAGCTGCCGCTGCCCGAAGCGCCGTTCGCCGACGGCGGCTTCCCGACGCCCAACGGCCGCGTGCAGTGCGACGTCCCCGGCGTCGGCCTGCCGGACTACCAGCCGCCCTACGAGAGCGTGCGCAGCGCGCCCGAGCTCGCGCGGCGCTTCCCGCTGGCCATGATCTCGCCGCCGGCGCGCAACTTCCTCAATTCCACGTTCGTCAACGTCAAGAGCCTGCGCGCGATCGAGCAGGAGCCGGTGCTCGAGATCGCGGCCGCCGACGCGGCCGCACGCGGCATCGCGAGCGGCGACGAGGTGCGCGTATTCAACGACCGGGGCGAGTACCGCTGCGTCGCGCGCGTGAGCGAGCGGGCGCGACCCGGCGTGGTGCACGGGCTGGGCGTGTGGTGGCGCAAGTACGGCCTGGGCGGCACCAACGTCAACGAGCTGACGCACCAGCGCCTCACCGACATGGGCCGCGCACCGTCGTTCTACGACTGCCTGGTCGAGGTCCGGCGCGCGGAAGCCGCCTGATGGCGCTGCGGCTGTGGCCGACGCGGCGCGCGGCGCGCTGGGGCGTCGCGAGCGTGCTGGGCGTCGTGGGCATGGTCGCGGCCGTGCTCGGCACGGTATGCGTCACGTCGGGCTGTTCGTCGATCGGCTATCTCGGCCAATCGGCCTCGGGCCACATCCACCTGCTGGCCGCCGCGCGGCCGGTCAAGGACGCGATCGCCGACCCGGCCACGCCCGAGGCGCTGCGCAAGCGCCTGGAGCTGACGCAGCGCATGCGCGCGTTCGCGGTGACCGAGTTGAAGGAGCCCGACAACGGCAGCTACCGCTCGTATGCCGACCTGAAGCGCAGTGCCGCGGTCTGGAACGTGGTGGCGGCGCCCGAGCTCTCGCTGACCCTGCAGACCTGGTGCTTCCCGGTCGTCGGCTGCGTGGGCTACCGCGGCTACTACGACCTGGCCGCGGCGAACGAGGCGGCCGAACCACTGAAGCGCGCCGGACTCGAGGTGGACGTCTACGAGGTACCCGCCTATTCGACGCTGGGCTGGATGAACTGGATCGGCGGCGACCCGTTGCTCAACACCTTCGTGCAGTGGCCCGAGGGCGAGCTGTCGCGCCTGATCTTCCACGAGCTGGCGCACCAGGTGGCCTACGCGCCGGGCGACACGACCTTCAACGAGTCGTTCGCCACCGCCGTGGAGCGCATCGGCAGCCAGCGCTGGCTCGAGGCCAACGCGTCGGCGGAGGTGCGCGAGAAGCAGGCGTTGACCGAGGTCCGGCGCCACGACTTCCATGTGCTCGTGCGCGCGTGGCGCGCGAAGCTCGACGCGCTGTACCGTGGCGACCTGCCCGACGCCGACAAACGCGTGCAGAAGGCGACGCTGTACGCCGGCATGCGCGCCGACTACGACGCGCTGAAGCGCGACCGATGGAACGGCTACAAGGGCTACGACCGCTGGTTCGCCACGGCCAACAACGCGGCGCTCGGCGCGCAAGCGGCCTACGACGACCAGGTGAGTGCGTTCGAGCGCCTGTTCGTCGCCGAGGGCAGCGATTTCGATCGCTTCTACGCCGAGGTCAAGCGAATCGCGGTGTTGCCCAAGCCCGAGCGGGACGCGGTGATGGCGAAGTACCGCGAGGTGCCGGAGCCGACGCCCGTCGTCGTCCCCGCAACACCGGCATCAGCGGCGCCTGTTTCTGGCTGAGAATCCTGTGAACCTGTGAACGGATCCGACACGCCCGCTCGTGCTCGGACGCGTCGGACCCATTCGCAGATTCAAAACGAATGAGGAGACAAGCCGGATGGCCGACCTGAACCTGCACCGAGATCACACCCTGGGCCTCGCCCGCGCGCGCAAGGTCGCGCTCAAGTGGGCGGAACACGTCGAGGAGAAGCTCGACATGGAATGCACGATCATCGAGGGCGACGACGAGGATGTGCTGGAGTTCAAGCGCTCCGGCGTGGACGGCCGCATGATCGTCGCGGCAACCTTCTTCGACCTGGAGGCCAAGCTGGGCTTCCTGCTGAAGCCCTTCCTGGGCACGATCGAGGCGGAGGTCGGCAAGCAGCTGGACGAGGCGCTTTCCAGGGAGTCCGCCAAGCATTCTCCCAAGACGGCCAAGCCGGCGGCCAAGGCCGCCGCCAAGGTGCCGGCGAAGAAGAAGTGAGTTACTTCAGGTCTTCGACCAGGTCGACATAGGCCTGCTTGGCCTCGTCGGCGGTCTGGCCCTTCAGCTCGTTCCAGGCGTCCCACTTCGCACGGCCGACCATGTCGGTGAAGCCCGGGCGCTTGCCGTCGACGTCGCCGGCGCTGCCCTGCTTGTAAAGCGCGTACAGCTTCAGCATGGTCATGTTGTCCGGACGCTCGGACAGGTTCTTGCTGTCGGCGACCGCTTGTTCGAATTGTTCGTTCAAAGTGCTCATGGCTGTTGTTCCGCTGTGGGTAAAAGTCAGGCTTGACGGGGCGGATGTTAAACACCAATCTCGCAGGCCGGATGGAGAGAGTGCCGAGACATCACTCTAGACCTAAAAATAGCGGAGTTCATTTGAGCGCAAACGTTGAACGCATGTCCCGGGTCGACACGGCCTGGCTGCGCATGGATACCGAAGCCAACCTAATGATGATCGTCGGGATCTGGCTGGTGGAGCCCCAGTTGTCCATGGCCGACCTGCGCGAGCGCGTGGAGACGTCGCTGCTGAAGTACAACCGGTTCCGCCAGAAGGTGGTGGAGGACACGCTGGGGGCGCAATGGGTGGACGACGACCACTTCGACATCGCCGCGCACGTGGTGCCCGAGAAGCTGGAGCTGGCGCCCGGACAGGCGCCGCTGGACGCGCTCAAGAGCTATGTCGGCGATCTCACCACGCAGCCGCTGAATCCGAGCCGCCCGCTGTGGCAGTTCCACCTGTTCGAGGATTTCGAGACCGGGCGCTCCGCGCTCGTCGCCCGCATCCACCACTGCATCGCCGACGGCATCGCACTGATCTCGGTGATGCTGTCGATCACCGACGGCGGCAAGTCGCCCCCGGCGCGCAAGCAGCGCGAACTCATGGCGGAGGGCGAGCACGACTGGGTCGCCGACTACCTGCTCAAGCCCGCGGCCGATCTTGCGGTGAAGTCGATCGGCGTGTATGGCGCGGGGCTGGGCAAGGGCGTCGAGATGATGGCCGACCCGACGGCCTCGCTGTCGGGCAGCATGGAGATGGCGCGCATCGGCGCGCAGGTGGTCTCGGACGTCGCCGCGATGGCGCTGATGCCCGACGATTCGCCCACGAGCCTGAAGGGCAAGGCGACGCCAGGCAAGCGCGTCGCGTGGGGCGAGCCGCTGCCGCTGTCCGAAGTGAAGGCGGTCGGGCAGGCGCTGGGTGGTTCGATCAACGACGTGCTGCTGGCCAGCGTGGCCGGCGCGATCGGCAGCTACCTGCGCGACAAGGGCGAGGATCCGACCGGCAAGGAGATCCGCGCGATGATTCCGGTCAACCTGCGCCCGCTCGAGAAGGCCTGGCAGCTCGGCAACCGCTTCGGACTCGTGCCGCTGGTGCTGCCCATCGGCATCGCCAACCCGATCGACCGCCTCGCGGCCGTGCGCGCGCGCATGAACGAGCTGAAGGGCGGCTACCAGCCGTTGCTCGCGTTCGCGCTGCTGTCGGTGGCGGGCGTGCTGATCAAGCCGGTGCAGCACGCGCTCCTGAACCTGTTCGCCAAGAAGGCCACCGCGGTGATGACCAACGTGCCGGGGCCGGCCGTGCCGCTCAAGATCTGCGGCCGCACGCTCAAGCAGGTGATGTTCTGGGTGCCGGCGTCGGGCGACATCGGCATGGGTGTCAGCATCCTCAGCTACGGCGGCGGCGTGCAGTTCGGCCTGATCACCGATGCCGTCATGTGCCCGGATCCGGACGAGATCATCAACCGATTCCGTCCGGAGTTCGACAAGCTGCTGTGGCTGGCGATGATGCTGCCGTGGGAGCGCTGAAGGCCGCGAACGCGGCGTTGTCGAGGGCTCACTCGTCCTCGAGTTCCGCTTTCGCCATCTCCACGTCCAGCCGCTCCATCGCGTCCAGCGGCTTGCACTCTGCGGCCTCGGCGTAGAGCTTCTCGGCCTCCTTCATGCGCTTGTCGCCTTCGAGCATCACGAGGCCGTTGGCGTATTCGACGCGGGCGATCGCGGAGTCGGGGTTCAGTTCGAGGGCTTGCTTGAACATCTTCAGGCCGGTGGCCGTATCGGCGCCCTGCGTCTTGCCCAGCAGCCTGCCGACCTTGTCGATGACCTCGGCGTGGAAGGCGCCCAGCGCGATGTGGGCGTCGGCGTGCTTCGGGGCCAGCGCGATCGTGGTCTCCAGCGCGGTCTTGACCTTGCTGCCCAGGCCTTGCGTCAGTGCCTTGGCCACGCTGATGCCCTGGCTGTAGCGGCCCAGCGCGTAGGCCATCCAGTAGTGCGCGTTGGCGAGCTTGGGGTTGGCCTTGGCCTGCGCCTCGGCGCGCTCGGCGATCTCCAGGAACATCGCCAGCTTGGTCTTCTCGCTGGTCTCCAGGTAGTTCGCGTAGATGGACTGCGCCTTGTTCGCGACGACCAGGCCGGCGTCGCCCAGCTTCAGCCCGGCGTCGTGCGCCTTCTGGAACTGGCCCGCGTGGAACAGTGCCCAGGCGGCCTGGACGGCCTCGTCCTTGGGGAACGGCTCGGCATCGCCCTTGTGCAGTCGCGCCCAATGCTTCTTCAGCGCGGCCGCGTCGTAGGTGTAGTCGTCGGTGTCATAGGGGAAGGCGGTCCATTTGGCCATGGCGTTGTCTCGTCTGGTTGGAATTGGATGGAGGGACGGGTCAGGATTTGTAGGCGCCGGCCAGCGTCTGCAGGTGCTCGCGCGCCGCCGGCTCCAGGTAGGGCGTCAGCAGGCTCAGCACGTGCCAGGCACCCCGCGCCAGGGTGGCGCCGGCCTGCTCGGGCTCGAGCGCCTTGCGCGGGTCGCGCACGTATTCGTAGCTGAGCCAGTAGGTGAGCACCACCACCATCGACGTGGCCACCGACGGCAGGTCGCGCCGGTCCAGGCGCACCTCGCTGCTGCGGTTCATGCCATCGAGCACGGCCTCGACCGCGCGCGACTTGTTCTTCAGGACGAACTGGAAGTGCGTCTCCAGCCGGCGGTTCTTGGACAGCAGGTCGTTCAGGTCGCGGTACAGGAAGCGGTATTGCCAGATCAGCTCGAACATCATGTGGAAGAACAGCCACGCGTCCTCCACGTTGGACACGTTGTCCGCGGCCTGCAGCAGCTCGTTCAAGCCCTTCTCGTAGCGGTCGAACAGCGCGTTGATCAGTTCGTCCTTGGCCGGGTAGTGGTAGTACAGGTTGCCCGGGCTGATGCGCAGCTCCGCCGAGATCAGCGTCGTCGACACGTTCGGCTCGCCGAATCGGTTGAACAGGTCGAGCGTGACTTCGAGGATGCGTTCGGCGGTGCGTCTTGGCTTTTTGGCTTCCATGGATCTTGTTCTTTTTCAGTTGGCGAAATCTAGCATCCCCACGCCCCGATGCACAGAATCGCATCCCCCTGTTGTAGAGGCACTTCTCGACAACTTCCTACAATCCCCGCCCTATGTCCGCGATTTCATTCCAACAAGTCGAAAAGACCTACGTCAGCGGCGTGCGTGCGCTCGACGGCGTCTCCTTCGACGTCCAGCCCGGCGAATTCTTCGGCCTGCTGGGCCCCAACGGCGCGGGCAAGACCTCGCTGATCAGCATCCTCGCGGGCCTGGCGCGCGCCACGCGCGGCAAGGTCACGGTGATGGGCCACGACGTGGTCGACGACTACGCCGCCGCCCGCAGGTCGCTGGGCATCGTGCCGCAGGAGCTCGTGTTCGACCCGTTCTTCTCGGTGCGCGAGACGCTGCGCATCCAGAGCGGCTACTTCGGCGTGCGCAACAACGACGCCTGGATCGACGAGCTGCTCGCCAGCCTGGGCCTGGCCGACAAGGCCGATGCCAACATGCGCCAGCTCTCCGGCGGCATGAAGCGCCGCGTGCTGGTGGCGCAGGCGCTGGTGCATCGCCCGCCGGTGATCGTGC
>Ga0307516_10002091_pt1 | contig 27181 bp, 30 predicted proteins | sample 19_EM_MG_FD_203310 | JGI IMG/M metagenome (GOLD analysis project Ga0307516, IMG submission 203310) | Populus trichocarpa ectomycorrhiza microbial communities from riparian zone in the Pacific Northwest, United States - 19_EM | ecosystem: Host-associated > Plants > Roots > Unclassified | place...
GTAAATCCTGTAAATTCAACGGATTTACAGTAAATCAAGTTCTGTAAGATTACCAAGGAGTAGTTATTCAGGTAGTAGGGGCTATACACCTGGAGAAGAGGGATTCCCATTTTAATATGGGAAGCTGCTTTTGTTTAAAAAAAAGTTTCAACATGCTAATGATACATAGACTCAGGCTAAGTAATAGCTACTACAGTGGCAAGTCGGCAAGTCGCGTCGTGGATGCATGCAGTCACCGACCAACTCGCCGTTCCTGGCTGTCCATCAATCCCACGCAACGCTTCTTGATCAGGGCAGCGGTGTGGGGGGAGCCGTGTTCTTGCATAATGACGCGAGCCGACCCTGGCAGGGCAGGGTTCGGTCGGCGAGGGCCCGCCGCAGGCGAAGGTTTTTCGACGCCTCGTCTTGATGGTCGACCTTGCGCGCGACGGCAGTTGCCGGGGATTCTCCCAAATCGGGCTAAGGGGCCGCTGATCGGCCATCAGCCGGCGATCACGCGCCGGCGGGTCTCAGGTGATCGTTTCCCACCGCGCCATCTCGCGGTAAATCGAGCGATATAAGTTCCATCATCATTGATCAGATCAAGCACTGTGTCCTCCTCCTCAGATCAAGCATCGTGCACATCCTCGGATTTTTGGAACGAGCAGCCAACGACGGCTGGATTGGAGTCTGGGGGCATAGGCCTTGTGGCCCCAGCCTGCTTAGGCTCGTGATGTGGGAATACTAGGTGGTCCAGGGGACATGTAACCGGTCAACCGGCCGTAATAATAGTACACTTTGGAAGCTTAGATGCGACCATCGCTTTCGTGCTCTTCGTGTTTTGTGAGAGCAGCTGTATAATTGCTGTATACGTATACGCCAGGCAGGTTATTCCCATAGTAAAACGACCGAAGTCTTATATGGAGGTTATAGTGACAAGGTCAAGTGAACAATCTGAAGGGGTTATTCTCAGACACATCCCAAGATGATCCTTGGCGGCCTCGATAAAACGAAGATGGGATAATCATAAGTGACTATCATCCTTTTTTCCTCCCCACTCCCCGCTCATCTTGTCAGCGTCCCGAACGTGAAAACGTCCTCTGCTAAAGGGCACGGCAAGGTAACCGCACTGACCGATGCGTCTGATCCGACCTGCTCGTACGGTGGCGGTGGGGCCATGAACTCCTCTTCCTCCTCCTCCTCCTCCTGGCTGAGCCGCTCTATTATGATAGGAGGTACAGAGGCGGCGGCGGCAGCGGTCGTGTCCGCATGCACCTTTGGCCGCCGTTTCGACTTCTTTCTCGTCGGTGCTTGTCTTGCAGGTGATGACCACCTCCTTGTTTTGAAACGAACGAAGGAGAGCAGATCGTGGTGTGGTTGTGAATGGTGCCCGGTGATATATTCCGGTGGTGGTGAATTTGACGACGGTTGTGATGGACCTGGTTGTGGGGGTGTGGGTAGTGGTCGTGATGGCGGTGGCGAGGATCCATTTGTGGCTTGGGATAGGCGCGGGAGAGAGCTCTTACGCCAAGGAAGAGGAGAAGAGGCTATATTGGATGGAGAAGAAAGCGGTGTGTGCGTGCCATCGGGGTCCGTTGGAATCGAGGGCTCTTGACCACTGCCTCCACTCCCGCTCGGATGCGATGTGGTACTGGTCCCGCCGACTCTCTCATCCGACTCAGATCCCAGGTGCCAGGGCCACACGTCGACCTCTGCTGCTGCTGCCGATAGATCCAGCACCACGTAGTCCTCGTCCACGTCTCGAGTAGGTCCGGTCTTGGATGAAGAGGGTCCGCTGACTGTCCAACGTTTGCCGAACCAGGCATGCCTCGGCTCCCTGGCTCCCTTCCTTTCCTTGTCTTTGCCTTTATCCTCCTCCTTCGCTTTCCCCTTCCCCTTACTACTCCCTTCCCCACTCGGTTCCGTCATTGCTTTTCCCGCACCCCCACGCCCAAACGTCCTCGCCCCCACCGGCCGTTTGGGCACCATCCTCCTCCTCTCCGCCATCGTTGGCCGCCCGCCGGAATTCTGCGTAGCAGCAGCTGAAGATCCGACTCCCAAGTTCTCTGCCAGGCCCTTGATCGACCCGTCTGCATCGCCCCTATGCATTATCGGCGAAGGGGGCACAGCTGACAACACCGCTGGAGTCCCCTCCCCTATAACGGTCTGACTTCCCGCACCCCCACGGCCAAACCCACCCAGCCCCTTCACCGATCTCTTTCTAACCACCAGCCGCACTGGCGCAATTACCGCGCCCTCCCCCTCCACGTCATCTCCATTCGATATTTGCGACATCAGACTCGGAGCAAATGATGATGCCCGCGCACTTGAATTCGTACTCGTTGGTGTTGGCGTCCCCCCAATCTCGATATCAGTGGCACGTTCCTTTCCCTTCCCCTTGTCTCTCCCTACAACCTTCCCCGCCCCGCCCCTTCCAAAGACACGCAGCTGTTTCACCACGGGCGTCTCCGTCTCCGTTGTGACCCCGGTCGGTATAATTAATGTCAAAGATGGTGGCCCACCAATCTCTAAAGCCTCCGAGTTAGGCGCCGTCCCGAATGTACCTCCCTCGTTCTTCTTCCTTGGCAAGGATGTCAATGGGACGGAATCTGTTATCGTTATCTTTGGCCTTGGCGACAACAAGTGCAACGCCTGTGTGTAGGTTCCCTGCCTCGTAGTAGTCTTGCTAGGCCCTGGCTTTGCCCCCTGCTGCTGCTGCTCGGGCGCTAACGCGGTTCTTTTCTGGCCATAGGTAGACACACTCGTAGTCGCATTTGCACTCGTGTATGACTTCCGCACATCTGCGGGGCGATTGGGGGCCAGGCCGTCTCGCATCGTCTGGCGTTGGACACAGGGAGGGAAGCGATGACGGGGTAGTGGTGGTGGTGCAGAACAGATGACAATGAAAGGGCTCAGCCGAGTTAAATCCGTGTACCCGATTTATCTATAGTATTCATGAGCATGCTTTTGACGCTTGACTCAGATGAGCAGGTGATGATGCGGTGATTGGTTGGTGCCGTGTACAATCCAAGGTACCCTTTCTAAGTCCGCTCGCGGCGGTGTAGGAGTAGTGGGGCTTCCGAGTCTGAACACTGCTTAGAGCTAGGGCGCCGCCTGATAACCTTGCTTTGCCACTATCTGCTTTCTTTGACGCGTCGAGGAGGTGGCATTTAATGGACCGAGCCAGAGCTTCGGAAATCTTGCGTCTTTGGGATTGGTATCTATCGTAACTCGAGTGAGTCCCATGGAATGTCGAATCTGTGAATAATATTTGAATACCTGTCCAGAATGACCATAAGTAGTATCATATGGGAAGTGTCAACCTTTCGGCATATCGACGGAAGTATTCTGCCATGCAAGATCAGATGGATCCAAGTAAATTTACTATTATTTATTAATAGATCCACCGCGGCGAATCAGGGAGTCAATCTCTACATCACGGATCTCTCCAGAGCGCGTCCTTCTGAGCTCACTTATCTTTCCTCTGTTGCGTTTGAAACGTTTATGCCGTCTACGGAGTAGTCTGGAAGCTCAAGTGTTCGCTATCTTTACATACCGATGCCTCGGAGGAGAACTTGAATCGTTTGACGTTTCATTTTACCTCTCCGTTTGGATCGGTTTATTGTATTATCAACACAGCTTTCTCACCTTTCCTTACATGGTCGTTCTTCCACTTATTCAATCGACGTTCTGGAACCTAGGGACTTTGAAATATGTAGACAAACCTGTGGCACCATCTCTGCTCAATGCTCAGCTTTGTCGATAATATAGAATCGCATGACACCCCTTGGGCCTTGGGTTCCTGACCTTGCCCTGCTTTTGCAAAAGAATGTTATCATTATGCTGCGTGGCGGAGAGCAAATTAGATCCGCACCTGCCCCGTGGAGCACAACGCTGCACATATCCGCATTACAATTGACTATACACGTGGACGCATCTTGACAGACGGCGCTAGCATCGACAGATCAAGCTCAATCATGCAAGGATCGACATCTATGTATACGTATGATGCTTCAGTGTTTCGTCACCAGCAGATCTCCAGATGCATCAAGCGCTCGCCGGTCGATCGAGCTTAGCCTCATGTCCGCTTAATCTCATAATTTTCCCATCCAACTTCTTCCAACTTTTTTACCTTACCCATAACCTCCGTCTCCAATCCTCGCAGATACTCATCCATGGCGCTAACCAAACGCGGCATCCCAGTGGCTAAAACACGAACAGCCAACAGCCCCGCATTGGTCCCATTGTTGATGGCGACAGTGGCCACAGGAATTCCTCGCTGTAGACAAATTAAGTAATAATAATAATAAAAAATGAACATCTAAAATATCGACGCAGAGCATCAACGCACCGGCATCTGAACAATACTATGCAACGAATCCACACCATCCAGGGTGCTCCCCTTCACTGGTACCCCAATCACAGGCAACGGCGTCATCGCCGCCACCATTCCCGGTAGATGCGCTGCCCCGCCTGCGCCAGCGATGATAGTTCTCAGACCCCTCGAAGCCGCAGAACGTGCATATTCCACAAGCCGATCGGGCGTGCGATGGGCGGAGACAATCGTGAGCTCGTATGGGATATTGAACTTATCGAGAATGCGCGCTGCCGGAAGCATGACCGGCAGATCCGAGTCGGAGCCCATGATGACGCCGACGATGGGATGGGGATCTGGGAATCCGGAGCCGGGTGGAGGAGCAGCTGGTGCGTAGAGGTCGAGTTCTTGAGTAGTGCTGCCGGGGAGAGATTGAAGGAGGGACCGGAGACGGGCGCGTAGTTGTGCGTCTGAGTCGGCGATGAGAGTGATGTGCCCCATTTTACGGCCCTTGCGACACTCGGACTTGCCGTAGAGATGAACGGAGGCTCCGGGGATGGTAAGGGCAAAGTTGGTGATCGCGTCTATATCGTCCATCGAAGACGAGTAGCCGATGAGGTTAAGCATTGCTGCTGAGGGAACTTTGAGCGCGGTTGACCCGAGCGGAAGTGAGAGGATTGCGCGAAGATGATTCTCGTATTGTGAAGTTTCGCAGGCTTCGATGGTGTAGTGCCCCGAATTGTGCGGGCGTGGGGCAATCTCGTTGATGTATATGTCCCCTAAAATGACTGTGAACTCCGATAATGAAGAAAAGTGAAGAATTCTGACCGTTTTCCATGAGGAACATCTCGACTCCAAAAATACCAGCTCCTGTGAAGGTTTTTACAGCAGCCTCAGCCACATCTCGAGCGCGTTGAGAAAGAGTGGGGTCTCGACTCCGCAGTGGGACAAAGACGAGATGACAGATATTGTCCTTGTGGACTGTTTCGACGGCAGGATATGACACCACCTCGCCAGAGATTGTCCTGACCACCATCACGGCCATCTCCTTGCTGAACGGAACCCACTTCTCGGCATAAAGAGAATGGCTGCTCAAAGCAGATATCGCGTCGTTCACCTCTGCAAGGTCTCGAACAACATAGTTTCCTCGACCGTCATAGGCCAACGTGCGGCTCTTTAGCATTAATGGCAAACCGAGTCGTGCTACAGCAGAACGGACTGACTGGGGTGTGGAATCCACGGGTATGGAATCGGAAATTGGACACCCATGAGAAGAAAGGTGTTCTTTCTGCCTGAATTTATCCTGGATGATGTGGATGGTGGAGGGGCTCGGATGAATTACAAGGGGTGTCTGGCGGGAAATCTTTTGAGCTTCTTGAAGCGCGTTTACATCGACGTGCTCAATCTCGACAGTCAGAACGTCCACCTTTTCAGCAAGATCTCGAATCTTGTGAGGATCAGTGAATGACCCTTCGATATGGGACAGGTGGGGAGCTGAAGGTGAAACGATCTGTTTTGCTGGGGCGCTCTCTCCGACGTCTAGAATGACCACTTTTATACCGAGAAGCGAAGCTGATGCGGCCAGCATACGGCCCAACTGGCCTCCTCCTGTACAACGAGGTTCACATTTGTTATGAGTCAACGAGGAGGAAAAGAACTGTCTTGCAGTAGTGAGATCCTAGCGCAGAGTCAGGAAGGATACCTAGACGTACGCCCACCAAGAATTCCGACGACCTTGTGGGGCATAATGGAAGACGCCAGCTATGGAGGTTCAGGGAAAGCCGTCGGTTTGCAGTGGCCGATGATCGGTTCTGTCTTGGAACGGCTAAACCTAACCCCAAACTGGGGCTTAGACTTAAACCGGGCACGTGCCATGAGTTTGAAAAAAAAAAAACTGTCAGTGTCAGCATCACCAACTCACTCAACCATGCCCGCCACCGCCGCCAAACCGGTTGTACCCAGAAAGCGCCATAGAAAACGCAAAAGACGGCAGGCTTTTTCATCGGATTCATCTTCCTCTTCCTCTTCCGAATCAGATTCAGAAAAGGAGATCAAAAAACCGGCGAAATTGCTGGTCTCACAACCTGTCGTTGAACCGACCGAATCTTCCTCAGAATCTTCATCTTCGTCGTCGTCTGATTCTGAATCCGAGCCAGAGGCTGCTACTCCCGCTATACCATCCACTTCTGCGCGAAAAATTGGGGTCTCGAAACAGCCAACGCGTTTTTCGCCTTCGCCTTCACCACCTCCAGCTCGGCTACCGGACTTTTTGAGCCCTTCTGAGACCCAAAGTAAGGAAGTGCAAGAACAGGCTATGAAGGAGAAATTTAGAAAGTTTTGGATGGCATCTATGGCAGACGGATTCAAAGATGACCTCGAGCAGATCCGTAAGGTAGGTCATGGATATCTCATCCTGTCGATGGGTATTTTAAGCTGATCCCTCTCAGGAACCCAACCTGGGGACGTCACGGCTCGCATTATTAATCGATTCTTTGGCGTCTGGAGCCGATGTCTTTACATCTTCGTCACAAAACGGGGGTATCGACGAGGTTGATGTTATCCTCCAATGACTTGCTGTCTTCCTTTGTGAGAGCCATGGATACATCTGCTATCTATTCGTATCTGCTACACCAATACTCCAGCTCCACGAATTTACATAAAGAGAAACGATTCCGATTTCTTGTTGTCCGTCGATTCCGGGGAAAGCACGCCACATCCCCATCAATTTAAATTCCCGGTGCAGTAGACCGCTCGACAATAGCCCAGGCCCTCTCCTGAATCACCTCATTGTGCTCGTCCACCCGTCATCATCCTCCATTCCCTTGGCTACCTCATTTTATTTTCGTCAAATGCCTTCCCCTGATTATGTGCAATCCCTGGTGCGGACGCGGACGCCAATTCGAGGACATTTAGAGAAGGGTCTGTAAATCGGCCCCTCTTCGTTCGAACCCTGGCCAAATAACTGTGCTCATCCTTGTACTTCCCACCCAAGACTGCCAAAATGCTGGAGCTTGCACCTTTCCCTACTGTAGGGACCGCATCAAACATACACCAGACGCGCCTCCGGATGTCGTACTAGTGCCGTCGCCAGTGTCGGGATAGGTGGAAGCGGCCCTGGAGGTGGCGGGCCCGGAGCCGGCAGTTGCGATCTCCTACAACGGTGTGGTGAGCGTGGGGAGTGCAGATGCTGCCCCTTGATAAACCCCGGAGGAGGTACAGGCAAGGGCGGTAATTGCTGCTTGGGCCGTGGATGGTTCAAGGCCCAGCTATCGACCCCAAATGACAACGACCGCGGGGGCAACACATCATTCACACTCGTAGACCGACGTAGCGGGGGGCGGACAGCACGCTGCAGATCTCCATCTTTCGGACTGAGGGCGGGGGAAGCTCTGATGGGCATGGGAGGACGAGACGCGTGCGTGTCAACAGCGGCCATGGATGAAGGTCCTGCCTGTGGCCTTGTGGCCCCGTTCGCAAATGAGGTCGAGAGCGGCCTACGATCGTCAGTCCTGTATCCACCCACGTCCGGTGTGGGACGGTGAATCGCTTTCGCATCCAACTCAGGCGCGGGAGCATCAAGGTGGGCAGGTACATTCCTGGTCGAAGGAGGCTTCGCCTCGGCCTTGCGTTTGGCGAACCAACGCATTTTGCCGCCCTCACTCTTCTTGGCTTTATCTTTGCCCTTGCCCTTCTTTGCCCTTACACTCCCGGTCCGTATCGCCGCTCCCCTTCCTGCACCTCCGCGCCCATACCCACCCTGCATCTTCACCGGCTTCTGCACCACCGTTGTCACTCCAGTCCTCTCCCTCTCCGGCGTCATTGGCCATCCATCACTCTTCGTTGGCGTTACCGTAGACTGGGTCGAAGTGCTCCTGCGGGTTCTTGTACTTGTTGGTGTCCTACTGCCAACACTCGCGTCATCCCCGTCATTCTTCTGTATGATCTTCTTTTTGCCTGCACCTCCTCGGCCATAGACGCCCAGCGGCTTGACCGCTTGCCCCTCCCTCTCCATCATCGATTTCGGCATAATTAAGGTCAAAGTGGGCGGTCCAGTTACATCGCCCTCATTCTTCTTCCTCAACATGGGTGACGGCGGGAAATCCTCCCTCGTCCATGGTTTCGACGGAGCCGGGGGATATGTCGGGCTGCTAAGGCGTTGCTTTATACGGGGTAACAGGGATACCCTCAAGGCAGGTAGACTCGCTCTTGCTCTCGGATTCGTTCCAATCGCCCCGTAATGCGAATGTACGACAGGATGGCTCAAAATCAGGTTATCATCCATAGTCTGCTGGCGCATGGGGTGGGGGGAGAGGGTGAATGATGAACGTTGCTGTATTCCAGTTGTCATTTTCTATCCGTTTTCTTATCTACTGTATGTATCTACACTTATCCCCCTGTTGATGGTGGTGCTCCAGAGGTTCTGGGGAGACCTACCCCCATTTATCCGCCGTGGCATACTAGGGCATACCCATAGATATGTGCCCCTAACTTCCTATACAAAGTAGGAGCAAGTAGGGTAATCCGGAAATGATAGGATCCATTTGATGCGTTGATGCTGCGCGGTGGTTTTGCGAACTTGTTGCGAACTGTCAGGAAGACTTCAAGTATATGACAAGAAAAGAGTCCTGATGCATCAGGAACGGCTTGGATTGAAAACGATGATTTATAGGCGTCGAATCGTCGTCAGATAGTAGTGAGAGTCAAAGTTCAGGTCGTATGTCGCATCTCGTTCGTCTTATCTCGTATCTAGTCCATGAGATAATCCAAAAGTTTCGAAGTCAGCCTAAGAGTGCCCATGCCGCGTCGATTTATTCACCTTTAATTGAGTTGCAAAACAATCACTGCCACTGGGGTAAATCATCAAGTCTTACATGATTCCACCCTGTTCATGACCACTCGTACACTTTTCCCGTGCGCGCGCGACGAGCTCTGGCAGTGGTCACACAGCTGAGATTGAAAAATTCTATTATCTAATGACCAGATACGAACTCCGAGATGCGACATACGACCTGAACTTTGACCCTCACTATTAATAGTGACAGTGCGGCTGTTCCTTGAACGACTACCTGTTCCCAAGGTGATAGTAGCCCTTGAATTCAAACCCCCAAAATATGTAAGGGGGGGTAAGAGAGGTAAGGTGCCTGGGCGTCTATCCTTCACCTTCACAAGCAATCGTGACCTTAACCGTTCTAAATCTCTCTTCTCCAGATGTAACGCAGTGTTACAATCGTAATCATTATGACCCTCCTAGTCCGGGATCTGGGTCATGCCGCCTCGAGGACTGCCGATTGCCAAAGGAGATGTACTATTCGAGGTTGCGGAACGGTCTAAGTGCTACTGCTTGTGGCCAAGATGCGCAAAGTACTAACTGGGCAGGATGCAATGAATCCCCATACAGGCGCCAATCTCTAGCGAATCAGCAGACGCATGTGTTGTTCACATGTGTGCCACCATGTGATGAAAATGCAGGCACACCTGGTGCCGAATCCCCATGTGCAACTGACGACTTTCTGTCTCTTTCTGTAGCTTTCTGTTCGCTTCAACTTGAACGTGAGTAATATCCTTACTCCTTCATACTCTAACCGGCGCACCGCCGATGATATCTCTTTCAAGGGATCGTAACAGATTATAACCCTGGTTATGAGACAAACCGGTGCGGTGGTGACATATGCGGAATGCATCGACTAGTCGTAACTTAAGAGGGGCACAGTGGGGCGCACCGCATCGGCACCGGACCGGTACACCCATTACTAAGAGGGCCTTTCAAAGTCTCCGTGGATCAAGGGTAAATATCAGTAAGCTCAAAGTCACCCTCATGGCAATGTTGGTGCTGATTCGAATCGAAGACCCCATTCACTCCATCACAACCTACTGGGACTTGGTGTTACAAAGTCACCATCGCGACAAACGAAGCATGATATCAAGCATGTGCATGAATTCGACGAGCAGATGCATATGGAAATATCATCTGAGGTTGGCTCGGCGAATATTATACATGCTTAGCTAGTAGCGTGTTTTATAAGTCTAGTACATGGCTGAGGTAGCGTAGTTCACATAGTCAAGCATCGGACGGAACCCGATTAGGGATTTCGGAGGTCCATTTCAATGCCTGATACCCCTATCTCCTCTTGAACCCGAAGAATCTTTGCTGGATAATGACGAAATGGACTCTTCGTCGGCACCTAAAACATCAATGGTACAAGAGCGTATCGTGTACGCACTCGCCCCGGGTTGCTGCTGCTGCCGCACAAATGCCCTCTCCCACCTCGTCTTCAGCATATCAATGAAGGCTTCCATATCCGCACAAGCCACTTCAACCGTCAACGACTCCAGCTTGGGCAGATATTGCTCCTGCGCCATCATCCGTATCCCACTGGCAGGAAGAAGAGAGAGGTAGCCATTGATCGAAGTCAAAAAGGGCAAATGTCCTGCCATTTCCTCAAGATACTCCCGACCATCATAACTCAGTTGTGAGCGCAGCGCAGGGCCGCGGGACATGGACCAGCCCTCGATTATGGGCGCCAGATCGGCGAGGGGCGTGATTTCCTCCAGCGAAGTCCTCTCCTGGAAAAAAAAGATCGAAGTCTTCGAGAGCGGGAAGCACAGGTGGCCGGATGAACTTTGCCAATACACTGGGGTCTGGCCCAGCTTCCAGGACGACAAGTTTCCGCAGATGGGGCAGGCAGATGCTGGCGGCGGGGAATGGAAGTTCAAGGAAGATGTCCGCCATGAGAAGGAGAGAACAGCTGTCAAGGGAAGCACACAGCTTCACGAGCTCGTGTGCAACAGGTACTTGGATCGGGGCATTCCGGAAATTAATATGCGTCAGCTGGGGCCAACATAAGCCAAAGTTAATGGGTAAAAAAACTGCGTCCAGCTGTGGTGTCTGAACAATATTAATGTCAATCCGCCGCAAGCATGCAGCGCCTCGAAAATGGGTCGGGGTGACACCGTGAGGCATACGCAGATTAGGCCGGTTTAGTCCAGAGTCAATCACCAACAGTAGAACAGATTCCAGTACCGGAAATGAATCTTGGGGTAAAGCAAGGAACTTCTTGAATGTCTCCCAATAAATGGACAGCGTCAATTCTGTAATCCTCTTGGACTGGGAACAGACGACATCGCGCAGGAAATCATTGTATCCCGAACACTCCTCATGTTCGTTTGCATACAGCCGTAAGGGGGATTGCCCTCGCCGTCTGAATGCCTCGTTCAACACCGGCAGATAGTCTGGATCGGCCGCGTGGAAGCCGATGGTGCTCCCAGCGCTATCCGCCTCCATCTCGAGCAGATATGGCCAAGGACCCACGGTAGCGGCCACAGACCGCCATAGCGTGACCGTTCGTTGATGACCCCATCAGCAATCTCTGCAGTATAGTGCAGGAAGGTCTCAGCGAGTATCTCGGGAAGAAGGGATCTGTGGGGTGCAATCGCGAGTCGCAGTTTCTCCATATCCTCGACGTAGGCCGCACTAGCCTGCTCGTCTGTCCTGGAGTGACAGAATTTGTCCTTGGGCATGCCTGATCTGGATGTCGATAGTTTCGAGTTCACTTTCGATGTCCTGTAAGAGACCTCGGACGCAATGATTGCTCGGATTCGGGTATGGCCTCGTTTGTGTTTATCAAGGGTGAATTAAGGTTGAACGTTGAGGACGGATTGAACCTGAAATGGACGAGTCAGCACTAATTGGAAACACGAAAAGGGCAACGTTTCGTCTCACCTCGGAATCGAGGCTCGAGTTCTTGTCGGTTTGCCTGAGACGGCTTGTATTCCGAGTCATTCTGGTTGTCGGCGTCTTCTCTGATATTACTCAACCACTTGGTGTTGTTACAAACCGCGACTCGGACAAACGGGGCAAGACTCGGAAGATGCATTTGGACCATCGCCGGAAGTACAGCGTCCCATTTTGTACTTTTGTACAAAGAATACATGGTATTTTTCAGCTATCGCCAATTGAGAGGTCCATGTCCCAGTTCAAATTGTGCAGATTGAATCGAAGAAAACCTGGGGTCGACCACCCCGAGTCGTTGCTGGACTGCGATATTGACCTAAATTTAACTATGTAGTAGTATTCGCTATGCCAACTTGAATCCAAAAGAGCACGTCGTCGCTTGAAGCACACGGGGTTAAACATCATGACCCTGTCGTCGCATCAATATCGAGTCAACAGGTTTTCTAGATTTCACGATGGTAAGGAAGCTGTACAAGAAAGAGAAAAAGGTATTACATTAGCTTGATTGTGACTCTACTCCAAACAAAAAAAGAACATCACTAGAACGACGAATTCAAAAAGTCGGATAAAGTTATTTCAAGAAACGAGTGTTTCTGATATCCTGCAGATAGAAGAAATATTAATAACAAGGAATGAAAATTCGGGGCCGGGAAGAGCTGGTTGAACGAAATGACGTCTGGTGGGTGCGACAAAGGTGCGAGGTGTTCAATATGGAAAGGGTCGAATCGTCATCGGACAACATCGCAAAGGATCATCGATCATCCCCAGGGAGTCCATCCTTCCAGCAAGTGTCGCAGGTCTTCTCCTTCCCCATCTATTCCTTTCTATTCAAAACCCCCCAATCAGCATACTCCCCCACTTGTCCTTGTCCTTGTCCTTCTTCCCAATCCCAAACCTCGGCGCGGTCAAGCTCAGCTTCCGCGCCACTCTCATCATACCCGCTCCAGCGGCACCACCATGACTCGACGGCGGAGGACGGCTATGGTTCGGAGTCGGATTCAATTTTGCAGTTCCCCCACCAACATGCGGCCCCCCATTCGCCTCTCCCCCTTCTTGCGACCTGACCCACCCATCACCCTCCGCATTCCCATTCCCATATCCAATCACGAGCACAGGCCCCCCATTCTCGTCTCCTTCCCGCCGACCCCAGGGTTTATCCCTGCTTTTTCTCTCCCCCCCAATGACCAATGGCGGAACAGGCAGCAACGGATGCCCGTCCTTTCCTCCACCCGAGCTCGAGCCAAACTTCTCACCCGACGAAGGCGCAGTCGTCGGCCTCCCCCGAGAATCCGCACCGCTCCCTCCAGGCGAAACAGGATCCCACTCACTCTCCTTCTCCTTGCCTTTCTCCTTCCTCCTCCCTTTCTCCCCATCCCGCCTAAACCCAGCTGCTAAATTCGTCAGACTCCTCTTCCTCTCCGGCGAAGGCGACACCGCACCACCCCGATGGTGTAACCCGTTCACACCACCAGCACCAGAACCAGTCACATTCGCGCTCATCGCACGCTTCAAACTTGACGGTAATGTCTGCCCAGGCACATGTGAAGACGCAGGCGGCGCATTCAGAAACCTATACTCTCCATGACCGTGCGGTGCCCCTTCCCCAGGCCCCGACTCTGGAGTCGTAGGTGTCTGAGGTAATGGAGGCAGTTGTGTCGCCTTGGAAGGAGGAAACGGGACCGGGTGTTGGTGGTGATCCATATGGCGCTGAGGCAGTTGATGCCCATTAATATACCCACGTGTACGGGTAGGAACAGGCGATTGGGGTAATGGTGGTATTAATTCCTCATCACCACCGCTGCCAGACGTCGCTGTCGGGCTCTTGAAATGGTCCGGTAACGGCGGTCGCAAGGGTAATGTCGAAGGCCCACTGTTCCCAGAAGGTGAGACTGGCGCTGAATGCTCGGAATGCGTCGATAAAGGCCGTGCCTTCTGTCCATAATGCATATCTGAAGCCGATAGCTGGTGACGATGTTGAGGTCGGGCACTCCCATTCACGCTGGGGCCTGGACTCGGACTTGCTCTCACTCTCGTATCCGAATCGCCCGACATCCGCTCCTGGAATGAAGGCCGGACGTAGCCATCAGCCCCACCCACAGCACCAGATGACGTAGACGAGGACGTAGAAGAGGAATGCAGCTGCACCCCATTGTCCACACCATGGGCCTCAGGATGACTAGCAGGAGTCTTGGATGCCCTGAAGCTCCTCCGCTTCCCGAACCAGGCATATCTCGACTCTTTCCCTCCCTCCTTGTCCTTCTCCTTGTCCTTCTCTTTATCCTTCTCTTTCTCCTTACCCCGCTTCACCTTCCCCTCCTCTTCCTCTCCCTTCCCAAGAATCACCGCCTTCCCGGCACCTCCACGCCCAAACGCACCATGCGCCGTCGCAGACCTTTTCACCGCCACCTCCGAACTCGTAGGCGCTGCGACCCTCTTCTTCTCCTCCCTCTCTGCAGTCATCGGCCGCCCAGTCGCAGTATTTACAGTCGACGTCAATGACGCCCCCTTCTTCACCGTCGGCGATTCCACGTCCCCCCTGCTAAACAAGAAAGGCGACGGAGGCGGCACCAAACTCATCCCTTCCACTACCGGCCTCGGCTTGGGTGGGACTGGTGGTCCGGACCCCTGCCCATCCGTCATCGCAGTCGCACTGGTAGCCATACTCGTCGAAGTCCCCTTCCCACCTCCTGCACTTCCACTCCCACTCAAAGCCATAGCACTCGTCTTGATTGACAATGACGGTGTCTTCCTTATTGTCTTGAACAGCCCACTCATCGTCACCTTTGTCGTCGACGGAGATAGATGCACCGGGGACGTGTAGGCAGATGGGGGTACCACCCCTGGAGGAACCGGTACCGGGTCCGTCGGATCTGTGGTCTGGACAGTAGGAGGGATAACAAGTCCAGGAACCAAAACAGGCGCCGACACTGATCCTAACGTAGACGCCGACTCCGACGCGGACGCATCCGATGCCGAGGCCATCAACGGTGGCACATGGACTCCTAATCCCGGCGGCCTCTCGGGACCCACCAGCCCGTTTGCGGACTCGGACGATGGTGACGGCGAGCTCCTCAATCCGAGCTTATCCGCATCGATGTCTGCTGCCTGGTAATACAGCACATAGGCGCATCCCGCAGACGAATCGCCAAAGTACTTTGGAATCTCGGCTTCAGATATTTCCGTGACGGTTTCGTCGTCAAACAGGTGCCAGGTGTCGAGGGTTTTGATGAGGGAGACGTAGTGTCCATGGTGCGGTCCGCTGTTGGACGGTTTGGGAAATCAGCTTCTGGGCAGGTTGGGATGGTGCAAGGAAAGGGGGACGTACTTGCCGATGTGGACGACGATGCCAAAGAGACTGTAGAGCCTGTCGGCGTCGTCCATGTCGTCGACGGTGTTGAAGAGGCGGAGGTGTAACGGGAATGCAACGCGGTAGGCAAGCTTAATGTACCTCCCGACGTCTTCCTGGTATTTGAACCGCTTGAGATGGAGTGCGAGTACGTTGGGGAGACGCTTGATCTTCATGCGTTTCTCTGCTTCTTGAAGGTCGCAGCAGGCGTCGCAGAAAAACTTGTTCTTGTGACAGAGCATCTCGCTGGCGCTGAATTGGCGGAGACAGGCGGTGACGCTGGAGTTTTGCTCGATGTCTATGGAGAGATCGAGGAAGGACTCGTCCCTGGAGGAGACCTGGATCAGGATGATGAATAAGCGTTCCTTGGCATGGAGTGGATGTCACGGACAGTCTCGCATGTGAGGCAGCGGGTTTCGCTGGTGAGGACACCTTCGAAAAGCTTGTGGACAAGTGTGGAGTCTTTGTGTGGAGTTGTATGGGTGGACTCGAGAGTTGTGAGGGAACCAGAGACTGGATGTGGGTTAGTCCAGAGTGTCCTAAGGGAAAAAGGAATACACGAACGATCGTTCTCCAGCAGTGGGTGGGGTTCATGTTTCCTCTCCTCCTCGACTTCTTCGACGATGCGATTGAGCAAATAGTTGAGAAACTCGTGTGCGTCCTGGTGGGTGGTGGTGTTGAAGACCTGGTTGAGGTCCTTGAGTTTGTCTATAAAGATGCGGGGGGAGACTGTGCCTCGCTCTGCGGGGTGGGTGGAGATGTAGAGGAAGAGGGAGCGGAGTGCGGAGAAGAGGGAGGGGGGAGAGGGAGGGAGAGGGTCGGCGTTGGAAGTAGATGGGTTTCGGTCGATTTTCCGGCGGACCGGGGAGAGGTGCGCGGAGCTCGGGAGGAGCGGCGTGGACGGTGACGAGGCCGGGAGGGGTATGGACGGAGGGGTGGACTGGAGCAAGAGGTCGCGGAAGGGGCGACAAAAGTAGAGGGCCTGGATGACCGAGTTGGCATAACTGTAGAAGCGTGTCAGCGCCTGTTAAGAATGAGTCTTCCCTGTGCACGGACCAATTGTTGGAGAACTGGGTGCAATCGAGGTGAGTCTAGGACGGTGAGATGAGAGCGCTACGCACGTTCTCGAGGCCGAATTTCTTCGCATCTGCAGACGCGGGGACAGGGACCTTCTGAGGCTTTGGCAGGTCGTTGTTGGCCACTGCTTGGTGTGTTCCAAACGGCCATTTTCCTTTCGCCATCTCGGTCGATGAGGAGGACCGATGCCGCTCCTGAACACACTTGGCATAGACCACGTGACCCTTCCCGTCATCAACCGCAACTTTCTGCTGACAACTCCGTACCTGTGCCTATCGTGCGGTCACCGTTTCATCTCTGCAACATGAGGTCCTCGGCTCTCGGCTCTCGGTTCTCTTGCTTGAAATTTGAAGCTGAAGCCTTGGATGAGGTGCTGAAGCGCTGAAGCCTGGTTCCTGTCCATGTGCACACCATCAAAGCAAAAACCACGTGGCGATTCGCTGCAAACGGATCGGCCCCTGGGTGCGGCTGGCTGGTTCAACTTTCTGGACGAACTATCCAAGTGTGGCCGACTTCTAAAAACTCTCGCAACCTCGGTCCTGTCATGGGTCGATATCTGGACTACATATGATAATCAAATAGATGTGTACCAACTCGTGTAGCCCTCTGGCGCCCGGGACTCGCAAGCCTCTTATAAATAGGCATTTCTCATTCAGAATTTCGACGGTGGTCGTTCCACAACCTTTCTTTGCAGTCAATTCGAACGTAAATTGGTCTAAATCGAGTATAAAAAAGCAAGAGCATAATCCACCGGGCGGGACTGAACACACGAAGGCGTGAAACATCAACGCATCAACAACAGCCTTTACTCCTCCTTCACGGGACGTTCTTCTTCTTGTCCTTCTTCTTGTCCTTCTCCTTGTTCTTCAACCCGGTCGCCTTATTCTTCAACCCGGTCGCCCTGTTCTCCCCGTTCTTGTTCTCTTCCTTCGTCTCCTCCCTCGTCTCCTGCTCTTGTGGCGGTTCACCGTGCCTTTCATCTTCCCCACCCTCCTTCTCCTTCTCATCTTCACCCTCTTCACCTTCCACATTTTTCTCCTCTTCCTTCTCCTTGTCCTTGTCCTCCCCTTCCACCTTTTCCACCACCTTTTCCCCTTCACCTTCCTCTGCCTTCTTCTCCTCAGCCACCACCTCCCCAACCATCTTCGTCACATAAACAACATCTCCCACCCTCACTGTCCCATTCCTTTCCATCACCCCATTGATTCCAACACACGGCAACAAGGCTTGAAGCGGGTCCTTTCCTGCCCGAAACTTCGCAGTCACCTTGTAGGGCACCGCTTTATCACGCACACCCGTATCCGGGCAGACATTCGGGAGCTATACAAGCAGAAAATCAACATTGCGATAAACATGAACAAATTGCGATGGTAATAAAGAGGGTAGCAACAAAAAAGAAAAACATACCAGACATCGCGCGCAAGGACTAACAAGCGAAATCTTCGGCGCCGTTTCGCTTCCAATCCTGATCTCCTCCCACGCATCCTCCGCCCACGCACCCGCGCCTTTCATCACGATATTCGGTCTAAACCTGAAAAGACCAGTCAGACCAAACAGACCATCTCCCACACCCGAAAGACACCCTTACCTCCTCGCCTGCATCCTCTCCTCCGCCCACCGCTCCTCCACCCCTATCTCCCCCACCCGCTTCCTCGTCTCCCGCTCCACATCCGCCACACTCTCCTCCGACACCAGCAACAACGGATACATATCCTGGAACACAGACGTCGCCTTCAGCTCCGGGAACGCAGGTGTCTTCTCGACCCAGCGGTTCCCCGGACCCTTGTATACCAGGTGCACGGGCTTGCCAATGTAGACCGACAGGATGTCTGAAGGTGCGGTGGGGGACGTGGACGTGGTGGATTGGACGACGTGTCCATCGAGGTCTTCGCCCCCGAAGAGCGTGATTTTCTCGAGCCTGGGGAAATGAGAAGAGTGAGTGATATGAAGATGAGGAGAGAAGAGGGAAAGGCATACAGTTCCCAGGTGGCGAGCATTTCGGGTGAGGGCACGAGGGGGACGCTGAATGAGCTGCAGCCCGATCCTCCGGGGAAGCATATGACGAGGTTGTCCCCATCGATTCGGGGGGCTATCAGGACCATCTAGGTTAGAAAACTCTAGTTGGCTTTACCGGAAATTTGGATATGTGAGACCAACGCACTTTAGGTGCCTGGCGCGCCGTGACGAGAGTGTTTTTCTGTATATCTAGGATGGCGAACATTCTGTCATGCTTTCACCGCCAATCGATCAACTCGTATTGAAACCAACAAAGGAAGAGACTGCCCACCTCGAACCCTTGCGGATTGTAATTCGCCGACTGCACAGACACGCCTCGACAGCTCTATCGAATATCCATCAACACAGTTTCCAACAGCAAGGTCGCACGTACCTTGATAGGATGTATCAAAAGCTCCGAAACCTTCACAGTCCCATCCTCCGGTTTCACCGGTATTTTCTCCTTGCCGTCGTCCGCGTCAGTGTTAGCGCCCGAAGACGAACGGGAAAATAAAGAATAGGAGACCATTGCGAGGACACTTGGGAGAAGGAGAGTCTTGAGAGACCATGTGATGTTATCGATATCCATCATCTCTCCGTGCAGGCGTGGAGAGATAGGAGATCGGGGTATGGTCCGACTCCAACCCTCAAACAAAAAGGACCGTAGCGTGCACGCTCAGCGAGACCGTTTGGGTGTTCCGCCGTTCGGGTCCTGCCTCTTGATTCTGACTGGTACAATACCAAGTCCAGTAGTGAACAAGGCCGTGTCGCGAAAAAAAAAAAAAGATAAGCAAGGGCGGGGGCAAAGTTGAACCATTCTCGCTTAAGTATCCGGACTTTTTTATTTGGGGAGGATATATATGGTCGTTGTTTGCTTGGCAAACATCGGCGGAACAAGCGGTCCGACGCCCCATTGATATGTCATCCGCGCGTGTTCCTACGCAATTCCGAAGGCCTTCAAATCGTAAGTAAGTTAGTCAAGATGACCTCCTCCGAAATTCCGCGGTAAAGTTCCTACAGCGAAATATATATATATATATACTTTGACAGTATCATGACTCACACGAGACACTGAAAGCTCGGGCTCCACCTTCTCATAAGCCCCAAGTGCAAGCCGACCTCAGTCAACTTCCACACGACACACGACCTCCTCATGACCAAATCCACGTTGGAGTTCCTACGCGTGACATAATCGGCAGGCGTGGGGGACCGTTTGCCAGTGATAGGAATGTATTCTCCACTTGATAACTCGAAACAGAAACCTACGCCAGTCCAATAGTTGTGAAAAGCTCTTGGATCTTGGTGGCCCCCATTGTTGGCTTAATGTATCCAAAGACATGTTCGGTGGCCACTCCCATATCATACTCACAGGTGGCCAGCATTGCACCTCATATTTTTAAATGCGGCCGCGACCGTGCACGACCTGTTACCCTCGCACTTCACTTCACCCCGCGATTAATCGCAAAACTCGCGGTTGAGAACACATGGATCCCTCTCTCACTAGCTCAAATTACAGGGGAAAAGATCTCGACATGGAGGTACGTGCCAAATTATCCTTGGCTATCGTGACCCTCGTCTGACAGCGACCACCGTAGCTGAAATCCATTATGAGCACAAATTTGGGGACCACAAACGAGACGCTCACCGACCCCCAGCGTTCACGCGTCCGCCAATTACTGAACGACGCACACCGCGAACGTGACACCATAGACGCCGAAATCCTCCGCACGCACGACCGTCTTGCCGCGCTGTACGAACGGCACAGTCAATACCCAGTGTACTTCAGAAGGCTTCAGACGGCTATTGCGCCCCATAAAGATCTTCCCCCCGAAATCCTCTCCGAGATTTTTTTGAAGTGTTTGGACGATGATGCGGCGATAGTCCATATCCCACGTCCCCGCCGATCACGAGGCCCGTCACTCCCCTGGGTACTGGGCCGGGTATGCTCGAGGTGGCGACAGATAGTGTTGAATGATACGCGTCTTTGGTCGGGTATCACTTTCAGAGAGTACCACCCTCGCTCCGTTTTGATGCTGCATGAGGCTTTCAAACGCAGCGGGCGATCAGCACTCCTATTTCACGCTTCCGGAAGCCAACAAGACGCCCCCGAACAATTCGTTCGCAATGTTATCTGTCCCGAGGCCCATCGGATCACTCATTTGAGGCTCCACCTCTCGTCGGAAATATTCTATGACTTTCTTTGTCTGCCGCCCGATCTATTTTCTGATCTGGAGGACGTGCGCGTGGAAACGTCTGTCGAGTCGGACGCAGCAGCTTTGCGGGGAGTGCCAGACCCGAGCGTCTTTCGAGGGTCGTTTCACCTGCAACGCATCGAGATCGTTGCACCATTCGAATTCCTCCCACCTCCCTTTCTGTTGCTCCTGGGCCTGTCGTGGCGCACGCTCACACACATCAACTTTCTGAGCTTCCCAATTCAACTCTCCATCGCACTGACGGCCGTGGCCCGGTGCACCTCCCTTCGTGAATGCTCTCTCACCCTCGCAACCGACTCCTTTCTTAAAGTCGTGTCCCCTGCTGCCATCCCCCTGCCTCAGCTCCAGACCCTCTTCATACAAGAATTTCGACCCAACCCCGATATATTCGCAGAGTTCCTCCGCCCACTGGTGCTCCCCGCTCTCCATGAGTTCACATTTTCGCTCTGGGAGAGGGCTGAACTGGCGGATCTCGCACCGCTGGCTGAAATGGCGGACATTGTTGATAGCTGGTCTCGCGGCCCTGCGTTGCGTGCAGAACTGCATTATTGGGGGAGGCATCTAGCGGAAGTAGCGGGTCCTTTGTCTTTCTTGACTTCGATTGACGCCGTCCACTCGGTCCTTCCTGCGAGCGGGATACGGATGATGGCACAGGAGCGGTATCTCCCGAGGCTATCGTCGTTGCGGACGAGTGTGGATCGTGCGGATATGGATGGTTTCGTTGATACGCTGAAGACGAGGTGGGAGAGGGTGGTTGGGCGGGATGGATCGCAGCGGCAGAGGGGGGCGAGGGCGTGCGTGATACGTTCTGGAACCGTTTCCATTTTAGATGCGGACTATGAGATTGTTTCTCACTTTTCTCGCAAAATGGGAGAGGTTCTGGAGGAGATGGGCGTGTTTGGTGTTAACATCAATTTATCATAGATATATGATATGTACTAGTAGAATTCCTCGAAATCACTAGTTCTTTTCTAAGCTTAGCCTTTCGAGCTTGGGTATGTTAAAATTGTATTTCCCTCTGGACGAAAAGTTGGAGACTGGGTCGCAGCTTACTGAATTGGCGGCGAGTGTTTTTTTTTTTTTTTTGGTGGAGCTGTTCCAAAAGCGGCAGCTGGCCAAGCCGAGCCCCGGCGTTTCAGCTGGTTTACAGGGATTTCACCTGCAGGGAGGATAGCATAGACGGAGATTTAGAGAGAGATCATAGGCATATATTCATGTTGGGAGTAATCGAGGATGCGAAGGATTCACCCGGGGGAAATACTTTATCGTACATCAGTCTTGGCTGACAGTGTGGGACTCACTCCCCGATGATTGCTCACCGGTGTCGCCCTCTTGGGCCGAGGAGTGCTACCCACTAAAACCCCCGCTTGCCTGAGCCAGTTCTTCGGCAAGTTTCCTTCGTCCTGCAAGAAGCCTTTCCAGGTTCCGAGGTCAGTTTTTTCTCTTGTAGCGTGTTTGCCATACCGGACTTTGTTGGTTAGTAAGCAGTCCATCTTTAGCCTGCTGTTTATCGCGCTCAGCCATCTGTTCCTTATTTCTTCCTCAGTGTGCCTTCGTTCAGGATTGTCGCCTCGCTGGAGTAGCCTCTCACATCTCAGTTTCCAGATTAGGTGTGATGCTTCGTTTATCAAGATGGCGAGGAGTCGGCTTCTTCCCTGGTCGATTTTGCCATGTTCGTCTCGGAGTTTTATGAGGTTGCACCCTAGTATGGTCCCTTGGCGGCGAGTGTTGATGGCGGCCTAGCCCTGTCTCGATATGGTCTGTCTTCGGATTTGAGCTCACACTTCGGCAAACCGCTCGGTTGGACGTTACCAAAGTTCTGCCCTGAGTCACGGCGCTTTTAGCCCCTCCATCCGTTCTCTCTGCTCTGACGATGGCCCAGCGGCATGGAACATGCTGACGTACAAAATCTGTGTATGATATAGTACACATGACTGCCGGAGTGTTGGACTCTCTAATTTAGGAAGTCCAGGATATCGATATCGATGGTCTGACGGTCAAACGTCAAACCTAGTACAAGCCACCGTGACTATCGACATCGACCACCAATGGATACAAGCTGTCAGACACATTGCTACATTGACAATCTGGAGGTAATCATTCATGAACGACGAAACATCTGCTAACTGCTCCACTTCAGCTCCAATCTTTCCTCAACTAACCCTTGATAAAAACAAACGAGATCATACCGGAATCAGATCAATCACGCGTCCGAAGTCTACTGCAGGACATCGAAAGTGAACTCGAAACTGTCGACATCCAGATCGCGCGCGCCGAAGAATATCTTCTCTTACTCCAGGACAAACGAGCAGGCCACATGACTGTTGAAGAGGACACAACGTCCACAATGAATACAAACCGTCCAAGGCAATGCGACAACGGCCCGAGCCTGGACGTGGAGGTGATGATTCATGAACGACGAAAGGTCGCCCTTATTGTATCACCATCCCTGCTGACCCCTCCCCTCCAGATTCAATCCATCCTCAACTCACTCTTGATACAAACGAACGACTCGGATCGTACCCAAATCGGAGCGATCGCGCATCCGAAGTCTCCTGCAGGACATCGAAAGTGAACTCAAAAACATCGATATCACGACATTGCATATCATCGAGATCGCAGGTGCCCAAGAACATACTCTCTTACTCCAGGGCAAACGAGCAGGATACATCAAAGATATGAAGAAACTTTGTCCTGCGATTGCACCACACAAACACATTCCTCCTGAGATACTCATCGAGATCTTCCGATACTATGCTGCAGAGATCGCCACACAGGTCATCTACACAGCACCCAATAACATCGGCCAAGATATACATTCCAGACGCCCCTGATCTGCACTCTGTTTCTGTCCTCGCGATGAGGATTCGCGCAATTCAAGATGCGTTGAAACTCAATGGCGCGAGGATTGAGCTTGTACAGGGATCTTTCGTAGATCTAGGCTGTGATTTGGCGTGGATCCGATGGCCATGGTAATGTCGTGCGCGGAGGTCCGCAGCGCCCACCGTCGCTAGCTTGTGAGCGACGATTCAACAGCCGCTTCAATCCGTGAACCCCTGATAGCGTTTTATGAGTGAGTAAACCAGACGTGAATCTTTCGTCTGACGGAGTAACCGCCGTATCTATACTACATCTATCTTGCTGTATGCATGATTCCTTCGTCCTACAATATGTACATTCCTGAATGGGCAGAGGCTGGGTATCGATTCAAAGTTCAATCACTCGTCACCCAGTCCTCAAAACCAAGTGCACCCCACTATCCGTTTCGATGATATCACTGATTTGCCCCTTTCAATCCATACGCCGCGTCCTCGAACGGCTTCTGCATTTGTCCTCGCCCAAACCAACCCAAGTCTCCACCATGCGTATGTGAGGAACAGTCGGAGTGCTTGCCCGCCAGCTCGGCAAACCTTTCATGCGCGCCGTTAATCTCTGCCTGATACCCCCGCAGGATCTGGACAGCTTCTTCTTTAGAGCGGGTGATGCTTTGGCTGGTAAAGGTAGAGGCGTCGATCCATACATCAGATCTTGATCGATGATGATACTCTGCTCACCTCCTTCCAACTCGACGGCCGTCTGCTGTCGCGATGCTTCACTAGCAAATGACTGGCACGAACTTGACCCGGCTTCTCCCGTCCTGAAGCTTTGGCTATTTTCAAGTTCTCCGCACCAGGAAGCTTGTCGATTTCTTCTTGGGTCAGGGGTGTTGGTGGATCCCAGCTCGATTCCGCCGTGCTGGGGTTGTAGAAGTAGGGCAGGCCCTTGGAGGCTGACATGCGCACTTGCCAATCAGACTGAATGGGTCAATTGGTGCTGAGATATATTCCGGAGGGACTGGACGTACCATTTTTCGTGGTGAGCGGGGGTGAGCAGTGGCACTGCCGCCGATGCTGTTGGGATGCTGTCGGGCCGAAACCGACTCGGATGCCAAACGATCATTGACAGCTTACTACTCTGAGCCATTTCGAGTTTCGAGCAAGGATGGTTCTAGTTCATAACGGCTGCTCTCCATGAATCCTCTGTTTCCTCATTGAACCTCCCAAATGACCCGCACGCACGACCAATTTTGTGGCTATCGACACCCCTTTGTTGTGGGTGTCCACTTCTGGGGCGGCATCGGAGGTACGCCAAGCTCTGCTTTACTATAGGATACCCTGGATTGATTGCTGCATTTGTTAGATTTGCCAAGAACTGTACGCACACTCTGCAAAGACGTCACTCCTATACTAATGTGGTACTCATTGTATCTCAGCTTGCAGAACTCGCAATGTCCCAATGTTCTGCCGATCTTCGGAGACGCCCAAATTGGCTGAAGGATTTTTCTGACCCAGTTGTACGTGAAGAGTGGGCTGAAGAAGTATTGGAGCGTGCCTGGAGCGTCCGCACGCCGTCGATGGTAACGGAAGTGGCACTGAACCAGAAACAGGTTGGTATTCCTGACGTTTTCTCTAAAGCGCTTACGGACCTCTTGATATAGGTAGATTATGTCCTTGACGAACTAGCAGGTTACGCTGCTCTTTGCGATCCTCAGCATGGATGGTAAGTATCACCATGTTTTGCCATGGTATGGTGATCTAACCTCTCGACCAGCCAGGTCTCGTGTTTTGAGCGTATTTGGGAGTCTACTTCACTCCCAATTCCTTCTCTTTTAAACCAACAGCTTTCCCTCCTCCGCCCCGCCGCAGCTTCCCGCGCTCAATCCTCCTCCTTTCTCCATCTCATCGACCCCTTCTTGTACCCACTCATCTACAACAAGTCCCTCGTCTCCACCCGCGCCAACGACCCACAACAGACCCGAGAACAGAGATCACATATCTTGCGAACAATCCCGCCCCCTGAAGTCGGCGACACCTACGCCATCTCCACGCATTCTGCCTTTCTCCCCTCCACGGTCCTTATCCCCCTGAATCCAGGCACCAGCACCCCTGTCAAGTTCACTTCCTACATCAACAACCTCCACCCGCAACTCCAAGCCCCTCTCTATACCTCCCTCTCTACCCTACTCACTTCCTTAGTCCCCCTCTTCGAGCACACCCTCACTGACCTCCACCGGAACAACCCCCTCACGCAGCGCATTCCCGGCGCGTGTCGCTATACAGTGTGGGACGAGCCGGAAGAGCCTGAGGACTCGGACGATGAGGATGGGTGGTCATCGTACGAGGGCGAGCTGCGACATTGGTTGATGAACCGCCCTATCAAACTGCCGGATGTGCCAGCTTGGGGGTACCCAGGTGGCCTGGAGAATAGGAAGCATGTCGTGAAGCTTCGGGGGAGGACATTGCAGATCGTAGTGGATGTGACGGAGATACGGCTCGTACGTCATTTTACCTCGTGAAGATCGTCGGTGAGGATGATAACAATTATATGAATAGGAACCTGGGGCTCCGCCCTATCATGGCTCACCGTGGCATGTTGAAGGTATGCGCAACGAGCGCATTGTCGCATGTGGTGTATTTTTCGCCTCCATCGTACGTTCTTTCCTCTACCTAAAAGAAAAAAGATTCCTGACAGACATCACCTCAGGAAAACCTCACCCCGTCCTCCCTCCAATTCCGCATGGCTGTCGCATACCCACGCGGCTTCATGGCCGGTGATACCGGCGCGACCCTCCGCACCTGGGGTTTGCGTGACGGCGACGCCTGCCACCAATATGTCGGCACCCGCCCTGTGCAGCCCGGTCTTGCGCTCACCTTCCCCAACATCTACCAGCATCGCCAGTCGTCCTTCGCCTTGCTGGACCCGACCAAGCCTGGGAGACAAACCCTCGTCTCGTTCTTCCTCATTGACCCAGAAGTGCAAGGTGTGGTGGGAACGGCCGAGGTGGCGCCACAGCAGCGGGAGTGGGTGCATCGCGCGGTGGACGAGATGATTGATATCCGGATGCCGGGGGAGGTGGTGGAGCAGATTGTGGATGACGTGGACGGCGTGATGGATGTGTGTGAGGCGGAGGGGTATGCGAGAGAGCTGAGGGAGGTGAGGGAGAGATTCAGGGAGGCGAACGATGCAAGCCATTTTTGTATACCGTTTGATATTTGGAGCCCACAGGACCTTAAGACGACGTATTGAACGATCTCGACGAATGTACATGTAATCCTCAGTAGACAATAATTGGACAATAATTCAATATTTTAATGAAGTTGTGTCGTAAGGCCTAGGGCGGAGCACTGGCACATACTTTGGCTTAATAAAATGACAGATGCTTCCCCCCTTCCCCTCTAATAAAAAATTGATCTTCATCTTCAGTTACCGTAATGCCAAATTGAGTGTAAAGGACGCATTATGTAATAAACAACGCTTCGCTGCGCCTTGCTCTTAGGGCTGTTCACCGTACCGTTGACGGTATACGGCCGTATAGCCACCGGGTATATACGGGCACAGAATCACCCGTACCCGTACCGTATGAGTAGATTTCTGATGCCCAGACGGAACGGTACGGGTGTGTCAGACGGCCGTTACCCATATAAAAACGGTATGGTAGATATACAGGAGGGGGGAAAAAATCACTGTTAGTCATATTAACGAGT